>Ga0070670_100003999_pt1 | contig 12305 bp, 10 predicted proteins | sample KBSS63metaG_FD_64665 | JGI IMG/M metagenome (GOLD analysis project Ga0070670, IMG submission 64665) | Switchgrass rhizosphere microbial communities from Kellogg Biological Station, Michigan, USA - KBS S6-3 metaG | ecosystem: Host-associated > Plants > Roots > Rhizosphere > Soil ... | reverse complement strand
TTTCAACTCTGGGAACGCCTTGCCCGACGGCCGGACTGCTTTCGGCGCCGGGAGTTTCCTCCGGCTCGTGCTGAGCGGCAGGCATAGGACAAGATCTCAATGCGCCGAAAGATTGCCCTTCTTGCCGCTTTGCCGGTCGTCGTCCTGGCGACGGGCGCCGTCATCGCCGTCCGCCACGAATCGCCGGTCCAACAGGCGGCGTCGCAGCCTGCTCCGACCCCGACGGTACCCGTTGTCGCCGGTGTCGTGAGCAGCCACGACGTGCCGATCTATCTGCGCGGCGTTGGCACGGTCATCGCCTACAACACAGTCCTCGTGCGCAGTCAGATTCAAGGACAGATCACCAAGATCGCCTTCAGCGAAGGGCAGACCGTGCACGCAGGTGACCTCCTGGCGCAGATCGATCCGCGGCCCTACCAGGCGCAGGTCGATCAGGTGACGGCCACGCGCGACCGCGACCAGGCCCAGCTTGCCAATGCCCAGGCCAACCTTGGTCGCTATACCCAGCTGGGAGAGAAGGGTTGGGCCACTCCGCAACTGGTGGAGACGCAAACCGCGCAAGTGGCGCAGCTGCAAAGTGCCATCAAGGCTGACGAGGCCCTGATCGAAGCGGCAAATGTCCAGCTCGGCTACACCCGCCTGACCTCGCCGATCGATGGCGTTACCGGCGTGCGGCAGGTCGATGTCGGCAACATCATCCATCCAACCGACCCGAATGGCCTGGTCGTGGTCACACAGATCGAGCCGATCTCGGTGATCTTCACGCTGCCCGAGACCGACCTGCCGCAGATTCAACAGCAGATGGCGAAGGGACCGCTTGCGGTGCTCGCCTACAGCCAGGATGACACGATCAAGCTCGACGAAGGCAAGCTCACGCTGGTGGACAACGAGATCCTGCAGACCACCGGCACGATCCGGCTCAAGGCGGAGTTTCCCAACCCGGCCCATCGGCTCTGGCCGGGTGAACTCATTGATGTCTGGTTGCTCATCGATACGCGCCATAACGGGCTCACCGTCCAGGCGTCGGCGGTGCAGCAGGGTCAGCAGGGTGCCTTCACGTATGTGATCAATCCCGACGACACGGTCGCGGTGCGTCCGGTAAACGTCTCGCAGATCAGTCAGGGACAAGCGCTGATCGATAGCGGGCTTAGCGCGAACGAGCAGGTCGTTGTCGATGGGCAATACAAGCTGCAGGCGGGCAGCCATGTCACCATCCTGCATGGCAAGGCAGCCGCAGAAGCTGCCGCCCAGAGCGCGCAACAGAACTTGATCCCATGAACATCTCCGCGCCATTCATCGCGCGTCCGATTGCGACTGCGCTCCTGATGGCCGGACTCTTGCTCGCCGGACTTGCTGCCTACCCGCTGCTGCCCGTCGCCGCCCTTCCCAATGTCAACTATCCGACTCTCCAGGTCACCGTGCAGCTGCCGGGAGCCGATCCCCAGACGATGGCGTCTTCGGTGGCGACGCCGCTTGAATTGCAGTTTGGTCAGATCCCGGGCCTCATTCAGATGACGTCGGCGAGTGCGCTCGGCTTTACCCAGATCACCTTGCAGTTCGATCTCAGCCGCCCGATCGATGGGGCAGCAACCGACACCCTGTCGGCGATCAACGCCGCAGCCGCACAGCTGCCGCTGAACCTTCCCTATCCGCCCACGATCAGACGGGTGAACCCGGCGGATACCCCGATCCTGGTTCTCGGGGTGACCTCGGATACCTTGCCGTTGACCACGGTCGATGCATATGCCGAGACCATTCTGCTGGAGAAGGTCTCGCAGATATCCGGCGTCGGGCTTGTCGGGATCGGCGGCCAGCAGAAGCCGGCAATTCGCGTTCAGGTCGATCCCCAGGCGCTGGCCGCGCGCGGTATCGGCCTCGAGGATGTCCGCAACGTCATCAGCCAGGCCAATGTCGACCTGCCGAAAGGCACGCTCAACAGTCCGCGCCAGACCTACACGCTCAACACCAACGATCAACTGCTCAAGCCCGGCGACTACGACTCCCTCATCCTTGCCTACCGCAACGGTTCACCGGTGCGGGTGCGCGACGTCGGCAAGGCCATCGACGGGCCGGAAAACGATCTGATCGCCGGCTGGTACAACCACCAGCGCGCGATCATCCTCGCGATCCAGCGCCAACCCGGTGCCAATGTCGTCGATACGGTCGAGCGGGTCAAAGCGATGTTGCCGGTGTTGCAGGCCTCGATCCCTTCCGCGATCAAGGTTGGAATCATTTCCGACCGCACCGAGACCATCCGCGCTTCGGTCAACGACGTGCAATTCACATTGCTGCTGACCGTGGCGCTGGTGGTCATGGTGATTTTCCTGTTCTTGCGCAATTTCTGGGCGACCATCATTCCGGCTGTCACCGTGCCGCTCTCGCTGGTCGGCACATTCGCGGTGCTCTACGAACTGGGCTACAGCCTCGACAACCTCTCGCTGATGGGATTATCGATCGCCGTGGGCTTCGTGGTTGACGACGCTGTCGTCGTTATCGAGAACATCGTGCGGCATCTGGAGCAGGGGGCTTCGCCATTGGAGGCCGCCCTGAAAGGAGCGGGCGAGATCGGCTTTACCATCATATCGATCACGCTGTCGCTTATCGCGGTGTTCATCCCCCTGTTCCTGATGAGCGGCTATATCGGGCTGCTGTTTCGCGAATTTGCGGTTACGGTCAGCGTGTCCCTCGTCCTCTCGCTGCTGATTTCACTGACGCTTACTCCGATGATGTGCGCTCGCCTGCTCAAATCGCGCAGCGAGGGACACGGACGTCTATACCGCTGGTCCGAACGGGGCTTCGACGGACTGCTCAGCCTGTACGAAGCGGGCCTCAAGATCGTGCTGCGGCATCGCTTTACCACGCTCATGGTGATGCTCGGCACCATCGTGCTGACGGGTTACCTCTATGTCGTGATCCCCAAGGGCTTCTTTCCGCAGCAGGACACCGGGCTGATCCTCGGCCTGTCAGAGGCCGCGCAGGACATTTCCTATTCGGCCATGGCCCAGCGTCAACAGGCATTGATCGACGCAGTGCTGGAGGATCCGGCGGTCGCTTCGGTCGGTTCGGCGATCGGCGCCGGCGGCGGCACCACTACGGTCAATAACGGCCGCGTCTTCATCGCGCTCAAGCCGCGCGACCAGCGCGGCGTGACCGCGGATCAGGTGATCCGGCGGCTGCAGACGCGGCTCGCGCGCATCCAAGGAATTACCCTCTATATGCAGGCTGCGCAGGACATCACCATCGGCGGGCGACTATCCAAGACCCAATATCAATACACGCTGGCTGATGCCGATCCCGGCGAGCTCAATCGCTGGGCGCCGCTTTTCCTCGAGAAGATCAAGGCCGTGCCGGGCATCACGGATGTGACCACCGATCAGGAGAATGCAGGTCCGTTGCTCGACATCACCGTCAACCGCGAAGTGGCGTCGAGCTTTGGCATCCTGCCGTCGACCATCGACAACACGCTCGACGATGCCTTCGGCCAGCGGATTGTCTCGACGATGTATACGCCGCTCAACCAGTATCACGTGGTGCTGGAAGTCAGTCCCAAGTTCCAGTTCGGGCCGGAGGCGCTCAACGACATCTACGTCAACTCGTCGACCGGTCAGCAGGTGCCGCTGCGAACGCTGGTCAAGAGCGTGGTCAGGGTAGCGCCGCTCGTCGTCAACCATCAGGGCCAGTTCCCATCGGTGACGATCTCCTTCAATCTCGCACCGGGCACCGCGATCGGGCAGGCCGTCGCCGCCATCCAGCAGGTCGAGAAGCAGCTCGGCAAGCCGGCCTCGCTGGCGACGAGCTTCCAGGGCAACGCCCAGGCCTTCCAGTCGTCCCTGTCCAGCACGCCGATCCTGATCGCGGCGGCGCTGGTGGTCATCTATCTCATTCTGGGCATGCTTTACGAAAGCACGATCCACCCGATCACCATTCTCTCGACCCTGCCGTCGGCCGGTATCGGCGCGCTGCTGCTGCTCATGGCGTTTCACTTCGACTTGAGCGTGATCGCCCTGGTCGGCATCATCCTGCTCATCGGCATCGTCAAGAAAAACGGGATCATGCTGATCGATTTCGCGCTCGACGCCGAGCGCAACCATGGGATGACGCCGGAGCAGGCGATTTATCAAGCCTGTGTGCTGCGATTCCGGCCAATCCTCATGACCACGATGGCGGCGATGCTGGGTGCCGTGCCGCTCATGCTCGGCAGCGGCGCGGGCTCGGAAATCCGCCAGCCGCTCGGTTACGCCATCGTCGGCGGCCTGGCCTTGAGCCAGTTCCTGACGCTCTACACCACTCCTGTGGTCTTCCTCTATCTGGACCGATTCACCAAGCGGTCGCGGCAGCGGCCCCGGCCGCCTGATGAAACCCCGGCATCACAGCCGACGCCCGAGCGCGCCCCCGCCGGCTAGGTCGGACCCCGCATCCCTCGCGCGCGCGACGCCGGCGGTCTGCGGGGAGTGCGGCTGTTCGGTGGGGTGCATCAATCGACCGGCAAGAAAAGAAAAGAGCCCGATCGTCGGGCTCTCTTGAAAGCGTATCTTGCCTCGATTGCGCTCAGCAATAGGGTGCCATCTGCGCGCCTGAACTGTCGTACTGCGGGATACAGTTCGGATCATGCCGCTGTGCAAACGATGCGGTTGCGGCGCTCAGAACGAGCGCGGCACCCAGTCCGAGCGCACCCAGATATTTCATGACGCGTGTCTTCATGATCGTTCTCCACTTCGGTTGTGCGAGGATGATAGTTGTTTCGGACTGGCCGAAGCAGGAACGCTGGCCAAGGCGGTAATTGCCAGAGCAAGCGCCAATGCGATCTTGGTCGTCATGTCACTCTCCATTCCTGTTTCGCTTCGCTGGCGCCCGTCCCTGTGCCGTGAAGGTTGGAACGATCCGCCAAGTCACAATTAGTTTCTAAAACTCAGACTGTTTGACCGTTTGTGCGGTGTGTTGCTCGCAATTGCCGAGAACGCGGGAGAGGGCGGCACGGCGCAAATTCGCGACGCCGTCGAGAGCAAAGAAGATTCACGCAAGATCGGCCTGATCACAGCAATTCTGGTGAACCGATTACGAGCGCGGTGAATATCTCCCCGGCGAGGGAAGCGGCGTTCACCACCAACCGGGCGGCTGCGGCGCAAAGCCCCCACGCAGGGGGCGGGTGCGAGGCGCACACGAGCGCGCCGCTGGCGCAGGGACGCAGGCCGCGGAGTTAACGCGAGACGAAGCCAATGGCCGCAATACGGGCAAAGCGATCCGGGGCGGGATCGCTACATTCAGTCTCGAGCGGGCAACGAAAAATTCCCTTGTCCCGGTTGGAAACCGTCGCTTTGCTAGAAGATGCTGCCGCAGCAAGGAGCCAAGCCATGGCAACCATTCCTGAGAAGTATCTCGACCTGCTTGAGCAGAAGAAAGCGTTTGCCAGTCTCGCCACGACCATGCCGGATGGATCGCCGCAGGTCACGCCGGTTTGGTTCGACTACAAGAACGGAATTGTGCGGGTGAATACCGCCAAGGGACGGGTCAAGGCACGCAACCTGAAAGAAGGTGCGGCCGTGGCGCTCGCGATCATCGATCCAGACAATCCCTATCGTTATATTCAGCTTCGCGGTCATGTCAGACGCGTGACGGAGGAGGGCGCCGCTGCGCACATCGACTCGCTCGCCAAGAAATATCTCGGGCAGGACAAATACACGATCGGTCAGCCCGGCGAGGTGCGCCTGACATGCGAAATCGAACCGATGTCGGCATCCGGCATGGGCTAACTCCGCCTCGACTCATCGGCTAACCCGAGTACGACTATTGTTCTGCCGCCCGATCGTGGGGTTGCGAGGCGGCGCCCACGGCCACGGTGCACCGCAACGGCGTCCAACGTGCTGGCCGCTCGCGCGGCGTCCGCTATTCGACCAAATCCCAATACGGTCGGCCGCCGAAGCGGTCGATCAGGAAATCGATGAACACCCGGACCTTGACCGAGAGATGCCGCGTCTCGGGATAGATCGCATAGATCGAAATCTCAGGCGCCGCGTAGTCGGTGAGAATGCTCCGCAGGCTTCCCTCCTGCAGATCGGCTCCGGCGATGAAGGTCGGCAGGAGCGCGATGCCTTGCCCACGCACCGCCGCCGCGCACAGTACTTCCGCGTTGTTGCTGCACAACGTCCAGGGAATGCGAATCCAGTGATTGCCGTCCGTGCCCGTGAGTTTCCATTGATTGCCGGTCGCGAGGTGACCGTAGGCGAGGCAATCGTGGTCCCGCAGATCGTTGGGATGCTGCGGCGTCCCGCGCTGGGCCAGATAAGCGGGCGCTGCGCAGATCACGCGTCTCGCGGGCGCGATCTTGCGCGCGACCAGACTCGATGACGCCAGTTCGGCAATGCGCAGCGTAACGTCGAAGCCTTCTTGCACCGGATCGATCTGCTGATCGCTCAGGATCAGCTGGATGTGCAGGGCCGGGAATTTTTTCATGAAGTCCGCGATGGCGGCGCCGAGATGCAGCGTGCCGAACGACATGGGTGCGTTCACGCGCAACATACCGCGGGGCTCCGCTTGCAGACGCGTAACGGCAAGGTCGGCTTCTTCCAGGTCGGCGAGGATGGCGACGCAGCGCTCGTAATAAGCCTGGCCGTTCTCGGTCGGACTGGCGCTGCGGGTCGTGCGGACGAGCAATTGCACCCCGAGGGCCTGCTCGAGATCGATGACGTACTTGCTCACCGCGGAGCGTGACAGGCGCAACTCCCGGGCCGCTGCGGCGAAGCTGCCGTGCTGCACCACCCTGGTGAAAGCTTTGATGCTGGTCAGCTTGTCCATTTCCGCCCGACCCGGTCTGCGCACCGGGGATTGTCCTCAAATCAGAGACAGAGACGCCAATAAAACTGCGATTGTAGCCGAAACTTAGCATATCGATATGTCGGGGCGAAGGGGGATCGCCCCCGATAGGAGTTTGCCATGATCACTGTGAGACCTTCCCACGAACGCGGGGTTGCCAATCTCGGCTGGTTGGACAGCCGCCATACCTTCTCGTTCGGCCATTACTTCGATCCGCAGCAGATGGGTCTCGGACCGCTGCGCGTGATCAACGAGGACCGCGTCCGGCCCGGTGCCGGGTTCGACACCCACGGCCATCGGGACATGGAGATCATCTCCTACGTCCTCGAGGGCGCCCTCGAGCACAGAGACAGCATCGGCACCGGTTCTGTGATCCGGCCAGGTGACGTCCAGGTGATGTCGGCCGGCAGCGGTATCCGGCACAGCGAGTTCAACCATTCCAAGCAGGAGCCGGTGCACTTCCTGCAAATCTGGGTATTGCCGGACCGAGAGGGCATTTCGCCGCGCTACGATCAGAAGACATTTTCGCAAGTCGAGAAGCGTGGCCGTTTGCGGTTGATCGGTTCGCCCGATGGTCGCGACGATTCGATCGTCATCCACCAGGACGTGGAGATCTTCGCTGTGCTGCTGAACAGCGGCGAAGCCGTTACGCGCGCCTTCGCGGCCGGTCGAAAGGGCTGGGTGCAAGTGGTCCGCGGCGCCGGCGAGGTCAACGGCAAGGCGGTGCGGGCGGGGGACGGTGTGGCGCTGGAGGGCGAGGCGGACCTCAACGTCACGTCCGCAGCGGACGACTCCGAGTTCCTGGTGTTCGATCTGCCGTAGTCGTTGCGGACAGCTGCGACATCGCGTGATTGAGGCAATTGTCGACAACAGCTGGCAAGAGCGCTCAAGCCGAGCGGAGACGAAGCACTAGTTGAGTAGGGCGTCCACGAACAAAATATAATCAAGGAGATGTGATATGCGTACGCCCATTGCCAAGCTGGCGCTCTTGCCTTCGATCGCACTCGCTATGTTGATCGCCCTCGAGTCCGCGCCGCACGCGCAGGAATATCTGTCGCACGAGGCTGCATACGTCTCCAGGCATCATGCAGCACCGCCGCTTGCCTACGATGCGCAGGGCAATCCCAACTATGGATTCGGTCCGCTCCGTCCCGTCGGCCCCAATGATGTCGTCTCGGGAAACCGCATTATCGGCCGCGATCCCGATCCGTTCATTCGGGGAGAAATTCTCCGCCATTACGATTCGGGTTGGCCCGATTGATCGTCGCGACAGCGTCGGGATGGTTCCCTTGCGCGGGCGGCCACTGACAGCACCCCTCCGATCATACCGACGAGACCGATCTCTCCCGACCGCCCCGCGCTCCCGCGGTTGTGCCACGCATCCGGCGTCCATTTTTGCGTGGTCGCACTTGTTGGCGTCGCTCGCATAGAATGAGCGTCCGAACGGGTGGGCGAAGGACGCCGAGATGTGGACCTCTGACCTGATATCTGGCCGCGCACGCCCATCGCGCCGTGCGTTTCTCGGCGGAGCGGCGGGCGCAGTTTCCGCCTTCGCCTTGCCGGCCTTTAGCGCCCCGGTGCAGGGCGCTCCGGCGGCTCCCCAGGCCCCCTCCGTGCGCTGGCTGGCCGCGGAAGATCCGGCCTTTGCAGTCGGCGCAACCGTCGGCGATCTTACCTTCGTGGCGCAGGACGCCGGCGGTCACGGCGAACTTCCTTCCGGCGCCGTGCCGCAAGCCGAGCGCACCTTGGAGAACCTCCGCCGCGCGCTCGCGGCCGTGGGGCAGGGGCCTGATGATCTCGTGTTCGTGCAAGTGCTGCTCACGGATTATGCAGCGGCACCGGAGGTCGGCCGACTGCTCCGGGAGGCGTTTCGATCCAATCGCAGTCCTACGACCTGCTTCGTCGGCGTATCCAGCCTGGGTCCCGATCGGGTGGTGCGGATGGATGCCGTGGCCTCGACCAACCGCGACCGTGCGCCGGTGGTGGCCGAGGGCGTCCCGCTTCCGCTCGGAGCGACCTGCCATGCCATTCGCGTGGGTGAGCTTGTCTTTGTCGGCAGTGTGGATGCGCCCGAAGACGTCAACACTCCCAGCACGATCGTTCTAGAGCGCATGGATGCGGTGCTGCGTGCCGCCGGTCTGGGTCTCAAGGATTCGTTTCGTCACTGGGCATTCCTGCGCAACATGGCCGCGGCCAGCGTGCGCGACGCTTATGGACGTGAGCGTACCGCGCGGTTGGATGCGATTTTTGCGCCCGACGAGTATCCGGCAAACTCTCGTATCGGCAGTCCGGCGCTCGGCGTCGGCGTGGCACAACGCTCCTACGCCGTCGCCACCCGCGGGCGCCGGCAATATGTCGAAAGCAAGTTCGCGCGGCGCAGCCCTCGCGTGTTTGCGCAGAGCGTCCGCGCCGGCGACTGGCTCTTCATCGCCGGTCAGGACGCGGTCGATGTCGGGCAGCAAACGCTGTTTGTCGGCGACCTGCGCGCCCAGACCGAGCAATGCGTGCGACAGCTGCAGTTCATCATGGAAGCGGCCGGCGGAACGATGGACGATATCGTGAAGACGACCGTGTACCTGCTGGACGGACAGCACCGCTCCGTGTTTCTGGATACCTATCGCGAACAGTTCATGCGGCGCCTGCGCAGCCCGTGGATGCCGGCAGGTCTCACCATGACCGTCGATGCGCTCCGTCCCGATTGCCTAGTGGAGATCGACGCGGTGGCGTGGCTCGGCCGGCGCTGAGGCTCGGTTCCCACTTTGCCCGCGGCCCGAACCTGGGCAGACTGAGCCGTCCGGTCCGTGATCCCGGGACAGCGGATTGGCGACGCTTCGTCCCTCCAGCGTGATGCATCCGGTGTAAAATGGCGCGGGCTCGTTCTCCAGCACGTCGAGATCGTTCACCGAAGGCAGCCATTGCCGGCCGTCCATTGCTCGTTGTGGATGGCGATTCGTTTGCCCACCGGGCGTACCATGGTCTGTCCAAGACGATCGAACGCGTCGGCGGCAAGCCGGCCGGCGCGATCGTTGGCTTCGCCAACTTCTTGCTGCGAATCGTCGAGAACGAGCGGCCGCGCGCGGTGCTCGTAGGGTGGGATACGCTTGATGTCCCGACCTACCGGCATCGGGTATTCCCCGCGTATCAAGGCGGTCGGCATTTCGACAAGGAACTGCTCGAGCAACTCGACCTGTTGCCGGTGTTCGTTGCCGCCTGCGGCTTCGCGAATGCGAAAGCGGCGGGGTACGAGGCAGACGATTTTCTTGCCGCAGCGGTCGCGTCGGAGGAACGGCGGAGCGGAACCGTGGTCGTGGCCAGCGGTGACCGCGACACCTTCCAGCTTGCTTCGCCCTCCACCACGATCATCCATCCGCTCAGAGCCGGTGAAATGGCGCGGATTGGACCGAGGGAGGTGCGCGATCGCTACGGCGTCGACCCCGGGCAGGTCCCCGATTTCATCGCGTTGCGTGGCGATCCGTCGGACAAGTTGCCCGGCGCAAAGGGTATCGGGCCGAAAGGAGCCGCGGCCTTGCTGCGAAAATATGGAACGCTCGAAGCCGCGCTGGCCGCCGGCCGGTTTCCGGCCGAAGCGGATAAGCTGCGGCTCTACCGCCGGATTGCGACCATGGACGCATCCGCCCCGCTTCCGCCGTTGCGCGATCAAACACCGACCTGGGAAAAGGCGGCAACCCTGATGCGGGAGTGGGAACTGAACCGGTTGGCAGATCGGCTCGACGAGCTTGACCAGCCCAGGTCATGAGCGAGGAGAAAGGCTCGCCACGGCCTTCCGGTCAACCCTTGCCGTGTGCTCCCGCGGAGTCCGTTTTCGGCGGCCAAACGCCGGCGGTCGCAAGCTCCTTCATGGAATCGTCGGTGAATTCCGCGCGCGGGCCGTCGCCGCCGATCACGAACATCAGGATGTGCTCCTGGTTCGCGTCCCCCGGCGTCACGTTTTCGAAGCGGCGGATCGCGCCCGGCGGGAAGGAAATGACGTCGAGCGGATCAAGGTCGAGATGCTCGACGTTCCCGTGCTCGTTCTCCCAGCTGCACCGCCATCTCCCGGTCATCGGGATGAACGTCTCGTTGGTGTCATGGTTGTGCATCATGGGCCCGTGGCCCGGCTTCGCCTTGCAGTAGCCCAGATTGAAACCCTCGGAGATCGGGATCGCCGCGGCGCGCGCGGCATCTCCACCGACAGGCGAGGTGACGGCGTCTCCCTCGCCCTTGGGCGGCTGAAATCCGATCACATTAAAGAGCGTACGCTCGCAACCCGGCATGTTGCTGTCCGGAAGCCCGCCGTCCGACCCGTGGAGATCCTTGAAACGCGCCACCCGCTTTGTCATCTCCTCGCGGGAAAAGCCTCGCCTGAACAGCGTTTCCATGCACGTTCTCCTCTACCCAGCCTTCCATCCAGCGCGTTGCCGCATGCGATCTAGCATCCAGCGTAGCACGTGATCCGGTGCGATCAATCGGATGCAGCGGCGTTCCGGTTCGGGAGTCTCGATCGACGACATCTTCTGCGCGTCACATGCCGACCCGGCCGTGTCGGGGGGACGGTCCATGCCAAGACTTGCCGCGTCCATGCATCGGGCCCGCCAAAGTCCTTCTTCCTGATCGCTCCTGTTTCTGCCACCCTGCACTCGACCGACAAGGGCAACATGCCCTCACGTTATTCGGGAGGAATTGATGAACAGACCGAGCTCATTTTTCGCTGCAGCTTTCCTTCTACTTGCGTGCGTACTGAGCGCGCCATCGTCTGTCGCGCAGCCCGCTCAATCGCCGATCAAGATCGGGTTTGGCATGGCGCTCACCGGCGGTCTCGCCGCCGGAGGAAAACAGGCGCTCGTGACGTACCAGCTTTGGGCCGAGGAGGTTAACGCGCGCGGCGGATTGCTCGGGCGAAAGGTGGAGCTGGTCTACTACGATGATCAGTCCAACCCGGCCACGGTTCCTGCGATCTATTCGAAGCTCCTCGATGTCGACAAAGTTGATCTCGTCCTGTCCGGTTACGGCACCGTGCCGACCGCGGCGGCCATGCCGACCATCATGCAACGCAAGAAAGTCTTCTTGTCACTGTTTGCGCTCGCAGCGAACGACCAATTCGATTACGACCGCTACTTTCAGCTTCAGCCCAACGGTCCGAACGCCAAAGTCGAATTCTCCAAGGGCTATTTCGAGCTTGCCGCGGCGCTGAGCCCGAAACCGCAAACGGTAGCGCTGGTGGGCGCCGATGCCGAGTTTTCGGTGCTGGCACTGGAAGGCGCGCGCGAGAACGCCAAGAAGCACGGCATTCGCATCGTGTACGACCGCACATACCCGCCCAACACGGTCGAGTTCGGCACCATCGTCCGCAGCATAAAGTCCACCAGCCCAGATCTGGTCTTCATCGCGTCCTACCCGCCGGACTCCGCGGGAATGATCCGTTCGATCCACGAGGTCAAGCTCGGGGCCAGAATGGTGGGAGGCGGGATGATCGGCCTGCAGTTCTCCGCGCTCAA
>Ga0070670_100003992_pt1 | contig 12313 bp, 10 predicted proteins | sample KBSS63metaG_FD_64665 | JGI IMG/M metagenome (GOLD analysis project Ga0070670, IMG submission 64665) | Switchgrass rhizosphere microbial communities from Kellogg Biological Station, Michigan, USA - KBS S6-3 metaG | ecosystem: Host-associated > Plants > Roots > Rhizosphere > Soil ... | reverse complement strand
GGACCCGACGGTGCGGCCGTCGCCGGCGCTCGGCGTGACGACCGCGGTGATCGGCAACTGCGGCTTCACGATCGCGCCGTGCCGGCCGGCCGACCGCGACATCACGATGAGGAACCTGACGCAGGTCGAGGGCATGTCGCTCGACGTGCTGCGCCAGGGCATCGACTGGGGCTTCGAGACCTTTCCGGAGTACCTCGCGCAGTTGCGCCGCAAAGGCAGCGCGGTCAACGTCGCCGCCTACATCGGCCACTCGTCCGTGCGCACCTACGTGATGGGCGCCGACGCGTCGCAGCGCGTCGCGACCGACGCCGAGATCGTGCAGATGCAGGCGATCGTGCGCGACGCGATGGCGCACGGCGCGGTCGGCTTCGCGAGCAGCACCAGCCCGGCGCACAACGGCGAAGGCGGCAGGCCGATGCCGTCGCGCCTCGCCGACGACCGCGAGATGACCGCGCTCGTGCAAGCGATGGGCGAAGGCGGCCGCGGCGTCTACATGCTGACGAAGGGCGGCCACACGCCGGTGCCGTTTCTCGAATCGCTCGCCGCGATCAGCGGACGGCCGGTGATGATCGCCGCGCTGCTGCACAACGGCACCAACCCGCAGGCCGTGTTCGACGACCTCGACGCGATCGCCGCCGCGAACACGCGCGGCCATCGCCTGCTCGGCCAGGTCTCGTGCTGCCCGCTGACGATGGACTTCACCCTCGCGTCGCCGTATCCGGTCGAAGGGCTGAAGAGCTGGCAGCCGGCGCTCTCGCTCAGCGGCGAGCGGCTGAAGCGCAAGCTGGCCGATAAACCATTTCGCGACGGTGTGCGCGCCGAGCTGGCGACGCCGACGACCTTTCGGCTTTTCAACAACGAGTGGGACAAAGTCCAGGTCGTCGAGGTCGCGCAGCCTGAAAAGCACGCCGCGCTCGAACAGAAGAGCATTGCCGAAATCGCTGCCGTACAAGGCAGCGATCCGCTCGACACGATGCTCGACCTCGCGATCGCCGAGGACCTGAAAACCGTCTTCACCGCGCAGCTGCTGAACAGCGACGAGGACGCAGTCGGCCGGATGCTGAACCACCCGCAGAGCATCGTCAGCCTGAGTGATGCCGGTGCGCATCTGACGTTCTTCAACGATGCGGGGTTCGGGTTGCATCTGCTCGGGCATTGGGCGCGGGACCGCGGGACCATGTCGATGAGCGAGGCGGTGAGGCGGCTGACGTCGCATCCGACGGAGGTGCTCGGGATCGCGGATCGCGGGATGCTGCGCGAAGGGTTTGCGGCCGACCTGCTGCTGTTCGATCCAGCGACGGTGGGGCGCGGGCCGAAGCGGCGGGTTCGCGATCTCCCCGGCGGCGCCGCGCGATTGACGACCGATGCGATTGGTGCGCACGGCGTCTGGGTCAACGGGCGACAGGTCGCTGATGCGACAGGCTTGATCGCAAATGTTCCGCTCGTTGGGAATTTGCTTACCCAGTTCAACTAGCGCCTATAAGCGAACGAACCCGCCGATCAATAGAAGAGTTAGCCGCGTATCTCGATGGCCCCATACGAATCCGTCGGATTCTTGCTCTTTAGGAATCGAGGCACTTCGTGAAGGATAAGCATGTCGCGCAGATGCATCTTCTCAATTTGGTCCTGAGTTCTGCGACTTGTTTGTAGTTCTCTTTTCCAAACTCAATGAGTCCGCCCTCGGCGTCTCCATGGCTGTAAAGGAGAAGATTGAACGTACGGATTAGTTCAAACAGTTCATCGCTTAGCCATAAGGCCTTGGACATGACAGCGATGAGCAAGTCGTACACACCCTGCTTGTCATCATCCTTGCAGAAAAGGACGTGGTAAGGACGTCCGTCCTGATCCAGCACAGCGGTCTTTACCATGTTTATAAGTCGCTCGACTTCTTCGTAGGCTTGCACACGGCGGGCCAGCACAACCTTGTAGTACTCGTTTGCGTAGTCATTGCGCTTTCCCCGCAGAGTGAACCAACCACCGATAAGCGCACCGAGTATTCCTGCGATGAGCGAACTTGACAGGACGCCAACGAGCAGTTGCGCAGTTGGCATAAGACGGGCTTACGTTTGACCTGAAAGGCAGACTCAAGGCTGAGACAAGCTTTCAGCCCGCCCGCTCGACGGAAGGAATACGAGACACGTATCCGAGGCAGAGATTAGAACTCACGCTTTTGGTTGGAATGGGTAATCGCCAAGGAGATGGTCGGCAATCTACTCAGGCGTGTTGGTGACGTCAGTCCGAGATACGCGCAAGCTAGATACGATCCCGACATGACCGACCTCTCCCTCGTCCACACGCTCGACGCGATCCTGTCGAGGGACACCCACGACCTCGACCCGGCCGAAACAGCCGAGTGGCGGGACGCCCTCGACGCGCTGACTACCGCCCACGGCCCCTCCCGCGCCCGCTTCATCCTCGACGCACTACTCGCGCACGCGCGCCGCAACGGCGTCAACTGGCTACCGTCCATGACGACGCCGTACGTCAACAGCATTCCGCTCGAGGCGCAGCCGCCGTTCCCCGGCGACCTCGCGATGGAACAGCGCCTCGCCGCGCTGATGCGCTGGAACGCGCTCGCGATGGTGATGCGCGCCAACCAGGTCGAGAGCGGCGGCTCGGCCGAGCTCGGCGGGCACATCGCGAGCTATGCGTCGGCAGCCGATCTGTTCGAGGTCGGCTTCAACCACTTCTTTCGCGCCCGCAACGACGCGACCTCCGGCCTCGGCGACCTCGTCTTCTTCCAACCGCATTCAGCGCCCGGCGTCTATGCGCGTGCGTTCCTCGAGGGGCGCCTCTCGGCCGACGACCTCGCGCACTACCGCCAGGAGTTGAGTGCTCCGGCGCACGGCGCCCGCGGCCTGACTTCGTATCCGCATCCGATGCTGATGCCGGACTTCTGGCAGTTTCCGACCGGCTCGATGGGCATCGGGCCGATCAACGCAATCTACCAGGCGCGCTTCATCCGCTACCTGCAGCACCGTGGCCTGCTCGCCGCGACGGCGGCGGGCGCGGCGCAGCGCCGCGTCTGGGGCTTCTTCGGCGACGGCGAGATGGACGAGCCCGAGTCGATCGCCGCGCTGTCGCTGGCCGCGCGCGAGCGCCTCGACAACTGCACGTTCGTGATCAACTGCAATCTGCAGCGCCTCGACGGGCCGGTGCGCGGCAACGGCCGCATCGTCGACGAGCTCGAGTCGCTGTTCGCGGGCGCCGGCTGGCATGTGGTCAAGTGCCTGTGGAGCTCCGACTGGGACGTGCTGTTCGCGCGCGACCACGGCCATGCGCTGGCGCGCGCATTCGCGCACACCGTCGACGGCCAGTTCCAGACGTTGTCGGCCAAGGACGGCGCGTTCAACCGCGAGGTCTTCTTCGGCCAGAACCCGGAGCTGCTCGCACTCGTCGCCGACTTGCGCGACGAGGACATCGACCGCTTGCGCCGTGGCGGCCACGACGCGGTGAAGATCCACGCCGCATTCGCCGCGGCCGCCGCGCACACCGGCCAGCCGACCGTCGTGCTCGCGAAGACGATGAAGGGCTATGCGATGGGCGACGCGGCGCAGGGCCGCATGACCACGCACCAGGCGAAGAAGATCGACAGCGCCGGCTTGCTCGCGTTCCGCGACCGCTTCGCGCTGCCGATGAACGATGCCGACACCCAGTCGCTGGCGTTCTACAAGCCGCCCGAGGGGAGCGCCGAGCTGAAGTACCTGCACAGCCGGCGCCAGGCGCTCGGCGGCTACCTGCCGGCGCGCCGGACCGATTGCCCGACGCTGCCGGTGCCGCCGCTCGACACGACCGCGGCGTTCGCACTGCAGGCCAACGGCAAGGAGATGAGCACGACGATGGCCTTCGTGCGGCTGCTCGGCAACCTGCTGAAGGACCCCGCCCTCGGGCCGCGCATCGTGCCGATCGTCGCCGACGAGGCGCGCACGTTCGGCATGGCGAGCCTGTTCCGCCAGGTCGGCATCTACGCGCCGTTCGGCCAGCTCTACCAGCCGGAGGACTCGGGCTCGGTGCTGTACTACCGCGAGGACACGAGCGGGCAGATCCTCGAGGAGGGCATCACCGAGGCGGGCGCGCTGTCGTCGTGGACGGCGGCGGCGACGTCGTATTCGACGCACGGCCTGCCGATGCTGCCGTTCTACATCTACTACTCGATGTTCGGATTCCAGCGCGTCGGCGATTTGATCTGGGCGGCCGCCGACCAGCGGGCGCGCGGCTTCCTGATCGGCGCGACCGCCGGCCGCACGACCTTGGGCGGCGAAGGGCTGCAGCACCAGGACGGCACCAGCCACCTGGTCGCCGCGACGGTGCCGAACTGCAAGGCCTACGACCCGGCGAACGCCGGCGAGCTCGCGGTCATCGTCGACCGCGGCATGCGCGAGATGCTGGAGGAGCAGCGCGACGTCTTCTACTACGTGACCGCGATGAACGAGAACGTCGCACAGCCGTCGCTGCCGGCGGAGGCGCACGAGGGCGTGCTGCGCGGGCTCTATCGCTTCCGGCGGTCGGCGCGCGCCGACGGGCCGCGGGTGCAGCTGCTCGGCGCCGGCGCGATGCTCGGCGAAGTGCTGAAGGCGGCCGACATTCTCGAGCGCGAGCTGAGCGTCGCGGCCGACGTCTGGAGCGTCACGAGTTTCAGCGAGCTGGCGCGCGACGGCGTTGCGGTCGAGACGGCATGGCGGCACGGCGAGCGCGACACGATCGAGCCGTACGTGACCGCGCAGCTGGCCCCGACCGAAGGGCCGATCGTGATTGCGACCGACTACGTGCGCGCAGTGCCGGAACAGATTCGTGCTTTCCTGCCGCCGGGGCGCCGCGCGGTCACGCTCGGCACCGACGGCTTCGGGCGCAGCGACACGCGCGCTGCGCTGCGTCGCCACTTCGAGGTTGACGCCGCGGCGATCATCCAGGCCGCGCTGCGCATCATCGAACCGCCTCGGTAGTCGCGCCGCGGTCTATGCCGTTCGGCCGATGCCGGATGCCGCGCTCTGCTCGACTGTCCGAGAGGCGCGGCCGCTCGGGCGCCTCCCTAGATTCGATTCATGGCCGCTGCGCGTGGCATCGCGCGGCGCTGATGCGGTGCGGCAGCCCTTCCGAGGATCCCCATGAACCTTTTGCTTCTTCGATCGTCGACCGTCGCATCGGCGCCCACGAACGGGGTGACCGTCCTGCTGGCGAGCGGAGCGCTCGCGCTGATGCTGCTGCTCGCTTCCGGGATGAAGCCGTGGCCGTCGTCCACCGCACTGGCTGCCACCGCGCAACACGTTGTGCCGACCGGCGAGCCGACGCTGTTCGAGCAGGTCCGGCACGAGCTCGTCACCGGCGCGTGAGCAGTGCTCGCGGCGGTTCGGGCGTCGACTTTCCGACTGACGCCAGGCCGCGGCCCCGGTTGTTCGAGAGGTAGCGCCGCTCCGAACGGCCGATCCGGGCCAGTACGGTCTTCCGGAAGAATCGAGGCGATTGCATCACGCGCGTTTTCGATGTCGAATGCGTCAGCGGGTGGAGCGGGAACGATGCGATCCGGTTCGGCGGGAACGATTGCAGACCGACAGCGGTCGCGGCATGGCCGGGCGCCACCACGCGCAGGCCGCGGGCGGCGCCTGCTGGCAGCAGCCGCAATCGCGCTGATGACGTTGCTCGCTGCGGTCTTCTCGACGCTCGTCGACGCCAGCAGCCCGAACGCGCCCACGTTCGAATTCCGCGCCGCCGAGCGCACATTGCCGAACGGCAACGTGACACGCACGCCGCTGCCCGACCTGCATCGCTTCGCCCATGTCATCGAGGCGCCGCAACAGGTGCGCTACCGGATGGCGGCCGATCTCGGCCCGGACAAGCCGCATGCGCATGCGCTGTACTTTCCGGGCCTGCGTTCACCGGCCCACGTCTCGATCAACGGCCATGTGGTGCAGGACGAGCTGCGCCACCTCGACCGCCCAGCGCCGCGCAGCATCGATGCGATCCGCCTGATCCGCATCCCGGACGAGTTCTTGCGCGCCGGCAGCAACGAGATCGAGTTGATTGCTGGTGGTCGCGACAACGTCAACATCTCGCGCATGTGGCTCGGGCCGACCAGAGTCCTCTCGGAGATGCACCAACGCAAGATCATGCTCGGCGTGATCGGCCCGATGCTGGTGGCGATGACGGTGGGCTGCCTGGCGTTGTTCGTGCTCGTGCTCTGGCTGCGCCGGCGCTCCGAGCCGATGTACGGCTACTTCGGAGTTGCGGCGCTGGCGTGGGCTGCGCACACCGCGTGGACGGTGCTGCCGACGCCGCTCTTCGCGCCGCTCCATCGCGACATCTGGTGGACCACGCTGTACACGTTCTTCGTCGCGATGCTGGTGATCTTCTGCGTCCGCTTCGCCGGCTGGCACTGGCCGCGCTTCGACCGCACGCTGTGGGCGGTGGCGCTGCTGTCGCCCGTCGTGCTGTACGCAACCGCGGCGGCCGGCGTGGTCGAGAACGCCTACATCATCTGGCGCTTCGGTCTGATCATGATCGCCTCGATCGGGCTCGCCGCGGTGGCGCGCTACGCCTGGCGCAAGCGCAATGTCGACAGCGTGTTGCTGACGGCGGCCGGTCTCGCTTCCGTCGCGTTCGGGCTGCGCGACTGGCTGACCGACTTCGGCGACGACAACAACCCAGCCTTCTTGACGCCCTATGCCGGCTTGTTGTTCCTGCTGCTGGTCGGCTGGATCCTGATCGACCGCTTCGTCGTCGCGACCCGCGAGCTCGAGGTGCTCAACACCGACCTCGAAGGCCGCGTCGCGGCGAAGAGCGAGGAGCTGGTCGCCGCGATGGAGGCGATGCGCGATGCGCGCGACACCGCCGAAGCCGCGAACCGCGCGAAATCGACGTTCCTCGCGGCCGCGAGCCACGACCTGCGCCAGCCGCTGCATGCGCTCGGCCTCTATTTGGCCGCGCTCGAGACCGAACAGCTGACCGCGAAGCAGAAGGCACTGGCGCTGCGCATGAGCGCTTCGGTCGATGCGATGGATTCGATGTTCAGCACGCTGCTCGACATCTCGCGGATGGACGCCGGCGCGGTGATGGCACGCAAGGAGCCGTTCGAACTGGTGCCGCTGACGCATCGCCTGGTCGAGGAGTTCGCGCCGCACGCCCACGAGAAGCGCTTGCGCCTGCGCCTGCACGTCGGCCGCCATCTGCCGGGCTGGCGCGCGCACGGCGACCCGATGCTGCTTGAGCGCGTGCTGCGCAACTTGATCGGCAATGCGCTGAAGTACACGCCGAGCGGCGGCGTCCTGATCGCGCTGCGCCTGCGCGGCCACGCAAGCCGGCACTGGCTGATCGACGTCTTCGACACCGGGATCGGCATCGCCACGGGCGAACAGCAGCGCGTCTTCGAGGAGTTCTATCAAGTCGGCAACGCCGAGCGCGACCGCTCGAACGGCCTCGGCCTCGGACTTGCGATCGTGCGCCGCCTCGCCGACCTGATGGAGGTTTCGGTGCGGCTGAGCTCGGTGCCGAAACGCGGCTCCCGCTTCAGCCTCGAAGTCCCGGCGACGAGGACGGCGGTGCTGCAGCATGCGGAGCCGCGCCGCCCCGGCTCGCTCGCCGGCATCGTCGTCGCAGTCCTCGAGGACGACTGCGAGGTGCGCCACAGCATGCAGACCCTGCTCGCCCATTGGGGCTGCGTGACCTGCGACGGCGCCGATGCCGACGAAGTCGCCGAGCGCGTGCGCGACATCGGCCTGCGCGCGCCGCATGCGATCGTCGCCGACTACCGGCTGCATCCGCAGCGCACCGGCCTCGACGAGGTCTCGGCGCTGCATCGGCTCTGGGGCCCGGGCATCCCGGCCCTGCTCGTCACCGGCGACTCGGCGCCGCACGCGATCGCGGCGTTGCACGCGAGCGGCCACGACTGGCTGTCGAAGCCGGTGCCGGCGGCGCGCCTGCGCAGCTGGCTGCAGGCGGTCGCGCTGATGCCGCAGACGGCCGAAGCGGAGGTCTGAGCCGATGAAGATCCTGGTCGCCGACGATCACCCGCTGGTCCGCGACGCGCTCGCGCGCACGGTCGCGTCGCTCGATGCGGACGTGCGGGTCTACGAAGCCGCCGATTTCGCGGCGCTGCGCAGCCTCGCCGGCGAGCATGACCTCGACCTCGCGCTGGTCGACCTCAACATGCCAGGCATGCAGGGCATCAGCGGGCTGCGCACATTGCGCAGCGAGTTCCCGACCTTGGTGCTCGTCGTCGCGTCGGCGCAGGACGACGCGACGACGATCCGCAACGTGCTGGCGACCGGCGTCTCCGGCTTCATCCCGAAGACCGAGTCGCGCGACGTCGTGCTGCAGGCGATCCGGCTGGTCCAGGCGGGCGGCGTCTACGTGCCGCCGCGCGTCCTGTTCGACCACGACGGCGCGGCGTCGGCGCCCGCCCTCAACGGCTCGAACGGCGGCGATGCCGCGCTGACGCCGCGCCAACTCGACGTGCTCGGGTGCTTGCTGCAGGGCCGGCCGAACAAGCTGATCGCGCGCGACCTCGGCCTGACCGAAGGCACCGTGAAGATCCACATCGCGGCGATCCTGCGCAGCCTCGGCGCGAGCAACCGCACCGAGGCGGTGGTGCGGGCGCGCGAGCTGGGGTTGCTGCAAGGCTGAAGCGGCCGATCGGCGCAACGTAGACCGGGCGGCCTATGCCGCATCAATGCGGCACTTCCCCCCGTTCGGCAGATGTACAGGGGAGAAGCGATGCCTAAAGTGACCTGCAGGTTCACGAGCCCTGCATGATCAATACGACAGCTACCGCCCGAAGCCGCGCGCGCAGGACCCGCCAGGCGGCGACCATGCCGCTGCCGTTCCGTTCGGCATCGACGCTCGCGTGGCAACGCACCGCCGACGCCGACGCCGACGCCGACGCCGATGCGTCCGGCCTGCCGGCCCACGCCGGCGCCACCCACCCGAGGAGATGACCATGAGCGCTGCTGCGCACGTCTCGATACCCTTCCGCCCTGCACCGACATCGGCTGGACCGCGTCGCCCGTTCCGGATCTCGTCCGGACTCGTCGCCCTTGGCGTCGTCGCCGGCGCGATGGCGTTGCTGTACGCCGACCTGCCGTGGAACGCCGCACCGACGACACAGCCACCGATATCGTTGCCGCCGCTCAGCGCCGACGCCGTGCCGACGTTCGCGAACCCGGTCGACTGGTCACGCATCGAGGCCTCACCGGACCCCGGACCGATGGCCATCGCGGTTTACGGGCCATGATCGACGCCGCTCGTCGACCGCGCTCCTCGATCTCCAGCGGCGCGCCGGGCGGGCGTACAACACCATCGCGTAGGCTCGATCACGGCCGCCACATCGCAGCGGCGACGCTCGCGGCCCTCGCGGCGCTGGCAACCGGCGTCGGCTACGGCGAGTCGCCTCGCAACCGCATCGAACCCGCCAGCGCGGTCGCCACGCCGGCCGTGGCCGCTTCGCACCCCGTTGATCCGCCCGAAAGCCTGCCAGTGGCGGAGTTCAAGACCTTCGCACTCAATGCGCTGCTGATCCCGCTCCTCGACGATGGCGCGTCGCCGAGTTGGCTCGACCCATTCGTCACAACGGCCGTGTCGCTGGCGATCGGTTGCGAGGCCGCCAGGGTCAGCATTGACGGGCGCCCGCTCGTTCCCTCGGCGCCGGTTCCAGCCCGGGCGTTCACGCTGCGTTGGAGCATGGACCGGTGCGTGATCCTGAATGGCCGCACCTCATTGACGGGCGACGTGGAAATGATGGTGTTCCACGACGGCGATCACTACACCGCCAGCGTGCAACCCATTGACCTGCATGTGCTGTCGGATGCCGGCGACGAAGTGATGAGTCGCCCCTTCTCGACCTCGACGCCGTTGGCCGCTTGGAGTCCGTCATGAGAGCCGGGCGGCGCTGCCCTCAGAGTTGAAACGCGAGCCAGAGCACGAGACCTTCGGCAAGGTCACGGATGAGGCCCGGCGTCTGCGCGCGATAGGCGCTGGCGAGACGACGCTCGCCGTCGATCCATCCGGCGAACTCGGCGACGTCGGCAGGCCGGTAGAACGCGACCATCAGCTCGTAGTTGAGGAAGAGGCTGCGCGCATCGAGGTTGGCCGAGCCGGCCAACGCGAAGCCGTCGTCGATGACGATCGCCTTCGCATGCACCATGTGCGACGTGAGCCAGATGCGCGCACCGGCGCGTGCCAGATCGCGCAGCGGCCGGTTTCGCGCCACGTCGGCGAGCCGGTGATTCGAGCGCTCCGGCAGCACCAGATCGACCGCGACGCCGCGGCGCGCCGCGAGGGTCAGTGCCATCAGCAGGGTCGCGTCGGGAACGAAGTACGGCGTCACCGCGAGGATGCGCTCGCGCGCCATGAAGGCGCCCGAGACGAGCAGCGCCTGAACGGTGTCGTCGACCTGGTCGGGACCGCTCGGGATCAGCTGGGCAAGCGGCGCCCCGTCCGGCGGACTCTCGTCGCGCGGACCCGCGAAGCGCGGCGGCGGCAGGTGGGCCGCGTAGTTCCAGTCGAGGTCGAAGCGGTGCTGCGCGCGCTCGGCGAGCGGCCCGCGCAGGTCGAAGCTGAGGTCGTGCCAGGGCGGCTCGGGGTTCGCGCTGTCGCCTTCGAAATACTCGCTGGCGAGGTTGCGGCCGCCGGCCCAGAAGCGCTCGCCGTCGACGAGCAGCATCTTGCGGTGGTTGCGCAGGTTCAGGCCGCGCACCGCCGACTTCAGCGCCGGCACGAACTTGACGACCTCAACACCGGCGGCGCGCAGCGAGTCGAGATCGAAGTGGCCGCCGAGCCAGACGCCGAAGCCGTCGAGCAACACACGCACCTTGACCCCGACGCGCGCGCGCCGCATCAGCAGCTCGCCGATCTCGCGGCCGAGTGCATCGCGGGCCAGCAGGAAGGTGCAGACGTCGATGCTGCGGGTCGCGCCTTCGATCAGGCTGCGCAAGGCGACCAGCGCCTCGCTGCCGTCGCGGTGGATGCGCAGGTCGTGGTACCTCGACGCATTCGGCAGGCTCATCGCGCCGGCAAGGCGTCGCGACCACGCCGCCAGGTCGTCGGGACCGTTCGAGCGCACGACCGTCGTCTCGACCGGCAGCGGCCCCTGCCTGCCCGCCACCTTGCGGCTGCCGAACATGAAGTAGAGCGGCAGCGCGACGTACGGCAGCAGGGTCAGCATCACGACCCAGGCGATCGCCGCCGACGGATGGCGGCGCTGGTAGAGCGCCCGCGACGCCATCACGTAGACGCCGAGGCCGAGCACGACGACCAGGCCGTGCAGGGTCAGCCAGTTGCGGGCGAGAACCTCGAGCATCGCAGCCGCATCAAAAATAAAACCCGCCGGGCCTGCGCCGGGCGGGTCGATGGGGGTACCGCCCCGCGTTCACTTCCGCCGGTACTTGCGCAGCATGGCGATCTGCGCCGCCATCGCGGCAAATTCGCCCTGGGCCTTCGCGAAGTCGATGTCGCTCTTCGCGTTCTTCATCGCGTCTTCGGCGAGGCGCTTGGCTTCGGTGGCCTTGGCTTCGTCGAGGTCCTTGCCGCGAATCGCGGTATCGGCGAGCACCGTGACGCTGCCCGGCTGCACCTCGAGGATGCCGCCGGCCACGAACACGAACTCCTCCTCGCCTTCGGCACCGTCCTTGCCTGCACGCTTGATGCGCACGGCGCCGGGCTTGATGCGCGTGATCAGCGGCGTGTGGCGCGGCAGGATACCAAGCTCGCCGCTCTCGCCGGGCAGCGCGACGAACTGCGCCTCCCCGGAGAAGATGCTGCCTTCGGCGGAAACGACGTCGACCTGGAGGGTGGCCATGGCTACTGGACCTTCTTGGCCTTCTCGAACGCCTCGTCGATGCTGCCGACCATGTAGAAGGCCTGCTCCGGCAGCGAGTCGCATTCGCCGTTGACGATCATCCTGAAGCCGCGGATGGTTTCCTTCAGCGGCACGTACTTGCCTTCGCTGCCGGTGAACACCTGCGCGACGAAGAACGGCTGGCTCAGGAAACGCTGGATCTTGCGGGCGCGGGCAACCGCGAGCTTGTCTTCCGGCGCGAGCTCGTCCATGCCGAGAATCGCGATGATGTCGCGCAGCTCCTTGTAGCGCTGCAGGATGCCCTGCACCGCGCGCGCGGTGTCGTAGTGGTCCTGGCCGACGACGTTCGGGTCGAGCTGGCGCGACGTCGAGTCGAGCGGGTCGACCGCCGGGTAGATGCCGAGCGACGCGATGTCGCGCGACAGCACGACGGTCGAGTCGAGGTGGGCGAAGGTCGTCGCCGGCGACGGGTCGGTCAGGTCGTCGGCGGGAACGTAGACGGCCTGGATCGAGGTGATCGAGCCGACC
>Ga0070670_100003988_pt1 | contig 12320 bp, 7 predicted proteins | sample KBSS63metaG_FD_64665 | JGI IMG/M metagenome (GOLD analysis project Ga0070670, IMG submission 64665) | Switchgrass rhizosphere microbial communities from Kellogg Biological Station, Michigan, USA - KBS S6-3 metaG | ecosystem: Host-associated > Plants > Roots > Rhizosphere > Soil ... | reverse complement strand
ATCCCCTGCCGCGGAGGCGGCGCCACGCCTGCCGCCGCCTCCGCTGTACGCCTGCGTCACCCGCGAGCAGCAGCGCTATGTCGGCGAAGTCGCCGAGCCGGAGCCGCGCTGCGTCCCCCTGCGCACCGTCGGCCTGGACGGCAGCCCCGACCGGACCGGCGGCAGCGCCTGCGAAGTGCTGCGCGATCGTTGCGAAGCGCTGCCCGCGACCGACGCCTGCGACGCCTGGAAGAGCTACGTGGCCGAAGCCGAGACGCACTGGCGCTTCGCCGTGTCCGAACATGCCGAACCGCTGCGGCAGGAATTCCTGCGCCGCCAGCAATTGCTCGACGCGAGCAGTTGCAACGCGCCGGACCCCAACGCGACGCATCCCCTGTAGGAGCGGCTTTAGCCGCGACCGGGCCTCACCTGGAACGCCCGGTCGCGGCTAAAGCCGCTCCTACAGGGGCGTCGTGCGCAACCGGGACGAGATGGAGATGCGCCCGCCGTTGCCAGCAAAACCTGCTCTAGAACCCGTAGCGCAGGAACCCGCCATCCACCGCGATGCACTCGCCGGTGATGTAGCTGGCCGCCGGCAGACACAGGAAGCCGACCGCCGCCGCCACTTCCTCCGGTTCGCCGATCCGGCGCATCGGCGTGCGCTCGATCACCTGCTCGTAGTAGTCCGGATCCGACAGCGGCCCGGACGTACGGCGGGTGCGGATATACCACGGCGCCACCGCATTGACCCGGATGCCGTCCTCGGCCCATTCGGCGGCGAGGTTGCGGGTCAGTTGGTGCAGCGCGGCCTTGGTCATGCCGTAGGGCGCGCCGCTGCGCACGTGGGTCAACCCGGACACGCTGCCGACGTTGACGATCGCCGCGGCCGCGTGCCGCGCCAGCAGCGGATGCGCATAGCGCGACAGCTCGAAGGCCGAGAACAGATTGGTTTCGAAGATGCCGCGCCACTCGTCCTCGGTGTAGTCCACCGCGGCCTTGCTGACGTTGCCGCCGGCGTTGTTGATCAGCAGGTGCAGGCCGTCGGCATGATCCTCGACCCAGTCCAGGATCTCGCGCCGGTCCTCGTCGTCGGCGACGTCCGCCGCCAGCGCCAGGACGCGGCGCTCGGGAAAGGCGTCGAGCAGTTCGTCGCGCGCCGCTTCCAGCGCGTCGATGTCGCGCGCCACCAGCAGCAGGTCCGCGCCGAAGCCGAGCAATTCGCGCGCGATCGCCAAGCCGATGCCGGCGCTGGCGCCGGTGATCAATGCGGTCTGTCCATCCAGCCGCCAACGGTGCTGCATCGTCTTGCCTGTCTGCGCCGGGGTGGGCGTAGGATACCCGTCACGCTCAACGAGGTCGCCCCTATGCACGCTTCATTGCGCTTGACGACGTTGGCACTGTCCCTGTTGGCCGCGCTGGCGGCATGCAAGCCGGCGCCGCCGAAACCGGCGGACAAACCGCCCGAGCCGCAGGCCACCGCGCTGCGCGCGGCGATCGCGCAACCGCTGGACCGCGCCAAGCAGGCACAGGCCGCGACCGAGCAGACCGCCGCCGCACAGAACGCCGCGATCGACGCGGCCACCGGGCAATAGAAAACGCCGGCATGCGCCGGCGTCGTGTGCCGCGTGCGCTGCGTCCGCCGGCTGGCGGACGCAGGCGCCTTCAGGCCCGGATCACAGGCCGCAGAAGCAATAGGCCAGCGCCTTGACCGGCGCGCCGTCGCGCTTGTCGGTCGCGTCCTGCACGAAGCGCAGCTGGGTATCCAGCTCCGGCATGCTCCGCGCCAGCACGGCATGCGCCAGCGCCGAGTCGCCCAACATCCACGCGCCCATGCGGCTGCCGGCGAAACCGCTGACGAACTGCGCGAACGGCGAGGCCGGCTTCTCGATGTAACGCACCCGGTACTTGTCCTTGTCGCCGAGCTTGGCGCGCGCCGCCGCGTCGGCCACCGCGTCCTTGAATCCGCCGAACGCGTCCACCAGCCCGCGCTCCTTGGCCTGCGCGCCGCTCCACACGCGGCCGCGCGCGACCTGGTCGATCGCCTCGACCGGCTTGTTGCGCGCCTGCGCGACCCGGCCGGTGAAATCGGCATAGCCCTTGTTGATCACCGACTGGATCATCTGCCCCACCGCCGGGTCCATCGGCCGGGTGACGTCGAAGGCGCCGGCGAAGCGGGTGGTGCCGACACCGTCGGTATGCACGCCGATCTTGTCCAAGGTGCGGGTCAGGTTGGGGATCATGCCGAAAATGCCGATCGAACCGGTGATCGTCGACGGGTCGGCGTAGATGCGATCGGCGTTCATGCTGATCCAGTAGCCGCCGGAGGCGGCCAGATCGCCCATCGACACCACCACCGGCTTGCCGGCGGCCTTCAGCGCCACCACCTCGCGGCGGATCTGCTCGGAGGCGAACACTTCGCCGCCGGGCGAATCCACGCGCAGCACCACCGCCTTGACCGCGTCGTCGTCGCGCGCCTGGCGCAGCAGCGCCGCGGTCGATTCGCCGCCGATGCGCCCGGCCGGCTGCTCGCCGCCGCTGATCTCGCCCGCCGCGACCACCACCGCCACCTGCGGCCGCGAATCCACCGGCGAGCGGCGCAGATCCAACTGCTGCAGATAGGCGTCCAGGTTGACGTTGCGATAGCCGGTGTCGGCGTCGTCGTCGGCCACGCCGCGCTTGGTCAGCAGCTGCTCGACGTCCTCGCGGGTCTTCAGCCCGTCCACCAGCTTCTGCTGCAGGGCGAACTTGGCCATGTCGCCGCCGGCCGCGGCGATGCCCTCGGGCATGGTGTCGATGCCCGCGGCGAGTTGTTCGGGCGCCAGCTTGCGCGCCTTGCCGACATCGGCCAGGTAGCGCTGCCACACGTCGTTCATCCAGAACAGATCGGCTTCCTTGGCCGCCGGCGAGGCCGCGTCGAGCACGTACGGCTCGGCGGCGGACTTGTATTCGCCGACCTTGAACAGGTGCACGTCCACGCCGAGCTTGTCCTGCAAACCCGTGCGGAAATACTGGCGATAGCGGCCCAGGCCTTCCAGCACCACCGAGCCCATCGGGTCCAGGTAGACCTCGTTGGCCTGCGCGGCCAGCAGGTACTGCCACTGGCTCAGGCTGTCGCTGTAGGCCACCACCTGCTTGCCGGAGGCGCGCAGGTCCTGCAGCGCCGCGGCCACTTCGCGCACCGAGGCGAAGCCGCCCGGCTGCAGCTTGTCCAGGCGCAGCGCCACGCGCTCGATCTTGGGATCGGTCTTGGCCGCTTCCAGCGCGCGGATCAGGTCGCGCAACTGGATCTCCTGCGCGTCCTTGTCGCCCATCGCCTTGGCCAGCGCGCGGCTGACCGGATCGGCGCTGAACTGCTCGACCACTTTGCCTTCCGGCGCGATCAGCAAGGTGGTGCGCTCGCGCAGCGTCTTGGCGCCGTCGCCGCGCCCCATCGCGAACACCGTCGCCAGCAGGACCACCAGCAGGAAGCCGAAGAACACCAGGTTGAAGATCAGCCGGCGGGTGAAGTTCATCACATCCCACAGGCCAACGAAGAAGCTGGCGAGGGGACTGCGACGCACGGGTTGGTTCATGGAAAGCTCCGGAAGGAAAGCGTCTTGCGCGTGCGCAGCATACCGGCTGCGCCGGCGCCGCACATGCGCCTGAAGTCAGGGGGTCGCGGCGGCCAGCAGGCGCCCGCTGCTGAGCCGGAAGCGCGCGGCCATCATCACCGCCGCCGCGGTCAGGCCCAGGATCAGCCCGATCCACATGCCCTGCGGCCCCCAGCCCAGCCACAGGCCGAGCCCGGCGCCCAGCGGCATGCCCAGGCCCCAGTAGGAGCACAGGGCAAGCAACATCGGCACGCGGGTGTCCTTGAGGCCGCGCAGCGCGCCGGCCGACAGCACCTGCACCCCGTCCGGGAACTGGAACGTGGCCGCGTACAGCAGCAACGTGGACGCCAGGCCGGCCACCGCGATGTCGCGGGTATAGACGCCGACGATGGCGTCGTGGCCGAACAGCAGCACCAGCGCCGACAGCGCCTGGGTGCCGAGCACGATCGCGTAGCCGGCCCACGCCGCCCCGCGCACGCCCACCGCATCGCCGGCGCCGGCGGCGCGGCCGACCCGCACCGTGGTCGCCTCGCCCACGCCCATCGGCACCATGAAGCACAGCTGCGCGACGTTGATCGCGATCTGGTGCGCGGCCGCCGGCACCTCGCCCAGCCGCGCGATCAGCAGCGCGGTGACGATGAACAGGCCGCCTTCCATCAGGATGGTGACGCCGATCGGCAAGCCGCTCTTGAGCAGCCCGGCGATGGCGCGCAGGTCCGGCGCCTCGAAGGTGGCGAACAGGCGCAGCGGCGCGAAGCGCTTGGAGCGCGCCAGGTAGATCGCGAAACACAGCGCCTGCAGCCACATCATGATCGCCGAGGCCATGCCCAGCCCGCCGGCGCCGCGCTCGCGCAGCCCGAACAGGCCGAAGGTCAGCACGTAGCCGAGCGGCGCCAGCACCAGCAGGCCGCCGAACCCGAGCAGCATGGTCGGCAGCGTCCAGTGCATGCCCTCGCTCAGGTAGCGCATGCAGAAGTACAGCACCATCGCCGGCACGCCCCAGCGGATCGCGTGCAGGAAGTCGCGCGCGCCGGGCACGATCTCCGCGGCGATGCCCATCCGCGGCAAGGCCAGCGGGGCCAGGCTCAGGAACGCGAACATCACGACGCCCAGGCCCAGCGACAGCCACAGCGCCTGGCGGAACATCGGCCCGATCTGCGCATGGCGCTTGCCGCCGTCGAGCTGCGAGACCGACGCGGTCAGTGCGATCAGGGTGCCGATCGGGATCATCATCGGCAGCCACAGCAGCGCGGTGCCGACCGTCACCGAGGCCAGCGTGCGGGTGCCGTGGTGCCCGGCGATCACGTTGTCGACGAAGCTGATCAGGCCGGCGGAGACGTGCCCCAGGACCAGCGGCAGGGCGAGCTGCGCGGTACTGCGCAGTTCGCGGCCCCGGACCGAGGCCGGGGTGGAGGACGAAGACATTGCAAGACTCTGGCGATTCCGCCGACTGCGGCCGCGCGGAAAGCGCCGGCGCCGGGTGGCGAAGGGGCGGCAGTTTAACCTGCACGGTCGTTTGGCGCAGGTTCGGGATTCGGGAAGGCGAAAAGCTAAGAACTTCGAGCCCCTCTCCCCCTCGGGAGAGGGGTTGGGGTGAGGGTCCGGCGCGGAAGCGACTCGCGAAGCTGAGCGCGAAGAATCGAGAGCAGCCGATACAGCGCTCAGCGCGCGGCGCGCTGGCGCAGCCAGGTTGCGCGCGTGTCCGCGCCCTGCGCCAGCAGGTCGCGGCGCAGGGCCGCGCGCTCCTGCGGCGGGGTGCGCTGCGACAACAGCGCCAGGTGCTCGCGCTGTTCGGCCGGCAAGGTCCGCAGCAGGCCCAGCAGGGCCGAGCGCTGCGCGTCCGGCACATAGCCGAACAACGGCTGCAGCGCCCAGTACTCGCCGCCCAGTTCGGGGCCCAGCAGCCAGCCATGGCGTTCCAGCGTATCCAGCGCGGCGAACTGCGCGCGCAGCGTGTGCTGCTGCTCCACCGGCAGGCCCGCGAAGGCGCTGGCCACCTGGCGCAAGCGCGCCTGGGTCGCGGCGTCCAGCGCGTCCCAGGCGGCCTGGCGTTCGCGCAACTGCGCCGGAGTCAGCGCCGGTGGCGCGTCGCCGGCGGCGGGTGTGGCCGATCCCGGCGTTGCAGCGGCGGTGGCGGCGGGCGCCGCCGCGGCGGCGGCCTCCTCGGCCGTCGGCGGGTTGCGCTCGATCCGCGCCGGCGGCGCCCCGGCCGCGTACCAGGCGAAGAAATCCAGGTCGTAGACCGCCGGCTCCGGCAGCGGCGCCGGCGGCGCGGCCGGCAGCGGCGGCGCGGTGGACGCATCGGACTCCGCCGGCAGTTCCTCGACCTGCACCGGCCCGGTATCGCCCAGCGCCAGGCTCGTCCCGGCGTCGGCGTCAGCGATGGCGCGCCGCGATGGCGCACGCTCCCACCACCAGGTGCCGACCAGGGCGAGCACGACAAGCACGATCACCGCGCCCGCCAGGCGTGCCCGGACCGGGCTGCGCGCCTGCGTCCGGCGTGGCGGGCGCGCGCGTTCCGGTGCCGAGGACGCCGCCGCCGACGCAACGGCGGGCGCGGCGGCGGCGATGGCCGCGTCGCGCAACTGGGCCAGGGCCTCCAGCCGCGCCGGCGGCAACGCACGCAGGTGCTGCTGGGCGGCATCGGCCAGCGCGCGCCAGCCGGTCGCGTCCGGACGGCCATCGGCATCGCGCGGGCAGGCCCGCGCCAAGGCCTGCTGGTACGCCTCGGTGGACTGGTCCAGGACCTGCGCCGCGGTCGGCTCGTCCAGCCCGGCCACGATCCGCAGCAGCAGCGCCAGACGGTCCGCCGCGGTCAGTTGGCCCAGATGCGCCAGCGGCGCCGGCCACTCGCTGCCGGCGGCGGGGGCGGCCTGGCGCAGCGTCGGCACCGCGGCGAGCAGCTTCCAGAAGCGCAATGGCCAGTCGGACATCGGCAGGGCCGCGGCATGGCTGCGGAAGGCGCGCATGGCCGCGGCCAGCGCCGGCATCCCGCGCGCGGCGCTGCCGCTCTGCAGGTCGGCCAGCACCGCGGCGCGGCGTTCGACGCCACGCAGGAAGGCGGCCAGGGCGGGTGCGGCGACCGCACCATCGGAGGCGGGCGCGGCGGTCATCGGAACTCCATCATCGGCGCGATGATAGCGAGGCCGCCGCCGCGCCGCGCGCTTGACAAACGCCTGCCGATCGGCCGCTTCAGGCGCCAGCCGGGCCAATCGCCGGGGCGGGTTGTGCACAGCACGCCGAAGCGGCTGGCGGCGCCCCTGTCAAGCCCCTCGCGAAATCATGTTGCAGCCATGTTTCACGGCCAAGTTGTTGTTATTCAAGGCATATATTCGATTGGCGCTTTTTTGTCCAACTTGTGGCAGAGGCTTGTGAATCCGTCTTCACGGCGTGGAGCATGGGCGTCGTACACAGCTTTATCCACAGCGCGTGTGGATAAACTCGATTCCCCAGGCGCGGCAACGATTTACGACTTGTTTATCACTTTGGCGGGAGCAATCGCCCGCAACTGGCTCAGTCCCGTGACCGCGTACGGCAAGCGCGGGGTCCCCGCGCCCGGCCGCTAGACTACGGCCGATGCCGTCCCCCATCGCCACCCTCCGCGTCGCCCTGCCGCTGCCGTTGCCGCAGTTGTTCGACTACCTGCCCCCGCCCGGCAGCGCCGCCGCGGCGGGCGATCTCGGCCGCCGCCTGAAGGTGCCCTTCGGCAACCGCGAACTGAGCGGGGTGGTCGCCGCCCTGGGCCAGGTCGAGGACGGCGACGGCCTGCGCGCGGCGCTGGCCTGGCTCGACCCGGTGCCGCTGCTGCACGGCGAACTGGCCGATTCCCTGCACTGGCTGGCGCGCTACAGCCACGCGCCGCTGGGCGAGGTGCTGGCGACTGCGCTGCCGGTGACCCTGCGCCGTGGCGAGGGCTTGCCGGATACCCACGCCTGGGCCTGGCGCCTGACCGAAGCCGGCGCCAGCCACCGCGCCCGACCCGGCACCCGCCCGCACCGCTTCGCCGCGCTGCTGGCGGACGAGCCGCTGGACGAGGACCGGCTGGACCAGGCGATGGACGACTGGCGCAGCGCCGCGCGCAGCCTGGCCAAGCGCGACTTCGCCGAGCGCATCGCGGTGCCGGCCAGTGCCGCGGCGCCGCAGCCGCAGCCCGGCCCCACCCCGAACGACGAGCAGCAAGCCGCGATCGACGCCATCGTCGCCGCGCCGGGCTTCGCCCCGTTCCTGCTCGACGGCGTCACCGGCAGCGGCAAGACCGAGGTCTACCTGCAGGCCATCGCCGCCTGTCTGGCGCGCGGCCGCCAGGCGCTGGTGCTGGTGCCGGAGATCGGCCTGACCCCGCAGACCCTGGCGCGGTTCCGCGCGCGCCTGGGCGTGCCGGTGCACGCGCTGCATTCCGGCCTCACCGACAACGAACGCGCGCGGGTCTGGACCACCGCCTGGCGCGGCGAGGCGCGGGTCGTGGTCGGCACCCGCTCGGCGGTGTTCGTGCCGCTGCCGCGGGCCGGACTGATCGTGGTCGACGAGGAACACGACGGCAGCTACAAGCAACAGGACGGCATCCGCTACCACGCCCGCGATTTCGCCCTGGTGCGCGGCAAGGCGCTGGACGTGCCGGTGCTGCTGGGCAGCGCCACGCCGTCGCTGGAGAGCCTGCACAACGCCGCGTCCGGCCGCTACGCGCACCTGCGCCTGACCCGCCGCGCCGGCGAGGCGCGGCCGCCGACGGTGCGCGTGCTCGACGTGCGCAAGCGGCCGCTGCAGGACGGCCTGTCGCCGGAGGTGCTGGCCGGGATCGGCAGCGCGCTGGCCGAGGGCGGCCAGGTGCTGGTGTTCAAGAACCGCCGCGGCTACGCGCCGGTGCTGCTGTGCCACGACTGCGGCTGGACCGCGCCGTGCCAGCGCTGCAGCACCCCGCTGCACGCCACGCCGATGACCGTGCACGCCGGCGGCCGGCGCCTGCAATGCCATCACTGCGGCGCGCGCCAGCCGGCGCCGCTGGCCTGCCCGGACTGCGGCAGCCTGGCGCTGCAGCCGCAGGGCATCGGCACCGAACGCCTGGAGGAACGCCTGCTGCAGGCCTTCCCCGACGTGCCGGTGGTGCGCATCGACCGCGGCACCACCCAGCGCCGCGACGCGCTGGAGACGCAACTGGCCACGCTCGGCAGCGCGCCCGGCATCCTGGTCGGCACCCAGATCCTGGCCAAGGGCCACGACCTGCCGCAGCTGAGCCGGGTGGTGGTGGTCGGCATCGACGAAGGCCTGTTCTCGGCCGATTTCCGCGCCAGCGAAAAACTGGCGCAGCAGTTGATCCAGGTCGCCGGCCGCGCCGGCCGCGCCGCGCGTCCCGGCGAGGTGTGGCTGCAGACCCACCATCCCGGGCATGCGCTGCTGGAGACCTTGGTGCACGGCGGCTACCACGCCTTCGCCGACGCCGAACTGGCGCAGCGCGAGGCCGCCGGCTTCCCGCCGTTCGCGCACCTGGCGCTGCTGCGCGCCGAGGCCAAGCAGGTCGAGCACGCCAACGCCTTCCTGGCCGCGGTGCGCGCGCTGCTGCCGGCCGACGACGCCGTGCAGCGCTTCGGGCCGATGCCGGCCCCGATGCCGCGCCGCGCGGGTTTCCAGCGCACCCAGTTGCTGCTATCGGCCAACACCCGGCGTGCGCTGCATGCGCTGCTGGACGCGGCGATGCCGGCGATCTACGCATTGCCGCAGGCGCGCCGGGTACGTTGGTCGCTGGACGTGGATCCGCAGGACCTCTACTGACCCGGGCGCGGCGCCCGCGCCGCGGGCCCTGAGGAATCGACACTGCCTCGACCTCAGCCGTTCGTCTGCAGGAACGGCTTCAGCGGCGACGAGCGAAGCCACCCAACCTTCCGGCAGCGGACACGGTCGAGGTTGAAGCTCCTTCCACAGCGCACCATGCAAGCCGGCGGCACACGCTGTTCTGCAGGAACGGCTTCAGCCGCGACGAACGAAGCCGCCCAACTCTCCGGCATCGGACACGGTCGGAACTGAAGCCCTCCCAGTGCACGCTGCAAGCCGGCCGCACACGCTGTTCTGTAGGAGCGGCTTCAGCCGCGACGAACGAAGCCGCCCAACTCTCTCCGGCATCGGACACGGTCGGAACTGAAGCCTCCCAGTGCACGCTGCAAGCCGGCCGCACACGCTGTTCTGTAGGAGCGGCTTCAGCCGCGACGAACGAAGCCACCACCTCTCCGGCATCGGACACAGTCGGTGCCGAAATCCCTTTCACAACGCACCCGGCAAGCCGGCTGCACGCGCTCGCCGGGACGACGCAAGCCGCGTGTTCTCAGCCCGTCAGCCCCAACACGGCGACCAACTGCACACGCAACGCCGCACTGTCGCCGGCCTCCACGCAGCGCCACGCCCCCTCGGCCGCATCCAGACCACAAGCGGCCGTGGCGATCACCGGCTTGCCCAGCGCCAGCGCCAGCAACAGGCCGCGCGGCTGTTGTTCGATCCATGCCGGCAACACCACCGCCGCGGCAGCCTGCACGCCCTCCGCCATCGATCCGACGCGGCACACCTCCACGCCACTCCAGAACCCCGGCGTCTCCTGCGCGCCCGGCGGCAGCAGCAAGCGCACCGGCAGGCCGCGCAGCGCCTCGCGCACTTCGCGCGCGCCCTTGCGCGCCAGCGCGGAGGACGCCAACAACACATCCATCGTGCCGTCGCCGGACCGCGCAGTGGCCGGCAGCGAGGGAGCAGGCAGCGGCGGCCGCTGCCACGCCAGCGCGATGCCGCGATCGCCGGCCAACGCCAGCAACTGGCGATGCGGCGTGATCCAGTGCCGCGCCTGCGCCAGCGCCGCGCGCTCTGCCTCGACCAGCCGCGGATCGGCGCGGAAGTCGCGCAGCGTCGGGCTGTCGGGATGCCGCTGCGCGGCGGCGTCCAGGCGTGCCTGCAGCAAGTGCATCGGCAAGGCGGTCATGCACACGTCCCAGCGTCGACCCTGCAGTTCGCCGGCCAACCACAACTCCGGCAGCAAGCCTTGCGGCACCACCAGCTCGACGTCGCGCGGGCCCAGCCGCCGTCGCAGCGCGCGCAGGCGGATTCGCTGCGCGCGTTGCCGCGCCTGCGGCAGCGGCACGCCGCTGCGCAGCCACCAGCGTTGCAACAGCGCCGCGTGCCACACCGCGATGCTGGCCCGGCGTAGCGCCAGCACGCGATCGCCGGGTTGCCGCCGGCGCGCGCGGTCGGCGCCGAACTCCGGCCAGTCCTCGTCGACCAGCCAGGTGCGGCGAAGGCCATCCATGCCCGTCGGCACATGCCGATGGCAACTCTCGCGACCACAACGCGTGCAATCGTTGGCCGCCGCATCCGCCGCCGCGGCGCGGCGCGGCGGCGACAACGACAACGGCAACGCGGCGACGCCGGGCGCGCCGCCCAGGATGCGCACGTGCAGCGCCTCGCCATCCAGCCACACCTCCAGCCGCCATGCCGATGGCGCGCGCAGGCGCAGGTCGACGTAGTTCCAGAACACCACCGCGTCGCGGTCGCGCTCGGCCAGCGAACCGGGGATCACCTGCGTATGCCGGTGCCGCTCGACGATCTCCAGCCCCTGCCGCAACGCGGCGTCGTAGATCGCGTTGGACAACTGGCACAGGCCGCCGCCGATCGACGGCACCAAGCAGCCTTCACGTAGCTCGCGGCCGGCGACGAAGCCACGCCGGCGCGTGGCCCGACCGAGTTGCCGCCAGAAGCTGAAGGTCGCACCGGCCGGCACCTCGGTGCCGTGCAGCAGGCGCGCGGCCACGCGCAGGTTGTGGATCTTGCCGGCGACCAGCAGCGGCGCGGTCTCTTCCGACAGCGGCCACAGCGCGGTGACCGATTCGGACAGCGTGCTCGCCTCGACCGGCAGCCCTGTGTCGCGGCGGTGCCGGCGCGGCCCGCCGCGCGCGTCGCGCAGCGCGCGGCGCAATTGCAGCAGCCGGGTCTTCAGCAGGAACAGCAGGCTGCCCCAGCGCGACGGCAGCGTCGCGACGGGCGATGCCATGGGTCGCTCCGTTGTCGTCGTTCGCATCACCATGCGCCCACCGCATCCCTGCCTGCGCCTGTCCTCGCGCTACTATAAGCGCATGCAATTCCACTCCCCCAGTCCTTGCATGCCCCGCCGACGGCCGGCGGATCGCCGGCCATCCGCCGCGCGGCGCGGCAGCCCCGGCAGCGGCCGCCGGCGGCTCTCCCCGCGCCTGCCTGGACGTCCCCATGTCTAGCCCGCCCGTGCCGCACCTGATCGTGATCGGCGGCGGTTTCGCCGGCCTGTGGGCCACCCGCGCGCTGGCCAAGACGCCGCTGCGCATCACCCTGATCGACCGCCGCAACCATCACCTGTTCCAGCCGCTGCTGTACCAGGTGGCCACCGCCGGGCTGTCGGCGCCGGACATCGCCGCGCCGCTGCGGCAGATCCTGCGCCACCAGGACAACGTCGAGGTGCGCCTGGGCGAAGTGGTGCACATCGACAAGCAGGCGCGGCAGGTGCACCTGACCGATGGCCAGACGTTGGCCTACGACTACCTGCTGGTCGCCACCGGCGCCACCCACGCCTATTTCGGCCACGACGCCTGGGCGGCGCACGCGCCGGGCCTGAAAACCCTGGACGACGCGCTGCACCTGCGCCGCCACCTGCTGCTGGCGTTCGAGCGCGCCGAGGCGGAAACCGACCCCGCCGCGCGCGCGGCCTGGCTCAGCTTCGCCATCGTCGGCGGCGGCCCCACCGGCGTCGAA
>Ga0070670_100003987_pt1 | contig 12325 bp, 9 predicted proteins | sample KBSS63metaG_FD_64665 | JGI IMG/M metagenome (GOLD analysis project Ga0070670, IMG submission 64665) | Switchgrass rhizosphere microbial communities from Kellogg Biological Station, Michigan, USA - KBS S6-3 metaG | ecosystem: Host-associated > Plants > Roots > Rhizosphere > Soil ... | reverse complement strand
CATTGACCCACATCATCGCCGCGACCGGGATCGCCACGCCCACGCCCGAAGCGATAGCGTCGCGCCATCGCGCGCGGTTGCCTAACGCATTCCACAGGTACCACACGCCCGCGGGCAGTGCGAACGCGAACGCATCCACCGGCCGAATCGTTGCTGCACATCCGAGCGCCACGCCGTTCACGAACGCGAACCGCGGCACCGGTGCTGATGACGACACCACGCGCGCCATTGCCGCCATTGCCACGACGAGCCACATCATCGTCGGCACGTGGTTCATGTGCGACCCCGACATGAACACAGCAAATGGCGCGACCGCGAACAGGAGCGTCGCTCCGACTGCGACCTCGCGCTGAGGCTCTACCACCCACACGAAAGACCAGAACGCGGCCACCGCCACTGCGCTGCACACAGGACCGACCAGCCACGGCGCGCCGACCAGCACGCCTAACGAGAGCATGGCTGGACCGCCAGGCGGGAACTGCCCGTAGTAACGCCCGTCGGCATCCACCACGTTCAAGACGCTATAGAACTCCGGCGTCGCGGACGCAGGCTGCCACAACCGACCGGCGGCGAAGGTCTTGGCCTGCACGAGCTGAACGAGCTCGTCGATCGAGATCGGGACTCGCGAAAACACGCGCGATGCCACCACGGCGTAGAGCACGAGCGACGCCCCGCCGAGGACGAGGCCAAAGAGTATGGCGTGCCGGTTGGCCCACGCCGACACGGGCTCGAGCGCGCCGTCGCGCCAGACCCCACTCACTCGGCGGGAAACGATCGCCAACACGAGCGCGAGCCCGACGACGATCGCCGATCCGCTCGTCCACTCCGTGAGGACGGTCGAATACCACGGTGCCGCGTGGCCTCCAGGCAGCCAATTGACGAGCGGAAGGAAAGCGAGGGCCGCCACCATCGTGGCAAAGGCGACCGCAAGCCAGCGCCAGCTATGCGGCTCGGGTGAACGTTCGAGGTTGGCCACGCGCAAGACCCGACCGAGGGGAGGCAAACCGCAGGGGCGACGGCCCGAGCGGCCATCACGCCGCCGGCGGCAACGATTCCTAGCGGTTAGGACGCCTCTGCGTTTCTCGCCGCAACTCGGCGCTGACGCTCGACTTCGATGACCAGGTTCTGAAGATCACTCGGGCTCACGCCGGAGATGCGAGACGCCTGCGCGAGCGACCGCGGACGAACGCTCGCCAACTTCTGGCGAGCCTCCGTCGACAGCGAACGCATCCGATCGTAGGCCAAGCTATCGTCCAAGAGAAACTCGCCCATGCGTTTGAGCTTCTCCGCCTGCGACCGCTCCCGTTCGAAGTACCCGGCGTATTTGAGCTCGAGCTCGGTGGTAATCACTGCCTCGGCCACGAGGTGCTCGCCAACGCCTGTCACCGCAAACAGGTCGGAGAGGGACACGCCCTGTCGTTTCACGACCTCGGAAAGTCGGACGGCATGGGCTAGGGGTGAGCTGCCAGCTGCGTCCAGCAGCGGTGCCGCGGCTTCGGGTCGAATGCTCGTTGCACCGGCGAGCTCCATGGCTTCTTCTTCGGCTCCGAGACGACGCTCCGCGCGTTGATGTTCCGCGTCGCTGTAAAGGCCCAGTTCCAACGCGATCGGGGCGAGACGTCGGAGCGCGTTATCCTGACGCACGGTCAGGCGGAACTCGGAGCGCGACGTAAAGAGCCGATACGGCTCATCCACGCCTCGCGTCACCAGGTCGTCGGCGAGAACGGCGATGTATGACGTATGTCGGCCAAGGTAGATCGGCGGGCGATCCAGGGCGGCGAGGCCCGCGTTGAGCCCCGCGACCACGCCCTGCCCCGCAGCTTCCTCGTAACCAGTGGTCCCGTTGATCTGACCAGCGAAGTACAGCCCGTGAAGCGCCTTGACCTGAAACGCCGGATCCAGCTGCGTCGGTGGGAAGAAGTCATACTCGATCGCGTAGCCGGCCCTCGTCATGCGGACATCGGCGAGACCGGGGATCGTTTGGAGGACTTCTAGCTGAACGTCAGCCGGCAGTGACGTGGATAGCCCATTCACGTACATCTCCGATGTGTCCAACCCTTCGGGCTCAAGGAAAATCTGGTGGCGCTCCGCATCCGGGAACTTCACCACCTTGTCTTCGACGGATGGGCAGTAGCGTGGCCCTCGCGACTCAATAGCGCCACCATACATCGCTGATGCCGACAGATTATCATTTATGAGCTGCTTTCCCGCCTCTCCGAGAAAGGTGATCCAGCAAGGCTGCTGCGAGAGCTGGACAGGTCGTGACTCCAGAGCGGCGTTCGTAGCAGCGTGATACTGTCCAGTCGGTGTCGCGTTACTTTCCGCCCAAAAGTGCGACCACGAGTAACGGAATTGATCGAGCTCGCTCTCTTGGCGCTCCAGTACCGAGAAGTCCACCGATCGTCCATCGATCCGAGGGGGCGTACCGGTCTTGAACCGCGCCACCGTCAGCCCAGCATTCTCGAGCTGCTCCGCAAGGTGGATGGAGGATGCCTCTCCGGCACGCCCGCCAGCGATTCGCGTACCCGTCCCGATGTGAATGCGACCACGCAGGAAGGTGCCGGTCGTGACTACAATCGCGCGGGCGCCGAACCGTCGGCCCTCTAGGGTTTCGACACCATGCACCGTCCCCGCAGCGTCATCGAGTAGCAGACGCGCGACCGTCCCCTGAATGCAGCGGAGCGACCGATGCTGCTCGATGAGAGTGCGGACCGCCCTTCGATAGAGCCCGCGATCGCACTGCGCCCGAGGCGCCCACACAGCGGCACCCTTGCCGCGGTTCAGCATCCGGAACTGAAGAGTCGCCATGTCCGTGGCGCGACCCATGATGCCACCGAGTGCGTCGACCTCCCGGACGACCGTGCCTTTCGCGACGCCGCCGATAGCTGGATTGCATGACATCTGCCCGATGCTCTCGAGCGCACTCGTTATGAGTCCGACGCGCGCGCCTAGACGAGCGGCGGCAACCGCTGCTTCGGTGCCCGCGTGCCCGGCGCCAACAACGATGACGTCGAATTCTTCTTCCAGCGGTCGTGAGGAATCGTGCGGTGGCATGTGAGAAAGCTACTGTCGCGGAGGAAGCCGGGTGAACAACATCAGACTAGCGTGACCCGGGCAGGCGTGACTTACGCCAGCACCAGGCGCGTGCTCATCGAAACGAGAGGATACTGCTGATGGCGCATGAGATCCCGGCGGGTCAATCGATGCTGCTCATCAAGCGCGACGCGTATGAACGCGCAAACCTCACGCGCGCCGCCATCGATGAACGACTCAACCTCACCGCCGATGAGTTCACTGTCGACGGAGGCCTCATCATGATCGGTCCGATTCCCGACGACACGGCCCTCCGCGACATCCTGGATGATCTCGAAGGGGCCGGACTCGTCTACTTCGACGAGTACTTCGAGCTCAGTGGGAACTGGCCGCCGTGGATCCGGCTCTACGTCGCCGACCGGTGACGCTCTACAGGAACGCTCACCGGGGCGGTCGGCGCCTGGCTTACCGGACCGTGGCGGAGCATCCCAGTCCACCCGCAGCTGATGCACCAGCTGGAGCGAAGCCATCGCATCCACCGTCCAAGTCCCCGGGACTGCATGTGCAACGTGATCGCGTTGCAGTTCGGGCAGCGATCGTTCTGCGGGAGGATCCAGTAGAACACGAGCGTCGCCGCGACAATCCGCAGCACGAAGATGGACACGAACACGATCGCGAAAATCGCGGCGTCGGACATGGTGCCACCTCCTCACTGCATGCGGGTCAGCACCAGATGCCGACCTTCGGCGTTCCGTGCGCTACAGCGAACGCGCTATAGTCGCTGCTCCACTTCCACCCACGACTCGACGTAAGCCACGCCGCCCTCGACCCTGTCGATGATGACTTCCGTTCCGACAGCGACTGGCGTGCCGTCGAGGCTCTGGGCAGCGGTCGCATACCGCTTGCCACCTACGAAATACGCAATCTCGCCGCTCCCCGTTTGCTCGATGGCCGAGACGACCTGCGCGGGATGCCCCTGCAGGAGGTATCGCTCATCGACGCTGTCGTGCTCGGCCGCCAGTGTCGCCCAGCGCCTCACGGCGATGGTTGCGATCACCGTGCCCACCAACGCCGCCGCGAGCCCGATCGTCAACTGCAGGGAAAGCTCCAGTGCGCTGTAGCGCCACAGGAGGTACCCAGTAATACCAAACACGGTGGCGAACGCACCAACCGTCGGCGCGCTGAGTGCCATGCGAGGTACGCCAATGGGCCGACCCATCGCGTCGAGCTCGGGTGAGCGATTCCCAGTGCCGATGCGCTCGACACCACGGATCATCGCATAGACCCCGAGCAGCAAGCCGGTCAGAAACGCTGCGAGATAGAAGAGCTGCATCAGTGCGGTGAGAATCGAGCCGTGCTAGTCCATCGTGAACAGGAAGCGGCGCCCATAGGTCCGAGCGTCACGTCGCGACTGATCGTAATGCGCCAACCGCGGGATCGTAAGCCGTCGTCAACGCATGCTCCAGGAATTCGGTCACCCGCCACTCCGCATAGTAGAACGGGCGAAGCGGGTTCCGGCCCGACACGAATCCCACGTGTCCACCGGTCGCGGGAAACTCCACCTCGAGACAGTCGTTACCCGCGGCGATACGCCTGACCTGATGCAACACATCACGCGGAAGGAACGGATCATCAATAGCGTTGAGGAGCAACGTCCGCACACGAATATCCGGAAGGAATCGAATCGAGCTCGAACGAGTGTAATAGTCGTTCGCATCGCTGAAGCCGTGAACTGGAGCAGTCACCGCGTCATCAAAGTCATACAACGTGCGTGCCGACTCGATGCGCTCGCGCGGAACGAGCTGCGGATAGCGTTCGAGCTTCGCCAGGGCTTTCCGGCGCAGAGACTTGAGAAAGTGTGTCTGGTACACACGCGCGAAGCCATGCCCAATGTGTCGTGAGGCACGTGCCAGATCGAACGGAACAGAGACAGCAGCCGCCGCCAGAATGCGTGACGGCACCGATTCCCCGAGCTCACCAAGCCATTTCAGCAGCACGTTCCCGCCGAGTGAAACGCCAGCGAAGACGAACGGCGCGTCGTGATCGGCAGCAAGCAGGCGACGCACGACAGCGTCGACGTCACCCGTGTCGCCGGAGTGATAGAACCGCGGAGCGCGGTTGAGCTCCTCGCCGCAGCCGCGAAAGATGAGGAGGTCGGCCGCCCACCCGCGTCGCGCCGCTTCCAGAAACAGCCCACGGGCGTAGTGCGATCGCGGTGTTCCCTCCAGTCCGTGAAGGATCACCAGATGCGGACGCCCCGCCGCAGCATCGAGACGCACCATGTCGATGAAATCTCCATCCTCGGTATCCCATCGCTCGACGCGAGTCCCGAGCGGCGGTGTACGCCTGAAGAAGCGGCCCCACATCGTTCTCGCGTGCGGCCCGGGAAGCCACCAGGATGGGGAGTAGGTCCTGGCTACCATCGGCGTAGATTTCTCCTGCTCGCCCGGACACCGGTCCGTGATGACATCGCCCGTTCCATCACCTTCGTTTTTCCAGCCCGTGGAAGTTCAGATCTTCGGCTTCAAGAAGAACGCGGACACTCGCAAAGCGCTGCGCTTCTTCGCCGAACGCCGTGTGAAAACCCATTTCGTCGACCTCGCTGAGCGAGCGGCGTCGCTCGGTGAGCTCAACCGCTTCGCACAGAAGTTTGGGACCCAAGCGCTCATTGATCGGAATTCAAAGCGATACAAGGAACTCGGGTATGCCCACGCGCAATACAGCGATACACGCTGGTTGGAAAAGCTCGTCGACGACCCGATGCTGCTGAAGATCCCGCTGGCACGGGCCGCCAGTCGTCTCACCATCGGACTCGCCGAGCCGGAGTGGACTTCGTGGGTGCAGGGATGAGCGCCTCATGACGCAGATCGCGCTATCGAACGTCGCGGTGGAGTTCGGCGACAGCACGATCCTGCGTGACGTGACGTTCACGATCGCGTCCGGAGAAAAGTGGGGCATCATCGGCCGGAACGGGACCGGAAAGACGACCCTGTTCAACCTCGTCACGGGGGCGCTCGAACCTACGCGAGGCGTTATCGTGCGGGCGCCCGGCACGCGCATAACGCTCCTCGAGCAGCACCGCGATTTCGGTGATGCGACAACCGTATGGCAAGGTGTGGCTGGTGCGTTCGAGCATCTGCTCGATCTGGAGCGGTCACTCGGTGAGCAGTCGACCGAGATCGGTCGCCTCGGTGAAGCGGCGACGCCGCAAATGCTCGACCAGTACTCGCACGATCTCGAACGATTCGAGCGTGAGGGCGGCTACGAAGTCACCGCGCGCGTCGATGCCGTTCTGCACGGGCTTGGGTTCGCCCCGACCGAGGCGAGATCGAAGCAACTGGACACGCTCAGCGGCGGCGAGCGCGGACGCGTTGGTCTGGCCCGACAGCTCGTTGCTCCGGCCGATGTGCTATTGCTCGACGAGCCGACGAACCACCTGGATCTCGAAACGACCGAGTGGCTCGAGAGCTACCTCCTCGAGACGAACGCGACGGTGCTTCTGATCAGCCACGACCGCGCGTTTCTCGCGAACGTGATCGACCATACGCTGCACGTCGAGAACGGCACAACGACTACCTACGCCTGCGGCTACGAGTCGTTCGTGAACCAGCGTGTGGAACGGCGACTCACGCAACAGCGCGCGTTCGACAAGCAGAAACGCCAGGTCGCTGGTGAACAGGATTACATCAGGCGGAACATCGCCGGGCAGAACAGCAAGCAGGCCAAGGGTCGGCGAAAGCGACTCGAGCGACTGCCTCGGCTCAGCCCTCCACCCGACGAGACCGGCGGGGCGATCATGGCCATCCGCTTCGAGGTTGCAGAGCGAGGGGGTGATGTGGTTGCCGTTGCCGACAAGGCACGCATATCGATCGGGGATCGAATCCTGATCGACAGATTCACCGCACATGTCCGGCGTGGCGACCGTCTCGGTCTGATCGGCCCGAACGGCGCGGGCAAGTCGACGTTGCTCCGTACATTGCTAGGCGAGATGGAGCCCGCCGCGGGAACCGCGCGGCTCGGGAGCTCAACGACGGTCGCGTACTACCGGCAGGACCTCGCGCAGGTCCCGATCGATCGCCCGCTGTACGACATCATTGCGGAGCTACGGCCGACGTGGGAACGCGGAATGATCCAGGGTCACCTCGGTCGCTTCGGTTTCTCCGGCGACGAGGCCCAGCGTCGCGCCGAGTCGCTGTCGGGTGGCGAGCGCGCGAGAGTTGCGTTGGCGATGATGATGCTCGCGCGCGCGAACCTACTCATTCTCGATGAGCCAACGAACCACCTCGACGTGGAATCGATCGAGGCGCTGGAGGACGCGATCGAGTCGTACGATGGCACCGTGATGATCGTGAGTCACGACCGAGCGCTCCTACGCGCGCTGACAGGGCGCATGTGGGTACTCCACGACCGTCACATCACCGAGTTCGACGGAAGCTTCGGCGAATGGGAGGTCGTGAGTGCCGAGCGGGCGCACGCGGCAAAAGTCAAAGCCTCGGAGGAGGCGGCCACGCATCGCATGCGCGAGCGACAGGCCGTAAAGGGCCGCGACACGAGCTCGCGCGATCAGAAGGACGCACTGCGTCAGGCACAACGCGAGGCAGAAACCGCCGAGCAGACCGTCGCGAAACTCGAGCGCACGATCTTGGCGCTGACAACGACCCTTGCTGATCCCGAACTGTACACGACGACTGGTGGCGCGGCATCTGCCACACGTCTCGGTGCCGAGCTCGATCAGGCGAAGGCGGCGCTGGAGCGCGCAATCGAAGGCTGGACGACTGCAACGGAACGGGCCGAAGCACTCACAAGCAAATCCGGGGCGGCGGGTCGATCGCGCGGGTAACTGCTTCGATGGGGGCGAGAAAGGTATTTGGCTCGCGACGGTGGCGGGTATCATCGCGGCATGTTCGGCATCTTCGCAGCAGTCGGTTCATGGAGTATCACCGGGCACGCCACGATGGCAGTGACTGGAGAACCCGGGGTGCGCACGTGCGTGCTCCACGACAGGGGGTGACCGATCGATTCGGTGATCTGGGTTTGGGGGGGATTCCTCCTCTTCATCTTTTTAGTGCTCGCGCTGGACCTGGGCGTTCTGAACCGGAAAGCCCACGTCGTGTCGGTGAAGGAAGCGCTGACGTTCACCGTCGCTGTCGTCGCGATCGCGACGCTGTTCGGCGTGTTCGTCTACTTCGCGTACGAGCATCACTGGCTGGGCCTAGGGCAGCACGTCGATCGTGTGGATGGCGTCGTCAACGATGGCCGACTCGCGGCGGTGAAATTCTTCACCGGCTACATCATCGAGGTGTCGCTGAGCGCCGACAACGTGTTCGTGATCGCGATGATCTTCGAACACCTTCGGGTACCGCCGAAATTCCAGCATCGCGTGTTGTTCTGGGGCATCCTCGGCGCGCTGGCTATGCGTGGGACGATGATCGGGCTCGGCGCGCAGCTGGTGACGCGGTACCACTGGATTCTCTACCTCTTCGGCGTGTTTCTGGTCTACACCGCGCTGAAGATGCTGTGGTCGAAAACGGACGAGGCCACGGATCCCGACGAGGCGGTCGTCATGCGCATCGTCAAGCGCGTGTTGCCGGTTTGCGAGAACTACCGCGAGTCGCACTTCCTCATTCGCGACGGCGGGCGTTGGATGCTGACGCCGTTGGCGGTCGCACTGGTGCTCGTGGAGACGACTGATCTCATCTTCGCGGTCGATTCCATCCCGGCGATCTTCGCGATTACGACCGACCCGTTCATCGTGTTCACGAGCAACGTGTTCGCGATCCTCGGACTTCGCTCCCTGTATTTCGCCCTCGCGGGCGCGATCACGAAGTTCCGGTACCTGAAAGTCTCCCTCGCTGCCATCCTCGGCCTCGTTGGCGTGAAAATGCTCACGTCCAAGTGGCTGAACGACTTCGTGGGGCCGAGCTTCAATTTCTATCTGCTCGGCATCGTGGCGCTCATTCTCGCCATCGGTGTATTGGCGTCAGTCGTCGTCACGCGGCGCGAAGCGCGAGCGCCGGCACCCACCGACTAGACGCACCGCACCTCGGATGCTGCTGGCGTTGCTGCTTGGCGTGGCGCTCCAGGTCCCCACGCCCGCGACCGTCGATTCGACGTACTCAACGCCGGGTGTGCGGCAGCTCGTCGAACGGGCGGCGGTGGCGAATCGCCGCGTGCCGGATTCGCTCCGCGCGTATCACGCGCGCGTCGAGAGCGAAATGGCATTCGTGGCGCGACAGTCCGACGGCACCGAGCAGACGTTCTCCGTCGAGCAGACCGCAAATGCGGTGCGGTGGGATCGCACGGGGCGGTACGAGCAGCGGGTGATCGGCTATCGGTCGCAATCCGTGGGCTTCACGGTCTCGGCGGTCGGGCTGTTTCGCCAGGCGTGGACGGTTCCGATCCTGTATGGAAATCGGATCACGTTGTTGTTCGGCCAACCGGACTCCACCAGGCGCCGACGTCAACGCCAGGCTCGCGCCGACGTGACCGTTGCCGTTCACCCCTTTGCCGACGATCGCGAGCGCGTGTACCGCTTTTCCGGCGGCGACACGGTGGTGACGATCAACCCCGGTGCGCGCGACATCCCTGTGGTGAGGGTGCACGTCGAGCCGCGCCCGGATCGCCTAACGCGAAAGACAGCCGTGTTCCGCGGCGACATCGAGCTCGATGCGCAGCGCGCCGAAATCGTGCGTATGCGCGGGTATTTCGTGACGGTCGGGCCCAAGCCCAACGTGCGCACACGGCTGATCGCGTCCCAAATCGACGCCATCGCGTACGTGGAGCTCGAGAACGGCGAGTTCGAGCAGCGATACTGGCTCCCCACCTACCAGCGCATCGAAGCACAGGCGACGATGACGCTGCTCGGGGACCAGCGCGCCGTGTTCCGTGTCATCTCGCGCTTCAGGGCAATGACGGTAAATCCGCGAGATACGTTGACTGTCGCGGATGCGGGGGACACGCTGCGCCTCGTGCCCTACCGCCTAACGTTCGCGCCGCGCGATAGCCTCGATCGGTTCGCGGGGTGGTCCCGGGACATGGGTGAGCTCACCGGCGACGCTCGCGCCGACGATTTCACGGACATCGCGCCCGACTCGTGGCGCCCGACCGGCGCGCCGCTCGCTCGGCTGCACTACCAGGAGCCCACGGATCTGTTTCACTACAACCGCATTGAAGGCGCGTACACGGGCGTCTCGGGCGAGGTCAAGCTGCGCGACGCAGCGCCCGGCGTCATCGTGCGGGGAACCATAGGCCACGCCTGGACGGAAAGCGCCATTCGTGGACGTGCATCGGTCGAACGGCAGCTCGGCCAATGGTGGCCGTCTCTCAGAATGGGCCGGTCGCTCGATATTACGAATGACTTTCGCGAACCGTTCGACAGCGGGTCGACGCTCGGAGCGCTGTTCTCGGTGGACGACTACGACTACGTCGACCGACACATCACCCTCGTCGGCCTAACGCGATTCCTCACGCCGCGGCGCGACGTTCGTCTGCGCGTCGAAGGTGGTGTCGCGTCGGATCGCTACGCCGCCGCTCGTCGCGACCAAGGTCCGTTCGCCCATCCCGATTCCGGGTTCCGCTTCAACCGCGGTGTCGACGCGGGGCGATACCGGGTCGCCACGATGAAGCTCGAAGTTCATCCGGACGTCAACGCCGCTTTCGTGCGGCCCGGATTCGGCGCGTTGCTGCAGGCCGAAGCGGCGTCAGGCGACATCTCGTGGCGACGGGCAGAGCTTCGACTCGTGGCGCGCCGCGCGTTCGGCCCGATGATCTACGCGGCCAGGGCCGACGTGGGGGTGGTCGTCGGCGATTCGATTCCTCCGCAGCAACTCTTCGAACTCGGCGAGAACCAGAATCTGCCCGGCTACGGCTACAAGGAGTTCGCTGGGAACGAAGCCGTCGTGATCCGCGGACTCGTCATGTATCCACTGGGGTTATGGCGGGCGCCGCTCCGTCTCGGACGCGTGGTGCTTCCGGCTGTGGCGCCCGCGCTCTCGTTCGGAGCCCAGTCCGGCTGGGCCTTAGCGACGAACGCGTCGGCCCTGTCATCGATTCGGCGACTCGGGACGTCCGGGGATTCGGTGCTAGGCAGACCCGAAAGTGGCGCGGGCTCCCCTGTGTCGCGTCCAACGGATGGCTTCAAGTCGTCCATCGATTTTCGCCTGCGGTTCTTCGGCGGTGCGGTGAGCGTTGGCGTCGCGCGCGCGACCGATCACCGGCAGTCCTGGCGATTCGTGGTGGGGTTGGCGCAGGTGCTCTAAGTCTTGGGCCAAGCCATGTGTCGCGGCATGATCAGAATTCGCCGATGAAGCCGATCTCCGGCTCGAGACGCTGGCCGAACTTCTCGAAGACGCACTGCTGTGCATGCGCGATCAGGGCGCGAACATCAGCGGCCGTCGCGCGACCGAGGTTCACCATGATGTTCGCGTGAATGTGCGAGATCTGCGCGTCGCCAATCCGAAAACCCTTCAAGCCGCACTGGTCGACCAAGCGACCCGCCCCGACGCCCTCGATCTTCTTGAAGATAGATCCGGCGCTCGGATGAATCTCGAGCCATGGGTGACGCGCACCCCGCCAGCTCAGGTTCTCCTGCATGATGCGATGCATCGCGCCGGTGTCTCCAGGGGTGAGTCGGAAGGTTACCGCCAGCGCGATCTCACGACCGGAGTGGAGGACGCTCGTATCGTACCCGAACTTCATGTACGTCCTGTCGACGAGACGGCGTTCATCCCTCTCATTCAAGAGCTCGGCAGACTCGAATACCTCTTCGATGAACATCGTGCGCGCACGTTCGGGCGCCGGCGAGAGGAAGTGGAGGTTCTGCCACACCGCGCCGCCAACGGTGCTGGGAATTCCCACGTAGTGCTCCAAGCCCGAAAGACCCCGACGCACCGATTCGGCAATCAATTCGCGCATTATGACGCCACTCTCGCACCACACACGACCATCTTCTGCGAATCGGACGTGTCGAGCGGCGTTTCGGATCACAAGGCCGCGAAACCCGCCATCGCCAACGAGGATATTCGCGCCCAAACCGAGTACAAAAAACGGCATTGTTGCCTGACGCGCAGCCGATATTGCGTTTGCGAGATCGTCTGCGGACGTGGCATCGTAGAAGAGGTCGGCCGGACCCCCGATCCGAAACGTGGTGTATGGCGCGAGTGGCTCGTCTCGCTTGAGTCGCGCCCCGTTGATCCGGTCGCCAAGTCGCAAGATCGGGTCGGCGAAATGAGTGTGAGGCATGGAAGTGGAAAGAAGTCCGCGATGCGCGCCGATTGCCAGCGTTGAGAGCTCT
>Ga0070670_100003984_pt1 | contig 12331 bp, 9 predicted proteins | sample KBSS63metaG_FD_64665 | JGI IMG/M metagenome (GOLD analysis project Ga0070670, IMG submission 64665) | Switchgrass rhizosphere microbial communities from Kellogg Biological Station, Michigan, USA - KBS S6-3 metaG | ecosystem: Host-associated > Plants > Roots > Rhizosphere > Soil ... | reverse complement strand
CGGACCGGGCCCCGCGACGCCATCTGCCTCCACCGTGCCTGCCGCGTACGCCCCGCCGGGCGCGATGCGGGCGTCCATGACCCCGAAGCTCATGTCGGTATCGCGATTGCCGAACCGCCCGACCTCCGCAAGCAGTGTATCCGTGCGGCCCGTGCCGACGACGAGGGCCAGCTCGTCGACGTCGTTGCTCCACCCGCAGCACGCGCGGTCGCGGTCCGCGCCGGCAGCCAGTCGCCCGTCGTCGGTCGCGTCCAGCAGCGCATCCCATTCCTCGAGCGTGTCCGGCTGCCATCCGTCGCGCACCCGGCGATACCGCGTGTAGGTCTCACGCGCGTTCGGAGTCTGGCCGGGCAGGAGCGGCCCGAATTGCCGCCAGCGATCGAGCACGAACGACGACCGGATCACGCCGTCGCGCGTCCAGATTTCCGGCTCCGGACACGGTCCCACCATGTACACGAGCATCTCGGAATCGAAGCACGGCGGGTTCGGCAGCGCGATCACCCGCGAGCGGATGCGCTGCCGTAGGTCGGTTTCCGCGACGACGAATGTCGTCGTCGTGGTGTCGCCATGGAATTCATCCGGGTCGATGTCGCTCGACCAGGCGTGCGCGTCGACGCGGAACACGTAGAGCGACCGCGCATCGTCTCCGAGCAGCCAGTGCCAGGACGTCCGCTCGGTGCGCGGGGCATCGAGCAACGCATCGCCGGTGTGCGACGGCGCGACCCGCAGCGTCTCGGCGCGCACGCCGTCCCACAGCCAGAGGTGCGCGTCGTCGAGCCGCCCGAGGATCTGGCCGGCGCCGTTCACCGCCAGCTTCGCAGGATCGGCGAACAGCACCGGCGGAATGCGCACCGCGCCGATCCGCGTCCAGTCCGACGGCTCGTATGCGACGAGGTGGCAGGGCGGCTGAACCGCCCACACCGTCACGGACGGTCGCGCCGAACACGTCCCGGCGACGGCCAGCGCCGCGAGGACCACGCCCACGGCGAGACTGCGACGCGATCCCATCACGGCCTCCTCTTCCGGTGCGCGATGTCGGGTGCCTCGCGCATCCGCGAAACGCCCGCCCGGCGCGATCGAGATGATCGTCGGGCTTGATCGGCGGACGCGCATGGGTCGCCACGGGCGATGGACGGGCGTGCACGCGGCGGTGGGCGATCACGCCGCGGCAACGTCGCGACGGTAGCACCGCGCGGCGGGGCGCGCACGCCGCGGACGAAACGCGGCGTGCGCTCGTCCCACCGCGTCGGTGTACGTTCCGCGGCATGCCGCAGCCCGTCCTGGAGGTTCGCTCATGATCGTCCGCTCCGCCCTCGCAGGCGTTGCGCTCGCGCTGGTCCTGGCGGCGCCCACACGCGCGCCGGCCGCCACGCCGCCCACCACCCGCGTGTTCCTCGCCCGCCACGCGGAGCGCATGGTGCTGCCAGGCGACGCCGACCCGCCGCTCACCGCGGCCGGCGCACGTCGGGCCGCGACGCTGGGGAGGCTGCTGCGCGGGGCGGACGTGGCGGCTGTCTTCACCACGCAGTTCCGGCGTGCGCGTGCGACCGCCGACTCGGTGGCGGCGGCGACGCACGCGCCGGTCGAGGTCGTGCACTCGGATTCGAGCGCGGCGCTCGCGCGCATCGTGCGCACCCGCTTCGCCGGCCGCACGGTGGTGATCGTCGGCCACTCGGACTCGCTGCCCCACGTCGTCGCCGAGCTGGGGTGGGAGGGCGCGGAGGCGGTCGAAGGCTGGAGCTACGACGACCTCAACATGCTCGAGTGGCGCGGCGACGAGCCGCCGCAGCTCGTGCGGCTCCATTACGGCGGCGCCGCGGACACGACCGGCATGCACGGCCCGCCGCCGCAATAGCGGACGAGCCCGCGCGCTCGACGCGCGGGCTCGTGCACGGCGCGCGGCTTGCGGCAACGCGCAAGGCGCACCCCCCGCTGGCCGCGCCGCGCACGCTGCGCTAGCTTCCCGGCCCCGGCCCCGCGCGGAGCGCACCGCACCGAACGGCGCCGTCGCCCGGAGAACCGCATGGACCCCGCGTTCTGGCACCGCGTGCAGTTCGCGTTTACGGCCACCTACCACTACCTGTTCCCGCAGCTCACGATGGGGCTGGCGCTCGTGATCGTCGTGATGAAGACGCTCGGGCTGCGGCGCGGCGGCGACGGGTGGAACCGCGCGGCGGCGTTCTGGACGCGGATCTTCGGCATCAACTTCGCGCTCGGCGTCGTCACCGGGATCCCGCTCGAGTTCCAGTTCGGCACCAACTGGGGCGGGCTCGCGCGCTACTCGGGCAACGTGATCGGCCAGACGCTGGCGATGGAAGGCGTGTTCGCGTTCTTCCTCGAGTCGAGCTTTCTCGCGTTGCTCGTCTACGGCGAGCGTCGCGTCGGCCGCATCGGCCACTGGCTCGCCGCGGTGGCGCTGTGGGCGGGCAGCTGGCTGTCGGGGTACTTCATCGTCGCGACGAACGCGTTCCTGCAGCACCCGGTCGGCTACGCCGTCGCGCCGGACGGCAGCCTGCAGCTCGCGAGCCTCGGCGCACTGCTCACGAGCGCGTGGGCGGTCACGCAATACGCGCACACCATGCTCGCGGCGGTGGTGACGGGGGCGTTCGCGGTGGCGGCGGTCGGCGCGTACTACACGCTGCGCCGCATCCACGCCGACGCGGCGCGGCGGTTCCTCGCGGTCGCGCTGCCGGTGGGGTTCGTGGCGGCGCTGCTCGTCGCGTTCCCGACCGGCGACCGCCAGGCGAAGCTCGTCGCGGCGCACCAGCCGGCGGCGCTCGCCGCGATGGAGGGCCGGTTCGAGACCGGGCCGTACGCCGAGATCACGATGATCGGCCAGCCGAACGTCGCGCAGCGGCGGATCGACAACCCGATCCGCGTGCCGGGCATGCTGAGCTTCCTCGCCTACGGCGCGTTCGACCTGACGGTGCGTGGGCTCGCCGACTTCCCCGAGGACACCTGGCCCGACAACATCGAGCTGCTGTACTACACGTTCCACATCATGGTCGGGCTCGGCACGCTGCTGCTCTCGGTGATGGCGCTGACGCTGCTGCTGCATGTCCGCGGTCGTCTCGTCACGAATCGTCCCGCGCTGTGGGTGCTGATGCTCGCGTTCCCGTTCCCGTACATCGCGAACGCCGCGGGCTGGATCACCGCCGAGCTCGGCCGCCAGCCGTGGGTGGTGTACGGGCTGCTGCGCACGCGCGACGCGGCGAGCCCGCTCGTCCACCCGGGCAGCGCGCTGTTCTCGCTGATCGGGTTCTGCGGTCTGTACCTGGCGCTCGGGCTGCTGTTCGTGCTCATGGTGGTGCGCGAGATCCTGCACGGACCCGACGCCGCCGCGGAGGGCCGCGGCCATGTTTGAACTGTGGTTCTGGCTCGTCGCCGCGATGTTCGCGCTGTACGTGCTCACTGACGGCTACGACCTGGGCGCCGGCGCGCTGCACCTGCTGGTGGCGCGCCACGACACGGAACGCCGCACCGTGATCGCGACGATCGGGCCGTACTGGGACGCGAACGAGGTGTGGCTGATCGCCGCGGGCGGCTCGCTGTTCGTCGCGTTCCCGCGCGTGCTCGCGGCGGGGCTGTCGGGGTTCTACCTCGCGATCTTCATCATCCTGTGGTGCCTCGCACTGCGCGCGATCGCGATCGAGTTCCGCAGCCACCTGCGCGAGCCGTTGTGGCGCGCGTTCTGGGACGCCGCGTTCGCGGTGGCGAGCGCGCTGCTCGCGCTGCTGTTCGGCGTCGCGCTCGGCAACGTGATCCGCGGCGTGCCGCTCACGCCGGACGGCTGGTTCAAGCTGACGCTGTTCACCGACTTCCGCCCGCACGACCCGGCGGGGATCCTCGACTGGTACACGCTGCTTGCGGGCGTGTTCGCGCTCGTCGCGCTGGCGGCGCACGGCGCGGCGTTCCTCGCGTGGCACTCGGGCGGCGTCGTCGCCGACCGCGCGCGGCGGCTGCAGGTCCTGCTGCACGCGCTGCTGCTGGCGCTGTGGCCGCTCGCGACCGTGGCGACGATGGCGGTCAACCCGTCGCTGCTCGCCGCGCTGCCCGGGCGCCCGCTGGCGTGGATCGCTGCGGTGCTTGCAGCCGCCGGGCTCATCGCGGCGCTGTGGGCCGGGCCGCGCCGCCGGGCGGCCATGGCGTTCCTCGGCTCCGCCGCGTTCCTCGGCGGCATGCTGGTGTCGACCGCCGCGTGCCTGTTCCCGGTGCTGCTCCGGGCGCTCCCCGACCCGGCGCGGTCGATCACCGCATACGCCGGTGGCGCCACGGCGCAGGGCCTGCGCACCGCCCTCGGCTGGTGGGCGATCGGCATCCCGATCGCGATCCTGTGGTTCGTGATCCTGCACCTGCTGCACCGCGGCCGCGTCGAAGCGAAAGCCGAGACGACCGGGCCGTACTGACCCGCCCTGCGCGACCCCGCCGCGCGCAACCCACGTCGGAGGCAGCGATGGAGCTCAAGCAGTTCTTCCTCAACCAGCTCGAAGCCGAGGCGAAGCGCACGCGGCGCGCGATCGAGGCCGTGCCCGACGGCCACGTCGACTGGGTGCCGCACGGCAAGTCGATGCCGTTCGGCCGGCTCGCCATGCTCGTCGCCGGCATGCCGGCGTGGGTGCCGCTGATCGTCGACGAGGACTCGCTCGACCTGAACCCTCCGGGCGGCGGCTCGAACTACCAGTCGCCGCCGATGGACACGCGCGAGCAGCGCGTCCAGGCCGTCGTCGACAACGTCGCGAAGGGGCGCGCCGCGCTCGAGGCGACGAACGACGCGCTGCTGCTCAAGCCGTGGCAGCTCAAGGTCGCCGGCAAGGTCGTGAGCGAGGACCCGAAGTACGTCGTGCTGCGCGACACGTTCGCGCACCTCGCGCACCATCGCGGCCAGCTCACGGTGTACCTGCGCCTGCTCGACGCGAAGGTGCCCGCGATCTACGGCCCGTCCGCCGACGACCAGCGTTTCGATTAGCCTGGATCAGTCCCCGCAGGACCATCCCGAGGAGGTTGCCATGTTGTTGATCCGCGAGGTCATGTACGCGAAGCCCGGCAAGGTGAAGGATCTGGTCAAGATGTTCCTCGCGATGTCGAAGCTCGGGGAGAAGTCCGGCATGCCGAAGATGAAGGTCATGACCGACTTCAGCGCCGAGCGCTACTGAACCATCGTCGCGGAGTTCGAGGTCGCGGACCTGAAGGCGCTCGAGGACATGTTCGCGAAGCCGCCCTCGCCCGAGGACGCGAAGGAATACGAACGCGTTTCGCAGGGCTACCACGACCTCGTCGACCACGGGAAGCGCGAGATCTACAAGCTCGAGAACTGACGCAGGAACGCGCAAGCGTGGCCGGCCGCCGGCGTGCGGTCGGCCACGTCGCGCATGTAGGCTGCACCGCCATGCCCCCCGCACGCACGCCCCGCCGCGAGCGCCCCGCGCGCCCGCACCCCGCCGCGCACGCCGTTCCCGCGACGCCCGCCGCACCGGCGCCGCGCGCGTGGTCGCTGGCGCTCGCGGTCGCACTGCTCGCCGCGTACGCCGTGCTGCTGCTGCGCGTCACGGCCGACGAGGACGCGGCCGAGCTGACGCTCGCACTGGTCACGAACGGCGTCGCGCACCCGCCGGGCTACGCGCTATGGACGCTCGCGGGCCATGGTGTCGTCGCGCTCGCGCGCGCGCTCGGCGCCGGCTATGCCATCGCGGCCAACTTATGGGCGGCGCTCGGCGGTGCGACCGCCGCGTACTTCCTGCACCGGCTCGCGCTGCGGCTCGTGCCGCCCGGCACGCCGCGCACGGTCGCGTTCGCGTGCGCGGCCGCGCCGGTCGTGGTGTTCGCGTTGTCGCCCGCGTGGCTCGCCGAGAGCACGATCGTCGAGGTGCACAGCTGGCACGTCGCGTGGCTCGCCGCCACGACGCTGCTGTTCGCCGACACGCTCGCGACGCTCGGCCGCGCGCCCGCCCGCGCGACCGCGCCCGCCCGCATGGCGGCGTGGGGGCTCGCGTGCGGGCTCGGCGCGGCGCACCATACGACGTCGGTGTTCTACTCGGCCGCGTACACCGCCGCGCTCGCGTGGGCGCTGGCGCGCGCCGGGCGGCTGTCGGTGCGCGCGGTGGCGCCGTGGCTCGCGGCGCTCGTGCCGCCGCTCGCGAGCCTCGCCTGGCTGCACGCGCGCGCGGCGCACCCGGGGGCCGCGTCGGTCTGGCCGCCGCTCGAGCCGACATGGCAGGGCGTGTGGGCGCACGTCACGGGGCAGGCGTACCGCGCGTTCGTCGGCCGCTGGAACCCCGATCCGCTGCAGGCCGCAGCACTGGCGCACGAGATCTACCCGCTGCTGTGGCCGGCGCTGCTGCTCGCGGCGGCGACCGCGTTCGCCGCGCGCGGCGCCGCGCGCACGTTGCGCATCGCGATGTTCGCCGGCTGCGTGGTGCAGCTCGCGTTCACGTACCGCTACGGCGTGCCCGACCCGGTCGCGTACTTCCTGCCGCCGCTCGCGCTGGTGCTGCTGCCGGTCGCCGGCCCGGCGGCCGCCGCGGCCATGCGGCTGCGCGGCCACGCCGTCGCGCCGGCGGCGGCGATCGTCGTGGCGACGGTGGTCGTGCTGCTCGGGGCGTGGGGCGTGCGCGCGCAGCTCGAGCGGCGTCGCGAGCTCGAGCGCTACGACGCGATGATCCGCAGCATGTGGCACGCCGTGCCGTTCGACCGCGCGATGCTGCTGTGGCCGGCCGACCCCTACGCGAAGCTGCTGCTCTACCAGCGGCTGGAGCACGACCGCACGGGCGTCGAGGTGGTGAACCCGCTGCTGCTGATGGACGATCGCCCGCGGCGCGCGTTCCAGCGCGCGCACGGGTTCGACCCGCTCGCGAACAACGGCCCGGAGCACGCGGGCGACACGATCGCCCCGCGCTACCTCGCGGGCCGGCACGCGCTCGTCGATCCGCGGTTCCTCGGCCGGCTGCACCAGACGATCGCCGACAGCGCGCGGGTGCCGGTGGTGCTGTTCGACGACGCGCAGCCCGCGCTGCGCCGCATCGACCGGCGCTGACTCAGCGCCCGAACCGGCGGTGGAACGCCGCGAGCGCGCCTTCGACGTGGCTCGCGTCGAGCCCGTCGCGCGCGTCCGCGTGCTCGCCCGCGCCGTGCACGGGGTCGTGCACCGCGCGCAGCCGCGCCGCCGCGGAATCGGCCGCGGCGAGCGCCGCGCGCGTGTCGATCGACGCATCGCCGCGCACCGCGAGCCCGAGCCGGACGCACGCGTCCCACAGCGCGTACGTATCCGCGCCGTAGGCGATGCGCGCCGCGTCGTCGTCGAGCCGCGCCCGCTCGGCCGGCGTCGTCGCGAGCGCACGCGCCTCGGCGACCGCGCCGGCGGCGGTGCGCCACGCGCTGCCGATGTCGCGCCACGACAGCCCGAGCCCGGTCGCGTCGGCGCGCAGGTGGCCGTTGGGGAACACCGGCGTCACCGCGTTGGCGAGCCGGCCGCCGGCGTTCGCCGAGCCGAGCGCGCCCATCGTCACCTCGACCGCCATGATGTTCGACGACGCGGCCTCGAGTGCGGCGTAGCACCGCCGCATCGGCGCCGACGTCGCGGGGTAGGCGCGCGCGACGTAGTCGGCGACGAGTGAGTCGACGTCGAACCCCGGCTGCCACGCGGCCTCGGACAGCACGAGGTGGTGGAGCCGCCACGTGCCCCACCGCGCGGTCGGCACGTGCATGTAGGTCGCCAGCGATGCGCCGGCGCGCGCGTACGCCGCGAGGTCCGCCGCCATGACGTGCGGGAACACGAGCGGCAGCGACTTGAACCAGCTCACGTTCCAGTACTCGCACACGCCGAGCGGGCCGCGATACGCGCGCCACGGCGACGTCGCCCAGCCCGCCCACGGCTGCGCGCTGTTGGCGTTGAACTCGCGGCACTGAGGGTCGGCGAGCACGTGCGCGTAGCAGCGGTAATAGGGGAAGAACGTCATCATCATCGACCCGGCGAGTGCGGTGTCGGCGGGGCGCGCGGGCGGAGGCAGCGTCTCGAGGTACGCGGCGCCCGACAGCACGACGTCGCGCGTGAGCTCGCCGCGTGCGCGCGCCGCGCGCACCGCCGTGGCGAGCCGCGACACCAGGTCGAGCACGCGGTCCGACGGCCCGCCGAGCGCGCGGCACGAGTCGCACTCGCACCACCGGCCGCCGTCGGTGGTCCACACCTCGACGAGGTCGGCGTCGCGCAGCGCGCCCGATGCGAGGCTCCGGACCAGGTTGCGCGCCAGCTCGGCGACCGCCGCCGCGTTCGAGGTGCAGAGGTTGTCGCCGCTCTCGCCGTGCAGCGCCCGGCTGCGGCGGCCGGCGTGCAGGCCGTACCACTCCGGGTGCTCGCCGAAGTAGGTGCCGCGGCCGTCGGGCGCGCGCAGGTCGGGGCCCAGCAGATCGGCCTGCAACGCGTGGCCGCCGCCCGTGAGCCGCACGCCGAGCTTGCGCAGCAGCGGCACGCCGGGGCCGGCGGCGGTCCACACGTTCATCCGCCGCCGCGCCATCCACCGGTAGAACGCCGCGTCGCCGCGCGGCTGCCACGCCCAGAACCCGCGCCACGCGAACGCCGGCGCCGACGCCACGTCGAGCGTGCGCGGCAGCGCGACCGGGTCGCGCGGCCACACCGTCTCCGAGTCGGCGGGGCCGTAGAACCGCACGCCGAGCCGCTCGAGCAGTGCCGCCACGCCGTACAGCGTGCCGGTGCGCGTCGCGCCCGCGACCACCCACACCGTGCGCCCGCGATCGCGCACCGCGCGCAGCCGGAACGCATCGGGCGACGCGGTGTCGGGCAGCGCGCCGCGCAGCAGCGCACGGACGAGCGGCTGGCTGCGCGGGTTGCCGAGCACGATGCAATCGCCGGCGTCCGGCAGCCGGTCGCCCGGCGCGAGCCGCACCGCGCGCGCGCCCACGCCGGGGCACGCACGCAGCCCGTCGCGCAGCTCGACCGCGGCGTACGCCTCGGTGCACGCGTCGTCGTCCGCGGCGTCGCCGTCCGCCCAGTGGACGAGCGACTCGGCTGCCGCCGCCTGCTCGATCGACGCGAACGGCGCGCACCGCGCCACGATCGTGAGCGGCGCGTCGGGAGCGGGCATCGACGGCGCGCAGGCGGCGCACGCGAACAGGGCGATCGCGGCGGGGAGTAGCAGGCGCGTGTGCGACCCGTCGGGCTTGCGTGCCATCGCGACCATCCCCACTATGCGCGGAGGAACCGTACGGTCCGATCCTTCCACGGATGCCTGCCCCGAACCGATGCCACGTTTCGCCGCGCGCCGCGCTGCTCCGATCGCGCTCCTGCTGCTCGGGACGCTCGGCGGCTGCGTGCCCGCCCCCTCGTTCACGCGTGACGCGATGCTGGCGGCCGACCGTACACCGGAGGCGTACGCGCGCTCAACGGCCGCACTGATGTGGCCGGCCGCGACGCGTGCGTTCCAGATCACGCCCGCGGGCGATCTCTACAACGGCGCGTGGATCGTGCGGCTGGCGCCGCACGACGCGGGCAGCGGCGAGGTCGCCGGGCCGCCGCGCGCGATCGCGTTCGAGGACCGCTGGCGCCCGGTCGCGCGCTGGATGCGACGCGACGGCGCGATCACGTGGAGCTTCGAGGCGTTCGCCTGGCCCGCGGACGGCGACACGAACCTCTATGTGTCGCTGCTCGCCCGCGCCGACAACGAGACGGCCTCCCCGCAGCGCGCGCGGCTCGAGGCGGCGTTCGCGGCGCCGGACACGGGCGTCGCGTTCGTCGCGTGGGACGCGGACTCCGCGGTGGCGCCGGCGTGGGCGGCCCGCGCGTCGTCGCGCACCGCCGCGGGCTACGCGCCGAACGCCGGCCGTGCCGAGGGCGCATCGGTCGTGACGTTCGACTGGGCGCTGCCGCCGCACGGCGGCCGCGAGCAGCGCCTCGTGCTGAGCGCGTACCCGCGGCCGGCGCGCGCGCTGGTCGCGTTCGCGCGCGTGCCGCACGCCCGCCGCGCCGCGGCGGCGCGGGCGTTCTGGGACCGCGAGGCGACACGCGGCGCGCGGTTCGAGCTGGGCGACCCGGACGTCGAGCACGCGCTGGCCGCGGCGCGGGTGACGCTGCTCGCCTGCCGTGAGCGGCGCGGCGGGCGCTGGTTCCCGATCGGCGGCCCGTTCCAGTACCGCGACGTGTGGCTGCGCGACGGCGCGCGCGCGATCCAGGCGCTGGCGCTGCTCGGCTACACGGACGAGTCGCGGCAGCTCGCCGCCGGGATCGCGTCGCTGCAGTGGCCGTGGGGCGCCTACGCCTCGCAGCGCGGCCAGCCGGACGGCACGGGGCAGGCGCTGTGGGCGTTCGAGCAGGCGCTGCTGCGGCCCGGTTCGGCCGACTCGCTCGGCGTGTACGTCGATCGCGCCGCGGCCGCGTGGCGCTGGTGCGAGGCGACGCGCCGCACGATGGCGGCGATCGACCCCGCGCATGGGCCGCTGATGCCGTACGCCGAGCCGCGCGACAACGAGCTCGTGCGTGCGCCGCTCGTCGGCACCGACGCGTGGACGATCGCGGGCTATCGCGCCGCCGCCCGCCTCGCCGCGGCGGCCGGACGCGACGCGCTCGCCGATTCGATCGAGGCGTCGCGGCGCGCGTATGCCGGCGAGTTCGCCCGCGCGCTGCGCGCGACGGGCGCCGCGGACGTGCCGGCGGCGTGGCGCGGGACGGCGCGCGACTGGGGCAACATCGCGGCGCTCTACCCGTGCCGCGCGGGCGACGGGCTCGCGGCCGGCTCCGCCGACTCGTCCGACTGGGCGCGGCGCAGCGCGGCGCTCGCGCGCCGGCTGCTCGCCGGCGGCGACGGGCTCGCGACCTACGGCGGGGCGGACTCGCTGCACGGCTACATCGGCGCGGACCTCGGCGACTGGGCGCTGGGCGCGGAGGACCGCGTGGCCGCCGGCCTCGCGCTCGACGCGTTGCTGCACTGGCGCACCGCCAGCGGCGGCTGGGCCGAGCTGTTCTCGCGCACGACGCGCGACTACGGCCGCAACCTGCCGCCGCACCCGTCGTCCGCCGCCGCCGTGATCGCGCTGGTGCGGAACGCGATCGTCGACGACGACGGCCGGGAGCTCGTGCTCACGTCCGGCGCCCGCGACGCGTGGTGGCGGGGCGCCACCGTGCGGCGCGCGCCGACGCGGTGGGGGACCGTCGACGTGACGTTCCGCCGCACCGGCAGCACCGCCGAATGGACATGGACGCCCGTGCCCGTCGCGACGCGGCTGCGCCTGCCCGCCGGCGCCGAGATCGCGGCCGCTGTCCCGCCACTCACCGCCGTCGCCGCCGACGAAGTCCGGGCGCCGCCGGGTGCCGGGCGCGCGACGGTGACGCTGCGCGCCGCCGCGCCGCAGGCGGCCGGCCGATGACGACGAAGCGCGAACGCCGCCGTGGCCGGGAGCGTGGCGCCGCAGGCAGCGCCGCACGCCGCGCCGCGCGCTCACGCCGCGCGTGGCTCGTGCCGGCGATCGCCGGGGTGATCGTGCTCGGCACGTGGCTCGCGGTGGCGGTGCCGCGGCGTCCCGGCCGCGCGCCCGCGCCCGCCGACCCCGCCGCGTCGCTCGACCCGCAGTCGGCGCTCGTCCGCGGAGTGGAGCTCGATCGCGCCGGCGACGCCACCCGCAGCATCCCGTACTTCCGCCGCGCCGCCGAGACCGGCAGCGGCTGGCTCGTCCACTGGGACTACGCCGCCGCGCTCAACAACGCGTCCATCCAGGTGCGCACCTGGCACGGCATCACCCTGCCCGCATCCCGCTCGTCCATCGAACGCGGCGAACTCGTCCGTCACGCCCTCGACGAAGTCGCCGAAGCCGAACGCCAGCTGCCCGACATCCGAGTCCGCGCCCGCATGCGCGTCAAACGCGGCCTCACCCTCGAACTCTGGGGCTTCCCCATCGAAGCCCTCACCGCGTATCACGATGCCCTGGCGATGGACCCGGACTGCGAGTCCGCGAAGAAAGCCGAAGCCAAGGTCCTCGCCGAACTCAGGGGCGAGCGCTAGCAGGAGAGACGAACGCGCGCAGCCAGCCGCCCGTCACGATCTCGCCAGCGCTCATGCATCGCAGTTCGCCAGCGCTCGCGCGTCAGGCGGGCGGTCGTGGTGGCGGGGGGCCGTGAGCGGCTGTTGGGTCTCACAGACGCTCACGGCCCCCCGCCACCGCGGCCGTCCGCCTGACGCACCCCGAGCCCCCGCCACCGCGGCCGTCCGCGTGACGCAACCAGGACTCTCGACCGCATCGCACAAAACGAAACGGGGGCCGGCGAATCGCCAGCCCCCGCTCAAAGCCGCACCGACCCGCGTTACGAAACCCGCGGCTCCGGCGCCTCCGG
>Ga0070670_100003976_pt1 | contig 12342 bp, 10 predicted proteins | sample KBSS63metaG_FD_64665 | JGI IMG/M metagenome (GOLD analysis project Ga0070670, IMG submission 64665) | Switchgrass rhizosphere microbial communities from Kellogg Biological Station, Michigan, USA - KBS S6-3 metaG | ecosystem: Host-associated > Plants > Roots > Rhizosphere > Soil ... | reverse complement strand
GGAGGCGATCGTCGTCGAATCGGGCAGCAGCGATGATACCGCAGCCGTCGCCGCGCGCTCGGGCGCGCGCGTGATAGCGCACGCATGGGAAGGCTTCGGCCCGCAAAAGAATTTCGCGGTCGCGCAGGCCAGGCACGATTGGGTCCTTTGCCTCGATGCGGACGAGCGCGTCACGCCGGAACTCGAAGCCGCAATCCGCGCGCTGTTCGCGGGCGCCGAGCCCGCGGCGGCGGCTTACACCCAGCCCGCGGCGGCGGCTTACACCATCGCGCGCCGCAACCGCTTCCTTGGCCGCTGGCTTGCGCACGGCGAAGGCTACCCGGACTGGAACATCAGGCTGTTCGACCGCCGGCGCGCTCGCTGGTCCAATGACGTGGTCCACGAAAAAGTCGTCGCCGACGGTCCTGCGGCCACGCTCTACGGAGACTTGCTGCACGCATCGGCGGAGTCGATCGACGCCTATATTGCGAAACAGAACCGCTACACATCCGCGCAGGCCGCGGCGATGCATGCCCGCGGCGAGCGCGCCAGCGCCGCGCAAATGATGCTGTCGCCGGCCGCGCGCTTCGTGCGCTTTTACGTGCTCAAACTCGGTTTCCTCGACGGAGTGGCCGGCTTCGCCCACATCGCGATCGGCGCCTTTGCGAGTTTCCTCAAGTACGCCAAGTTGCGCGCGCTGCAGGAAGGCGGGCGGCCACGGTGAAAGTACTGGTAACCGGCGTGGCGGGGTTCATCGGCATGCCTGCGGCGAAGGCGTTGCTGGCGCGCGGAGCGACGGTGGTCGGCGTCGACAATTTCGATCCCTATTACGACGTTGCGCTGAAGGAAGCGCGGCTGGCGACGCTATGCGGCCAGCAGGGATTCTCGTTCCAGCGCGTGGATCTCGCGGATGGTCCGGCCACGGCGAAGCTGTTCCTGGACCATGCTTTCACGCACGTCGTGCATCTCGCCGCGCAGCCGGGCGTCCGCTACTCGCTGGAAAACCCAGGCGCCTATCTGCGCAACAACGTCGACGCCTTCGGCGAAATCCTCGAAGGATGCCGCCACGCGGGCGCGGAGCATCTCGTCTACGCGTCGAGTTCCTCCGTATACGGCGCCAATCACGTGCTGCCCTTTTCGGAGGATCAGCGCGTGGATCACCCGGTGAGCCTCTATGCGGCAACCAAGCGTGCCAACGAATTGATGGCGCATAGCTACGCGCATTTGTTCCGGCTTCCGGCGACCGGCCTGCGCTTTTTCACCGTGTACGGGCCGTGGGGCCGGCCCGACATGTCGCCAATGCTCTTCGCCAAAGCCATTTTGGCCGGAGAACCGATCCGCGTGTTCAACCACGGCAAGATGCGCCGCGACTACACGTACATCGACGACATCGTGGAAGGGGTCGTACGTACGCTGGAACGCCCGCCTGCGACGGGCGCCGATGGCGAGGCCCCGCACGCCATCTACAACATCGGCAACCACGAGGCGGTCGAACTCGAGACGTTCATTGCAACACTCGAGCGGCTGCTGCAGCGCAAGGCAATCCGCGATTACCAGCCGATGCAGGCAGGCGACGTTCCCGCCACGTATGCATCGATCGACCGGCTGCGCGCTGCGACTGGATTCGCGCCGCGCACGCCGCTGGCCGAGGGCCTCGCGCGCTTCGTCGACTGGTACCGGGGCTACTATCCGACTTGAACCAGCCGGCGCCCCGTCCAGACCTCAGTGGTAAAATCCGCGCGAAAACAAGGTAAACGCGACATGCACATTCGCATGTTCCCGTCTTTGAAAGTTTCCGCATGATCCTGGTCACTGGCGGCGCCGGCTTCATCGGCGCCAACTTCGTGCTGGACTGGCTCGCCGCAACCGAAGAGCCGGTGGTCAACCTCGACCTGCTCACCTACGCCGGCAACCTGGGCAACCTCGCGTCGCTCGCCGATGACGAACGGCATGATTTCGTGCGCGGCGACATCGGCGACAGCGCGCTGGTCTCGGCGCTGTTGGCTAAGGCCCGTCCGCGCGCAATTGTCAACTTCGCCGCGGAAACGCACGTCGACCGCTCGATTCACGGTCCTGCCGCGTTCATCCAGACCAACGTCGTCGGCACGTTTGGCCTGCTCGAAGCGACGCGCGCGTGGTGGGCGATGCTGCCGGCGGCGGAGCGCGCCGCATTTCGCTTCGTGCATGTTTCCACCGACGAAGTCTACGGCTCGCTGTCGGCCGCGGATCCGGCGTTCAGCGAGACGACGCCGTATGCGCCCAACAGTCCGTACTCGGCGTCCAAGGCCGCGGCCGACCATCTGGTGCGCGCCTATCACCACACCTACGGCCTCCCGACGCTTACCACGAACTGCTCGAACAATTACGGGCCGAGGCAGTTCCCGGAAAAGCTTATCCCGTTGATGATCGTCAATGCGCTGGCAGGCAAAGCGCTGCCCGTGTATGGCGACGGGCGCAATGTGCGCGACTGGCTGTACGTCGGTGATCATTGCGCGGCGATCCGCGCAGTCATCGACCGTGGCCGGCCTGGCGAAACCTATAACATCGGCGGCAATGCGGAAATGCAGAATCTCGATGTCGTGCGGACGCTGTGCGAGTTGCTGGCGGAGGCCAAGCCAGGACGCGATTACGCGGCGCAGGTCACCCACGTCAAGGATCGGCCAGGACACGACCGCCGTTATGCGATCGATGCCGCCAAGGTCACCCGCGAAACCGGCTGGACACCGGTCGAGACGTTCGCGACCGGCATGCGCCGGACCGTGCGCTGGTACCTCGACAACGCGGCATGGCTGGACAGCGTGACCAGCAAGGATTACCAGAAGTGGATAAACCTCAACTACGCGGCAGCATGAGCAATCCGCCGACGCGCAAGGGCATCATTCTCGCCGGAGGCTCCGGTACGCGTCTGTATCCGGTGACCCAGGTCGTCTCCAAACAGTTGCTGCCGGTATACGACAAGCCGATGATCTACTATCCGCTGTCGACGCTGATGCTGGCAGGCATTCGCGACATTCTGCTCATCTCGACACCGGACGACACGCCGCGCTTTGCGCAGCTCTTAGGCGACGGGGCGCGCTGGGGACTTTCCATCCGCTACGCCGTGCAGCCGTCGCCGGATGGTCTCGCGCAGGCATTCATCATCGGCCGCGAATTCGTCGCTGGCGATCATTCCGCGCTGGTCCTCGGCGACAACATTTTCTACGGCAACGACTTGCAGTCGCAGCTCGCCACCGCGCACGCGCGGCGTGTCGGGGCGACCGTGTTTGCCTATCCGGTCGCGGACCCGGAGCGCTACGGCGTGGCCGAAATCGACAAGGACGGGCGCGTGGTGTCGCTGGAGGAAAAGCCCGTCAAGCCCAAATCGCGCTACGCGGTGACCGGCCTATATTTCTACGACAACCGTGTACTCGACATCGCGCGGAACCTGAAGCCGTCCGCGCGCGGGGAACTCGAGATCACCGACGTCAACCGCGCCTACCTCGAATCCGGACAACTGGCGTGCGAGGTGCTGGGCCGCGGCATGGCCTGGCTCGACACCGGAACGCACGAGTCGCTGCTTGAAGCGTCGCAGTACATCGAGACGATCGAGCGCAGGCAGGGTCTTAAGATCGCCTGCCCGGAAGAGATCGCCTTTCGCCTGGGCTACATCGACGCCGCGGCGCTCGAACGCATGGGCGACGCGCTGGCGAAAAACGGTTACGGCCAATACCTGCTCGAGATCCTGCGCGATCCGGGCGTGCGCTGATTGCCTTTGCGCATGCAAATCACGCCCACCGCGCTGCCCGACGTGCTGCTCGTCGCGCCCAAAGTGTTCGGCGACGAGCGCGGCTTCTTCCTTGAAAGCTGGAACCGGCGCGCCTTCGCGGCCGGCGGCATCGACGCCGACTTCGTGCAGGACAATCATTCGCGCTCGCGGCGTGGCGTGCTGCGTGGCCTGCATTATCAGATCAAGCATGCGCAGGGAAAGCTGGTTCGGGCGACGGAAGGGGAGGTGTTCGACGTCGCGGTCGACTTGCGGCGCTCATCGCCCAGCTTCGGCCGCTCGGTTGGCGTCGTGCTTTCGGCTGCCAATCGTCACATGCTCTGGGTTCCGCCGGGATTCGCTCATGGTTTCGTCGTGCTGTCCGAGTACGCGGAAATTCTCTACAAGGCGACCGATTACTGGTACCCGGAACACGAGCGGACGCTGCTCTGGAACGACGCGGCGCTGCGCATCGACTGGCCGCTTGCGATCGAGCCGACGATGGCGCCCAAGGACGCTGCCGGGCTGCGGTTGGCGGACGCGGACGTCTACGCCTGACCGCCGTGCCGCGCCCGACTGTACTTCTCACCGGCGCGGGCGGGCAGGTCGGCTTCGAGCTCACGCGAAGCCTCGCGAAGCTGTGTGACGTGGTTGCGCCGGACCGCGCTGCGCTTGACCTCACCGATGCCGACGCTATTGTCTCGGTCGTGCGCAAGATCCGGCCGCAACTTATCGTCAACGCCGCTGCCTACACAGCGGTCGACAGGGCGGAAACGGAAACCGCCGCCGCGTTTGCGATCAACGGACGCGCTCCGGAGATCCTGGCTGAGGAAGCCAAAATGCTGGGCGCGGTGTTGATCCACTATTCGACGGACTACGTGTTCGACGGCCTGCGCTCGACGCCGTACGACGAGGAAGCGCCCACGGGTCCTCTCAACGTATATGGCGCGAGCAAGCGCGAAGGTGAATGCGCCATCGCGCAATCCGGCGCCCATGCCCTGGTATTTCGCACCAGTTGGGTCTATGGCATGCGCGGAAGCAATTTCCTGCTGACGATACTGAAGCTCGCGCGTGAACGCGACGAACTGCGCATCGTCGCCGACCAGTTCGGGACGCCGAACTGGTGCCGCACGTTGTCCGACGCGACGGCCGCGGCCGTCGCTCGGGGCTTGCCGTGGCTGGCCGAACGATCGGGCCTGTATCACCTTGCTTCACAGGGAGAAACGTCGTGGCACGGCTTCGCGCAGGCGATCATCGGCGATGCGCCTCGACCGCGCGTCGTGCCAATCGCTACGTCCGAGTACCCGACCCCGGCGCGCCGCCCGGCCTATGGTGTACTGTCGTCGCGCAAGTTCGAGGCCGCATTCGGCTACCGCCTGCCCGACTGGCGCGAGGCGCTCGCGGCGTGCCGCTCGGATGCGCATCTGCCCGCTCGCGACTGAGCGTTTTTCCACTGCTGTCTCATCGAATTGCGCCGAGCGCCTTGCCTTCTTTCTGGTCATTACCCAGTCGCCCCATGACGCACTTCCGTTTTTGCGCAGCGTTGGCCCTGTTCCTTTCGTCATGGGGTGGCGTAGCGCATGCCGGCGGCGCACCCATCACGTCCGCTCCGCCCGCGGAACCGCGCGCAGCGCAGGTCGAGGCGGCGACTCCCGTTGGGCTCGTGCTGAACAGGGACGCGCCGGCGAAGCGGATCGATTTGGCTCCCCCGAGGGACTCGGAACTGGCAGCACTCAGAACGCGCAACGCCGTTTCGGCCGACCGGGGCCGGCGCGTATACAGCAAGGCGCTCGCGGTCGGGTTCGGCCGCGAAATACCGGCGGAATCGCGCACGCTGCGTTTGTCGAAGCTGACTTGGGTTGCCGACGGCGAAGGCGGCCGATCCGCGCGAATCGAAGTGCGTTCGCCGAATGCCCGTTCCATTCGCATCGCGATGCAGATGCCGGCAACGGATCCCGGCCTCGCCGTTCGGTTCACCGGTTCCGCCGTCGGCACTCAGGTGTTCGGGCCCTATCAGGCAAGCGCCATCGTGCAAGACACCCACCGCTTCGGCCAATTCTGGTCGCCGGTGCTCGAAGGAGAGGTCGCGACGATCGAGTTCCACGCCAGGCAAGGGGCGGCGGTAGATGCGCTGACGCTCACGCTGCCGCGTATCGCGCACCAGATGGCCGGCAATGGAGAAATGGCGTCGCTTACGGCGAAGACCGTCAGCGAAATCGGGCAGGCGCAGAGTTGCAACATCGACGTCGCCTGCGTCACTCCCACCTCGGCGCTGTACAACGCGAGGAGGGCAGTGGCGCAGCTGCTGATCGTCAACGACGACGGCGGGGAGTATCTGTGCACCGGAACGCTGCTGAACACGGTGCCAACGACCAACACACCTTACCTGTATACCGCGGGTCATTGCATGAAGTCGGCGAAGGCCGCGCATACGCTCAACACGCTGTGGTTCTTCGATGCGGTCGGCTGCAACAGCAACGCCGTTCCGCAATACGTCCAGTTGACAGGCGGCGCCGAGCTGCTCGCGCGTAGCCAGGACCATGACTGGGCGCTCGTGCGGCTGAACGAAGCGCCGCCTTACGGTGTCCGGTATGCGGCATGGAATGCGAACCCGGTTCCAATTACGTCGGTCTCTACGACGTTGCACCATCCCATGGGCGATCTCAAGAAGTGGTCGAGCGGATACGTCGGCCAGTCCGTGTTCCTCTCCGACGCGGTCGTGCACGGCGATTTCAACGAAGTCCCGTACACCAGCGGAATTACCGAAGGCGGATCGAGTGGCTCGGCGCTGCTGACGTACAACGAAATAGATGGCTATTACGAAGTCCGCGGTGCCATCTCGGAAGGCAATCTTGCGACCTGCCCGGCGGCGCCTGGCGCTGTGTACGACGATTATTCCCGCATGCAGGACATGCTGCCGCTGGTTCGGCAATACCTGACACCGGGAGCGCTCAATACCACGAGGAAGGTCGTTGCGGTCGAGTACTACAACAGGGATCTCGACCACTATTTCCTGACGGCCGCTGCCGGCGAGGTCCAGGACCTCGATACCGGCGTGCACGAAGGCTGGGAACGTACGGGTTTGCGCTTCCTGGCGTATGCCGATCATGCGGACGGCACGAGTCCCGTGTGCCGCTTTTACCGCGCACCGGCGTACGGCGACTCGCACTTCTATTCCGCGAGCCTCGCCGAGTGCGCCGCCACCGCGTCAGAACACCCGGTCGACTGGATCTACGAGAGCCCTGCCGTGTTTTACATCCGGCTACCTTCGATCACAGGTGACTGCCCGGGAGGGACTCAGCCGCTGTGGCGGTTTTTCAACAAGGCCACGGTCAATCATCGCTATACGGCGGAGGTCGTGATTCGCGACCAGATGCGCGCCAAGCCTTCGGTGTGGGTTCCCGAAGGCTACGGTCCGGATCAGACCATCATGTGCGCCGAACTGCAGTAGCCGAAGTGCAGTAGCGCGAGCCGCAAGCGCCGCTAGCGCAATCCGGCGGCGTAATCCGTCACGGCCTTCATCTGAGCATCGCTCATTTTTTGCGCGATGGCCGCCATGATCTTGCCTTGGGCGTCCTTGCCATCCTTGTCGGCGCCGCGATCGCCGGCCTTGAACGCCTGGAGCTGGGAGTAGGCATAGTCGGCGTGCTGACCGGCAAGCCGCGGATAATTTCTCGGAATGCCCGCGCCGTTGGGGGCGTGACACGATGCACACGCGGGAAGTCCGGTGGCCGCGACTCCTCCGCGGAACAGCGACTGCCCGGTCTTGACCAGCGTGGGATCCTTCGCGGACCCGCCTTTCGGCTTCTGGCGGGAATAATAGACGCCCAAAGCCACCATTTCGTCCGGCGTCAAGCTTGCGGCCATCGCAACCATCGTCGGATTGGCACGAATTCCCGCCTTGAAATGCTGCAACTGCCGGGTGATATACTCCGCGCCCTGTCCGGCGAGGTTCGGGTTGATTGACGCGACGCTATTGCCGTCGGCGCCGTGGCAGGCTGCGCAAACCGATTCGGCGACCTGCTTGGCGCGCACCAGGTCGACTTTGGCGGCGCCTTCGGCAGCGGCGGCCGGGGGCAACGGGAATAGTGCCAGCGCGACGATCGATGCCGTGGCGGCCAGCAGCTGCTTGCGCTTCATTATGCGGTGACTCCTTCTTGTGCGGCGACCGTCTTGGGTGCTCAATGGGGTTCCCCTCGACTGAACTCCCTTCCGCATCCTTACCGGCAAATCCGCCAAGGTGCGGCTTCCACGAACCCGCCGTGAATAAACGCACTATTGTAACGGACTCGAAGCGCGCTTCCAAAACCACGGGTTCCGCCAAACCCGCGGCGCGGCCGCCGCATCCGTTGGTCGGCGCGGTGTTCGTGACCGGCGCGGCGGCGCCGGCACAACTGCCGGACGCCGGCGTCGCCGAAATCGCCTTTGCGGGGCGGTCGAATGCCGGCAAGTCCACCGCAATCAATGTCCTTGCCGGCCGGACCCGGCTGGCATTTGCGAGCCGCACACCGGGCCGAACGCAGCAGATCAACCTGTTCTCCCTGCGCAGTGGCGCATTGGTGGCCGACCTGCCCGGATACGGGTATGCCGCGGTGGGCAAGGAACTGAAGCGCGCGTGGCAGGAATTCCTTTGGCACTACATCACCACGCGCCCGACGCTGGTGGCGCTGGTCCTGATCGTCGATTCGCGGCACGGGCTGAAGGAACTCGACATCGAATTGCTCGAAGGATTCGTGCCGTCCGGCCGCCCGGTGCTGATCCTGGCCACGAAAGCGGACAAGCTCAACACGACGGCGCAGCGCGCCGCCGTGAGCGGCGTACGCCAACAGCTGCAGCAGCAGTTTCCCCTGGGGGCAAACAACGTGAAAGTGCAGTTGTTCTCGGCCACCGCTCGAATCGGGATCGAGGAAGCCGAAGCCACCATCGCCGGGTGGCTGTCCACAATGGATTCGGCGGCCGAGCAGGAAACCCGACCGGCAAAGCTCGTTTGAAAAAAGCTCAGTTGGAAAAAAGCTCAGTTGGAAAAAAGAAAAGGCCCCGCGACCAAGGGGAGTGGCGCGGGGCCTTGAAACACCCGCTGCCAAGGGACCTCGGCACGGGCACCCGCTCAGGGAGGTAAGCGGGAGACGATTAACGTCTGCAGGTTCTGACATGCCCGGTTGCCAGGAGTTCCGGGCTGCCATTCGTAACCAATTGTGTCCAACCTGGGTACGGTCGCCAGAAGTGATTGCCGCCGCTTGTTTGCCGTCGCGGGTCGTGCCCGATAGGATGTGCCGATGATCGATTCGAGGTGAGTGCAATGAGCTTTACTTTCACGGGAAAGTTTCCCGACAAGCGCCCGCGCCGGATGCGGCGAGACGATTTCTCGCGCCGCTTGATGCGCGAAACCCGGCTGACCCCCGACGACTTCATCTATCCGGCGTTCGTGCTGGACGGTACTTCGCGCGACGAGCCGGTGCCGTCGCTGCCCGGCGTATCTCGCAAATCCCTCGATCTCCTGTTCCACGATGCAGAGCGGTGCCTGCAACTCGGCGTTCCGGCGTTGGCGCTGTTTCCGGTGGTCCCTGGGGAGTGGAAGACCGAGGACGCCGCTGCCGCCTGGCACCCCGAGGGGCTCGTTCCGCGCACGGTGCGCGCGCTCAAGAAGCGCTTTCCGGAACTGGGCGTCATCACGGACATTGCGCTCGATCCTTATACGAGCCATGGCCAGGACGGTCTGATCGACGCTACCGGGTACGTCCTCAACGAAGAGACAGTGGTGGCACTTACCAAGCAGGCGCTTTGCCACGCGGACGCCGGCGTGGACATGTTGGCGCCCTCCGACATGATGGACGGCCGCATCGGGGCACTGCGCGCGGCGCTTGACGATTCGCACCACGAACGGACGCGCATTCTCGCGTACTCGGCGAAATACGCGTCGGCGTTCTACGGCCCGTTCCGCGACGCGGTCGGGTCGTCGGCGAACTTAGGCGGCGGCAACAAGTACACATACCAGATGGACCCGGCCAATAGCGACGAGGCGTTGTGGGAGGTCTATCTCGATATTCGCGAAGGTGCGGACATGGTGATGGTCAAGCCAGGGATGCCTTACCTCGACATCGTCCGCCGCGTGAAGGACGAGTTCGGGATGCCGACCGCGGTCTACCAGGTCAGCGGCGAATACGCGATGCTCAAGGCCGCCGTGCAGAACGGCTGGCTGGACGAGCGCGCCTGCGTTCTGGAAGCGCTGACCGGAATGAAGCGGGCCGGCGCTGATGCCATCCTGACCTATTTCGCGCTCGACGCGGCGCGCTGGCTCAAGGGCTAGTTTCCCGGAGGGGGTCCGCGCTCGAGCAGGTCGGCCAGCTCGAGCCGGGTCAGGCGCACGATCTCCGTCCCATGCCGGTCGCGGCGGGGCCGCTGCCTGGCCTCTTCGGGCGTGCGCACCGTGAGGCGCACACCGCCTTCGGGCGCGTCAACGTGAATGCGTTGCGGGCCATCGTCGTCCGCATTCATCGTGCGGTAGTCGACGCCGAGGTTGAGCAGTGCCATCTCGACGGATTTCGCGGTCGCGGCTACAAGGTCCAGTTCGATGTCGCTGTGCGCGGTGGCCCAGCCTGCGGCCACACCTCCGACCAGCGCGGATTCGAATTGGTCCAGGCGCTGCATCCAGCGCAGCGCGTGCTCACGCTGCTCGCGAAGCTGTGCGACGTGCGCCGCGCCGCCGAATAACGCGTGATAGTCGGCGAGAGCCGCTTCGATTTCGGCATCTGCGGGAAGGGCGGTGCGTTCGGGCAACATCAGTTGCCGCGCGGCCTTGCGCTTGGCGAGCGTCCAGTCCGCGATCCCGTGTTCGGCGATGAGCTTCGCAGCCGCCTGCGCAATTCGCGTCCGGTCCTGTGCTTCCCGTCCGAACGGGTCGGGGCCGTAAGGGCGGCCGCGAAACTCGGAGTGCCCTCGATGTCCCATCGTATGTGTCCCGATAGAATCTAGAACAACTGTTCCCGGACTTCCTGCCCGGTGCGGCCGCCGGCCGCCGGCGTCAGCGCATCGTCGCGGCCGCGCGGCGGAAATTCCGCGTAGAACCATTCGCTGACGTTGCTGCTGTCGTCGCGCAATCCCGTTTCCGGGTTGATGCGCACGGATACCACGCCGTCGGGTGTCTGCAGTGGTTTTTCGGGCAGGCCCTTCAGCGACCGCTGCATGTAGGCCATCCAGATGGGAAGCGCGGCGACGCCGCCGGTCTCATTCGCGCCCAGCGTCTTCGGCTGGTCGAATCCAATCCACGCGACGCCCACCTGGGCCACGTTGAACCCGCAGAACCAGGCATCGATGTTCTCGTTGGTGGTTCCAGTCTTGCCCGCAATATCCTTGCGGCCCAGCGCCTGCGCTCGCGTGCCGGTGCCAAAGGCGATGACGTCGCGCAACAGCGTGGTCATCAGGAAGGCATTGCGCGGATCGAGGGCGCGTTCGGCGTCTTCTCCCGCGACGACCGGGCGCGCCTCCGACAGCACGTTGCCGCGTGAATCCGTCACCTTCGCGATCAAGTAAGGCGTGACGCGATAGCCACCGTTCGCAAAAATCGCGTAGGCGGCCGCCATTTGCAGCGGGGTGGCCGATCCGGCGCCCAGTCCCATGGTCAGGAAAGGCGGGTGCAGCTTGGGGTCGAATCCGAAGCGCGTGATGTAGTCCTGTGCGTACTGCGGACCGATCGCCTGCAATACGCGAACCGTCACCAGATTCTTGGACTTTGCCAGTGCGTTGCGGAGGCGCATGGGGCCGTCAAACTTGCCGTCGTAGTTCTTGGGCTCCCAATCCTCGCCTCCGGCCTGCGCCGCCGGTACGAAGAACGGTGCGTCGTTGATGACGGTCGCCGGAGAAAATCCCTTTTCCAGTGCCGCCGAATAGATGAAAGGCTTGAACGCCGAACCAGGTTGGCGGTACGCCTGCGTCACGCGGTTGAACTTGTTGCGGTCGTGGTCGAATCCGCCGACCAACGCGAGAATGGCACCGTCCCGCGGCTGCAACGCCACCAGCGCGGCTTCCGCCTGCGGCAGCTGGCCGATCGCCCACCGGCTCTTGTCGTCCTTGGACACGCGGATTACCGCCCCCCGCCGGATACGCTGGTTCGCCGGGGATTTGTCGGTCAGATTGCGGGCGGCAAATTTGAGCCCGTCGCCAGCGACCGTTACGACGTCGCCGTTCGCCAGCACGGCCTTGACTTCGCTGGCGCTGGCGTCAAGCACGACGGCAGGTTCGAGGTTGTCGCTGTCGACCGCGTCGGCGAACGCGGCATCCACCGCCTGTTCGGCCTCCGCCGGGTCGGATGGCAGGCTGACGTAGTTCTCCGGGCCCCGGTAACCGTGGCGCCGGTCATATTCGATGACGCCGCGGCGTACCGCGATGTAGGCCGATTCCTGGTCCGCGCGGCGAACTGTCGTCCAGACGGTGATGCCCTTGGTGTACGCATCTTCACCGTACGCCTCGAATACGACCTGCCGCGCCATTTCGGCGACATCGCCCGCGTGCGTCGGCAGCGCGTCTCGAACGCCTGCCCGGACGTTCAATGGCGCGGTTTGTGCTTCCTGGAACTGGGTGTCATTGATGAACTTGAGGTCATGCATACGCCGCAATACATAGAG
>Ga0070670_100003975_pt1 | contig 12344 bp, 7 predicted proteins | sample KBSS63metaG_FD_64665 | JGI IMG/M metagenome (GOLD analysis project Ga0070670, IMG submission 64665) | Switchgrass rhizosphere microbial communities from Kellogg Biological Station, Michigan, USA - KBS S6-3 metaG | ecosystem: Host-associated > Plants > Roots > Rhizosphere > Soil ... | reverse complement strand
CGCTCGTGCGCGCCGACCACCAGCACTTCACGCCGCTCGAGCACAGCATGGCGCTCGTCGCCGCCGAACTGCTCGCGGACTGGGTAGTGAAGCCCGCTGCGAGCGAGCTCGCCGACGCCGTCACGGTGTTCGGCCGAACGATCGAGCGGCTGGCGAGCGAAGCGCTCGAACGTGGGCTGGCGGTGACGGCCGTCGTCGTTGCCACCAACGGCGCGGCGCCGGGCGCCTCGCAGGCGTTCGTGGACGAGCTCCGCCGCCAGATGCGGCAGTCCGATGTCGTGGGCGTGCTTCGCCCGGGCGAAGTAGGCCTGCTGCTTCCAGATACGACCGCGGCGCATGCGGCGGCCGTCGCGAGACGACTGCGCTCGGCGCTCGGAGCCATCGCCGCCTCGCGCTCGTCGATCAAAGCGATCGGGTTTGCCACGAGGATGCCGGGCGAGGGTGTGGCCGAGGGGATCTTGAACGACGCCCGCGCCAATGCCCAACGCCGCTCGGGCAACGGCGCCATGCACTCCGCGGCCGGCTAGGAAGGTCTGGGAGCGCCCCTATGCGTCGGGTCGGAGACCGCCGTTCCGCCGTGCGGCTCGAAGTCGTGGGTGCCTTGTGGGGCACGCTGGAGTTCCACAAGCAGGCCCGGGTGGTCGATCTCAATCAGGACGGTGCCCTGCTCGAGTATCCCGTCCCCGTCCTGCCCGACAGCGTTCACGCCGTGACCATCGAGCACCTCGGAGCGCGAGTCAGCCTCGAGGTGCGGGTTCGCCACGTCCGGCACTCCACGAACGCCCACGGGTCGGTGGTGTACCTCGCCGGCGTCGAGTTTCTGTCCGTGCCCGCCGCCATTCCAGAGCTCGTCGCCAGCCAGGCCTGAGAAGTCTGGGAATCGGCAAACGGCATAACCTGCAATCGTCAGACTTTTTTCATACTCATCGGGGCCGGAGCGGGGCCGCAACCTCTCCCGTAACCGATAGATAACACCGCGGTTATGTCATAGGATGAGCACGTCTCGCCCGCTGGCGGAGCGATTGCACTTAGGCCGGGGTCCGATGGAAGAGCGACGCCGTTCACCGCGCAGGGTCGTCGAAGGGGGCTCGATGGCAGTCCATGCCGCCGAGAGTGTCCGCATCCTCGATATGAGCGCGAGCGGTGTACTGCTCCAGACACAGGGCGTCGTAGATATCCGCTCGAAGGCCCTGCTGCGCCTGTCGGTGGGCGGTTCGCCGTTCGCCGCGGAAATCGAGGTGATGCGTGTCGGTCCGGCTCCGCAGCCGTCCGACGGGTATCGCATCGCCGCGCAGTTCCTGGCAATCACGCCCAAGCATCGGCAGCTAGTCGAACGGTTTATCAGCCAATGATGGATGCAGTCGTCGATAGCGGAACGCGTGGCACTGCCGCGAGCCCGCGCGCCAAAGCCAACGTGCAGCTGCACGGTCAGAGCTCCGAGACCATTGCGCTGCAGCAGGAAATCGAGCGGGTTGCGCGGTCCGACGCCAAGGTCCTGATTACCGGCGAGAGCGGCGTCGGCAAGGAAATCGTCGCCCGCAACATCCATTCGCGCGGTCCGCGCACGGCGCACATGTTCGCGCCCGTCAATTGCGCCGGCCTGCCCGAGACGCTCCTCGAATCGGAGCTCTTCGGCCACGTGAAGGGCAGCTTCACCGGCGCCTATCGCGACAAGCCGGGCAAGCTCGAAACCGCCCATATGGGCACCATCTTCCTCGACGAAGTCGGCGAGATGACGCTGCGCATGCAGGGTCTGCTGCTGCGCTTCCTGGAGACCGGCGAGCTGCAGAAGGTCGGTGCCGACGGCAGCGGCCGCATCGTGAACGTGCGCGTGATTGCCGCGACCAACCGCAATCTACGCGACATGATTGCGCAGGGTTCGTTCCGGGAAGACCTGTTCTACCGGCTCAACGTCATTCACATCGTGGTGCCGCCACTGCGCGAGCGCCGCGAGGATATCCCGCTGCTGGCGCAGCAGTTCTTGACGCAGTTCGCGTCGGCGAACCGCTCACCGCTCTCGTCAATCGCGCCGGCGGCCATGAAGGCGCTCTACGAATACTCGTGGCCGGGCAACGTACGCGAGCTCGAGAACGTCATGGAACGCCTGGTCGTGACGGTGCAAAGCTCGACCATCGAGCTCGATCACCTGTCATCCGAAATCCGCGTGCAAGGCAACGTGGCCTTCCGTCCGCGCCGCGAGCGCCGCCGCACGGTGGCCGACGAGCTCTACAAACGGATGATCGAACAGCACGAGTCGTTCTGGACGACCGTGTACCCGCTGTTCATGGACCGCGAGATCACGCGCTCGAACGTGCGCGAGGTGATTCGGCGCGGACTCGAGGAGGCGCGCGGCAACTACAAGATCGTGGCACGGCTGTTCAACATGGAAACGCGCGACTACAAGCGCTTCCTCAACTTCCTTCGTAAGCACGATTGCCAGATTCCCTTCAAGGAATACCGCTAGCGGCTACCCCGGGGCGGCCCCCAGCCGCGACACGACGTCCACTGCGGAGCGCCCCCGGGCCCTCCTCCCAAGGCTTCCCTTGGCCAGCACTTACGGGCCGATCGGCTACGCTCCGGCACCTAAGACAGATCTGTGATCCGACCGTCAAAGCCGCGTGGGCCAAGCCTGTTTTGTGAAACGACCTAACGCGCTGAAACTGTTAATACATAGAGACTTATCGAGAGGAGCTCTAGTGGTCGTCCGGTTGCACTTGTCTAGTTGCCCGCGTTCCGCTGCTTTCCAGCGTGTCCCGGTCGAACTGACAGATGCACCACGGACAGAACCTCGCTCGCCGGATCCTCGTCGGCACGCTGCTGCTGATGCTCGCGCTCGTGGCACGCGCCGCGCAGGCTCAGAACATTACGCTGCAGTGGGACCCCAACGCCGAAGCTGACGTCGCCGGTTACTGGGTCTACATTGGGAACGCGCCGGGCAATTACACATCGACGGTCGACGTCGGCAACGTCACGTCCTACACCTTCGACAGCGGCGGCCAGCACTACTGCTTTGCCATCGCTGCCTATGTGCCGGGACCCGTGGTCGGAGACAAATCGCTCGACGTCTGCACCGAAGGCAACCAGCCGCCGACACTGATCGCTCCTGGAGATCAGACGAGCGCGACGGGCACGGCCGCCTCACTGGCCCTGCAGGGCTCGGATCCCGAAGGGAGTCCGGTCACCTTCTCGGCGACTGGCCTGCCACCGGGCCTGACCTTGACGCCGAGTACGGGCGCGATTGGCGGCACGCCTGCGACTGCCGGCACCTACACCGTGACGGCCACCGTTTCAGACGGCACGCTCACGACGTCGCAGACGTTCACGTGGACGATCCAGTCCGCCGTGCCGGGCGGAGTGAATCCGCTGAGCCCCGCCGGCTCGATCTCGACGGCAACCCCCTCGTTCGAATGGGAGTCGGTTTCGACTGCAACTTCCTACCGCCTCTGGGTCGACGACGCGAGCACGACCGATCCGAAGATTCAGATCGACCTCACCCCGGCGCAGGCGGGCTGCGCGACGAGCGGTGCCGTGTGCCGCGTGTCGCCCGGTGTAGTCCTTACGGCCGGCCGGGCGTCCTGGTCGGTCCGCGCATCGAACCCGGCTGGAGCCGGTCCGTGGAGCGGCGCCCTCGATTTCACGGTGCCGGACGGAAAGATCCCCTCGATCGTGATCGCGACGCCAACCGCCGCGGCGACCTATTCGACGGGCAATGCGACCATCGCCCTGGGCGGCACGGCCACCGACGACGTGGCGGTGACGCAAGTGACCTGGAGCAACGACCGCGGCGGGAGCGGCACGGCGTCGGGCACTTCGACCTGGACGATTTCGTCGATCGCTCTCGCGGCCGGCACCAACGTGATCACCGTTACCGCTCGCGACGGGGCCGGCAACAACGGAACCGACGTCCTGACGGTCACGAGAACCGACGGACAGTCGCCGACCGTTGATCTCACCACGCCCACTTCGGGCTCGGTCTACTCGACCACGACGTCGAGCATCTCGCTGGGCGGCACCGCGACTGACGACGTCGGCGTGACGAGCATCGTCTGGTCGAACGATCGCGGGGGGAGCGGCACGGCCTCGATCGCGACGAACATGGCGTCTGTCGGCGGCGCAGCGGCCTGGTCCGTTTCGTTGGTGGCGCTGCAACCGGGCGTGAACAACATCACCGTTAAAGCGTTCGATGGGGCGGGCAATCAGTCGAGCAAAGTGCTGGCCGTGACGCTCGCCGACGTCGTCGCTCCGACGGTCTCGATCTCGACCCCGTCGACTCTCGGTGGCCTTTCTACGACCAACAACACGGCTACGATCACGGGCGTCGCTGCCGACCTCGTCGGTGTCACGCAGGTGACGTGGTCGAACAACCAGGGCGGCGGCGGCGCGGCGTCGGGTACAACCGCGTGGTCCGCCTCGGTCCCCCTCCAGCCCGGTGCCAACGTGATCACCGTCACCGCGAAGGATGCGGCCGGCAATGCGACAAGCGCCACGGTAACCGTCACGATGACCGACGGCGCGGCCCCGACGATCTCGATTGCGACGCCGACGGCAGCGACATCCTTCTCGACCCCGTCGGCCACGCTCGTGCTGGGCGGAACCGCCAGCGACGCGTTCGGTGTGACGCAGGTCAGCTGGTCCACCGACAAGGGTGCATCCGGCGTCGCCTCGGGGACGACGGCGTGGACCGTGGCGAGCATCGCGCTCGAAGTCGGTTCCACCGTGATCACGGTCACCGCGCGCGATGCCGCCGGGCTCGTCGGCACCGACGTCCTCACGGTGACGCGCACCGACGGCGTGCCACCGGCGGTCGACATTACGTCGCCAGCCGCGGGAGCGACGTTCTCCACCACGTCGTCGACTGTCGCGCTGAGCGGCTCGGCGTCGGACAACATTGGCGTGTCGCAGGTGAGCTGGTCGAATAGCAAGGGTGGCAACGGCGTCGCCTCTGGAACGACTGCGTGGTCGATCGCCGGCGTCTCCTTGCAGCCCGGAGCCAACGTCATCACGGTGACTGCCAAGGACGTCGCTGGCAATGTGGCTACCGACGTGCTGACCATCACTCTGACGGACGCCGTGGCGCCCTCGATCGCGATCACGGCGCCGACGGCGGCGGAGACGCTGACGACCACGGCAACGACGCTGCCGCTCGGCGGCACGGCGTCGGACGCGTTCGGGGTCACCGAAGTGCGGTGGTCCAACGATCGCGGTGGCAGCGGCGTCGCCTCGGGCACGACGTCGTGGTCGGTGCCCGGCCTGGCGCTGCAGCCCGGCGCCAATGTCATCACGGTGACCGCGACCGATGCCGCCGGCAACACGTCGTCGGACCGCATCACCATCACATCTGACGGCAAAGCGCCGACGATAACCATCGCCGCGCCCGCCGCGGACGGCTCCTACGTCACGAAGGCAGAGACGGTGTCGCTGGCCGGCACGTCGAGCGACGAGCTGGGCGTGACCGAAGTCGTGTGGGCCAGCAACCGGGGTGGCAGTGGGAGCGCCAGTGGAAAGACGAGCTGGACCATCGCCAATGTCGCGCTGCAGCCCGGCGTCAATGTCATCACGGTGACCGCTCGCGACGCCGCCGGCAACGCGGCCAACGCGACGCTGTCGCTGACGCGCGACTCGCAGGTCCCAACCGTCGCGATCGTGCTGCCGACAACGGCGCCGACGTTCGTCACCAACCGGAGCACGGTCGTCCTGAGCGGCAAGGCTGCCGACAACAGCGGCGTCAAGCAGGTGAGCTGGCAGAACAACCGCGGTGGCCAGGGCACCGCGGCCGGGACGTCGGATTGGAGCGTGGCATCCGTTGCGCTGCAAGTCGGGGCGAACGTCATCAGCGTCATGGCCAGCGACGCGGCCGGCAACACCACGACCAGCACGGTCACGGTGACTCTCGACGCCCGCGCGCCGTCCCTCTCGATCCAGGCGCCGACCGGCGGCAATGTGTACCAGACGGCGGTCAACACCGTGGCTCTGGGCGGTATCGCCGCCGACGACACTGGCGTCGTCGAAGTCACCTGGGCCAACGCTCAGGGCGCCAATGGCACAGCATCGGGCACGACGTCGTGGACCGCAGCCGGCGTCCGGCTCGTTGCCGGGTTCAACGACATCACGGTCACCGCGAAGGACGCGGCTGGAAACACCGCCACGGCCACCATGAAGATCAAGGCGACCGACAAGACGGCCCCCGAGATCCACATTACCGGCCCCTCGATGGAGCCGTCGGTGTCGGTCGGGGTCGGGACGATCAACATCGAAGGGACGGCGTCTGACGACTTCGACCTGACGCAGATCGCGTGGGCGAACAATCGTGGCGGCAGCGGGATGACACGAGCCGGCGCGCGCTGGGTCGTGGGCGGCGTGGTGCTGCAGCCTGGGCTCAACGTCATCGCGGTGACCGCGGTCGACGGCAGCCGCAACTCATCTTCCGACGAGATCCGCATCACGTATGACCGTGGCGTGCCCACCATTTCGATTACCGCCCCGACGAGCGCCGGGTCGTATGCGACCTCGGCGTCGACGGTGACGGTGGCAGGCGTGGCCGCCGACGACCAGGGCATCGCACAGGTGACCTGGTCGACCGACAAGGGCCAGAGCGGTGTCGCGTCGGGCACGACTGCGTGGTCGATCCCGTCGGTGAACGTCGGGGTGGGCGCGACGGTGCTCACCGTGACGGCGACGGACAAGTCTGGAAACACTACGCAGGCGTCGCTCAGCCTGACACAGGGCGATGCGTCGGCTCCGGTGATCAAGGTCTACACGCCGACGACGGCGCCGTCCTACGCGACGACCGCATCCTCGATCGTGCTCGGCGGCACGGCGAGCGATGACAGAGGCCTCGCGCAGGTGGCGTGGTCGAATAGCGCTGGCGGCAGCGGCGTCGCCTTCGGCACGACCGGCTGGAGCACCCCCAGCGTGCCGCTCGTCGTGGGTGTTAATGTCATCACGGTGACCGCAAAAGATGTCGCCGGCAACGCCGCGACGGCGACGACCACCGTGACGCGCAGCAGCGAATTAAATCCTCAGCTCGCGAGCGGCACGGCCTCGACCGGCCTCACCTCCGGCATGACCGGCCCGACTCAGAAGTCCACGGCCGCTCCCGCGCCGGCGGTCGTGGTGCCGCAGGCGGCTCCAATCACGCGACCGGCGCCGGCGCTGCCACGGAGCAGCGTGCCGCTCCCGCCGCCCGTCATGCCGCTCCCGCCGCCCGTGATGCCGCCTCCGCCCGCCGCGAGCACCGCGCCCTCGGCGTCGACCAAGGCGAACGATGTTCGAACCGATACGTCGAGTCCCAAGACCGACGAGCAAGCGCCTCCCGTTGTTCGGATCCTGTCGCCGACGAGCGCGGCTCAGTTGACCACGTCGAGCGCCACGATTGGAATGTCGGGAACCGCCGCGCACGCGAGCGGCATCGCGCTCGTCAGGTGGAGCACCGATCGCGGCGACAACGGCGTTGCGCAAGGCACGTCCCGGTGGAGCATCCCATCTGTCCAGCTGAAGTCCGGCATCACGACAGTAACCGTGACCGCTGTGTCGGTTGGGGGAGATTCCGCGACCGCTGTGCTGTCCGTCAAGCGCCCGGATGAGTTGCCGAAGCTGACGGTGTCTTCGCCCACGGCTGACTCGCAATGGACGAGTGATGCGGGTACTGTAGCGCTCAAAGGCTCAGCAACCGATAACGTCACCCGAGTCACGTGGAGCGCCGATTCCGGCGCCACCGGATTCGCTGACGGAACGTCAAGCTGGTCGATTGCAGCGATCTCCCTGCAGCCGGGTCTCAACAAGGTCATGTTGACGGCGCAGGATGCTGCCGGCCGCACGGACCGGCACGTTCTCACGATCAGGTATCGTCCACGCGCTTCGACCGCCGGGGCGGGGCCCCCGCCCTCTCTGAGCCGGGCGGGGTTGGAGTAATGAGGTATGGGGAATCGGCGCGTCGCGAAAGGGGGCCGGCTTAGAGTCCTCGCCACCGCAGCTGCGTTCGTCGCTGGGGTCGTGATCGCGGATTCGGCGTCTGCCGGGTCCGTGACCGTCGCCTGGGATCCCAACCCAGAGCCCGACGTCGTTGGCTATCGCGTCTTCGTCGGCACCTCGCCGGGCACTTACACGGAAACGTTCGACGTTTCAGCAACTCTCACTACTTTCACATACACCGCCGCCACGAACGGTGTGCGCTATTACTTCGCAGTCGCAGCGCAGGCTGGAGAAGTGATCGGCACGAGCTCGGCCGAAGTATCAACCGACCAGGTCGTGCCGTCGGGCGTGTCAGCCGGCGAGAGGCTCTCTCCCGACGCCCGCGTTTCCAGCCTGCTGCCGGAACGATGCCGTGAGGATTGCGTCTCGGTGCTTGGTTCCGCCGCTGCCGAGGTCTCGAGCCTCACGACATTGCCGAGCGGCGCGCTTCTCTATGTCGAGGGCGGTGAGCGAGTCGTCGTGCAAACGGGGAACAGTCGGGGCCTAGTGCTGCAAGCCGCGATGCACGAACGGTTCGCCGAGGCGGCGCTCGACCCGCAATTCGCCTCGAATGGCCTCGCATATGTGTCCGTCCTTCGTCCTCGGGACGCGGAAACGATGGAGATGGATATCGTTCGGCATCGCTACGTCGCCGGCGCGTTTGGAGAACCGGCGGCCGTGGTGTCGGGCATTACGGTTCCCGTGGGACGCGCCGCCCCCTTCGTCGTAGGCGACGACGGCCTCCTGTATGTGGCGGCGCCAGCCAACGAATCGCGCCGGGATGCCTACGGGTCCAGCGTGCTCGTATTCGACCGCGACGGCGCGACGCCTCGGGGCACCGCGTCCCCGATCGTGGCCGCAGGATTCGACCGTCCATCTGGCCTGGCGTGGGATTCCCAGCGAAGGCGTGCATGGCTGGCCGGCCAGGACCAGGCGGGCAGCGCCGGGGTCAAGGTGATTCGGCGCATGGCCGTCGATGGGCAGGGCGCGACCGACGCGCGGGATGCTGCCATGGCAGAAGCGGCGGTTGCCCAACATCCCATCGTCGACATCGCCGTTCGACCGAACGCCGAAGGGCTGGTCGTGGCCACCGATCGCGATCTCGTTGCCCTTGCACTGGACGGCTCCGCGCCACACCGCGTGGACCTCGAGGCTTACGGCACGCCCATAGCCGTGTCTCTGGGGGCCGGCGGCGAGCGCTACGTGGCCGTCCGGCGCCGACCGGCTGACGGCGGCGGTTTCGTCCTGCTGAAAATCTCGGACGGCCCGCAGTAGAGCGCTCTGACGCTGATGTTCCCGTATGATGCTCTGGGAGCATATCTATGTCCGTGCAGTTCGTGTCTCCGCGGGTGCGTGGCAGCCTCTGGTGCGTGCTCCTGTGCGTGATCGCGGCTCCCGCTGCGGCTCAGACGGCAGAGAACGTCGCGGTCGTCATCAACGAGGCGAGCGCCGAGTCGCGTCAGATCGGCGACTACTACGTCAAGGCGCGTGAGATCCCCGCGGCCAACGTCATCAGACTGAAGACGACCACCGACGAATCGATTCAGCCGGCCGCCTTCGTCGCGACGATTCAAAGCCCCATCGCGTCCGCTCTGGTGCGCAACGGCACCCTCGATCGCGTGCTCTACATCGTGCTCACCAAGGGGATCCCGCTTCGCGTCCTGGGGACGGGAGGGCCGGACGGCACGGTGGCCAGCGTGGACTCGGAGTTGACGCTGCTCTACCGCAGGTTGACCGGCAAAGCCGTAGCGACCCGCGGCAAGGTGGCCAATCCCTACTTCCTCGGCTCCAGGAACATCGCGGAAGCCAAGTCGTTCACGCATCGCGATCAGGACATCTTCCTCGTCTCGCGACTCGACGCGTTCACACCGGAGGAGGCGATTTCCCTTGTCGTCAAAGCCGCGGCGCCGTCTCGGGACGGCCGGGTCGTGCTCGATCAGCGCGACGCCCTGGTGAACCGGACCGGCGAAGACTGGATGGGAAGCGCCGCGGAGAACCTCACGAAGCAGGGGTTCGGCAGCCGCGTGACGCTCGAGACCACGCCGAAACCGGCCCGCGGTATCTCGCCGGTAATCGGTTACTTCTCCTGGGGCTCCACCGACCCGCAGAATCGCGAGCGACTCGTGAAGATGGACTTTGTCCCTGGCGCCATTGCTGCCACATTCGTGAGCACCGACGCGAGGACGTTCAAGGAGCCTCCGGCCGATTGGACGCCCACCAACGTAAACGACAGCTCCAAGTTCTTCGGCGGCTCGCCGCAGTCGTTGATTGGCGATCTCATTCGCGAAGGCGCGACGGGCGTTGCGGGGCAGGTCTCGGAACCGTACCTGGAAAGCGCGGTGCGCCCAGACGTGCTGTTCCCAGCGTATCTTGGCGGATTCAACCTGATCGAGTCGTTCTATCTCGCCATTCCGCACCTGAGTTGGCAGACGGTCGTGGTTGGCGATCCGCTGTGCGCGCCCTTCCAGCGCAACTCGCTGAGCCGAACGGAGATCGACAGCGGCATCGACCCGGAGGTGGGCCTACCCGCATTTTTTGCGAAACGGCGGGTGGCGCAGGCGATGACCGAGAATCCCGGCGCGGCGGAGCGCGTCGTCAGGCTCGTGGTTCGAGCCGAGTTTCTGATTAGCAAGGCCGACCGTGCCGGTGCTCGCAAGTCACTGGAACAAGCAGCCGAGCTCGCACCGACTCTGTTGCGGCCCCATGTGCTGCTCGCCGAGCTGTACGCTGTGGCTGGCGAGGCTCCGCTCGCCGCAGACCAGTACCGGAAAATCATCGCGATCGACCCGAATAACGCAGTCGCGCTCAATAATCTCGCCTACGACCTCGCCACGCGAGAGCGAAAGCCCAGCGAAGCACTGCCCCTGGCGCGGAAGGCACAAGCCCTAGTCCCTCGCGATGCGACCATCCTCGATACCGTGGGATGGATTGAATACCTGCTTGGCAATACTGCGGAGGCGGCCAAGCTCCTGGTTCAAGCCGCTAGAGCCGCATCGGGAAACCCCGAGATCAGGCTCCACAATGCGATTGCGCTTGCATCCCAGGGGGCCCGCGCCTCGGCGGAGGTCGAGCTCGCCGAAGCGCTGAAATTGAACCCGGCGCTCGAGAAGCGGAGCGACGTTCAGGAGTTGCGCGCCAAACTCCAGGCCGGTCAGAATTAGCCGTAGCGGCCTTGCGGCGCGAACAAAGCCCGCCCCTCGGATGACTTCCACCGGGGCTCCTGCTGCTTATGAGGGAATTGCGGAATGTTCTCTAGCCTGGGGTCGATGGCCGTCCTCTTGCTAATGTGATGTCCGAGTCGTATCCAGGGGTAAGAGGGGACGGAGGGTTTCTCGGCATGTCTCGTGTTTGGGCTGGACTAATTACAGTTTTAGCATTGGTGGTGGGTGCCCCAGGGGCCGGCGCCACTGTGCTGTTTTCGAACACAGCGAACGGGCTGTCTGCATCTGCCTACTTCACCATTACCTCGGGTCCCGGCAACACGCAGACTCTGACCATCCTCCTCACGAACACCGACTCGGCCACTGGTGGCGGCGCTCCAAAGGATGCGGCCAACGTTCTGAGTGGCCTCTATTTCAATCTCGGCACGGGGACGTTCACTCCAGTGTCCGCCACTGTCGTTAACGGCGGGTCAATCATCCAGGACGGGCAGTGTGACGTCGCGTGCGCCGGCCAGACCAACGTCGGCGGCGAGTTCAGCTACGCCGAAGGGGGTGCCAGTTGGCTCACCGGCACCACACAGGGGATTGCCAGCAGCGGCTATCTGAACACCAATACCTCTTCCGGAAACTTCAACGGAACGAACTGGGATGACCCCGCGGCGCTCGATGGCATCAACTTCGGCATGGTGCCGCTCGGGTGGGCTGACTACAGCGGCAATGGCGGCCTGGATTCCGTCCCGCTGATTGAAGGCACCGTGAAGTTCGTCCTCAGCATCCCGAAGGGTCTGACCGAAGCGGACATCAAGAACGTGTACTTCACCTACGGCACGGCGCCTGGCGAAGGCACGCTGGTTGGAACCACGAGCGCCACTCCGACCACCTCCGGTACGCCCACGTCCGGGAGCGTCCCCGAGCCGACGGCACTCTCCATTCTCGGCCTCGCGCTCGCCGGTTTCGGCTATCGACTCCGGCGCAAGACGTCCTAGAACCGCGAGTCTACGGGTCAGCCCGAACGCGACAGTGCCTATGGCCTGTCGCGTTTGTCTTGTACGCCTGGTTCGCCGCTGGGCTCCCGCCTCGCTGGGGCTTCGCTTCCGCGACTTCTTTCAGGTCATAGTCCCGAGTCTGGACGAATTTCACACCCAGACCAAACTGTAACCGATTGATTTAAATAGCCTTACAGGCCAAGTCGCATTCGGAGCGCGACTTGCTCTCTACAGTTCCACGAGAGGA
>Ga0070670_100003974_pt1 | contig 12347 bp, 8 predicted proteins | sample KBSS63metaG_FD_64665 | JGI IMG/M metagenome (GOLD analysis project Ga0070670, IMG submission 64665) | Switchgrass rhizosphere microbial communities from Kellogg Biological Station, Michigan, USA - KBS S6-3 metaG | ecosystem: Host-associated > Plants > Roots > Rhizosphere > Soil ... | reverse complement strand
ACATGATCGTCAGCTGCCGCCGCTCGGCATCCGCTCGCGGCACCGGCTTAGGCCCAGGCAGCGGCGTCGGGAGAACGGATCCCTTCATATCGGCGATCGAGCGCAACATTTTGCGACGATGCCCGAGCAAGACGCCGAGGTCCTTGAGGTCCTGCTCCGTCAGATCAGGGACGACCGAGAGGTCAATGGCATTTTCGGCAAAGCACTGGGAGTACTCGCCCAGTCCGATCGACGCCAGCCACTCTGCAATACCGGTCATGGCAAACCTATGGCCTGCAAACGCAACAATAGCACGGACATAAGAGGCGAAGGCATATCACCGGCTGCAACCGACGGTGGCAACCCCGTGCAAGCCTGCAAAACCTCGGTCTGCAAGAATGCATTCATCCGGCTCTAGCAAATGACATGAGATAATAGAATGCAGGGTTTGCGCCATTCGAGCACGCGGGGGCTTTAGACCCCCGCGTTGCCCGCAGGCGGAATTGCTTTACCTTGAATCACGATTTCGCTCCGGCATCCATGCCCGGCACCATGACCTTGCCGAAGTCCGCAACTTTTCGGGGTTATTAGTTACTGCACCGATCATTCGAGAACAAAGTCGGTACGCCCGCGCCATCGGCCACGTGGCAGGAAGGCCGTAAACCGGGTACCTTTAGTCCGGTCTTGTAAGCGTTGGAGTTGGTCATGGCGCCCCGTGCCTATTGGAAGGGCTACCTGAAGCTATCGCTCGTGTCGTGTCCGATCGCCTTGTATCCGGCGACCTCCGAGCGCGAGAAGATCAGCTTCCATCAGCTCAACAAGAACACCGGCCACCGCATCAAATACCGCAAGGTCGACGCCGAGAGCGGCGAGGAGGTGGAGGCCGCCGACATCATCAAGGGCTACGAGGTGGGCAAGGGCGAATACCTCGAACTGGCTCCCGAGGAGCTGGAAGCGATCGCCATCGAAAGCAAGCGGGTCATCGAGATCGACGAATTCGTCCCGCGGAAAGAGATCGACGAGCTCTATCTCAACAGCCCGTACTATGTGGTGCCGGACGGCGAAATCGGCCAGCAAGCCTTCGCAGTGATCCGCGAGGCGATCCGCAAGGAGGGAATGGTCGCGCTCGGCAAGGTGGCCTTCACCTCGCGCGAGCACATCATCGCACTCGAACCCCGCAGCAAAGGCCTGCTCGGCGTGACGTTGCGCTATCCCTACGAAGTGCGCAAGCAAGCGGATTACTTCGACGACATCGAGGACGAACAGGTCCCAAAGGATATGCTCGAACTCGCCACCCACATCGTCAAGACCAAGGCCGGACACTTCGATCCCGCCAAGTTCACCGATCACTACGAGGATGCGCTGAAAGAGCTGCTACAGCGCAAGCAGTCCGGAGCCAAGATCGAGCAGGTCAAAGAGCGCGAGCCGGCAAACGTGATCAATCTCATGGACGCGTTGCGCCGCAGCGTGCAGGGCGAACGCGCGGCGACGGCAGCAACGCGGCCGAAACAGCCAGCAGCTCAGCCGAAGAAAGGGCGCAAGCGGATCGAAGGACAGCGGGAGATGCTGTTGCCGATCGAGGGCAAGCAGGCTGCGCGCGAGCCTGCCAAGAAGGCCAAGGCCAGCCGCGCGGCCAGCGCGGTGGAAACGCGCCCCGCCGCTCGCAAGCGATCGAGCCGATAGCGAGAGCCTTGACCAGCCGCCAGTGCTGATCGAGTCAGCGCATCGATCCCGTACTCACGTCTTCAGGGCAGGTGTCCGGACGCGGGGTCGTGCCGCGGCGGTCGGGCGGCACCTTGCAATTGTCGACGCGCTGCTCGTCGCTGGCCTTGCCGCCGAGCCGCTCCTTGCCCGTGCGGGCGGGTCCGGACATGATGAACGTTGCCCCGCCATCGTCGCGCGCGGCTTCACCCGCAGCGGCGAGCCCCGCCTGCAACATGAGCATGAGCGCCGCCGCCCGAAACAGCGTTTGCCCCGTCATCGATGGCAACATGAGCGTCCTCCGTTCGTAGGCGACGGTCGCGGAGACATTACGATCGCCCGCGGCAGTCTGGCAGCGTCGAGGGTGGCAAGCACTCCGCTCCTTGCTTTCAAATCGAGAGCAGCGGCGCCATCCGCACCACCGAGAATTCGGCGACCGCGTCGCCGGCGGATCAGGAAAGGCCGGCCGTGAACCGCCTTCCTCCATCGCACGCGGTCGCGCTCAGAGCACCGGGCTCCAGGCCGCCGGCACCAGGCGATAGCCGGTACCGGCCTTCTCGATGTAGCCGAGCCCGGGGAACGGGAAATGATAGCCGCAGACGAGGATCTTCTCGGCCGAAGCCATGTCATAGACGCGCCGGCGGGTTTGCACGGCCTTCTCCGGTTCATGGTCGAACATGACCTGCCAATCCGGATTGCGCAGGAACAGCTCCGGCACATTGGTGACATCGCCCTGAAAGAACAGCTTGCCCGCCCCCGACGCGATGACGAACGAGGTGTGGCCCGGCGTGTGCCCGCTCGTTTCGACCGCGGTGATGCCGGGGGCGACCTCCTGTCCCCACTCGTAGCGTGTCACCTTGTCCGTGAGATTGGAGAAGATCTTGCGATTGAACCCGAACGACGTCTTGGTGAATCCCTCCGGGGCCTTGCTCATGTTGTCGTCGCTCATCCAGAACGCCCAGTCGACCGCGGGCACCTTGATCTCTGCATTCGGGAAGGCCAGCGCCCCATCGGGCGTCTTCAGCCCCAGGATATGGTCGCCGTGCATATGCGAGATCAAGACGATGTCGATCGTCTTCGGGTCGACGCCGGCTGCGGCCAGGGTCGAGGGCAGCAAGCCGACCGTGGGACCGAGACCGGGACCATAACCGGTATCGATCAGCACGAGCTTGGCGCCGGTATTGACCACGATCGGATTGAACGGCGCGATGATGCTGCCCTTTGGCATATAGGCGGCCTCGGCGGCGGCGAGCACCTGCTCGTTGCTGATATTGCGGACGAAGGTGGCGGGGAGCGGAATGGCGCGGGCACCGTCACTCACGACGGTAACCTCGAAATCGCCGAGCTTGGAGCGGTAGAAGCTTGGCGCCTGCTTGCCGCTGAGCGGGGCCGCGGCGTGACCGGATGTGGCGGCGAACGGCGCGAGCGCAGTGGCCGCGACCGTGCCGGTGAGGATCTGGCGGCGAGACAACTCTGTCATGGCGTTCCTCCTGGCTTGTGAGCTGGACAGTTGTTCGCGAAACACGTGTCAGTGGAGCATTTGCGCGACCTGAGGAGGGGGACTATGGCGCTCGATACTCCAGCGCCTGCTTGGCCTGTTCGACCACGGTCGCAGGCGTGGCGAAGATTTTCTCGGCGAGCGCCTGCAAGTCCTCGCCCGAGATCGGATCGATGACGAGCCCGATCTTCTGCGCCTCGGCCAGCAGCTCCGGATCGCGCATGGTCGCCATGAACGCCTTTCGCAGCGCCACCACCCGCTCCGCAGGCACGCCGGGCGACATCATATACGGACGGCCAAACGTCTCCGAGCTGTAGATCAATTCCATCACGCGGCGAGCCTCCGGCGTCTTGGCGAAATCGACGGCGAGCGGCACACCCATCCTGTTGATGTCGGGATGACCCTTGTCGTGTTCCTGCACCAGCACGCGGATAAAACCGGACTTGATCCAATCCGGCCGTTGCGCCTGCAGGCTCGACCAGCTGAAGCCGCACAGCCCCTTGACCTCGTTCTTCTCAATGGCGAGCGTGATCTCGCGCGTTCCCGGATAGCCGCTGACCAGGCGAAACTTGGCGCCGGCCATGTTGTTGAGCATCGCCGGAAAGTCCCGCGTCGAGGTACCCGGTTGGCTGGCGCCGATGATGAGCTCCTGGGTGAGCAGGTCCTTGAAGGATTTCACGGCCGCGTCGCTGCGGGCAATGCACACGTAGTGGTCGATGGTGGCGGAACCGACATGCACGAACTTGGTGGCGTCATGGCGCAGCCGCTTGGTGTCTCCGAGCAGCGCGTCGAGCAACGATTCCAGCACGGCGCTGTTCTGCAGCGCCCCGATCACGGTTCCGTCCTTCGGAGCCACATTGTAGACATGCGCGGCCGCCGCGTTGCTGCCGGCCCCCGCCATGTTGCTCACCACCATGGCGGGGCTGCCGGGAATGTGTCTGGGCATATGTCGCGCGAGCAGGCGGGCATAGATGTCGTAACCCCCGCCGGCGGAGGAGCCGACGATGACGGTGACCTGCCTGCCTTTGTAGAACTCAGCAACGGCATCCTGAGCGCGTGGGGAATCAATCGACACGGCAGCGATGGCAACGACGCATGCAAGGCGGCCCCACATCGCTTCCTCCGTCGGATGCGCTCGGCTTGGCAGGCAGGCCGGATCGCGCGCCGGTACGAAGGCGATGATACCCCACGCAAGGCCGGATGTGGCGACGGGAAATAGTGGCCGGTGACGACGGTCGCGCGGCGCGGAACGCTGCCGGCGTTTCCCGCTCAACGTGGGCGCAGCGGGCAGATTAGAAGCCGCAGGCGGTCGTCATTTTGAGCGTGAAGGCGTCGAGCTCGAACTCGGAGGAGAGGTCGCGGCCGAACAGATTGAGCCATTTGTCCTGCGCAGCGTACGCCATCAGTTCGCGCGCGCCCGGGCACTCATATTTCATCTGCGCGCTGTTCTGCAGGTGATGCACCATTTCATGCACGAGAACCGACAGGTCCGCGGGCGTCTTGCCCGTCCACGTGTCCGGCAGGAAAATCGTCTTGGTCCGATCGTCATAGACAGCAACGACCTCGCGGCGATGAGAACCTTCCGTGTTTGCCGGGAGTGAATTCAGCACCTCCCGCCGCTGCGCGGGCGTGAAGGCCTGGTAGCGCAGAAACGTGATCTCCATCGCCGGCACCAGTTGCACCTGCGGATGGTCGTAATCGCGCGGAAGATCGAAGTTAGCGGTGATCCAGGTCACCAGCGCCGTCAACAACGCCGCGTACATCTCAGCCTCCCACGGTCGCGGCGTCAGAAGACCACGAATCGCGGAACCGAGATGTGAACTGGATCACGTCGCACCCACTGCGGCGACCAAGGCGCCGGCAGCGGCCTGCGCAACGTCGCGCTAAAGCCGCAGGCGGCGCAGGCGCAAGGAATTGCCGACCACGCTCACCGAGGACAGCGCCATGGCGGCGGCAGCAATGACCGGCGACAGCAGGATGCCGAACATCGGATAGAGCGCGCCGGCGGCGATCGGCACGCCCGCCGCGTTGTAGACGAACGCAAAGAACAGATTTTGCCTGATGTTGCGCATGGTCGCCGCCGACAGCCGGCGGGCGCGGACGATGCCCATCAGATCGCCTTTGAGCAAGGTGATGCCGGCGCTCTCGATCGCGACGTCCGTGCCGGTGCCCATGGCGATGCCGACGTCGGCCGCTGCGAGCGCCGGAGCGTCGTTGACCCCATCGCCCGCCATGGCGACGACACGGCCTTGCCGGCGCAGCTTCTCGACCACCGCGCTTTTCTGATCGGGCAGCACTTCCGCCTCCACGTTCTCGATACCGAGGTGCCGGGCAACGGCCTGGGCGGTGGTGCGGTTGTCGCCGGTGAGCATCACGACGCGCACGCCGTCCTGCGCCAGCAGCTCGAGCGCCTTTGGGGTGGTGGGCTTGATCGGATCGGCCACTGCAATCACTGCGGCGATTTTGCGGTCGATGGCGAGGAAGATGGCGGTGGCGCCGTCGGCGCGCAGCCGTTCGGCTTCACCGTCAAGAGCAGCCGTATCGATCCCCAGCTCGTGGAGAAATTTCGCGTTGCCCAGGCGCACGCGCCGGCCGTCAACGATGCCGACCGCACCTTTGCCGGTGGGCGAATCGAACTCCGAGACCTGCGACGGCGCGAGCCCGCGCTCCTTGGCCGCGGCCACAACGGCCGCCGCCAGCGGATGCTCGCTCGCCTGCTCCACGCTGGCGGCCAGCCGAAGCATTTCGCTCTCCTCGAAGCCGGCAGCCGGAACCACCGCCACGACCTTGGGCTTCCCTTCGGTCAGCGTGCCGGTCTTGTCGACAACGAGGGTGTCGACCTTCTCCATGCGCTCGAGCGCCTCGGCATTCTTGATCAGCACGCCGGCCTGTGCGCCGCGACCGACCCCCACCATGATCGACATCGGCGTCGCCAAACCGAGCGCGCACGGACAGGCAATGATCAGCACCGTGACCGCAGCCACAAGCCCATAGGCATAACGCGGCTCCGGCCCGAACGTGGCCCAGGCCACGAATGCGGCGATCGCGAACAGGATGACGGCGGGCACGAACCAGCCCGCGACTTGATCGGCGAGGCGCTGAATCGGGGCGCGGGAGCGCTGCGCCGATGCCACCATCTGCACGATCTGCGCAAGCAGGGTGTCGCGGCCGACCTTCTCCGCCCGCATCACGAAACCGCCGGTGGTGTTGAGGGTGCCGGCGATGACCTTGGCGCCGACCTCCTTCGTTACCGGCATCGATTCGCCCGTGACCATCGACTCGTCGATGGCCGACCGTCCCTCGATGGTCACGCCGTCGACCGGGATCTTGTCTCCGGGCCGCACGCGCAGCCGGTCGCCGACCACGATCGCGTCGAGCGAAACCTCCTCGTCGCTGCCGTCGGCGCGGACGCGCCGGGCGGTCTTGGGGGCGAGGTCGAGCAGCGCGCGGATGGCGCCCGACGTCTGCTCGCGCGCGCGCAACTCGAGCACCTGCCCCAGCAGCACCAGCACGGTGATGACCGCAGCGGCCTCGAAATAGACGGCCACCGTGCCGTCGGGGCCGCGGAACGCGGGTGGGAAAAGGCCGGGAAGCAGGATCGCCACGGCGCTGTAGATCCATGCCACCCCGGTGCCCATGGCAATGAGGGTGAACATGTTGAGATTGCGCGTGAGGAGAGATTGCCAGCCGCGCACGAAGAACGGCCAACCCGCCCACAGCACCACCGGAGTCGCGAGGACGAACTGCAGCCAGTTCGACAATTTCGGGCCGATGAACATATGCAGGCTGGCGAGATGGCCGCCCATCTCGAGGATCACGACCGGAAGCGCAAGAGCGAGCCCCAGCCAGAAGCGCCGGGTCATGTCGATAAGCTCGGGGTTCGGCGCCGATGCCGCCGTGACCAGTTCGGGCTCCAGCGCCATGCCGCAGATCGGGCACGACCCCGGCCCCAACTGGCGGATCTGCGGATGCATGGGGCAAGTGTAGATAGTGCCCTCCGGCACCGCTTGCGGCGGCGCGCTGTCGGAAGGAGCGAGAAATTTGGCCGGGTTGTCGGCGAACTTGGCTTGGCATCCAGCCGAGCAGAAATAGTAGGGCCGCCCGGCATGTTGCTGCCGATGGGACGTCTTATGGGGATCGACCAGCATGCCGCAGACGGGATCGCGCACCCGCTCGGGTGCCCCGCCGGCATCGCCCGCGGGCGAATGGGAGTGATGTGCGTGGCCCTGGCGCGGCGCGTGCGCCAACTCCGCGCGGGGCGGGGATGGGGCTGCAGGCGTGTCCTTCATGGCGCAACGACCTCACATGCGATCTGCAGCCCCCGGGCAGCGGCCGGTGCGGCGCCGGTCGCACGCTGATTGGGCGAGCGCCGGCCCGCATTCAAAACGCGCTTGCAGATCTATACCGTAGGGGGGTATATATCCAACATGCGAAAGGACATCAAGGCATCCTGTGCGAAGCGGATCAACCGGATCGAAGGCCAAGTCCGGGGAATCGCACGCATGGTCGCGGACGGCCGCTACTGCATCGACATCGTGACGCAGATTTCAGCGGTTCGCGCCGCGTTGCGGCGGCTGGAAGAGGAAATCCTGCGCGATCACGTGGGGCATTGCGTCGAGCACGCGATCGCGTCGGGCAACAAGGCCGATCAGCGCCGCAAAATCGAGGAACTGATGAACGTGGTCGGCCGGGCGGAGCGTTGATCGATGTCGCCTGGAGCAAGAACAGGCGGTTGATCTTCCTCCCCCGGAGGCTCAATCTTCGGCCACAGTTAAAAGGTTCAATTGAAGACATGATCCCGAGTCGAGGGTTGGCAGCGCTGATCTGGGGGGCGGTCGTGTTGATCGCCATCCAGCTTGTGCCGACCACCGCTCGTGCCCATGCCGGCCACGCGCATGCGTCGGCGGCGCAGGCGTCGGGGGGCTATGTGCCGGGATCGAGTTCGGCCGTCATGCACGATCGCGCGGCCGACCTTGCAATCTCTCCGAGGACATCGGTCGCAAGCCCAGAGGTCGCAACGGCGGCACCGGACAATGACGGCAGCACCGCGCCAGCCGCACCCTGCAACTGCGGCTATTGCGCGGCCGGGTGCTCGTGCTGCGTCCCGATGATTCTGGCTGAGCCCGGCGCAGGCTGGCCTCCCCCTTCAAGCGCGACGGACATCATCGGTCAAGCGTCATCGATGCGTCCCGGTCTCGATCCGGAAGCTCCGGCCAAGCCTCCCAAATCCTGCACGTAGTCCATGCGCGCCGAGCCGCGCGCGAAGGCGCCTGGTCGCACGACCAGGGCGTCCACTCGGACCGTCAAGGATTTTTCCCATGCGCGTTTCCATCATCCGCCCCATCCACGGCCTCGTGGCGCTGTCGCTAGTTTTCCCTTGGACGGCTGGTTACGCCCACGAAGGCGAGGACCATACGTCCTCGCAACCCGGCCCCATAGCGATCGGCGTCTCCCCTCGCGCCGAGGCGGCGTCGGAGAATTTCGAACTGGTCGCGGTCGCGAGAGGCGGCAGGCTGACGGTCTACCTCGATCGCCGCAGCAGCAACGAACCGGTGACCGGCGCGACGGTCAGCGTCGAGACTCCCGCCGGCAGCGTGGACGCCGTCGCGGACCTCGACGGCACCTACGCGCTCGCTGCGCCGTGGTCGGCGCAGCCGGGCGGTCACGACCTCATTTTTACGGTTGCGAGCGACGGCTCAGCCGAGGTGCTGGCCGCCACGCTCCAGGTGCCTCCTGCGATCGGCGCTGACACCGAAGGTTCAACGCCATCCCCGGCGGGGGGCACATTCGTGAGCGGATGGAAGGACCGGATCGGCCGCAGCGATCCGGCCCTCCTCGGCGCGGCCGCCGGCGGTTTCGTTCTGGGCGCCCTGGTGATGGGCCTGCTCGCGCGCCGCAAGCCGATTCCCGCGGTGGCGCTGCTCGCGCTTCTCGTCGCTCTTGCGGCGACGGCCGCGCAGGCGCATGAGGGCGATGATCACGCGGCTGCGTCGCGAGCGACGGCGGGGGCGCGCGACCTCGCCCAACGGCTGGCGGACGGCTCATTGTTCGTCCCCAAACCGACCCAACGCCTGCTTGCCGTTCGGACCGATATCGCGGCGAGCGGCGTTCATCGCCGCACAATCGAATTGCCCGGGCGGATCATCCCGGATCCCAATGCGAGCGGATATGTCCAAGCCTCGGCGGGAGGGCGGCTATCCGCGCCCCTCGCCGGATTTCCCAGACTCGGCACGCGCGTCAATAAGGGCGACGTCCTCGCCTACGTGACCCCGCCGGTGCAGACCGTCGACGTATCCGACATGCGCCAACGGCAAGGCGAACTCGATCAGCAAATCAGCATCGTCGAACGCCGCATTGCCCGCTTCGAGCCGCTTGCGCAGAAGGGCGTGGTGAGCTTGGTGCAACTCGATGAGGCCCGCCTCGAGCTGCAAGGGCTCAAAGACCGTCGCAGCGCGCTCGACCGGGTGAGGGCCGAGCCGGAAGCGCTGGCCGCTCCCGTCGCCGGCGTCATCGCGGAAATCAATGCCGTCGCCGGACAGATGGCGCAGCCGAGTGCCGTTCTGTTTCAGATCATGGAGCCGACGCGACTGTGGGTCGAAGCACTGAGCTTCGACACTTTGACCGGCGAGCAGAGTGCGATCGCGAAGACCAGTGTGGGGCGCATTCTGCCGCTGGGCTATCAAGGCGCCGGCTTTGCCGATCGCAATCAGGCGGTGCCGGTGCATTTCAGGATCGAGGGTGATGTCAGCGGGCTGCGTGCCGGTCAGTTCGTTACCGTGCTGTCCGCGACCCAGGAGGAGAAGCGAGGCATTGCGGTTCCGCGCGCGAGCGTCGTGCGCAGCCAAAACGGCCAGGATCTCGTCTTCGAGCACAGTTCGGCCGAGCGGTTCGAACCGCGCTCGGTGCGCCTCGAGCCGCTCGACGGCGACCGGGTGCTGGTCGTTTCCGGGTTGAACGAAGGCGTACGCATCGTGACGCAAGGCGCCGAGCTCCTCGATCAGGTGCGCTAGCGGGGACAGGCGATGTTCACCTTCCTGGTTACCCAATCGCTGCGCCACCGTCTGATCGTGCTGGCGCTCGCGGCTGTGCTGGTCGCCTACGGCGCGTTCACCGTGACGCGGCTGCCGGTCGACGTCTTTCCCGACCTGAACCGCCCGACCGTCACCATCATGACCGAGGCGGAGGGCTTGGCCCCGGTGGAGGTCGAGCAGCTCGTGAGTTTTCCGATCGAGACTCAGATGAACGGCGTGCCGGGCGTCATCCGGGTTCGCTCCGTGTCCGGCGTGGGACTGTCGATCGTCTATGTCGAGTTCAACTGGGGCACCGACATTTATCGTAATCGGCAGTTGATCGCGGAACGCCTGGCAGTCATTCGCGACCAGCTCCCCGCCAACAGCAGTCCGGTCATGGGCCCGATCAGCTCCATCATGGGCCAGATATTGCTGATCGCGGTGACCAGCGACCACGCCAGTCCGATGGAGCTGCGCGAAACCGCGGACTTCGTGCTGCGCCCTCGCCTGCTCGCCATTCCCGGCGTCGCGCAGGCAATCCCGATCGGAGGCGAAGTGCGGCAATACCGCGTGTCGCCCAATCCGGCGGCGCTGCGAGCGCTGGGCGTCGGCTATGACCAGCTCGAGCGCGCGCTGACGCAGTTCGGCGTCAATACCGGAGGAGGCTATACCGACCAATATGCGCGCGAATATCTGATCCGCAACATCGGCCGCACCACGAGCCTGGACGATTTGCGCAATCTGGTGGTGGCGACAACCGGCAACACGGCGATCTACCTGCGGCAGCTCGCCGAGGTCGAGTTTGCGCCCAAATTCAAGCGTGGAGACGCCGGCTATATGGGGACGCCCGCCGTCATCATCTCGGTGGAGAAGCAGCCGGGCATCGACACGGTCACGCTGACGCGCGAGATCGAGCAGAGCCTGAAGGAGATGGCAGCAAGCCTGCCCGCCGGAATCAAAGCCGATCAGATTCTCTTCCGGCAGGCAAACTTCATCGAAACGTCGATTCACAATGTCCAGGTGGTGTTGCTGGAAGCGGTGATCGTGGTCGCTGCCGTGCTCTTCGCCTTTCTTCTCAACTGGAGAACAACGGCGATCTCGCTCACCGCGATACCGGTCTCCATTCTTGCCACCGCGGTGATCTTCCATGTCGCCGGCCTGTCCATCAACACCATGACGCTCGGAGGATTGGCGATCGCCATCGGCGAACTGGTCGACGATGCAGTCGTCGACGTCGAAAATATCTTCCGACGACTGCGAGAAAACCGGGCAGCCGGAAGCCCGATGTCCGTCTTCGACGTGGTGGTGTCGGCCTCGCGGGAAGTGCGCTCCGGCATCGTCTACGCGACGATGATCATCGTGCTGGTCTTCGTCCCGCTGTTCGCGCTGTCGGGCATCGAGGGCCGGCTGTTCACCCCGCTCGGAGAGGCCTACATCATTTCCATTCTCGCGAGCCTCGTCGTCTCGATCACGCTCACGCCGGTCATGGCGTATTACATGCTGCCTGGCGCGAAGGCGCTCGGCGCGCGGGACAGCGCCTTGGTCCGGCTGCTCAAGCGCGGCAATCGCGTCCTTCTGGGCTGGTCCTTCCGGCGCCCACGCATCGTCATGGCGACGACCGCGGTTGCGGTGCTGACCGCCGCCGTTGCCGCATCGGCGCTTCCGCGCGCGTTCCTGCCACCCTTCAACGAGGGGACGTTCACTATCAACATTGCCTTCAATCCGGGAATTTCGCTGGTCGAATCCGCTCGGGTAGGCCTCATCGCCGAGCGGCTGATCACGGAGGTTCCGGAAGTCAAGGCGGTCGGCCGGCGCACCGGCCGCGCCGAACTCGACGAACACGCCGAGGGCGTCCATTCGTCCGAGATCGAAGTCGATCTCGTGCCGTCCGCGCGAGCAAAGGCGGACATCGTCGCCGACATTCGCTCGCGGCTTGCGGTCCTCCCCGTGTCCGTCAATGTCGGACAGCCTATCTCCCACCGGCTTGATCATATGCTCTCCGGCGTCCGCGCCGAGATCGCACTCAAGATTTTCGGCGAAGACCTCGATACGCTGCGAACGACCGGCGAGAGCCTGCGCGAGATGCTCGCCGCCGTTCCCGGCATCGTCGATCTGCAGGTGGAGAAGCAGGTCCGAATTCCCCAGCTGGAAATACGCGT
>Ga0070670_100003971_pt1 | contig 12351 bp, 10 predicted proteins | sample KBSS63metaG_FD_64665 | JGI IMG/M metagenome (GOLD analysis project Ga0070670, IMG submission 64665) | Switchgrass rhizosphere microbial communities from Kellogg Biological Station, Michigan, USA - KBS S6-3 metaG | ecosystem: Host-associated > Plants > Roots > Rhizosphere > Soil ... | reverse complement strand
TGCAGTTCCGTCAGATGCTGACCCAGGAAATGCTGATCGGCCAGGTGCGTGCAGGTATCGCCGGCAGCGGTTTCGTCACCGATTCCGAAGTGCTGGCATTCGCCCGTCTGGAAAAACAGACCCGCGACTTCGCCACCGTCAACATCAAGGCCAACCCAGCGGCGGTGAAACTCACCGATGACGAGGTCAAGGCTTACTACGACCAGCACGCCAAAGAGTTCATGACCCCTGATCAAGTGGTCATCGACTATCTGGAACTGAAGAAGTCATCCTTCTTCGACCAGGTTGCCGTGAAGGACGATGAGTTGCAGGCTGCCTATCAGAAAGAAACCGCGAACCTCGCTGAACAGCGTCGTGCCGCGCACATCCTGATTGAAGTCAACGACAAGGTCACCGACGCGCAAGCCAAGGCCAAGATCGAGGAAATCCAGGCACGCCTGGCCAAGGGTGAGAAGTTCGAAGCCCTGGCCAAGGAGTTCTCCCAGGATCCAGGTTCGGCCAGCAATGGCGGCGACCTGGGCTTTGCCGGCCCTGGCGTCTACGACCCGGACTTCGAAACGGCCTTGTACGCGTTGAACAAGGACCAGGTCTCGGCGCCGGTGCGCAGCACCTTCGGTTGGCACCTGATCAAGCTGTTGGGCGTTGAAGCACCGCAAGTGCCGACGTTTGCCAGCCTGAAAGACAAGCTGACCAAAGAGCTCAAGACCCAGCAAGTCGAGCAGCGTTTTGTCGAAGCGACCAAGCAATTGGAAGATGCGGCATTCGAAGCCTCCGACCTGGCCCAACCGGCGTCCGACCTGAAGCTGACCGTCCACACCTCTGCGCCATTTGGCCGTGAAGGTGGTGAAGGTGTTGCGGCCAACCGTGCCGTGGTCACCGCCGCGTTCAGCCCGGAAGTGTTGGATGAGGGTGCCAACAGCACTGCCATCGAACTGGACCCGGAAACCATCATCGTGCTGCGTGCCAAAGAGCACCTGAAGCCTGCGCAACTGCCGCTCGAAAGTGTTGCAGCGGCGATTCGCACCCAGATGGCCAAAGAGCGCGCCAGCGCGGCTGCCAAGACCCACGCTGATGAGTTGATCGCCAGCCTGCGTGATGGCAAGACCCCGCTGAACCAGCCGGTCGACGGCCAGGCATGGAAGGTCACTGAAGCGGCTACCCGTAGCCAGGAAACCATTGACCCGGCCGTGCTGCAAGCCCTGTTCCGCATGCCTAAGCCTGCGGCCAAGGATAAGCCGACGTTTACCACGGTGACCCTGGCTGACGGTAGCCTGGTGATCGTGCGCTTGAATGGCGTCAACGAAGCCGCTGCCCCGACGGACGAAGAAAAGGCGCAATACCGCCGCTTCCTCGCTTCCCGTGTCGGTCAGCAAGACTTCGCGGCTTACCGCAAGCAGTTGGAGACCAAGGCTGACATCAAGAAGTACTGATGTCGGTTTGAATAAAAAGCCCTCGGCCTGAAAAGTCCGGGGGTTTTTTATGTGCGCTAGACTGGGCCTTCACTGTGCGGACCAGGGAGTTTGCAGCATGTTCGATCAAGGAAGTGAGGGGGTGATGATCCGCCGCGCCAGTGTGGCGGATGCCCCGGCGGTTTTGCAGGTGTTCGACGAAGTGATTGCCTGGTTCGTGTCCATGGGCAATCACGGTCAATGGGGGACTGAGCCTTGGTCGGCTTCGCCGCGACGGGTTGCGCAAGTCACCGATGCCTGCGCGATGCCGGGTGCGTGGGTGGTTGAGGCGCGCGGCGGCCAGATCCTGGCGGCACTCGTGTTGGGCGAGCCCATGGCTTATGTGCCCGCGGCGACAGCGCCGGAGGTGTATGTGCGGCTGCTGATCGCCTCGCGGGATCAGCGTGTACGGGGTATCGGGCGGCGCCTTATGGCTTTCGCCGACGACCGTGCCCATGCTGCGGGAGTAAGGCGTTTGCGGGTGGACTGCTATGGCGGTGGGACCGGCGACCTGGTGCGGTTTTATGAGTCCTGTGGCTATGAGCGCATTTCAACGTTCGACCTGGAGGGATGGCCGGGCCAGTTGTTGGGGCGCAGCCTGTAGCGCGCCGGTTATTGCCAAAAGCATCAGCAGCACAACCACCCATGGAAATGCGCCGACGCCCCAGCCTTGTAGTAACGCGCCGCCCGCCAAACCACCGCCCGCTATGCCCAGGTTCCATACGGTCACCAGCATCGATTGCGCGGCATCTGCTGACTCGCCCGCCGACTTGGCCAGTGCCGTTTGCAGCAGCGCGGGCAGCCCGCCGAAGGCCAAACCCCAGAGTGCCACGGTGACGTAGATGACGGCTGGCAGGTCGATCCAAAACGCCAGCGCTAAGGCGATCAGGCCAAATAGGGCGCAACTGATCAGCAGCAGTGCGCGCAACCACCGATCAATCAACACGCCGGCCAGCCAGATGCTCAGCAATGCAGCGAGGCCGAACACCAGCAGCACCCGATCGATATCGGTGACAATTCCAGCCGGTACCAGCAGCGGGGCGATATAGGTATAGAGAATGTTGTGGGCCAGCACGTAGGTGAAGGTCACCCACAGCACCGGACGAATGCCTGGCAATGTCAGCACTTGATGCAGCCCCAAGCGTTTTTCGGCGCGTTCGCCGGCAAAATCCGGAAGTTGCCAGCGCGCCCAGATCAGTAGCACCAGCGTCAGCCCGGTCATGATCGCAAAACTCAGGCGCCATCCAACCGCGGCACCCAGAAAGGTGCCGGCGGGCACACCCAATGACAGCGCCAGCGGTGCACCCAGCATGGCTACCGCGATTGCCCGGCCTTGCAGGTGTGGCGCAACCATCCGGCTGGCATAACCCGCCAGCAGCGCCCAAAGTAGCCCGGCGAATACGCCGGCAAAGAAGCGCGCAACCAGGGTCAGCCCGTAGTGGCTGGACAGTGCGGTCACGCTGTTGACCAGCGCAAAGCCGCCAATGGCCACCAGCAACAAGGGGCGGCGCCGCCAGCCTCGGGTCAACAGCGTCAGCGGGATGGTGGCGAGGAGCGATCCAAGTGCATACAGCGTGACCAATTGGCCGACCAGCGCGGGCGACACGCCCAGGCCTTCGCCCATCTGCGGCAGCAGCCCGGCGGGCATGGCTTCAGTGAGAATGGTGATAAAGCCGGCGCTGGCCAAGGCCAGCAAGCCAGCCATCGGAAGTGTTTCAGGCCGGGTTGTGACTGGGGAATCGGTGAGGGAGGTCATCGTGTTCTGTCCATGCAAAAGGTCAAGCAGGAAGAGTAGGGGGCTGTGGTCGGCGGAAAAACAGGCTAAGGTTCCGAACTTATCGGACTTCGGTGTCCGCAATCTCAAAGGGCACATCATGGACAGTCTGGGCAGCCTTTCGGTATTCGTGCAGGTGGCAGAGACGCGCAGTTTCACCACCGCCGGCCGTCTGCTCGGCGTGTCGTCTTCGGCCATCGGCAAAAGCATCGCGCGGATGGAACAGCGCCTGGGGGTTCGGCTGTTTCACCGCAGTACCCGTAGCATCACCTTGACCAGCGAAGGCGCGCTGTTCCTCGAGCGTTCGCGGCGTATCCTGGCTGAGGTCGAGGCTGCCGAACGGGAACTGACGGAGGCCTGCGCCACACCCCGTGGCAAGTTACGCATCAGCGTGCCGCAAGTGCGCGGTTTGCTGATGCCGGTGCTCAGTGACTTTATGCGCGCCTACCCGGAGATCGAGCTGGATGTGGATTTCTCCGACCGTATGGTGGACGTGATCGAAGAAGGTTTTGACGCGGTGATTCGTACGGGCAAGCCGGAAGATTCACGCTTGATGGCCCGTCACCTGGGGCACTATCAGCTGGTGTTGGTGGGCACCCCGGGCTATTTCCGTGAGCATGGCACCCCGCAGCACCCGCAGCAGTTGAGCGAACATGCCTGCCTTCGCCACAAATTCTGCGCCACGGGCAAACTGGAGCCTTGGCCTTTGCACCTGGCTCCCGGTGCGTCGGAGCCCACTTTGCGCACCCCACTGGTCAGCACGACCATCGAGTCCCTCAACCATGTGGTGCTCGAAGGATTGGGAATCGCTTGCCTGCCGGATTATATGGTCAACCACGCGGTGCGTGAGGGGCGCCTGCAAAGGGTGCTGGACGACTGTATCGAGCACCGTGGCAGTTTCTGGATGTTATGGCCATCAAGTCGCCATGCCACGGCCAAAGTGCGGGTGTTTATCGATCATATGTGCGCTGGGCTTTTTCCTACGAGCGGCGTCGTGTGAGGCTGTGACGTTTTACCGACAGGAATGCGCGCGCCAAGGCCTCGTTCTGTTGCACAATACCGCCCTGACTGTTTTCCTCGGGATTTTCAATGTCGACATCATTTTACTTGCGTAGCCTTGGGGTGGCGCTGGTGTTGGCGGGCGCCGCGGGCTGCTCGTCACCCAAGACCGCTATCTATGAACATGAGAGTTTCGACGACTCCGGCACGTTTTCGCGGGATTACCCGGTCAGTGATGTCGCGGCGTGCGAGGCCGCGCGGCGTGCCCTGCTGAGCCAGGGCTACATCATCACCAGTAACGATGCGAAAGTAGTCGTGGGTAACAAGAGCTTTCAGCAGACGGGCGAGACCCATCTGCAAATCAGCTTCAACGTGGTGTGTGCCGATGATGGCAAAGGCACCAACCATTCGACGATGTTCGCCAATGCCTTGCAGGATCGCTACGCGCTGAAGAAGGTCAACAACTCCGCGAGTGTGGGGGTGGGTGTGCTGGGGTCGGTGTCGATGCCGATCGGCTCCACCGATGATTCGATGGTGAAGGTGGCAAGCGAAACCGTCTCGGCGCCGAAATTCTACGAGCGCTACTTTGCGCTGGTGGATGTGTTCCTGCCTCAGGAAGTGAAGAAGGCTGCGCATATTCCCGAGCAGCCGAAAGCTGAACTGGGGGTGCCGGAACCTAAAGTGGCACCGGCTGCCGAGAAGGTCGAGCCGGCGAAGGAGGCGAAGGAGGCGAAGGAAGAGCCTGCCGTTTCGCAACCCGTCACGCCGCCTGCCGAGGCCGCGCCGATTGCACCGCAAGCAGAGCCCGCACCCGCAGCCACCAACCCGGACCTGCCAGCGCCGACAGAAGCGATCCCGCCCCTGCCGACGCCTGCGCAGTAACTCAGACCGCTACGGGGTTCGCCTTGTCGACGTTGATCCCGTAGCGGCTGATGGCCTCACTGACTTTTTCACGGCCGATCACGCCGTCATCCGCGAGTGCCTTCAAGGCCGCCAGCGCGATGAAATGCCGGTCCACTTCGAAAAACGCCCGCAAGCTTTCACGGGTATCCGATTGCCCGAAGCCGTCCGTGCCCAGCGCCACAAAGCGCCGGTTGGGGACAAAGGGGCGAATCTGATCGGCGAAGAGTTTCATGTAGTCCGTCGCCACCACCACCGGCCCCGTTTGCCCGGCCAGGCATTGCTCCACGTAGCTCACCCGTGGCTCGCTCTGCGGGTGCAGCAGGTTCCAGCGTTCCACCTCATGCCCGTCACGGCGCAATTCGGTGAGGCTGGTGGTGCTCCACACGGCGCTTTGCACGCCGAAGTCCTTCTCCAGCAGCTCCGCCGCCGCGATCACTTCGCGCAGGATTGAGCCACTGCCCATCAGTTGCACCTGGGCCTGTTGGCTGGCCTTGAGCCGGTACATGCCCTTGAGAATGCCGTCTTCCACACCTTCGGGCATTGCCGGGTGCGGGTAGTTTTCGTTGAGCAGGGTGATGTAGTAATAAATGTCCTCCTGCTGCACATACATCCGCCGCATACCTTCGCGAATAATGACCGCCAGCTCGTAGGCAAACGTCGGGTCGTAAGACACGCAGCACGGAATCACCGACGACAGGATATGGCTGTGCCCATCGTCATGCTGCAAGCCTTCACCCATCAGCGTGGTGCGCCCGGCCGTGGCCCCCAGCAGGAAGCCGCGCGCCCGCGCGTCACCGGCCGCCCAGGCGAGGTCGCCGACCCGCTGGAAGCCGAACATCGAATAGAAGATATAGAACGGCACCGTCATCAGGCCGTGATTGCTGTAGGACGTACTCGCCGCAATCCACGAGGAAATGGCGCCGGATTCATTCAGGCCTTCCTGCATGATCTGTCCGTCCTTGCTTTCCTTGTAGTAGCTCAATTGCCCTGCGTCCTGTGGGGTGTAGAGCTGGCCTACGGCGGAGTGGATGCCGATCTGTCGGAACAGGCTCTCCATACCGAAGGTGCGCGACTCATCCGGCACAATCGGTACGATCAGTTTGCCCAGGTGCGGGTCCTTGAGCAGGGTGCCGAGGATGCGCACAAACGCCATGGTGGTGGAGATCGCGCGCTCGCCGGTGTCCTTGAGTTGGGTGGCGAAGGCGGACAGTTCGGGAACCTGCAGGGGCTCGACCGCACTGTGGCGCGCCGGTACGTAGCCGCCCAGGGCCTGGCGGCGTGCGGCGAAGTAGCGGGCTTCTTCGCTGTCGGCTGCGGGCTTGAGGTAGGGAATGTCGGCGAGCTGCTCGTCAGCGACTTCCAGGCCAAAGCGATCGCGGAAAGCCCTTACCGCATCAGCGCCCATTTTCTTCAATTGATGGTTGATGTTCTGGCCTTCGCCGGCCTCACCCATCCCAAAGCCCTTGACGGTTTTCGCCAGGATCACCGTAGGCTGTCCACTGTGACGCACGGCAGCGGCGTAGGCGTTGTAGACCTTGTCCGGGTCATGCCCGCCCCGTGAGAGTTTCCAGATGTCGTCGTCGGACATGTCCGCAACCAGCGCCAGCAATTCTGGGTATTTGCCGAAGAAATGTTCGCGCACGTAAGCGCCGTTCTGTGATTTGTAATTCTGATAGTCGCCGTCCACGCATTCCATCATGCGTTGGCGCAGCAGCCCGCTTTGGTCTTTCTCCAGCAGCGCGTCCCAGCCACCGCCCCAGATCACTTTGATCACGTTCCAGCCGGCGGCGCGGTACAGGCTTTCGAACTCCTGGATCACCTTGGCATTGCCGCGCACCGGGCCGTCCAGGCGCTGCAGGTTGCAGTTGACCACGAAGATCAGGTTGTCGAGTTTCTCGCGCCCGGCCAGGGAGATGGACGCCAGGGATTCCGGCTGGTCCATTTCGCCATCACCGAGAAATGCCCAGACCTTGCGGCCCAGGTGTTGCTTGAGGCCGCGCAGTTCCAGGTAACGCATAAAGCGCGCCTGGTAGGCGGCGGTGATCGGGCCAAGGCCCATGGACACCGTGGGAAATTGCCAGAAGTCCGGCATCAGTCGTGGGTGCGGGTAGGACGAGATACCGTCGCCACCGGCCTCGCGGCGGAAGTTGTCGAGCTGCGCTTCGCTGATGCGGCCCTCGAGGTAGGCGCGACCATAGATGCCGGGAGAGGAGTGGCCCTGGATGTAGACCAGGTCTCCGTCAAAGCTGTCGGTACGGCCACGGAAGAAGTGGTCGAAGCCTACGTCGTACAACACCGCGGCTGACGCATAGGTCGCAATATGCCCACCGACACCTGAATGTTTGCCTGCACGCAATACCATCGCCATGGCATTCCAGCGGATAAACGCATTGGTACGGCGTTCGATGGCCAGGTTGCCGGGGTAGGGCAACTGACGGTCCACCGGGATTGTATTGACGTAGGGCGTGGTCACCCGCCCGTAGAAGTCGCCATGCCGCGCCACGTCGAAATCCAGCAACTGATCGATCAGGTAATGCGCGCGCGGGCGACCTTCGGTGGACAGCACCGATTCGATGGACTCCAGCCACTCGCGGGTTTCCTGCGGATCGTCGTCGCGTCTGACTGCGTTGTTCGGGGTCATGTGAGGCTCCAGGGTAGGCAGATTTCAAGTGGCGGGCTCCTTGTGGGAGTGCCGACAAAGTAATTGCAATTGCAACTACATGATCGAATCTAGCGCGGGATGAGCTACTATTGCAACCTTCTTGAAATTCCCCGGATGGTGTTGCATGTCGTCGAAAGAGCCGGATGTATGGTTCCGTTTTGTCAGGGCTCACAGGACGGTGATCCGTGAAATCGAGCGGCGCCTGGCAGCGGCGGACCTGCCGCCGTATGCCTGGTACGACGCGTTGTGGGGCCTGGAAAGCGGCCCCGACGGCACCCGCCGCATGCACGAATTGGCCGATGTGCTGGCCATCGAGCGCTACAACCTCACGCGCTTGGTCGACCGTCTGGAAAAGGACGGCCTGGTGGTGCGTTCCCGCTCCGACGGCGATGGCCGCGCGGCGTTTGCCTCGATCACCGATGCCGGCCGGGTGCTGCGTAAAAAGATGTGGAAGATCTACGAAAGCACGGTGGATGAGTTGTTTCTGTCTCAGCTCGAGCCGGAGCAGCGCCAGGGGTTTGCGGATGCGCTGGAACGCACGGCGGGGCTGGCGATGGACGCAGGCGTGCAGACCCGCAGCCGCCGCAAAGTCTGAGAAACATGGAGTTCAAATGGGGCGCGGGCTTGTTGTGGTGAGCAGGCCTGTTGTGGTGAGCAGGCTTGCTGTGGTGGGCAGGCTTGCTGTGGTGAGCAGGCTTGCCCTGCGCTGGGCTGCGAAGCAGCCCCTGGGATCGTCGGTGAACCCGTCGGGGGACAAGCCCCACTCACCACAACAAACCCGCTCCCACATTTTTTGATCGCATTCCAGTTCATTTCAGGACGTACCGCTTGATGCCTTTTTCCACTAGCAGGGCATCAATCCGCCCCTCATCCGCCAACGCCCTGAGCGCCGACACCACAATCCAATACCGACTCGGCGCCGCCGTCTGCACCGAGCCCGCCCCCAATGCCACGAACCGCGCCTGCACGTGCCCCGCCAACTGATCGACAATCGCCTGCGGATAGCCGGTCACCGCAATCACCGGCGCTGCATTCCCCGCCAGGCAATCACGCAAATGGCAACTGCGCCTGGGCGCCTCGGGATGCAGGCGATTCCAGCGTTCAGCGGTCGCTGCCTCGCGGGCCAGCCGTGTGTAGCTGGGGCAACTCCAGAGTTGCGCGGTGATATTCCAGTCCTGTTCCAACAAGCGCTTGGCCTGCACGACCTCTTCCAGCGCGCGGCCTGCGCCGAGCAGTCGCACATCCCCTGGCGTGTCCTGCTGGAGCGGGTACATACCCTTGAGCGCAGCTTCACGGTCCTGCTCATTCAGGGCCGCTGTATTGTCATGATCATGCAGGGCCAGGTAGTAAAAACCAGGCTTGCCGTCGACATACAGCGTACGCAGCGCCGCCAGCACAATCGCTTGGGCTTCGTCCCCCGAGGCCGGGTCATACGGTGTGCAGCGCGGATGAGTGGCCAGCCACAACGGCAAGGACGGCTGCGCACCTTTGGGCCAACGGGAGGGCTGGTTTTCAATGTCGTTGCACAGGATGCCGCGCTGTTGGGTGACGTCCGACAGCGCGCTCAGCTGTGCGGAGGATTGCGCACTGTGCAGGTACAACAAAGGTTTTTCCGCCGTATTACGGGCGAACCAGCCGGGCCAGTGACCCGCGCGGCGTGAGCGTGACTGGCCGCGGATCACCCAGGCGTGTCGGCTGAATTCGAGGGTGTCGGCCATGCGTGTCACGGTGTACAGCGGTGAACGGCTGGCGGCGGCAGCAGTGCTCAAGGCGTCGATACAGAGCTGCGCGGCGTTTACGGTAGCGGCGGTCATGGAGAGGGTCACCTGGCGACGAATGCCATTACCCTAATGGAAATTCGCATGTGGTTGCAATTGCAATGATTGCAATAGTTCTTCAAAGCCCAGGTGCTAAATCCCTGTAACGCTGCTACGTTTAATCCTTGAGTGCAGGAACGTCATGGTGCAGACATTTTTTCGTCATGACGGCACTTTAGGCTGGCTGTGCAGGTCATTAATCAGCAGCCGCTTTTAATTCAACAAGGAGTCCACCATGGACGATTACCAGGAAGAACTGCTCGAGTACCGCGCGATTGAGTTGGACCCGCTGGAACCCGCAGACGATGCGACAGAGCTGTAAGACCGGCTTCAGGCGGAATGCCGCTGACTGCGGCGAAATTCCCCTGGGGTCTGGTTGTTCCACCGCCTGAAGGCTCGTTGAAACGCCTGGGCCGAGGCAAAACCGAGCAAGTAGGCGATCTCGCCGAACGCCAGTTCCGTATCGCGAATGTAGGTCATGGCTAGGTCGCGGCGGGTATCGTTGAGAATCGCGCGGAACTGAGTGCCTTCTTCGGCCAGTTTGCGGCGCAACGTCCAGGTCGGCAGCTTCAGGCGTGCCGCCACTTCTTCCAGGTCGGGTTCCCGGCCGCCATTGAGCATCGGCCCGAGCAACCGGGTAATGCGCTCGCGCAGGCTGCGGGTGCGGGTCAACTGTTCCAATTCCCTTTCACACAGCTGTAACAGCAATTGCCAGGTGCTCGGGCAGTGTTGCGGATTGCGCAGCGCCAGGGTGTGCTGGTTGAGGCGCAGTTGATTGGCGTCGGCACCGAAGTGAACGTCGCCAAGCGCGTTGTAGTGTTCGCTGTACTCCGGCGCTTCGAACTCGATATCGATGCGCTGCGCCTGCACCGGTTGCTGGGCCAGGCTGGACAATTGATGCAGCCAGCCGGCGATGATCGAGTCCACTACAAAGCGGTTGTAGGCGTTGTAGGGGCTGATGGAATAGAAGCGCAGCCAGGCGCCTTCGGCATCTTCGACAAAGCTCGACTGCCCACGATAATTGGAGCCGTACAGTGCTTCGAAGCGCGTCAGCGCACGCGCCGCCTCGCGCACGTTGGGCGCCTGGGCGGCGGTGACGCCCGCCAGCCCGGCCTGGCTCAAGCGGCTGAGCTGACCCATGCGCAGGCCCAGGCCTGGGTCGCCAGTGAGTTGAATGGCCGCATGGCCCAGGCGCATGTAGCGCGGGATCGACAAGCGGGCACCGGCCTCGGCGAGGCGCGCCGGGTCGAGTCCGTATTGCAGCAACAGCGGCTGCGGGTCCAGGCCATGGCTGTGGATGGCATCGGCCAAGGTGTGCACGAAGCCCACCGACAGATCCCCCAGCCGTACCGGTTTCACAACCAGATATTCAACAGGCGCGCGCCACGGGCTTCGCCATCGGCGCTGACCTGTCCATTGCTGCTGAGAAAGCTGTGCCCGGCGGTGCCCAAGTCCCAGAACTGCCCGCGCAGGAACACGCTCATGCCGGCGCTGGCCTGGCTGACCGGTTGTTGGCTGATCAGCGTAAGGCGGTGCCAGGCTTGGCCCTCACTGAGTTCTTCGGGCTTGAGGCTGATTTCGGTCGGGGTGGACACGCTTTTGAAGCCGCGCCAAGGGCGGTCCCAGGTATCGCGGCCGAGCACAAAGGCCGGCACCGCGATCAGCTGCGCGCCTTGTTCGTTGAGTTTGCGGTAGTTGTCCGGGTACCAACTGTCGCTGCCCACCAGCACCCCCAGGCGCCCGGCCGGGGTGTCGACCACGCTGACGATGTTTTCGTCACCGGGCTCGATAAAGCCGCGTTCATCGTAGATCGGGTAGAGCTGGCGCTGCGGCTGGCCCACCGGCAAGCCGTCTGCGTTGAAGACCAGGCTGGCGTTGTACAGCGCGCCATGGCCGACCTGCAGCTGCCCCTGGCTGACACTCGGGTTGGGCAGGGTGATGGAACCGGCCACCAGCGTGACGCCGAATTCCTTGGCCAGGCCGCCGAACACCAACTGATAGTCCCGTGCCATGCCGGAGGCTTTCATGCGCAGGTAGGCGTCGTCTGTGCGGTTGTCGCCCGTCGCGCTGATCCAGGCGCGCGCGAACAGCAGCGGGTTGCTGACCGACAGCCAATTCATCGCATCCTTCACGTGGAGCGCCTGGTACACCTCGTTCTTTTCGCCGGTGAGCATCAGCCAGGTGCCGATATGTTCAGGCAGCACCACGATGGTCTTGTCGTTGATCAGCCCCTGATCGCGGGCTTTTTGCAGGTAGGCCGCGAGCTTCAGGTGCAGGCGTTCCAGGCTCTGGTAGTCGGCGGGAAACAGCTCCGGCTGGATGCCCAGCAAGTTGCCCCGGTCGGCGGGCAGGCCTTCGTTGACGGCGAGGGTGATACGCAGGTCCGACAGGTAATGCGCCACGGGGCGCTCCTGGGTCCAGACCAGATACGCGGCGACGGCGGCGACCAGGGCCATGGTGACGGTAAAAGCTAGAAGTTTACGCATGGGGGAACAGACAACAGACCGTGTGCAGGGTTCGCCGACTAGGGTAGGGCCCATGGGCGGGCTTGCCAAGGGGCGCTGTGCATTTGGATCAATAACTTGTCAGTTTCGGTCATTGAGCCGTCGTCCACCGCCTCTTAGTCTGTGGGACATAAACCGATGGCGCGCCGTTCGAGCGTGTCACGTCCCGTGATGATCCGTTGTGGAGCTTGACCATGACCGCTGTTGCCTACCCGCACCTGCTGGCCCCGTTGGACCTGGGTTT
>Ga0070670_100003970_pt1 | contig 12351 bp, 9 predicted proteins | sample KBSS63metaG_FD_64665 | JGI IMG/M metagenome (GOLD analysis project Ga0070670, IMG submission 64665) | Switchgrass rhizosphere microbial communities from Kellogg Biological Station, Michigan, USA - KBS S6-3 metaG | ecosystem: Host-associated > Plants > Roots > Rhizosphere > Soil ... | reverse complement strand
TCAACGCCATACCGTGATCTTACCAAGTCGCAATCAATCCCTTCGGTCAACCGCAGCCTAGTAAAGAGCGCCTCCTCAAGGCCATCCTGTCCTGACAGGACCCGACGCTCCGCGATGAGCTGTCCGCCCGTCTGGACTGCCCCGATGTACTCGGAAGTAGCCGCGGTGTTCCGCCAGCGGACCCCGCCGCGCGTCGAGTGTGCACCTGGACCGAACCCGAGCCATTCACCATCGGTCCAGTATTTCAGATTGTGTCGGGATTTTCGTCCCGCCCGGGCGACGTTGGAGATCTCGTACTGGTCATAGCGGGCCGCATCCAGCCTCTCCATCGCCTGCAGATACATGTCCGCCGCATCATCGTCGGCGGCCACTGCCCACTTCGACTTCGCCATCGCGTCCCGAAGCGGAGAGTTCGGATAAATCTCCAGCAGGTAGAGCGACGCATGTTCAGGATTGAGGGCGATCAAACCATCAACCGACGTCAGCCATTCCTCGATTGACTGCTGCGGCAGCCACATCATCAGGTCAATCGAGATGTTGTCGAACCCGGCCTCCCGCGCCATGGCGAACGCCTCTCGGGCCCGGCTTGCCGAATGCAGCCGGCTGAGGCGCTGCAGTTCCGCATCGCTGAATGATTGGACACCGAAGCTGACTCGATTGATTCCCGCCGCGCGAAATCCGGCGAGCCGCTCAGGGGTCACGCTTTCGGGGTTGGCCTCGAGGGTGTTTTCCGAATCAGGCGCGAGCGCGAAGGCGCGTCGGCACGCGTCGACGATGGCGGCGATCTCGTCCGGCTCGAGCAGCGAGGGCGTTCCACCGCCGAAAAAGATCGTATCGGCGGCCGACCCATCGCCAGCGCGCTCGATTTCTTTCACAGCCGCGGCGACGTATTCGGTTTTGAGCGCGTGATCAAAGAGGCCGCGATTGAACGTGCAGTAATTGCAGATCGCGGAGCAGAACGGGACGTGGACGTAGAGACCTAAGGACATGCCTTACTGCGATCCGGCTCGTCCCCCACTCCACTTCAAATCCGCCTTCCCATCCCCTCGTTCACCGGCTCTGAGCTGGGCGCGAGCCTGGCCGCCGGTGCGCGCCGGGAGTGACGGCTTGCGGGACGCCTTGTTTCGCGTTTTCCAAAGCGCCACCAGGTCGTCGACTCCTCCGTTCGGTGGCAACTCGCGATAGTCGCCGCCATCGAGGTAGAGGAACTCGCACATCTCGTGCAGCCGCGACCGCATGCGGAATCCGATGCGGAACAAGAGTGAATCCGGGTCGGTATTGTCGGGATTGTCGTCGTAATTCGACGTAAAGACCGTGGTCCGCCGCTCGCTGTATCTCGAATTCACGATGAGATTCAGCGTCTCCTCGACCCATTCCGACGTCTTCTCCGCGCCGAGATCGTCGAGCACCAGCAGATCGCACTCGATGACCGGCCGCAGCACATCCATCTCCTGCGTGCGGTTCACCGGATCGTAGGTGCTGCGAATCACCCGGAGCAGATCACGCGTGTCATAAAACAGGCCGCGCGCACCCCGCGTGGCAATGACCTGCCGCAACACGGCCACCGCCAGATGCGTCTTGCCGACGCCTGGCGGCCCCTGAAAGAACAGTCCCTTTTCGGTGACCGGAAACGACTCTGCGAGACGCATGGCGAGTTGCAGCGCCTTGGTCAGCTGTTCGTTGTACGCCGTGTAGTTCTCGAAGTCGCAGTGCTGGTATCGCCGCGGAATGCGCGCGTCACCCAGCAGCCGCGCAGAGGCCGATGCGCGGACGCAATCGCAGCGCGTGACACGCAAGACGCCATCGACCGTAATCGTTCGCCAGGTGGTGTCGTCGCACAACGCGCAAGGCACGGAGCGATCCTATCAGCTTTGTGTTTTGCGTTTTGCGTTTTGTTGTTCGGCCACTTGCCCTTCCGGCGGTGGACGGCGGACGAGATCGGTCGGCGACGACTTGACGAGCGCCGTTGACAGGCGCGTCTCCCAGTCATCGATGCCGCGTGCGAGCTCGCGCTTGACGTAGTCCATGAACTCGTTGACCTCGCCCTGCATCTGCTCGATCTTCCGCCGCATGTTCAGGATGATTTCCACGCCGGCAAGATTGACGCCGAGATCGCGGGTCAGCGTCAGGATTGTCTCGAGCTGTTCCAGATCCTCTTCGGAGTAGAGGCGGGTATTGCCTTCGGTTCGCGACGGCTTCAGCAGTCCCTCGCGCTCGTAGAGCCGAAGCGTCTGCGGGTGAATGTTGTACTTCTGCGAGACGGCGCTGATCATGTAGTACGCCTTCCCGCGGTCTGCACGCTTGGCCATTACTTCCGCCCCACGTCGCCGTGAATCCGGCCGAATTCGCGCAGCAACTCCTTCGATCGCTCGTCGAGGACGGCGGGGAGCATCAGCCGGACTTCGACGACGAGATCTCCACGTCGTCCGTCGCGGCGAGAGAGCGCTCCGCGTTCGCGCAGTCGGAACCGCTGCCCCGACTGGGTGCCCGGCGGGATCCGCAGGCGCGCCGGCCCTTGCGGGGTCTGGATCTCCACCCGTCCTCCGAGTGCGGCGTCATGAATGGCAATCGGCACGACAGTGTGAAAGTCGTCACCGTCGCGGTGGAATGACGGATGTGGCGCCACGTGGACACACACATACAAGTCTCCTGGCGGTCCACCGCGGATGCCGGCATTGCCTTTTCCCTGTACCCGGATCCGCTCTCCATCCGCGACACCCTCGGGGACGCGAACACCCACGGTCTCCGAACGATTCTCCTGCCCGACGCCTGCGCACCGCTCACAGGATCGCGGCCGTTGTTCGCCCGTGCCGCCACACGCTGTGCAGCTCCGCGTGAAGACCATGTGGCCGCGCACCGAGCGGACGGCACCATTCCCCTGACAGACCTGACAGGGCCCGGTACTCACCCGCGTCTGACCGGTGCCCGCACAGGCGCGACAGGTCTCCCGCCGGGTCACTGTGACCGTTCGATCCACACCGCTGAAGGCCTCCTCGAACGAGAGCTGAAGTTCCTGGTGCAGGTCGGCGCCGCGTTCGTGCGCCATACCCTGCCCTCCGCGCTCGCTCAACACTTCCGCGAAGAGATCACCGAACGTCGCCGAGTAGTCGGTGCCGCGGGCGGAAAAATCGAACCCTTCAAACCCGCTCTTCGCCCGTGTCTCGCGCGGCTCGACCCCCTGACCCGAGTCGTAGCGCGATCGACGCTGCGGATCGATCAGCGTCTCGTAGGCGTCCAGGATCTGCCGGAACCGCGCCTCCGCGACGCGATCGCCCGGATTGATGTCCGGGTGAAACCGGCGCGCAAGACGACGGTAGGCGCGCTTGATGTCGGCCTCCGTCGCGCCATGCGCCAATCCCAGGACGATGTACAAATCCATTCCTACTTCTTCTCGTCTTCAACCACCTCGGCGTCGATCACGTCACCTTGCGCTGCACCGCCCGGTGCGGATCCTGCACCGGCATCGCCTGGCTCCGGGCCTGCCGACGGCGTCGAACCCGTCTGCTTGTAGAGCGCCTCCGCCGCCTTGTGCTGTGCCTGCGTCAGCTGCTCCATCGCCCGGTTCATCGCGGCGGTATCGTTGGAACTCACCGCGTTCTTCAACTCCGTGATCGCACTCTCGACCGCCGCCTTGTCGGACGCCGGCAGCTTGTCCCCCATGTCCTGAACCATCTTTTCCGCGGCGTACACCGCCTGGTCGGCGCGGTTCCGGGTCTCGATCTCTTCGCGCCGCTTGCGGTCGTCTTCCGCGTGCGACTCGGCGTCCTTCATCATCCGTTCGACCTCATCCTTGCTGAGGCCGCTCGACGCCGTAATCGTGATCTTCTGTTCCTTGCCGGTGCCGAGATCCTTGGCCGAGACGTTGACCATGCCGTTGGCGTCGATGTCGAAGGTGACTTCGATCTGCGGCACGCCCCGCGGCGCCGGCGGAATGCCCACCAGCTGGAAGCGGCCAAGCGTGCGGTTGTCGCGCGCCAGAGGACGTTCGCCCTGCAGCACATGCACCTCGACACTCGTCTGGCTGTCCGCAGCGGTCGAGAAGGTCTCGCTTTTTCGAGTCGGAATGGTCGTGTTCCGCGGAATCAGCGTGGTCATCACGCCGCCGAGCGTTTCGATACCCAGCGACAGCGGCGTCACGTCGAGGAGCAGCAGATCCTTGACCTCGCCTGCCAGCACGCCCGCCTGAATCGCCGCGCCGATGGCGACGACTTCATCAGGATTGACGCCCTTGTGCGGGTCCTTGCCGAACAGGTCCTTGACGATCTGCTGAACGCGCGGAATGCGCGTGGAGCCGCCGACGAGGACAACCTCGTCGATCTGCCGTGGTTCCACACCCGCATCCGACAGCGCCTGGCGCGTGGGGCCGACCGTCTTCTGCAGCAGATCGTCGACGAGCTGCTCGAACTTCGAGCGCGGCAGCCGCATCTGCAGATGCTTCGGCCCGGACTGGTCCGCGGTGATGAACGGCAGGTTGATGTCGGTCTCCATCACCGTGGAGAGCTCCATCTTGGCCTTCTCCGCCGCCTCTTTCAGCCGCTGGAGCGCCATCCGGTCCTTGCTCAGATCGATGCCGTCGGATTTCCTGAACTCCGCGATGATCCACTCGATGATGCGCTGATCGAGGTTGTCGCCACCGAGATGCGTATCACCGTTCGTGGCCTTGACCTCGACGACCCCTTCGCCCACCTCGAGAATCGAAATGTCGAATGTGCCGCCGCCGAAGTCGTAGACGGCGATGGTCTCGTCCTTCTTCTTGTCCAGCCCGTACGCCAGCGCAGCAGCCGTTGGCTCGTTGACGATGCGCATCACCTCGAGTCCCGCGATCTTGCCGGCCTCCTTGGTCGCCTGCCGCTGCGCATCGTTGAAGTAGGCTGGAACGGTGATGACCGCCTTCGTCACCGACGTGCCGAGATACTCCTCCGCGGCGTTCTTCAGCTTCTGCAGGATCATCGCGGAGATTTCAGGCGGCGCGTACTGCTTGTCGAGCGCCTTCACGCGCACGTCGTTGCCGGCCGCGGTCACGGTGTAGGGAACCATCTTCATCTCTTCGCTGACTTCGTCGAAGCGGCGGCCCATGAACCGCTTGATCGAGAAGATGGTGTTTTCGGGGTTCGTCACCGCCTGGCGCTTGGCGACCTGACCGACCAGACGTTCGCCACTCTTCGTAAAGGCAACGACCGACGGCGTCAGCCGGCTGCCCTCGGGATTCGTAATGACGACCGGCTCCCCGCCCTCCATCACGGCGACGACGGAGTTGGTGGTGCCCAGGTCGATGCCGATAATTTTGCTCATACCTAATTATCAAATCTGAGTATCGGCCAGTCAAAGTTGACGAAGGGAACGGACTCAACTATTCGGCCCGGTCAATTAGAGCCAAGCAGCTGAAATGCAAGGCCTTACTCGTATACTCGTGAGAGATCGCCCGTGGACCTGCCGCTGAATCCTGATACGCCTGAGCAGAAAACGCCCGCAAGTACCCCTCAGCGGCCGAAAGGCACACGGCTTGTGCTCAAAGTCGGGCTGCAGGCGTTCCTCGTTCTGCTCTTTCTCGTCGCCGCCGCCCTGGGGACGCTCAGCGGCATTCTCTTCGCGTACGCGGGTGACCTTCCCGAAATCAGCGCGCTCGACAACTACCGGCCCCACACGATCACGCGCCTGATCGCCCGCGACGGCCAGGAGATCGGCGAGTTCTCCATCGAACGACGGGTGGTCATCGGCTACGACGACATGGCACCCGTGCTTCGCCAGGCGATCATCGCCACCGAAGATGCTGGATTCGAGCGGCACTTCGGCATCAGCGTCTCGCGGATGGTGATGACCGCCATCCGGGACGTGCTGACGGGTCAGCGGTACGGCGCCAGCACGATCACCCAGCAGCTCTCGCGCACGCTCTTCCTCACTGAGTACATGCAGGACGGCGTCTTTCAGCGCACCGGCTTCAAAGGCCTCGAGCGCAAGGTGAAGGAGATCCTCGTCGCCGTCCAGATCGAGAAGCGCTACACGAAGCGCGAGATCCTCACGATGTACGCCAACCAGATCCCGCTGGGTCTGGGCGTCTACGGCGTGGAGTCGGCGGCGCGAGCCTACTTCGATAAGCCGGCCAAGGAGCTGACCCTCGAGGAAGCGGCGGCAATCGCCGCCTCCATCCAGACACCTTCGCGCGTGAACCCGTTCGTCAACCCCGACGCGACGCTCGCCCGACGCAATACCACGGTGCTGCCGCGCATGGTCGAGAACGGGTACATCACGGACGCGCGCGCGCGTGAAGCCGCGACAAGCCCGCTGGTCGTGGTTGGCCATCCAGCCGCCGAGCGGTCGATCGCGCCGTACTTTGCCGAAGAGGTCCGCAAGAAGCTGGAAGACAAATACGGCGCGGACGCGCTGTACCAGGCTGGCTTGCGCGTACAGACAACGCTCGATGCCGAGTTGCAGGAAGCAGCCAACGCGGCAGTCGATCGAGGCCTGCGGCGAGTCGACAAGCGGCGTGGCATCTTTCGCAAGCCGTCCCGGAATGTGATCGCCGAGGGTCAGCAGATCGACAGCTTCATCGTCGAACGCTGGAGCCAGCCGATCCTTGCCGGCGACATCGTCCCCGCAGTCGTCACGTTCGTCGGCGAAGGCGCCCGCGTCAAAATCGGCGCAACTGAGGTCGAGCTGCCAAAAGCGGCATTCGCCTGGACACGCAAGACATCCGCGGCCGCTCTCTTCAAAGTCGGCGATTTGATCGACGTAGAGGTCAAAGCGCTCCAGGGCACCCAACCGTCCGAGGTGTCGCTCGAGCAGACGCCGGTGATCGAAGGGGCGCTTCTGGCAATCGACAACAAGACGGGCCAGATTCGAGCGATGGTCGGCGGCTACAGCTTCACGCGCAGCAAGTTCAACCGCGCCATCCAGGCGAAGCGCCAGGTGGGATCGCTCTTCAAGCCGATCGTCTACACGACGGCCATCGATCGCGGCTTCACGCCGGTCTCGGTCTTCATCGACGAGCCGGTCTCCTACACCGCGGGCCCGAACCAGCCGCCATATCAGCCGCTGAACTACGACCGCAAGTACGAAGGGCCGGTCACGCTTCGGCGCGCGCTCGAGCAGTCGCGGAACATTCCAGCGGTGAAGGCAATGCAGGAGGTGGGACCGCGTCAGGTCGTGATGTACGCGACGCGATTCGGTCTCGACGAGGCGCCACCATATCTTTCCCTGGCGCTTGGTTCCTCAGAACAGACGCTGCTGCAGATGACGAGTGCCTACTCGGCCTTCGCCAACCGCGGCGTCCGCATGGCGCCGTACGGCATCGTCTCCATCACGGACCGTGAAGGGAACCTGCTCGAGGAGAACAGGCCCGAGCCGCATGAGGCGATTCGCGCGGACACCGCGTTCGTGATGACGAACCTGCTGCGCGGCGTCGTCCAGCGCGGCACCGCCCAGGCAGCCGCGTCGCTGGACTGGCCGCTCGGCGGCAAGACCGGCACGATGGACGAATATACCGATGCCTGGTTCATCGGCTTCGATCCGAACATTACGATTGGCGTGTGGATTGGTTACGACGAGAAAAAATCGCTGGGCCAGGGCGAGACCGGTGCGTCGGCAGCGCTGCCGATCTGGATCGAGGTGATGCGCGCCTACATTGACAAGCACGGAGATCGCAAAGCTCCGCCCGAGTTCGAAGCACCGGGAAACATCGTGTTTGTCACGTTGGATTCCGGCGTCACCGAGGCATTCATCAACGGTACGCAGCCACAGCCAGGCGAGGCCGCCGTATCCGTTCCAGCTCCGGCCCCCGCTCCTAATCCGTGATCCCTACCGAGGAGTGAGGCCTCAGTGAGGCAGGTGATGCCGCCTCCACACAACGACGCCTTCGTAGATGAGGAAGGTCGTCAGCAGCATGGCGCCGGCCGCCACCAGCGCCTCGACCGGATAGAAGAAAGCGGCCATGATGAGCGGAATCAGCAGCAGGCCATCCATCCACAGAAGTGATAGCCCACCGTCGTAGCTGACCCGTTCCGTCCAGAGGTTGCGCAGCCAAGAGAGCACGTGGACCTCCTTGGTCTCGTACGCGGAGTATACGCCTGCCCTTTAGGACGTCAATCTGGACGGCAGGGTTGGTGACCCCAGCCGTTTCCCTTTCAGCTACTCGTCCTCCGCCGCGGCCGCCGTGTCGAGCGTGCCACTCGCCTTCTTCATCAGGTAGGTCTTGATGAAGGGATCGAGGTCTCCGTCGAGGACGCGTTGCGGGTCGCCGACCTGGAGCTTGGTCCGGTGGTCCTTCACCATCTGGTATGGCTGGAGGACGTAGCTCCTGATCTGACTGCCGAACGCGATGTCGCGCTTCTCGCCGCCAATCTGGTCGAGCTTCGCCTGTTGCTCTTTCATTTTCAGGTCGTAGAGGCGCGCCCTCAGGACCTTCATCGCGCTTGCGCGGTTCTTGTGCTGCGAGCGTTCGTTCTGACAGGACACGACGATGCCGGTCGGGATATGCGTAATCCGGATCGCAGAGTCCGTGACGTTCACGTGCTGGCCGCCTGCACCACTCGACCGAAACGTGTCCACGCGAAGGTCCTTGTCGTCGATCTCGACATCGACGTCTTCCGGCAACTCAGGCCAGACGAAGACCGAGGCGAATGACGTGTGGCGTCGCGCGGCTTGATCGAACGGCGAGATCCGCACCAGGCGATGCACGCCAGCCTCGGCGGAGAGAAAGCCGAACGCGGCCTCGCCCATGAACAGCACTGTCGCACTCTTGATCCCGGCTTCTTCTCCCGGCTGATAGTCCATCAACTCCCGACGGAAGCCTTTGCGCTCGGACCACTTCAGGTACATCCGAAGCAACATCTCCGCCCAGTCCTGTGATTCGGTGCCGCCAGCGCCAGGGTGAATCGTCACGATCGCATTCGACTGATCGTGCTCGCCCGAGAGCATCTTCTTGCTCTCGGCTGTGTCGATTTCCTGCTGGAATTCATCGAGACCGCGCTGCAGGTCGGCCCCCACATCCTCGCCGCCCTTCGCCCATTCGAAGAGCACACCCAGATCATCGCCGCGCCGCTTCAGCGACTTGAGCAACGTCAACTCGTCGTCGACACGACGGCGGCGCTGCATCACCTTCTGCGCTTCCGCCTGGTTGCTCCAGAAGTTGGGCTCGCCGATGTGCTTCTCGATGTCTGCTAGCTGTTCGTCCAGTCGAGCGGCCTCAAAGATGCCTCCGTAGCTCGGCAGCGCGTCGCTTCAGGTCGTCGTAGCGTCGTTCAGAGTCGTCGAGGTCGAAAGCCAAATGTGATCTCCTGGTCCGGCTAAAGCCGGACACTACGAAGCCCGGACAAAGCCGGACACTACGAAGTCCGGCTAGAGCCGGACACTACGAAGTCCGGCTAGAGCCGGACGCCACGGGTGAAAACGACTGAGAGCACGACGATGGCCATGGCCGCATAGGCCACGACGTCGCCGATCGCCGCATACACCGTGCGGCCAGTGAGGAATCGCACTTCCTGCACGATTCCAACCTGCTCAAAGATAGCCGACCGGGCGACGACACGTCCGTAGGGGTCCACGACCCCGCTGATTCCGGTATTCGCGGCGCGGGCCAGGTAGCGGCCGTGCTCGATGGCGCGCATCGACGCCATCGCGAAGTGCTGAAAGGGTGCCGAGGAATGGCCGTACCACGCGTCGTTCGTGATCGTCGTCAATAACTCGCTGCCGCGGAGCACGGCGTCGCGGACGAGCGACGGGTACACGACCTCATAGCAGATCGCCGTACTCGCCTTGTGCGGGCCGACAGGCAGCATGATCATCGAGTTGCCCGCGGTGAACGGCGAGAATCCTGCGAGCGTCTGCACCAGCGGCGGAAACGCGGTGAGCATACCGGACAGCGGTACGAACTCGCCGAACGGCACCAGGTGGATCTTCCGATACACCGCCAGCGTCGTGCCGTCAGGCCCGAGCTGGAATGCCGCGTTGTAGTGCTCATCGGCGCTGACTTCCTGATCGCTGCCGAACAGGACCGGCACTCCCAGATCTTTCGCCAGCGCCCGCATCTCCCGCTCGCCCGCCGGATCGCCCTCGAAGGTAAACGGGGTCGAGGATTCCGGCCAGATCACGTATTGCGCTCCGCGGCGGACGACGTCGCGCGTCATCGCGATATAGGTCGTGAAGATCCGACGGGCCTGGTCCGGCCGCCATTTGAGTGTCTGTTCGATGTTGCCTTGCACGAGACCGACGCGAATCGGCGTTCCCGCGCGCACCAGTGATCCGTCGGCGACTCGCCACGTGCCCCATCCCGCGACGGCCGCCAGCAGCACGATCACGACGGCAATCGCCCGGATGCGCCGTCCTCCGCGAGTGAGCATCGAAAACGCGATCGACGCGTTCACGATCGCGACCAGTGCCGACAGGCCATACACGCCAAACAGACTCGCCAGCTGCGCCACCGGCAGCACGGTCACCTGACTGTTGCCCAGCGGTACCCACGGAAAACCACCGAAGAGATAGCCGCGCAGGAACTCCGCGGCGACCCAGGCGGCGGGCGCAATGAACAAGGCCGCCGCACCAATCCGTCGGATCAGGATGCTTGTTATCAGCGCCGCGACGGCCGGGTAAAGCGCCAGATAGGCCGCCAGCAGCAGCATCGCGAAGACAGCGATCGGCGTTGCGAGCTGACCGAAAGTCGCAACCACTGTGCTCGTCCAATAGACCGTGCCGACGAAGTAGACCATTCCCGCGACAAGGCCGAGCAGGAACGCGCGGTGCGCAGGCTGGCCGGGCAGACGTTCGGTCCCTCCGCTTGCTCCCGCGATCCTCTGGACGGGCCATCCTGCGAGCGCGACGAGCAGCGGAACAAGCGCGACCCACGCGACTGCCGGATGACCGTATTTCGGGAAACTCAGCGCGAGCAGGATGCCCGCGGTCAGGGCTAAGGGATACGCCAGGGTTTGAAGTTTTCTTCCTGCTTCAACCGACGGAAGACGGTCTCGGCTTCGCTCTTATTGCTGTACTTGCCGACACGGACCCGATACCTCCCACGAGGGTTATCAGGGTTCGGCAACACGAACGTTGGATACCCCTTGCTCTTCAGACGTGCGGCAAGTGCCTCGGCCGCGTCGATTGTCGGGAATGCCTGGACCTGAAATACCACGCCCTTGCCCTGCGGTTCGGCAAACCTCGAACTGGCAACGACGGCGTCGGGCTTTGTCACCGGAGTCGACTGGATGTTCGCCGCCTTGCGAGCTGGCTGCTCCTTCGGATCCCGTACCGCCGCCGCGGGCGGCACAGGCTTTTCGGTGCCAGTCTTTTCGACGACGGCCGGTGGAACGGCAGGTCTTGTCTCCGTAAGCCTGAGCGGTTCACTCAGCGGCGTCGGCGCCTCGAGACGCTCGGCGTAAGTGAGGTTCTCTCTTTCGGGTGCTGGTTCAACCGTGGCAGCCGGCTTTCCGCTGGATGGGTCTGGCGGAGTTGTTGGATCGATGGATGTGCCTGGGGCAACCGCGAGAGAGTCGACGACCGGCTGGCGAACACCGCGACCGACCATCACGCCGCAAAGAAAGATGACGACGGACACCACCGTCGCGGCCATGAACATGAAAACAAGCTGTTTTCCGTTCAGCTGAATCTCGTGGACTTCCTGATCCGGCATTAGCCGAGCGCGATTCTAACACGCCTTTCGACGCGCCGATGCCTGCTCATGGCAGACGGTCGAGCATTTTCTTCGCCTCGACGTTCTGCGGGTCGGCCTTCAGCAGCCACTGCAGCTCCGCACGCGCGGTGGCGAAGTCCTTGGCCTGGGTGTACGCGTCGGCGAGGGCAAGGTGATTCGCCACGGTGTCGTCGCTCCAGATGGCGATCTTGAACTCGTCGATCGCTTCTTCCATCCGTCCGCCTCGGAGATAGACACGACCGAGCAGGCCGTGCGCCGCGCTGTCGTAAGGCGCCAGGTAGATAGCTCGCTTCAGCGCTGCAATCGCCTCGCTGTCGCGCTCGGCCTGATACGCCCGGCGTCCGGTGTCGAGATGGAACCTGGCGAGGTCGCGCTGGTCACGCTGCTCCGCAGCAACAATCACGTTTTCCACGCGCAGTGAGGCGAGGACGTCGATGTCGGTCTTGATGCGCTCGAGCCCGCGCGGTACGTCGTTGCGGCTGCCCTGTTTCGCGTCCCATTCCGCATAATCAGACGACAGACGCTTCGCCAACTCCTTCTCGCGCGCCCCCTCCGTGACGCTGCCGCTCGACTGCAGCGCGACGCCCAGCACGTAATGCGCCGCGTCATCTGCAGCGTTCCGGCGCACCGCCTCTCGCAACGATGAGATGGCATTGGTCAGGTCCTTCTGCAGCCAGTAGGCATAACCGAGATTGAAGAAGAGGTCGGCGTCG
>Ga0070670_100003967_pt1 | contig 12353 bp, 9 predicted proteins | sample KBSS63metaG_FD_64665 | JGI IMG/M metagenome (GOLD analysis project Ga0070670, IMG submission 64665) | Switchgrass rhizosphere microbial communities from Kellogg Biological Station, Michigan, USA - KBS S6-3 metaG | ecosystem: Host-associated > Plants > Roots > Rhizosphere > Soil ... | reverse complement strand
CGCCGCCGCCGGCTTCGCGATGCGCGCCGATGTCTGCCTGATCAACTGGTACGGAGCCGACGGACGCATGGGGCTGCACCAGGACAAGGACGAAAGCGCCGCGTCGATCGCGGCGGGCGCGCCGGTGGTGTCGGTGTCGCTGGGCGACTCGGCGCGCTTCCTGTTCGGCGGCACGCGGCGCCGCGATCCGGCGGAAACGCTGTGGCTGGAGTCGGGCGATGCGTTCGTGTTTGGCGGGCCGGCGCGCCTGCGCTACCACGGTGTCGCCCGCATCCTTCCCGGCACGGCGCCGCCGGCGCTTGGCCTGGAAGGGCGCTTCAATCTAACCTTCCGGCAGTACTAGGCAGGTGGGCGGGTGGGTGTACGTAGTTGCGGGTCTTCCGACCCGCCTCAAAGGATGTCGATGTCTAGAGTGATTGGGATGCTGCTGGTGCTGTCGTTGGTCGCCACGTCTGTCTTTGCGCAGGCACCGACCGTCGCCAGCCGCCTCGAGGCGCTCGAGGCGCGCGAAGCCATCCGCGCGCTGTGGGCCGAATACGGCCGCACGCTGGACGCGCGCGACTTCGGGGCGTTCTCCAAGCTGTTCGCGCGGAACGCCGAGTTCGGCAGCGGACCGGGGGCGGCGAAAGGCCCGGCTGCCATCGGCGCGTTCCTGGAAAAGGCGATCGGGACCAACTATCCCGATTCGAAGGGGAAGAACTTCCACCTCTACTTCAACGAGTCGATCGAGGTCCACGGCGACCGCGCCACCGCCGTGAGCAAGGGCGGCTACGTGATGGCGACGCCGGACAACACCAAGGCGGACTTCCTGCTGCTGGCCGAATACCACGATGAGCTGGTGAAAGAGGACGGCCAGTGGAAGTTCCTCAAGCGCGTGATCGTCGGCGAGATCCCGGTGCCGCGGGCACGCCCGGTCCCGTAGGTGCCTGCCGCGCCGAGGCGCGAAGCGCGAAGGCGGGTGACCTGGGCTGTCACACCCCTCCCGCATCCTGGTGGGGAGGTCATCATGCCCGCCACCATCCTGCCGTTCGTCCGTCCAGCAATCGCCGGCCATGGGCCGGACCATGCGCCTGCGGAGCCGGCGCCGCCGCGGGTTCCAGAGCTGCGTCCGCACGCCGTGGCCACGGCCAGGCAGATTGCGCACCGCTGGGCAATGCTGTCGCACCTGCGCCGTCACCTCGCTCGCCCTGCCAGTCCCACCTGTCCCACCAGTCCGACCCGTCCTACGATGACGTGATGGATTCGCTTCCGCGTGCCTTGAAGCGCGCGCTGGCGGCGCCGCTGCCGGGGCTCGACGCCCAGTTGCGGATGGCGCCACGGTTCGGCGCCGGCCCGGAGCCCCGGATGCTTCGCGAGGGCTTGCGCCCCGCCGCGGCGCTGCTCCTGCTCTATCCGCATGCGGGGCAGTGGCACGTGCCGCTCACGCTCCGCGGGGCCACGCTGCGCCACCACACCGGCCAGGTGTCGCTGCCGGGCGGCCGGCTCGATGCCGGCGAAACGGTGGAGGCGGCCGCACTGCGCGAAGCGCACGAAGAGATTGGCGTGACCCCGTCCGATGTGGACGTCCTCGGGCAGCTGACGCCGCTGCCCGTGGCCGTCAGTGGCCACCTGCTGCACCCGGTGGTCGGCGCGACGGCGGCGCGGCCGTCGTTCGTGCTGCACGAACACGAGGTGCAAGCGCTGGTCGAAGTGCCGCTCGCCAATCTCCGCCGCGGGGAAGTGTTCTGGGAGAAGAAGGCGCGCACGCGCATGCCGTTCGAGGAGATGGACGTGCCGTGCTTCGACGTCGGCTTCACCGTGCGTGTGTGGGGAGCCACGGCGATGGTGCTGGCCGAGTTTCTCGCCGTGCTCGAGACGGCCGACGCGGTTTGACCGCGCCGGAGCCGTCGCGTATCCTCCGGCCACATGAAGCGCCTCCTTACCCTTGCGGGCTGTTTCGCGCTCGTCGCCCTGTGTGCCGGCTGCAAAGGCCCGCCCGCCGTCGAGGCACCCGGGCTGTCCAAGGCACCAGCCGGTTCGATCCCCCAGCGCACCAGGGAACAGAACGCCGCGCTCGGTCGCGAGCACAAGACGGCCTGGGACCTCTTTCAGGCGCTCAAGGCCGAGGCCAAGGGCGGGCAGAGGCTCCCCGCCTCGATGGTCCCCGACTGGAGCGGCGTCTACTCGCGGCCGGCCGACAAGGGCTTCACGTTCGATCCGGACACGCCGCCGGGCGTGACCACGACCGCCAAGCTGACGCCCGAGTATCAGGCGAAGCTCGAAAAGCGCATCGCCGACCTGAAACGGGGCATCGAGTGGGACCCGATCTCCACGTGCGCGCCGCCCGGACATCCGCGCTGGCTCACCGAGCCTTTCCTGCGCGAGTTCGTGCCGACACCGAACCAGACGTGGCTGATCAACGAGATGGTCAACGACATCCGGCGCGTCTACACCGACGGGCGCGACCACGTGCCGGCCGAGGATCGCTATCCGCTCTACAACGGCGACTCGATCGGATTCTGGGACGGCGGCAGCCTGGTCGTGCACACGAATCAGCTGCAGGGCGGTATCTACCAGCGCCAGAATCCAGACTACTCCGACCAGGTGGAGACGGTGGAGATCTGGCACAAGGCCGACGACGCGACGATGGCCGCCGACGTGTGGGTGTACGACCCGCCCTCGCTGGCCGAGCCGTGGTACGTCCAGCAGCGCTACGCGAAGCTGGCCAACCCCGACAAGGCGCTGCGGATCCGCTACTGGAACTGCGCCGAGAACCAGAACAATGCCGTGCACCAGACGCAGGACGGCACCACGCAGTTCAATGGCTTCTCGTTCGACTCCAAGAGCGGGAAGAAATGAGGGTGACAGACGTGAGCGCGGGAGATGCCATGAAGAGACGGCTGGTGCAGGCGGTTCTGGTGAGCGGTGTGGTGCTCGGCGTGCTCGCCGCGGGCTCGGCGCGCGGTCTCGCACACCACTCCGCGGCCATGTTCGATGAGAAGAAGACGATCACGGTAGAGGGCGAGGTCAAGGAGTTCCAGCTCACCAACCCGCACTCCTGGCTGCTCGTGGACGTCAAGGACAAGACCGGCAAGGTGACGACCTGGGGATTCGAGGCCGAGGGCCCGAGCACGCTCGCACGCGCCGGCATCAAGCCGAGCGACCTGCGCCCGGGGACGAAGCTGACGATCACCGGCAACCCCATGAAGGACGGCACGCGCGCGGCCATCTGGGTGAACGCCGTCCGCGCCGACGGCAAGGCCTTCAACCCCCGCGCTGGTTTCGCCGTGCGCTAGACGTGCGACAATAACTTCTGAAGTCGTCGCGCCCTGACGCCGATTTCCGTCTTAGATGCCGGCGTGCCCTGATGCATCGCCGTGCAGTGACGGGCTTTCGCGTGGAGGGCATATGGGGCCGCTGCGGGAACTACTGGCCGTCGACGAGCGGAGAACCCTCGAGTTCTTCGTGACCGGATTGCAGGACGTCTGCGATGGCGGCGTGGACCGCCAGGAGCTGCTGTACAACGCCAGCGTCCTGGCGCACTACGCCCTCGTCTCCACCCAGTCCACCACCGACATCCCGGCCCCGGCCACGCTGCTCAGCGTGTTCGACCAGTTCGTGCTCGACGAGGCGGTGTCGGGCGACGGCCAGCTCCTGGAGACGGCGGGCGCGCAGTGCCTGCTGCTGGCCGGATTCTTCGAGGACCAGGCCCGGCGCCGTCACAACATCGAGTGGTACGCGTCGCTGGGGGCGTCGTTCTTCGGCCGCGCCGCCGCGCGCGAGCAATCAGCCCGCAAGGCGTCGCTCCTCGATACGCTGTCGCGCCACTTCGAACCCTGGCGCCGCCGCCACGCGCGGCTCGGCCGCGAGCTGCGCGACACACCGTATTTACTGGATCTTGGATAGCCTTCAGCCCGCCCGGCCTAGTAGCTGAAGTAGACGACCAGATCGATGCCGGCGCGCTCGACGCGACGCGTGAGGTTGCGTTGCGCGGACGTCTGTCCCTCCGCGAACGAACCCTGGAGCCGCAGGAAGTCGGTGAGCTGGTATTCGAGGTTGAATTCGCTCACGTCGCGAGTGCCGAAGAGCTGACGGAACTTGAGGAACAGCTTCTCGCTCACCTGATGGCCGATCGTGACCGTGGGCTGGCCTTCGTCGCCCGACGGATCGAGTTCGAAGACGTCCACGTTCAGGGCGCGCCCCAGCGTGTCGGCGAGCGGCGTGGCCACGAAGCCGCCAGCGATCTGCGCCGCGCGCTCCCCCAGGTTGGTGGCCTGCCCCTGCCCGAGGCGGTTGGCCGGCTGGTTGAACACGATCAGCGACAGGATGTCGGTCTGGTCGAGCGGCGGCTGGCTCGAGAGCGTCACCGACGGCTCCCGCACGGTGCCGCCGATCGTCACGTGGGCGACGATCCCCGAGATGACGCGCTCGGCGGTGACGTTGAGTGCCGGATCCGGAGGGGTGTCGCCGCGGAAGGTGATGCTGCCGTCGCGCAGCACCTGGAAGCGGCGCCCCTGGAAATCGTAGGTGCCGCGGACGGTGGTGATGGTGCCCACCAGCACTGGCGGTTCGCTGCCTTCGCGCTTCAGCGTGAAGTTGCCGCCCGCCGTCAGGTTGACGTCGCCGAGCGCGAGCGAGCTGCTGTTGGTGCGGATGTCGCGGCCGCGCAGGATCAGGTTGTCCGGCACCTCAATCGAGAGGTTGAACCCGAGCGGCAGCGAGGATTCTTGCGGGGCAGCCGGCTTGGCGCCGGCGCCGTTCGGCTGCGCCTCGGGCTCGTACGGCGACGAGCCGAAGCGCTCGACGATCTGATCGACCTCGAGCCGCGCCGAGTGCAGGCGCACGAGCCCGGCCACCTTGGGCGCGGAGATCGTGCCGTACAGGTTGAGGCTGGCGTCCACCGACACCTTGCCGAGCTCGTTGTCGAGCACGGTGAAGTTGTTGCCGGTGACCACGAACTCGATGTCGCGCAGTGCCCGATTTTCGAGTTGCAGGCGTCCAGTCCCCTGCAGCGTGTCACCGTCGGCGTCGTGGACGAGCAGGCGCGTAATCTGCAGGGCCTGTCCCTCGAGCGTGGCATCCACGGAGACGTTCGAGTAGTGCGCGCCGGTCGCGGCCACCGTGAAATCACCCTGCTGCACCCGCACCGACCCGCTCGCCTGCGGATTCTCGCCGGTGCCCTTCACGTGCGCGTCGACCACCAGCAGCCCGGCGGCGTTCACGAGGCCGGAGTTGGCGGCTTCGAGCACGGCCAGATCGATGCCGGCGCTGCTGATGTCGACGGTCATCGGCTGATCGGTGAGCACGCCCTTCGTCAACGAGAAGGGGATGCTGCCGGTGGCGTCGAGCCTCGACGTCGGCGACTGGATGAGGATGGCCGCCACCTCGGCGCGGCCGCTACGGTAGTTCACCAGCGTGTCGAGCGACTGGAACGCATAACCGTCGACGATGCCGGCCAGCAGCTTGATGTTGCCGACGATGTTGCGCGTGGAGGCGGCGCCGCTGATGCGGGCGTCGCCGGTGATCGTGCCGGCGAGCTGGCGCGGGGAGAGGAGCAGGGCGCCGAGCTCGGTGAGGTTGACGCCCGAGACGGCCACGTCGAGCTCACCGGTCACGTCATCGGTCATCGCGAACGTGCCCTGCGCCGACAGCTCCTGGCCGTTGTTCACGAGCGTCACCGGCTGGGGCAGCGTGATGAGCCCGTTCTGATAGCGGACGCGTACCGGGCCGGTCTCGGCGAGCGTCCAGGTGGCGGGGCCCGTCACGAGCGAGGCACGGTTGATGGTGACCTCGCGGCCCCCTTCGAGAAGGGCCAGGTCGCCGGCCGCGGTGATGGTGCGGCCGGCTTCGATGGCGGTGGCCTCGAACTGGAAGCGATTCCCGGCGTAGGTCACGGTGGCCTGCATCTGCGGGATGTCGCGCCCGGCCACTTTCAGTAGCGTGCCGGTGGCCTTCACATTGGCCTTCAGCGCCTGCATGTCCAGATTGGGCAGGTGGGCCTCGACGGTGGTGTTGAGTGTCAGCGCGTCGAAGGAGTCGTCGACGGCCAGTCCGGAGAAGGTGGCGGTGCCGGTCGAGACGAGCTCGGAGCGGTTGCCGGTGATGGTGCCCTCGACGAGCGCCCGTCCGTCGAGCATGCGCCCCAGGAGCGGCCCGACATCGGACAGGCGGGTGAGCGAGGCGCTGTATTTCAAGTTCGACTGGCCGCGGTCGCCGAGCGCGAGGCGGCCGCTGGCCATCGCGCTGAGCCGTGGGCCCATCGCTTCGAACGTCGTGATGTCGGCCACCCGGTTGGCAAGGCTGCCTTCCACCCGGGCCGAATCGAGCGCCAGCGGGCCGATGGTGGACGGATCCATGGCCACCGTACCGCGTGCGGAGAGATGCGCGAGGTCGAACGGCTGCCCGAGGTCGGTGAGCGTGGTCTGCAGATCCACCATCCCCGAGACCATGCCTGCCAGATCGGATCGTCCGGTGGCACGCGCGACGTCGAATCCGCCGGCCGTGCCACGGTAGGTGGCGTTCAGCGTCCGATTGGCGATGCGCGCGGTGACGTCGGCCGGCCCGAAGGTGACGGCGAACGCGGTCGACGGCTCGAGCTGCGCGGAGGCGTCGAGCGTGAGCGTGTCGAGCGACGAGCCCGATCCGTCGGCGGTGAGCTGCCCGGTAAAGCTCGAGGCGTACTCGTCGGCGGTAATGGACGGCAGATCGAGCGTGCGCCCCCAGCGCTGCACGTCGGCCTTGTCCACGTGGCCGCTGAAGCCGTAGCGCAGCGTGCCGTCGAGATTGGAGAACCGACCCGTGCTGCCGGCGCCGACGCCAGTGCCTTCGACGGTGGAGGCGTCGAAGGTCGCCGACGCGTCGAGCCGGGTTCCGGCGCCGGTCACCGCGTAGGTGCCGGCAATGCGGCTGTCGAGCATGGGGAGGTTGAGCTGCCGCGGGAGCCGGCGCACATCCACGCCGTCCAGGCGCCCCTTCAATGTGTAGCGAACCGGCTTGGCCGACGGCTCGATGGTGCCGGCCGCGGTGGCCTTCGCCCCGTAGCCCTGCACGGCGCCGTCGATCGTCAGCGTCCGGCGTGCGATGCTCACGCGGCCGCGTACCGCGTCCCAGCGATATCCCCAGATGGTCGAGGCGGTGGATTGCAGGGCGACGCTTCCCGCCAGGGTGTCCCACGACCACGGGCCGTTGAAGGTGAGGTCGATGCGATCGCTCGACGTCAGGCGGCTGGCGAGCGCGCGATCCTTCAGGAGCGGGGCGAGATCGAGCCGGGTGGTGGTGAGCTGGCCGGTGATGCGCTTGGCGGCGTCGTTCAACGCCAGCGTCACATCCGCGTTCACGCCCCCTGCCTGCGGATCGGACACGTTGGCCTTGACGGCCAGCATGTCGAGCGGCCCGCTGGCATCGACCGTTCCCGACAGCACCAGCGGGCGCCCCTCGAGCGCCGGCACCAGCTCGGCGAACTCCGCGAGGTCGAATGGCGCCGGTACGGCGTGCACCACGATCGCCCCGCGCTGCCCGGCGGCGGCGGGCGGCTGGTAGGAGAAGCTGGTGTCGAGAGTGCTGGCGGCGGTCCGCAGGTGCAGGTTCTGGACGCTTTGGCGCCCATCCTGCGCCGTCCAACGGCCGGACAGCTCCGCGACGCGCACGGCCGGCTGCGCGGCGTCGAGCGTGGCCCGTCGAATCACCAGGTCGGTGAGGCCGCGCGCGAGCGTGAGACCGAAGTCGCCGTCGAGGCGTTCGATTCGGGCGGGCAGGTGGGGGCCACCAGGCGTGGCGGTGGCGTCTTCGATGAGGACGGTGCCCTGCTCGACCACGAGCGAGGGGAGCTCCACGGGCTGCGCGTTGGGCGAATCATTGCGACGCGGCCGCAGCAGGTTGGCGATGTGCCATCCGGCGGCATCGTGGATGAGGACGATCGACGGCCGTGTCAGCGTGATCTCGGGGAACCGCCACTGACGCGACAGCAGCTGGCGAATGCGGTAGGTGACGTGTACGCGGTCCACGCGCACCACTTCGCGCCCGTCCTGCGTGATCCGGACGTCGGTCAGCGTGGCGCCCGACCACAGGTTGCCGTCGAGGCGCCCGATGGCCAGCTGCCCGTTGAGGAGGCGCGCCGCCTGTCGCTCGCCGAACCCGCGCGCCCAGTTGCGGAACCACGCGGTCTGCGTGGCGACGACTGCGCCAGCGACGAGGAGCACCAGCGCCAGCACGAGGCCGGCCGCGATCTTGACGGTGCGCCGCGCCCAGGGCTTCATCAGAACGCCTGTCCCAGGCTGAAATGGATGCGCCAGCGCCGTGCTTCGGGCAGGCCGTCCACGAGCAGGCCCGGAATGGGATTGAGCTGATAGCCGAGGTCGACGCGAACGGGACCCACCGGCGTCGCGTAGCGCAGGCCCGGTCCCACGTCGTAGCGCATGTCCTTGAAGGCGATGTCCCAGGCCCGCAACTCGACGCTGCCGGCGTCCACGAACACCACGCCGGTGATCTTGGCGTAGAGCGGCGCCCGCACTTCGGCGGACATTTCGAGCATGCTGTGACCACCAATCGGCAGGCCGGTGCCGCTCAGGTCGGACACTTCGAAACGCCCCCACCCGCGCAGACTGCTCGAGCCGCCCAGAAAGTAGCGCTTGAAGAACGGCACCGGGCACGGAGGTGTCTCGGCGGTGGGGTTGGAGCAGAGTTCGTCGGCACCGGCGCCGTCGATGGTGCCGATGCGGGCACGGGTCGCCAGCACGCCGAGCCGTCCCAGCGTCAGATAGTGGCGCCCTTCGAGCGTGTATTCCCGGTAGGTGTAATCACCCGGCATCCAGCCGCCGGCGCGTTCGAAGTGCACCGCCGCGGTGTAGCCGTGCCGGGCGTCGAGGATGTTCTCGGTGGTGGTCCGGCGGTAGTCGAAGGCGATGGCCCCCAGGAGGCCATGCGCCTCGCCGCACGTCTGGGGCTGTGCACAGCGCGGGTCGAGGCCCAGGGCAATCAGTTGCGGACGGAACGACAGGTCGTTGAGCGCCGCGGTTGTAATCGTGTAGTCCTCACGCTCGGCGATGAACGAGGTGGAGACGGTGGAGGTGCCGCCGCGCCCCGAGACGGGATTGCGCTGGGTCAGCTCGTAGGTGAGCGTGCTGCGTCCACCGCTCGTGTTCAGCTGAAACGCCGGCTCGTCGGTGAACCATCCCTGGCCCGAGAAGGTGAGCGACAGCTTGGGAGTGAAGAGATACGGCTGGGTGAAATTCAGCCGCACGCCGCGATCGAGCGACGACCATTTGGCTTCGACGCCCGCCGTGCGCGCGCCGCCCAGGAAGTTCACATGCTTCCACTGCGCCTCGCCACGCGCCTTCTCCTCGGAGCCGTAGCCGGCGCTCAAACGAATCTGGCGGTGTTTGGCCTCTGCGACCGTGACCTTCACCGGCACCACGCCTTCCACGACCTGATCGGTGTCGGGCGTCACGGTGGCCAGCTGAAAGAGGCCCAGATCGTAGAGACGGCGCTGGCTCAATTGAATCGTCGCCAGGCTGAAGCGAGTGCCCGGCTTGAATGCCAGCGTGCGGTGGATGACGTTATCGCCCACGCTCACGTTGCCGGTGACCGAGACCGGCCCATAGTTGGCCACGGCGCCCGGTGAGGCACGCAGGGTCAGGCTGACCTGCTGCTCGGGCTCCTTCGTTTCCTCGGTGGACACCAGCGCCAGCGGGTAGCCGCGATCCTGCAGCGCCCGCGTGGCCATGGTCTGCGTGGCGGTGATCTGCGCGCGGTCGGCAATCGCGCCGGTCCGCAGCGGCAGCACCCGGCGAAGGTCCCGGAGCTCGCGTGCCGACAGCACGTCGAAGCCTTCGAGCGCGATGCGATTGACGTGCAGCGGCTGCCCCTCGTTCACGGTGATCGAAATCCGGACGGCGTCCTGGCGATCGTTCAGCATTGCGTCGAAGGCCGTGACCTTGGCGTCCGGGAAGCCGCGGTCCACGTAGTACGCCTCGATGCGGCCGATGTCGGCGTTGAACACGGCCCGATCGAAATAGCGCTTGCGCCCCCACGGCAGCCAGCTGCTGGTGCGCGTGCCGAGTATCGCCGTGATGCGCCCGGCGCCCAGTTGATCGGCGCCGTGGATCTTGAGGCTCGTGACTTTGATACGTGCCGGCGTGGGACGCGCGACGCTCTTGGGGTCCGGCCGCGGCGGCAACGCCTGGGGCGTCGGCTGTCGCGGCGACGGCTGCTGCGGGGGCGGCTGCTGCGGCGCCGGCTGCTGCGGCGTCGGCCCCTGTGCCGCGGCGGACGCCACTCCGAGCAGACACGTCACCAGCAGCGCGGCGAGCAGCCGGAGGAGCGGGAGGGCAGAGCGGGCGCGCATGGACGATCAGGCCAAGACGGAATCAGGGTTGCGTGACCGCGAGCTCTGACCGGACGTCGCTGACGCCGGAGGTCTGACGCGCCAGCGCCACCGCGCGGTCGCGTTCGGCGGCGGTGCGCACCTGCCCGGACAGCGTGACGACGCCGTTCGAGGCGGTGACGTTGATATTGCCGGCGGCCACCTGCGGGTCGTTGAGCAGCACGGTGCGAACCCGTGTCGAGATGCCGCCGTCGTCGGAGGCCGGACGGATGGTCTTGCCGGCGCAGCCCACGGTCAAGGTGGCGGCGAGGACCAGGGTGGTCGCCATAAGGCTGAGTGTATTGAGCGTGCGCATGTATGGTCTCCCTGCGCGGGTCACTGCCCTCCGAGCAACCCGTATGCCACGGCGTCGCGGGCGGAATCGATGCGCCGTTCGCGGTTTGTGGCCGCTCCAGTGTCCCTCGTCCGCATGTGGATTCGACGGTTGTTTCGTATTTACAAACTCAACCGCCGTCTTGCAAACGGACGCGGTATGCTCCTGCGTCCTCGGGGAACCGTCCTCGAGCGCGTACCGGGGCAAGGAGATGACGATGGACAGATGGGTCGGAAGATGCCTGCTGGCGGCGACGCTGCTGGCGATGGTGGCGGCTCCGGGCGCGGCTCAGAGCGCCATGAACGCCAAGGAAAAGGCCAACCTGCAGTTCGTGCTCGATTGGTGGCGCGAGGCCATTCAGTCGCGACACATGGAGCTCACGCCGAAATACCAGGCCGAGACCTACATTCAGCACAACATCAACATCCAGACCGGCCGTGAGGGGTTCGTCAAGTTCTTCGGCTCGCTCGGCGCGCCGCAGCCGATTCAGCCGACGCTGGCCAACCCGCCGGCCGTCGCGTTCGCCAAGGGCGACTACGTGGTGATCGTCTGGGAGCGCGAGGGGAAGGATCCGGCCGATCCGACGAAGACCTACAAGTACAACACCTACGATCTGCTCCGCCTCGGGAACGGCAAGGTGCAGGAGCACTGGGATTGGGCGCTCAAGCAGCCGAAGGTTCCCACCGGCGGCGCGCCCGACGGCGTGGACTACGACAAGGTTACCTTCGACCTGTCGGCGCAGGAGAAGAAGAACCTCGCGATCGCCACCGTCGAGTTCAAGGACATCCTGCAGTACGGCCACGTGGAGCTCGCCGACAAAGTGATGGCGCCGACCTACATCCAGCACAACCCGAACGTGCCGACCGGACGGGCGGCGTTCGTGGAGTTCTTCAGCAAGATCCGCAAGCCCGAGCCGATCAAGGCCGAGTGGAAAGACAAGCCGGAGATCACCATCGTGAGCGGCTCGTACGTCTTCATGATGTTCAAGCGCGAGAACAAGGATCCCGACGACCCCACCAAGACCTACCCGGCGTACTGGTTCGACATGGTACGCGTGGACAACGGCATGGTGCAGGAACACTGGGACAGCGCGGTCAAGAACGCGCCGCCCGCGCGGTAGGTACCCATGTAGCGGCGGTCTTTAGACCACCCTTTGCGACGGAGCCACGCAGGGCGGCCTGAAGGCCGCCCTCTACAAAGATCCCCGCAGACCGAGCGCGTCGGCTGCGACGCGCATGAACTGAATCACGTTGGCGACATGGACGTCGAGGGGCAGCCCCAGCTCCTCGGCGCCCTGCCGCAGGTCGTCGCGCGATACCGCGCGGGCAAACGCCTTGTCCTTCATCTTCTTGATCACCGACGGTGCTTCGAGGTCGAGCACGCTCTTCGACGGCCGCACCAGCGCCGCCGCGGTGACGAACCCCGCCATCTCGTCGCACGCGAAGAGCGTCTTTTCGAGCGCGCTCTCGCGCGGGACGCCCGAATAGCTGGCGTGGGAGAGGATGGCGCGCGTGACCCAGTCGGGGTAGCCGCGGCGCGTCAGCTCTTCGCACCCGCGAAACGGGTGATCGTCGAGCGACGGGAAGCGCTCGTAGTCCATGTCGTGGAGCAGCGCCACGATGCCCCAGGCCACCTCGTCCTCGCCGGCCGCCCGCGCGTAGCCGCGCACGGCGGCTTCGA
>Ga0070670_100003966_pt1 | contig 12357 bp, 11 predicted proteins | sample KBSS63metaG_FD_64665 | JGI IMG/M metagenome (GOLD analysis project Ga0070670, IMG submission 64665) | Switchgrass rhizosphere microbial communities from Kellogg Biological Station, Michigan, USA - KBS S6-3 metaG | ecosystem: Host-associated > Plants > Roots > Rhizosphere > Soil ... | reverse complement strand
GTCGCGGCCTCGGGTCGCTCGGCGGCGGGGAGCGCTTCGTCGAGCGTGTCGATCCGTCCGAGCAGAGCGCGGAACTCGAAGCGCCGGAAGATCTCCTTCAGCTCGGAGCGGTCGGGTGGCTGGAGCACGAAGGTCGCGGGATCGACGCCGAGGTCGAGATCGCGGCGCATCGTCGCGAGCAGCTTCGACGAGGCGGCCTGCTCTGCGTTCTCGGCGATCGACTTCGACCGCGCGGGCGAGAGCTCGGCCGCGTGCTCGACGACGCCCTCGAGCGAGCCGTACTGCGCGACGAGCTGCCCGGCGGTCTTGTCGCCGATGCCGGGGATGCCCGGGATGTTGTCGCTCGTATCGCCCTTCAGCCCGATGAAGTCCGGGATCTGGTCGGGGCGGATGCCGTAGCGCGCCTCTACGCGCTCCGGCGTGTAGACCTGGACATCTGCGACCCCACGCGGCGTCATCATCAGGCAGACGTTCTCGGAGACGAGCTGGAACGCATCGCGATCGGTCGACACGACGCACGTCTTGACACCCGCGTCGTCCGCCTGCGTTGCGAGCGTGGCGATGACGTCGTCGGCCTCCCACCCCTCGAACTCGAGGTTCTGGTAGCCGAACGCCTCGACGATCGGGCGGAAGTGCGGGAACTGCTCGCGCAGGAGGTCCGGCATCGGCCGCCGCTCGGACTTGTACTCGGCCGAGATCTCCGTGCGATGGACGGGCCGCGTGTCCCACGCGACCGCGACTCCGCGCGGGCGGTAGTCCGACAGGAGCTTGAACAGCATGTTCGTGAAGCCGAGGAGCGCGTTCGTCGGCTGGCCGTCCGTCGTCTGCAGCTCTTCGGGGAGCGCGAAGAACGCGCGGTACGCGAGGTTGTTCCCGTCGACGAGGAAGAGCTCGGCATCGCGAGCAGGGCCGTCGTCGAGGACGAGTTCCTCCCCGGTCAGGGTCTTCGGCACGCTGCCACTCTAGTTTCGGACTAGCCCACTTCCGCGACCAGTTCGTACACCGACGGCGCTGGGGACCGTACGACCCGGCTGCTTGGATGACAACCGTGCGCCGGGTGCCGCTCCTCTCGGGGTCGCGGATCGTTCACGTCCCGCTTCGAGGCGACGACGTCGTCCTGCGGCCACCGCCGCTTCCGACGCGCCTCGTGGACGTCGAGGCTGCGGTCCGGGACGCGCTGCGCTTCCCGCTCGACGGCTCGCCCCTCGAGGAGCTGGCTCCGAGCGGCCGACGCGTAACCGTCGTGGTCGAACCGCCGGCGCTGCCGCTGCCGGGCGCGCAGACCGATCCACGACGCGAGGCGCTTGCGACCCTGCTCGCAGAGCTCACGTCACGCGGCGTGCCGGCCGAGCGGCAGACCCTCCTTGTCGCCGGCGGACTCTCGCGAAAGCTCGGGCACCACGACCTCGAACGCCTTCTGCCGCCGCCGCAGGCGCGCGCTTACCGAGGGCGTGTGGTCGTGCACGACGCCGCGGATCCCGAACTCGTACCGCTCGACCTCGGCGACGGCGCGGAGATGCGCGTCAACCGCGAGCTACTCGATGCCGAACTCGTCGTCGTCGTCAGCTCCGCCGAGACCATCCTGCACGGAGGGCCGGCAGCGCTGCTCGCCGCCAGCGATGCGGCTACCGTCCGGCGCGGAGCCGCGGCGGAGTCACTCGTACAGGCTGCGGGAGAGCCGGTGTGGGAGCACGCGCTCGCCGTAGAGGACACACTCCGCTCGCGCGTACCGCTGCTCGGCGTCTCCCTCGCGCTCGATCATCCCCGGCTGACGGGCCGCTTCCGTGACTATCCATATACGCCGGCGTCGCTCACGCACGTGTCGACGTCGCCTCTGCGGCGGATCTACTCGGCGCTGCCCGCCGGTCTCCGCCGCGAGATCCTCCGCGGACAGCACCGCGCGCTCCACACGGCGGCCGTCTTCGCCGGGACTCCGTCCGTTGCGCACGCCGAGGCGCTCGTGAGGACGGTCGAGCTGCGCGGCATCGACGTCGAGGAGCCACTCGACGCCCTCGTCGTCGGCGTGCCCTGGATCGGTCAGCACATGCCGCGAGAGCCGCTGAATCCGGTGACGTCGACCGCCGTCGTCCTCGGGCACGCGCTCCGGCTCTGGCGCGACGCGTTCCCGGTCCGAGAGGGGGGCACGCTCGTCCTCGTCCACTCGCTGACACGGACGTTCGTCCACGGTGGGCGCGATCCGTACCGTCGGCTCTTCGACGCACTCACCACGAGTGACGCCGATGCCGTGCGCATGTCCGAGCTGATCGCGGCCGCAGACGGCCGGCTGCTCGACGGGTACCGCGCCGGGAGGACCTGTCACCCCCTCCTTCCGTACGCCGACTGGGCGGGATGCGCGCCGGCGCTCGCGCGACTCGGACACGTTGTCGTCGCGGGGAGCCGCGATGCCGTCGCCGCCCGCGCACTCGGGTTCGTCCCCAGCCACTCGGTTGCCAGCGCGCTCGAGGTCGCCCACGGGCTCGCGGGCGGATCGGCGCGCGTCGGCGTCCTGCTCGCACCGCCGTACGCGCCGCTGCTGGTCGGGAGCTAGAGGCTAGCGACGAAGGTCAACAGCGATCCGGTCGCGAAGCGACCGGCTTCAGGGATCTTCGCGCGACCGGAAACTCGGCGCTAGCCGTCCGGTCTTGCGCAAGAGTTACTAGTCCTCGCCCAGATACGTGGCGCGGACGCGCTCGTTCGTCTTCAGCTCGGCAGCAGACCCTTCGAGCGCGATCCGACCCGTCTCCATGACGTACGCGCGCTTCGCGACGTCGAGCGCCATGAGCGCGTTCTGCTCCACGAGCAGGACGGGTGTGCCCGCATTGTTCACCTCGACGATCGTCTCGAAGATCCGGTCGACGAAGATCGGCGCGAGCCCCATCGACGGCTCGTCGAGGAGCAGGAGCTTCGGTCGCGCCATGAGAGCCCGTCCGATCGCGCACATCTGCTGCTCGCCGCCCGACATCGTCCCCGCCTTCTGCGACCGCCGCTCGTGCAGGCGCGGGAAGAGCTCGAACACGCGGTCCATGTCGGCGGCGAAGTTCTCCTTGTCCGTCCGCTGGAACGCACCCATCTCGAGGTTCTCCGTGACCGACATCCGCGGGAAGAGGCGCCTGCCCTCGGGGCTCTGAGCGATTCCGCTCTTGACGATCGCGTGCGGGCTGGCGTTCGTGATCTCGCCGCCCTGGAACCGGATCGCACCCTGTCGCGGGCGGTTCAAGCCGTTGATCGCGCGGAGCGTCGTCGACTTCCCGGCGCCGTTCGCGCCGATGAGGGTGACGATCTCGCCTTGGCCGACCGTCAGCGAGACGCCCTTCAACGCATGGATCGCGCCGTAGTAGACGTGCACGTCGTCGATCTCGAGGACGTTGCCGGTTGGTGCGGTCTCGCTCATCACGTCTGCCCCGCGCCGCGACCGAGGTACGCCTCGATGACGCGCTCGTCGGCGCGGATCTCGGCGGGCGTCCCCTCGGCGATCTTCGCGCCGTACTCGAGAACCGTGATCCGCTCGGAGACGCCCATGACCACTTTCATGTCGTGCTCGATGAGGAGCACCGTCACGTCTTTCTCGTCGCGCACCTTGCTCACGAACGCCGTGAACTCCGCGGTCTCCTGCGGGTTCATGCCGGCGGTCGGCTCGTCGAGCAGCAGCAGCTTCGGCTCCGTCGCGAGCGCGCGGGCAACTTCGAGCCGCCGCTGGTCGCCGTAGGGGAGCGACACCGATCGCTCGTGATGGCGCCGCGGGAGGCCGCAGTAGACGAGGAGCTCGCGCGCCTTGTCGCGCGCCTCGGCCTCCTCGCGCTTCACCCTGGGCGTGCGGAGGATCGCTCCGAGGATCCCCGAGTGGAGACGGCAGTTCATCCCGACGAGGACGTTCTCCATAGCCGACATCTGGGCGAAGAGCCGGATGTTCTGGAACGTGCGGCCGATCCCGAGCTTCGTGATCGTGTGCGGCGGCAGGTACGAGACCTCGGTGCCGTCGAAGAGGATCGAGCCCGAGGTCGGCTGGTAGACGCCCGTTAACTGGTTGAAGAACGTCGTCTTGCCGGCACCGTTGGGGCCGATGAGCGACACGATCGCGCCGCGCGGGATGCTGAAGTCGACGTCGTCGGTCGCGACGAGCCCGCCGAACTCCTTGCGGACCTTGGTCGCGACGACGAGATTGTCCTCGGCCATCAGTCGTCGCTCGGGTCGCGGTCAGTGAGTGTGCCCTCGTGCTCGACGTCGTAGAACGGCGTGTCGTGCACGCCCTCCTCCATCTCGATTCGGTGCCGACGCTCGGGTATGAGCCCAGCGGGTCGGAGCAGCATCATCGTCACGATGATGATCCCGTAGATGCCGAACTGGTACTTCGTGGGATCGAAGTCGAGGCCGGCGTCCTGGATCTTCGAGCCGATCGTGGCCAGCCCCTCGCGGTCGAGGTAGCCGAGGATCATCGCCCCGGCGATGACGCCCCAGACACTTCCCATGCCGCCGAGGATGACCATGCACAACAGGAAGACCGAGAACTGGAAGAAGAAGTCCGCCGGGAACGCGCCGCCGCGGAAGCTCGCATAGTACGCGCCGGCGACGCCGCCGAAGAACGCGCCGAGGGCATACGACCAGGTCTTCGTCCGCATGAGCGGCACGCCCATCGCAGCCGCAGCCGTCTCGTCCTCGCGGATGGCGATCCACGCGCGGCCGAGGCGTGAGTCGCGGAGGCGAACGGTGCAGAAGACCGTGATGAGCAGCAGCGCGAACGCGCCGAGGTAGAACCACATGGCGCGGTTCGGCGACGTCTGGAAGTTCTTCGGCAGGCTCGTGAAGCTCGCGAGCACGGGGAAGCCGGCTGCGTCGATCGGCGCAATGCCGAAGGTGCCGTGCGTCAGGTCGAAGCCGAAGAAGTTGTCGCCGTTGCGGACGACCTGCGGCACGATCTCACCGAATCCGAGCGTGACGATCGCGAGGTAGTCCCCGCGAAGGCGAAGGGTGGGCAACCCGATCACGATGCCGGCGAAGAGCGTCAGGAATCCGGCCAGGAGCAGGACGAGCCACATCGTGATGTGGATGCCGGGCTGGTCGCTCGGCACCGACGAGAGGAACGAAAACGTGACCTGGTCGAACTGCTGCGAGGCGAACCAGCCGGCGGTGTATGCCCCCACCGCGTAGAAGGCGACGTAGCCGAGGTCGAGCAGGCCCGCGTAGCCGACGACGATGTTGAGCCCGAGCGCCATCATTGTGAACGCGACCATGACGACCATCGACTCCGTCGACGGGATGAAGTCGCCGATCAGTGGCAGGCTCTGGAGGATGTCCTCGTACCACGGGTAGAGGAGGCCGAGGACGATGACGCCCGGGGCGATCCACTTGTCGCGCGACCCCGTGGCGAAGCCGCGCGCGCGCTCGGCGACCGAGGTCACGCGCCCTCCGGTGTGCGCTCCCCGAGCAGGCCCTCGGGCCGGAAGACCAGGACAGCGATGAGGATTCCGAAGACGATCGACCGTGTCCAGTCACCGCCGGGCGCGTACCAGAGCAGGCCCTCGTTGAACGACTGGATGAAGCCGATCAAGAGCGCACCGAGCACGGCGCCGGGCAGGTTCCCGATCCCGCCGAGGACGGCGGCGGTGAAGGCGATGAGCCCGAGCTCGAAACCCGTGTCGTAACGCACCTGGAACTCGAGGAAGAAGACGAGCCCGGCTACAGCAGCGAGCGAGCCGGCGATGACGAAGGTGGTCGAGATCGTCCGGTTGACGTTGATCCCCATCATCGCCGAGGCCTCCGTGTCCTGGGCGACGGCACGCATGGCCTTCCCCTGGCGGGTGGACTCGACGAACCACGTCAGGACGGCCAGCGCCGGAACGATGATCGCGAGCGCGATGACGAGCTTCCACGTGAACCGAACGTCGCCGATGCGGAACGCGACGCCCTGTGGAATCAGCTCGGAGCCGCTTTCGTAGTCGACGCCGTAGAGCGCCAACGACACGTTCTGGACGATGAAGGACATGCCGACCGCGGTGATCAGCGGCGCGACTCGCGGCGCGTTGCGCAACGGCCGGTAGGCGACACGCTCGATGCTCGCGTTGGCAACGGCGAACAGCGGAATGGTCACGAGGAGCGTCACGACGACGGCGCCCGCGACGGCCGCGTTGCTCGAGGCCGGCGTGACGCTCAGAACGCTGAGCATCAGCGTGCTCGCGACGAGCCCCGACAGAGCGAACACGTCGCCGTGGGCGAAGTTGATCAGCTGCAGGATCCCGTAGACGAGCGTGTAGCCGAGCGCGACCACGCCGTAGACCGTTCCGCGCGTGAGCCCGTCCAGCCCGACGTTCAGGAAGTACGTCGGGTCCTTGAAGAAATTGACCGCCAGCCAGAGGACGATGACGCCGACGAACCCGAGCCCGAGCCCGTTGACCACGTTCGGGGAGCGCATCGTCCGAAGGACGCTCGTCGCGGTCGAACCCATCGGGGTGCGACTTTAAACCGCAATTCGCGGGAGGGCAACGCCCTCCCGCGAATTGCGTCCTAGCTCTGACTACTTGCCGAGTGCGGCGTCGACCGTCGTCTGCTTGGGAGCGATGGTCGTGACCGTCGTGAGCTTGTCGGTGGCCTTGTAGACCGTGATGGCCACCGTTGCCCCCGCGCTCGCCACCGGGTCACCGTCCGAGCTGAACGTGAACGAGCCGAGAAGGCCGTCCTGCACGTCCGACGCGAACAGCTTCGAGATGACGTCCGAACGCGAGCCGTCCGACGCGGCGATCGCGTCGAGCATCGTCTGCGCAGCCTGGCCGCCGTAGATCGCGTACGGGTCGATGTCCTTGCCCGACAGCGGGCCGTTCAGGAGGCCGTCGACGAATGCCTTGGCCGTGCCCTGGAACTTGTCGATCGGCTGACCGGCGACCGACATGAACATCCCGGACGCTGCCGAGCCTGACTCGTCGATCGTGGCCTGCGTCGTGAACCCGTCCGGCGCGATGAGCTTGACCGCACCGTCGTTCGGGCCGAGGACGGCGACCTTGTCCTTGATGACCTGAGCGCCGTTCTCGTCGATGAGGCCGCCGAGGAACACGGCGTCCGCACCGGTCGACTTCACCTTGTCGAAGAGCGACGTGTAGCTCGTCGCCTTCGGATCCCAGGCCTCGAAGCCCGCGATCTTGATGCCGAGCGACTCCGCTGCGTCACGGAAGTTCGTCGCGACGCCGAGGCCGTAGGCCTCCTTGTCGTTCAGGACGTAGATGTTCTTGATGCCCTGGCTCTGCGCGAACTCGGCGTCCGCGGCGCCCTGGTACGCGTCGTTCGCGACCACGCGCAGGTAGTTCCGCGATCCCGACGGGTAGTACTTGTCCGGCTCGGTCGAGTCGCACGACGGTGCCGCTGCCGTGAGGCAGACGTACGTGTTCGCCGGCGACATCATCGGGATCCCGCCGTCGGGAGCCTGGTTCAGAACCGGGATCTCGATGGCAGCGCACCCGGAGTTGAACGTTCCGATGACGCCGATGACGCCATCGTTCGCCGCGTAGGCGTTGGCGTTCGCCGAGCACTTGCCCGAGTCCCACTTGCCCGCCTGTGCGGTCGCGTCGTCGCACGACTGGAAGCCGATGTTGTAGTCGCCGGCCTTCCAATCCTGCTGCTGCAGCTGGAACTTGATGGCTGCGACGATCTGCTCGGTCTGCGTCCGCGACGAGCCCTGGAGCGGGAAGTCCGAGGCCAGGATGTAGTCCGGGTCCCCGTCACCCTCGTACTCGATCGCCGTACAGGACGACGACGGAAGCGCCTCCGGAGCGCCACCACCATCGTCCCCACCGCAGCCGGCGGCAACGAGCGCCAGCGCGGACACGAGCAGCCCGATTGAGACGAGCACGCTCTTCTTTGCAGTCAACCTCTTCCTCCTCACCTCGAATAACCGAACTCGCACCGGGCCCGGCCCGGCGTGGGGCGAAGTATCAGCCCTCGTGTCGTGCAGCGCAACCGACAACACGCGCGCACAACAACACCCGGCGTAACATCGTCGGCCCTTCGCGCCATCTCCCGGTAAACGACCTGGAGGTGGCAATGACAACGGCTTCGGACGACCGATGACGACCGATGCAGACCTCATCCGCGCCTCGCGCACGGACGCCGGAGCGTTCCGGCAGCTGTACGACCGCTATGCAGAACGCATCTACCGGTTCCATCTCGGCCGGTCCAGAGACGCGAACGCAGCGCACGACCTGACGGCCGAGACCTTCGCGCAGGCATGGCTGTCGCGGGCGAGCTTCCACGACCAGGCGGGCGGCTCCGGCGGGCCCTGGCTCTTCGCCATCGCTCGCCATGTCCTCTCCGCGTCGGTTCGCCGCCGTCGCCTCGAGCGGACAGCCTGCACGCGACTGGGCGTCCTCGACCGACTCGACCGAGAGCCGGCGACCGCCGAGCCCGACGAGACCTGGCTCGAAGGGCTGAACGAAGCGCTGGCAGAGCTTCCGGACGCACAGCTCGACGCGATCCGTCTGCGCTTCGTGGACGACCTCGCCTACGAGGAGCTCGCCGATGAGCTCGGCACGACTCCGCAGGCCGCACGCGTCCGCGTGCATCGCGGGCTGTCCGCGCTCCGACTCCGTCTCAATTCATCGAAGGAGAGCACCTCATGACCGACGTCACCACCACACTCGACCGGCTCGGCGACGCGCTCGAGAGCGCCGCTCGGGCTGAGCTGTCTCTGGCGCCCGAAGCCGGCCGCCCGCGGCGACGCAGGTTCTCGTCACGGGTCGCGATCGCGGTCGCCGTCCTCGCCGTCCTCATTCCCGGCGTCGCCCTCGCGGCGAGCCAGCTCATCGGCACCGACGCGGTCGAGCAGAGCCTTCCGGCCGGGACGCTCGCCCTCGCTGGCACGAACCCGACCTGCACGGTCGTCGTGCAGGACGTCGAGTACCTGTGCACGCTCGAGCACGCGCCGGCGCCCGAGGTGTCCGACTGGAAGGGCACGGTCGAGCCGACCGTCGATGCGACGAAGCACGTGAACGGCGGCTGCCGCTCACTCACTTCCGACGGTCGCGAATGGCGCTGCTACCTCGGACAGGCCGCGATCGACCAGCAGATCATCGGCCCCGACTTCCTCGGCGAGTACGCGCCGTCGCCCGGCGTCGGCTAGCGAACGCGCACACGTACTGTTGAAAGGTCATTCGAGTGGGTACGTCGAGAGCACCCCGGGCCCCGCGCACCAAGGCGTCGGACCGCTCCACACGACCCTCGAGAGGAGTCGCCATGAACACGCCGCCGATCGTGTCGCCCGAGGAGTGGGCGGCCGCCCGCGAGAAGCTGCTGGTCAAGGAGAAGGCGCATACGCACGCACGCGACGCGCTCGCCGCCGAGCGGCGGCGGATGCCGTGGATGGCGGTCGAGAAGGAGTACCGCTTCGAGGGCCCGAGGGGCCCGGTGAGTCTCGCCGACCTGTTCGAGGGCCGTCGCCAGCTGGTCGTCTACCGCGCGTTCTATGCACCGGACGTCACCACGTACGCCGAAGGAGGCTCGTACCCCGAGCGAGCCTGCGTTGGCTGCTCGATGGTCGCCGACCAGGTCGCGCACCCCGCGCACCTGAACGCCCGCGACACGACCCTCGCCTTCGTCTCGCGTGCGCCCCAGGAAGAGATCGAGGGCTTGAAGGAGCGCATGGGCTGGGAGCTGATCCCGTGGTACACGATCACGGACGACTTCGACGCCGACTTCGACGTCGGCGAGTGGCACGGCACCAACGCGTTCATCCGGGAAGACGACCGCATCTTCCGCACGTACTTCGTCGACAACCGCGGCGACGAGGCGATGGGGAGCACGTGGAGCTATCTCGACATCACCGCGCTCGGGCGGCAGGAGGAGTGGGAGGACTCGCCGGAGGGCTATCCGCAGACGCGGCCCTACGGTTGGTGGAACTACCACGACGCGTACGCAAGCCAGCCGGCGTCTGCTCGATGAGCGCGCTGCCGTAGCGCGGCGACCTCGCGCTCGACCGCCGTGCTACGTATCTCGCCGTGATCACGCGACTCTGGCGTGGCTGGACGGCGACCGAAAGCGCCGACGCCTACGAACGCTTCCTGCTGACGGAGTTGTTTCCGCAGATGCGCGAGATCCCCGGGTTCCTCGGCGCCGACGTGCTTCGGCGTGCCGAGGAGGGCGAGGTGGCATTCGTCACGTTGACCCGCTTCGACACGCTCGATGCGATCCGCGCCTTCGCCGGAGAAAACTACGAGACGCCGGTTCTGGAGCCGACCGCCCTCGCGCTGCTCTCACGCTACGACCCACGGGCACAGCACTTCGAGACGTCGTCGTTCGACGTCTGACACCCTGGCCGCCACCGCTTGCACAGCGCTCCTCCGCCGGCGTCTCTCGCTTACGCCAGCGCCTGCACCAAGATCACAACGGCCCAGATTGCGACGACGTAGATCGCGATGACGGCGAACGCAGCCGCCAAACCGACTCCGATCGCCCCCCAGTTCCGACCGGATGGCTCGGTCGTCGCTGACCGACCCCCGGGCAGCGCATCGCTGCGGTCGAAGACTCCGCTACTCACTGCTGCCCCCTAAACCCCCGATGACTGACTCCGTGTCAGTTCCCTGAAGCGACTTTCAGGCGTTCAAGACCAGCGAGCGGCTGCCAATCGACAGCCGCTCGCTTGTCCGTGCCCTATCGGCGCGAATAGCCGAACCCGCCGAGGGCGAACACGATGAGCAGGATGATCAAAATCCAAGCCCAGACCGGCATTTTCAACCCCCTTGTCGACTGCACCTTGCACCGAGACCAATACCCCTCAGGCGCTGAGTTCGAACGTCGGAGAGCCACGCAGGAGGAGACGCAACTCGATGCCGGAGGTGGGGGTCGAACCCACACGTCCCGAAGGACACGGGATTTTGAGTCCCGCGCGTCTGCCAGTTCCGCCACTCCGGCGAGCCGGACGATCGTAGCGTCGTGTGCATGCCGCGACCTCGTGGCCGGAGGCGGGCTGTGCCTGCCGGGAGGCCAGCATGGGCCAGTGGGTGCACGCGAACAGGAAGGGGGCTCGTCGGGGGAACCATCGTTTCCCCCCACGCGACTATCCGAAGAATGCGCGCGCGACCTCGTACCACTCCGGCGGCACCGTCTTCAGCTCGCGCGTCGCCTCGTCGAGGGACACGTCACCGATGGCGTCGCCCTGGAGAGCGGCCATCCGCCCGAACCGTCCCTCGTGCACGAGGTCGGCCGCCTTCAGTCCGAAGCGCGTCGCGAGCACCCGGTCCCGAGGCGTCGGCGTGCCACCGCGCTGAACGTGTCCGAGGACGCTCACGCGCGTTTCGAATCCCGTCCGCGCCTCGATCTCGCGGGCGAGCGCGTCCCCGACCCCTCCGAGGACGACGTGGCCGAACTGGTCGGTGGCGCGGGCCTCCTCCGCCACCAGACGCTGCTCGCCGGAGGCGTACGTGAGCTCGTATCCCTCGCTCACCACCACGATCGAGAAGTCCTTGCCGCCCTCGTGGCGCTTCACGAGGCCGGCACACGCGTCCTCCACGGTGATCGGCTGCTCGGGGATCAGGATCACGTCGGCTCCGCCCGCGATTCCGCTCATCACCGCGATCCAGCCCGTGTGCCGCCCCATGACCTCCACGACCATCACCCGGTTGTGGGACTCGGCTGTCGTGTGCAGCCGATCGATGGCTTCCGTGGCGATCGTGACCGCCGTGTCGAACCCGAACGTGTAGTCCGTCCCGGAGAGGTCGTTGTCGATCGTCTTCGGGACTCCGACGACCGGAAAGCCGTGCTCCCCGTGCAGGCGACCGGCGACGCCGAGTGTGTCCTCGCCCCCGATCGCGACGACGGCGTCGAGACCTGCTTCGCCGAAGTGGCGCAGGACGGAGTCGACGCCGCCCTCGACCTTGTACGGGTTCGTCCGCGTGGTGCCGAGGATCGTCCCGCCGCGCGGCAGGATGCCCGAGACCTCGCGCCGCCCGAGCGGCGCGAAGATGCCTTCCGTCAGACCCTTCCAGCCGTCACGCACCGCCACCATCTCGTGCCCGCGGTCGGTCGAGCGGCGCACGACCGCGCGAATGACCGCGTTGAGGCCGGGACAGTCACCGCCGCCGGTCAGGATCCCGATTCGCATGCCGGCCCCGGCTCAGACGTCCGGAGGTCCGGACTGAGCTAGCGCGGCGAAGCCGTCGTGGGCCACGAGGACCGCATCCATGCCGGATCGCTCGAGCTCGGACACGTCGTCGGGCGTCGCATCGCGCAACTCCGCGATCGCGAGCTTCCCGGCCGGCACGTCGTGGAGCAGCTCCAGCACGGCGGCGAGCGGATCGTCGTCCGCCTCCTCGCCGACCGCGAGCAGGAACACCTCCGGATCGAAGTAGCGCAGCGCGCGCTCGAGGTCCTCCGACTCGGAGA
>Ga0070670_100003964_pt1 | contig 12358 bp, 7 predicted proteins | sample KBSS63metaG_FD_64665 | JGI IMG/M metagenome (GOLD analysis project Ga0070670, IMG submission 64665) | Switchgrass rhizosphere microbial communities from Kellogg Biological Station, Michigan, USA - KBS S6-3 metaG | ecosystem: Host-associated > Plants > Roots > Rhizosphere > Soil ... | reverse complement strand
TTTTCAAATTATCAGCGAGGGTGGTATTACCGGCACCGTTGCTGATCCAAGAATTATTTTAAAGAAAGCGCTGGAAGAGGATGCTGTCAGTATTATTCTTTGTCACAACCATCCATCAGGAAGTTTGAAGCCGAGCAAGGCAGATGAAGAACTTACATTTAAAATAAAAGAAGCGGCCAAATACTTCGACATTAAAGTGCTCGATCACTTAATTGTAAGTGATGATGGCTATTATAGTTTTGCCGATGAAGGGATATTATAACGCGACAACGAAGCCACCATCTGGTGGCTTCGTTATTTTTCTCATCTGGGGCTCCTATAAATCAATGTATCATTAATAATCATATCCGCTTTACCCGACTCCTTAAGAATAAAAGAAGCGTAAACGGTTTTAGTGGCAGGATCAAACCTGTTATCTGTAACAGCAGGATTTGGAACTGCTGTTTTTGTACCCGAAACACTATTGGTTATATTGGTGATCTTGTTAGTAGTTAATTCAAATGTGAACTGGGGAGTAAAACCGGTAATGCTTGTTGGCAATCCACCCGTAGTTGCGGGATGTGGGTAAGGACTCGATACATTCAAATTTCTCAACGTAGCAGTAGTAGTACCCGTTGTGAATATATTTACATCGCTAAAATACCACGTTGTTGTATTTACATCGTAATTCCTGTCATTAGGGCCAAACCTGTATTTCAACGTATATACACCATCAAACCTGTTAATGCCGTTTATCAGATAAAGCATTGTACCAAAATTGCCGCTGATAATTCCGGTAGAAGCAGTTTTAATTGTCAACGCCAAAACATAATTCTTTCCATATAACTGATCGGGGTTCGGAAATTGAATCGGTAAAATTACTTCTCTCTTACCCTTTGGTATGACCACTGTTTTATTAGGCAAAGTGAACAGGTTGGATGGAATGAGCACATAGCTTGATGCTGCTGATACCTGCGATTTATAGGTAGAAAATACAGCCGGATCAGCCACGTCAACTTCTACAGTAATTTCTTGAGCGGCGTCGTGAGCACCAGAATACCTTACAATTGCATTATGAATACCGGGAGCATCCATAACCACATTGATCGTTAGTAATGGATATTTACTTGTTGTTGGCGATGTTAAGTTAGCGCTGTTTGCAAATTCAAGTACGTTCTGTGTTTTCTCCGGATCCAGCAAGTTCGAGTCGTCTTTAAGACAGCTCGTTAAACTTGCCGCCAGTAGTACTGCGATAAAAAATATTTTTATTGATTTCATTGTTTACTTTTTTAATTAATTACTTGGCCCAGAAAATTAAAGTGGTGAACTTATCAATGCCTGTGGGAACGTTCGAGGCATTTGTATTGTATTCCGAAATTGGATAGGGAATACGTGTCGGCATGCGATCGGGCCTTGTAGCCATGGAAACCGTAGAGGCCATTGTTTGTGTTGGACCTGTTCCGGTAACTTTCGGATAGCCTGTTCTTCTATATTCATTCCATGCTTCATGCGAATGAATCATAGTAAGTGCAATATACTTCTGCGTGATAATCGCTTCGATCTTTTCTTCATCAGAAGCAGCCAATGCAAAATTTACGAGCTTATTTGTTGCATTGGTTGTTCTGTAAGCGGTGGCGTCAGCTACCGGAGCACTATAAGTGCCGGTTCCCGGTATTGTATTGGTATTATCTTTATACAAATAGGTAAACGATGCTTCAATGCCTTTATTAAATAATGTTGCGGCATCGCCAGTTATATAGCCACGTACCACTGCCTCTGCCTGAAGAAAATAACTTTCCGCAGCCAATATTAATGGCAATCCCGCATCAAAGCCTTTATAAATACCGGCCTTGTCGTAAGCTGTTCCGCTGGTTCCTTTGAACCAATAATTTGGAACAGCGCTGTTTGGAGGGGTTGGGTTAGTTTCATTACCTAGCTGATTTGCAGGTGTGCCTGGAAAGACCTTGAACATAGCAACACCACGCTTTGTATCCTTGATCTTTGTACTATCATAAAATGAAAGTGAGAAATAAGAGGGCAATCTGGATGATGCAGATGCCGTATTGGTAACACTATATGGCCATATTGGGTTTTGTTTCCCGGATACTTTCACAAAAACAGGGTTCAGTATCGCATCCTGTGTAAGAAATCCGTCCGAACTAAAAGTCGTGTTCTTGAATTGAACTTTTCCGCCAGCTCTTACAATCAAACGCAATTTAATTGTATTGGCCAATTGTTTCCATAGGGTCATGTTAGGAGTAGTTTGGCTAAACAAAGGATCACTTGCTGTTGTTAATGGCTGAACTGAGAGGGGATTGGCTAAACCTGTATTAATTAAAGAAACTGCAGTATCAATCTGTGCCGCCAGATCTTTATAAATATCCTGTGCTTTATCATATTTGGGATTTATATTTTCGAGCCCTAATAACGCGTCAGTGTAAGGCATGTCATTATACTGATCAACCAGTAGTTGAAAATCATGAGCCATCATGATCCTGGCCACGGCATTGTAATAGACCAATTTTGGATTGCTGCTCGTTTTATCTTTTATATACTTGTAATCCTCAAGGTTATTTAAAGTATTCGCCCACAAATTGTTGGCGGTTCCGGTTGTGTAGTCATAACTGATTACTGTACCAAAACCACTAAAACCACCGGCATTGGCCCGATACATAAGATCAGCTCCGAAAGAATTGTAATCAACGTTTACAATATTAGCCGTGCCTGTCAGTGCTTGCGGCATTACCAACTCAGGTGTGTTAGTCGTAGGATCGTTTGGATTTGTATTGATGTTCAGAAATTTTTTGCAGGAGGCGGAGAATACAACGGCTGCTCCTGCCAATATATAAATATGTTTCTTCATCGTCGGTTAGTTTAGAAAATTAAAGAAATGGTGGCACCATAATAACGCGAAGGGGGTGAACTGACAATAGCGGCAACACCAATACCGTTGCTCGTGGCTCCGTTGTCACTGTATTCCGGATCAGTATAAAGGTTTGTTTTAGGCAATAACATAAGCAGGTTTCTACCTTGAACACTTATGGTAGTTCTCTTGATATACTTTACCTTACTCAAAACCTTGCCTGGAAGGTCGTATGAAAGAGCAACTTCCCTTAACTTCCAGAAAGCACCCGATGCAACATAATTTTCTGCAACTCCCGTACGAACAGATTGAGTCCAGAAACCATATCCACCATCTCTCACTTCAATATTGGTGTTAGCTATATATTCACCGGGTTTGCTTGGATCAGGATAAGAAGAATTTGGAAATACAAACCTTTCACGGTTAAATGCAACCGTAGCTAAGCCACCACCGGAAAAATCGAAAGCGGTGGTGTTGTTCATATAAGTAACATACCCACCACGATATTCGCCAAGTGCTGATAAACGCAGGGTCTTATAACTTACGTCAAAGTTCAAACCCAGGATATGTACAGGAACTGCACTTCCTAATACCTTATTTGTTGTTTCCCTCACCGGATAACCGGTAATAGGATCTACAACTACACGTCCCTGAGGATCCCTTTTATAATAAGTAGAAAAAATCACTGGAAAGGGTTGTCCCGTAATTGCATAGGAACCATTGCCCAGGCTAATGCTTGAAATATCGCCGTAAATAGCCAGTACTTTATTTTCAATTACATAAGTATAATTTCCTCCTAAGTTCAAATTCCAGTTCTTTTTGCGGATAACATTTGCATTGGCAGTAAGCTCTATTCCCGAACTGCTTGTTTTTGCCGCATTTAGCAGGTAACTCGAGAAGCCCGTGGCATTAGATACACTGGCAGTAACGGTCTGGTCTACTGTATGAGTACTATACCATGTCAAGTTCATAACATAACGGTTATCAATGAAGCTGGCATCAATACCCGCTTCCCAACCTTTTGTAAACTCGGGCTTTAGATTTTTGGACACAAGTCTGTTATCTAAAGTGTATCCACCTCCATTTGCGTATGGATAACCATATGCCTGACTAAATGTTGGATCAAGTTGATAGGCCCCAAAAGATCCCGGAAGATTTACCTGTCCCACTTTGGACCAACCTCCCCTTAACTTCAGTGAGCTTAATGGTTTCCATTTGCCCAAAACAGGAAAAATTTCTAATGGAGAAATTGAAAGATCAGCCGCCGGATAGAAAAAAGATCTAAACTCAGGATTCAAGGTAGAAAGCCAGTCATTACGCCCACTTGCGTGCAGGTTCACCCATTTTCTAAACCCGATGTTCAGGTCTCCATAAGCACCTAATTGGCGAGCCTTGAATTTATCTCCACTGGCAGTGGGTGTTGTCAAAGTATTAGCAAGATTAAATAGACCAGGAACTACAAGTCCGGATATAGAGGTGGATACATTTTTGCTTTGATCCTGCCTAACCCCACCTGCTGCAATAAACCGGATGCTAAAATCATTGAACTTTTTCCTGATCGCTGCCTGAAGTTCAGAGTTTAAACGTGTGGAATAGAAAGCACTTTCAGTAAGACTGCCCGAAATATCTGTTTTCTTGTAGCTTCCGTGAGTAGTAAGTTTCGCGAAGTCTGAATAAGTATATTTATCAGCCGTGGTAGAGACATCGTTGTTGCGGGTAGTGATCGCCAATCGATAAGTAAAATCCAGCCAGCTCAATGGCGCAAATTTTAGATCTAAGCTTGCCGTTAAATAATCGTTCCTTGTGTACTGGCGATAATTATCGAGTAAAAAATAAGGATTTCTATAAAAAGGATTGTAATAACCGTCTGGTGTTGAAAATTTATCTGTTTTCCAGTCCTTATATCTTGTGATTTGAATACTGGCAGGTGTTTGCATCAATTCACCATAGATGGTCCCTGTCTGGCTTGTAATATCATACCTGTTTTGCGTATAACTGGTATTGATGGTAATACCCAAAGTTCTTGCAAATTGTCTCGTTCCATTAAATCTTACTGTGGACTTATTATACTTATCCTTTGGCGTAGTTCCTAAACCATCGATATATTGTGCTGATACAAACATGCTACCTCTATCATCACCACCCGAAAGAGAAATATCTGTTTGATTCGTGCGCCCCTGTTGCCAGAAGCTGTTTTTCCCGTTTACCGGCGAATAAGGAAGCATTTGAATACTTCCATCAGCTAACGGTTGTCCAAGAGGACGTAATGTTCCATCGAAAGCCGGACCATACTGTTGGTTCTCGTCCGGTGTATATACCGGGAAGTTGGCTGTTGAACCCGCCCCGAAGCGCTGCTGTAATTTCGGAAAGAAGGAGGGCTCTTCTATTGTATAGGTATTTGAAACCCTGACTTCAGGCTTGGATCGGGAACCTTTTTTTGTGGTGATCAGAAGGGCTCCGTTAGAGGCCTCTGAACCATACAAAGCTGTGGCACTGGCTCCGTTTAATACCGTTATATCCTGAACGTCTTCAGGATTCAGATTTCCCAGTAATTCATTTGGAACAATGACATTGTCTAATATAATTAATGCCTGGTTATTTCCGGTTATGGAACGCTGACCTCTTAGTACAACCCGATAAGATGGGTTTACACCGCCACTGGTAGCACTAATTTTTAAACCGGCAACCTTACCAGTCAAAGCACCGGCAATGTTAGTTGCCTTACCTGCTGTAAGTTTTTCGGCATCAACCCTGGTAGTTACATAACCAAGGTCTTTCCTTTTTGAAGAAATACCTCCGGCTCCAACCACTATTTCATCCATTTGGGATGCAACGCCTGATTCAAGGATAATGTTCATTGAATTACCTGATCCGATAGCAACCGTTCTGCCTTTGAATCCTATATAAGAAAATTCGAGTGATCTAGCAGAAGAAGGAACGTTGAGTGAAAAAATTCCATTGGAATTTGTCACAGTTCCCAAATTAGTACCGGGGATTGTGATTGAAACACCGGGAAGCGGCTCCTTGTTTTGAGAAGTGACGACGCCAGCTATCGTTCGGTTTTGCGAATAGGCATAGCTAATAGTTACACCCAATACGAGCAGTAGTACAAGTTTTCTCATATGCGTTTGGTTTATAAAGTTCCTGGTGTTGTACAGCGGGTAATGCCGGTATTCAAAGGGTCAGAATAAGCGAAGGGGAATGAAGTTTTTAAAGGGGGATCGAGTGTAAAATAATTAATTGCAATAAAAAATTAAGAATTCCCCAATGTCTTTTTGTACAGTTTGGGAGAATTTATTCACATGTAAAAAATGCGTAAGCCAACGAGTTTAAAATGCTATGCTTAAGTGGTCGGTCGTGTCAATATCGTATTTGAATTTCCTCGAAGTCTTGAAATATTCCATTTGAAGCCCATAGCGATCTACATTTTCAATCAACTCCATGATAAGTCGCATCGGGTGTTGCTTACAGTTTTGCAGATAACGAAGTTTTTTAATTATGCCTGTGCGGTCGGTCCGCCAAAAGTCATTGGTATTTGAATTTCTTCAAGGTCTTTTATTGGTCCGTTAGCTGCCTCGTAACGATTAACATTTTCAATTAATGCTTTCATGAACCGTTTAGCATGTTGAGGTGTGAATATGATGCGAGATTTTACTTTACTTTTTGGGGTGCCTGGCATTACATTCACAAAATCAATCACAAACTCGGCATGCGAGTGAGTAATGATGGCAAGGTTTGCATAACTGCCTTCTGCAACTTCTTCTGAAATCTCTATGTTGATTTGATTTTGAGGCTGGTTTTGTTGATCCATAACTACTGAGTAAGGAACTCAAATGTACGGACAAAAAAGAGGCCTTCTCATTTGAAAGCCTCTTTGTGAATTAAAAATGATTGAATTTATTTTTGAAGTTACCTGTCACCAATCCATTTCCACGTCTCTTCCCAATGAGTCCTCAAATAAGGTGACGTTGTGATTACTGAGGGTTGATACATGTTGTATTTTATCTGAATCGTTTTTGTAGCTGCATCATACGCATTAACACCAGTAGGATCTAGACCGGCAGACCTTGTATTACCGGCAGGCTGTCCATAATAATTTGTAACGCTCACAATTTTATCAGTTACAGGGTCAAATTGAAACACCAATCCAAAACTTCCATAATAACTGAAACCGGTGGCACCGCTCGAAATAGGAACATCTATATCGCCAATAACGGTGGGATCAAATACAATGCAAGCAGTAGGCCCAGAAGTTCTAAGCTCATAAATTTGATTGCCATTTCCTCCTGCCTGTAACGCGTTATTAACGTGCGTTAGAGTAGAATTTGCATAATCAACCATTGTTCCACTTGTTATTTCGTAAATCCCATCCCACTTATTCTTAACAGCTACTCCTGCAAAAGCTTCTGCATGGTCGGTTGTAATTTGCTTACCCCCGGCGTCTGTAATTTTAAAATAAAAGCCATAGGTATGTGACAAATTCCATTTTGCGCCATTTAGGGTAATTGGAATAGTAACAGCGGTTACCCCCGGATCAAATGTAACCGTATAAACATTGCCTGAGCGGGTTACACCTTTTCCTGCCACAAGGGTAAAAAGGCTGTCAGGCAAAACTTCAAAAGATGAACCATTATCACTGTTATATGCAACAATAGAATCCGGGATGTTGGTTAATTTAACAGTAAGCGGCTGTGTCACATCAGACATGGAAACAGCATCTCTTCTTACTGTTATTAGTTGAATTGTTTTCTGGTCCGAAAAAGGAGAAAAATACTGGACATTGTCCGGGACCTCGGCCAACCTTACTCTTGATGTTCCCTTGTCTCCCACTTCTTTTACATCATTTTTTATACAGGATGGTAGAGCTGAAAAAAGCACTAAGCATCCCAGAAGATAATTCAGAAATTTATGTTTCATATTAAATAGCTTTTAAGTAGTAGTTTGTTATTTATCCCACCAAACGTGGATATCCTGAGTATCTCCACCCATTCCGGTAGCGGCTATATCAGTTTCTTCTTTATTAGTAGCATATTCGTTTTGCCCATACACGTATCTCCTTGGGATTTGCTTAGTGCTATTCACTGCATCTGGAGCCGGAGTCAAAACGGGATAACCAGTTTTTCTCCAAATACTCCAACCTTGAAGACCATTAGGGTAGAAAGCGATATATCGTTGAGTAGCGATCTGCTTTAAATTGGCGCCAGTACCCTGCGCGGCCGATAATGCCACACCCGCTTGTGTAAAGTAAGAAGCAGGTGGTGCAGGCAACCCCCATTCGTCATAAGAAAGATTCACACCCTGGACCAACAAAGTTGCAGCGTTTTCAGAAGTCCAGCCATAATCAGCAGCTTCGGTTCTTGCCAAGGTCACACTGGCAGCACTGACAATCACGACAGGATCTCCTTCTTCTCTGAAATCTCCACGCAGCACCCTAGCCCAGTCAGCATTTGCATCGGTAAACGCGGTAGTAACTGTTCTTGTTCTGCCGTAAGGCACACCTTTATTGGAAGTAGAATTCCATCCCGGATTGGGACTTGGAAGTTCCGTCGCTCCTCCAAAAACGGTTTGACGGTTGTCGCCAAGCGAGGAAAGGAGACCTACCATCGTGTTACTTTCACCATAATCTTTTCTTCCATTATAGACCTCGTACCATGCGTTTCTGAAGTTGCCTCCAGGATACGGGAGTTTGAAATTGTCAGCATTGGTGGAAATGTATCCGGCAGGATCGCTCAAGGCTGCCTTAAACTCAGTCGCAGCATACTCAGAAGGGCCAAGATAACGCTTTGACAAACGCAGAGCCATCAGCATTCTAAGGGAGTTTGCCAGTTTTTTCCATTTTGAGACATTACCGTTGTAAATGATATCTCCAGTAATGATAGAATTATCAAATTGGGTAACTGCTGTTTTTAACGTGCTGATCATTCCTTTGTAGATATCTTCCTGCTTATCATATTTGGGAGTAGGGTTGCCTTTGAGAGCTTCACTATAAGGAACATTTCCCCACCTGTCCGTAATTGTCCAGAAGATGTATTGCTGTAAAATCCGGGCGACTACGCTCTCGTTGTTGCTCAAATTTCTATTGATGATATCCTGAAGATCCATCAGAACGCCAGCATATTCCCCATTAAATGCAAGTTGCGGCAAGGCATACAGTGATACGTCTGTATATTGAGTTTCAGAAATATACTGGCCATACAAACCGCCACGAGTCATGGCTGCATAACCACCTAATGTGGATTCAGCATTTGTCAATAATGCGCCAACTATGGGAGTAGTTACTCCGCCGGGATTGACATTCGTGTCGCCAAAATCTTTGAACTTATCACAACCACTGTTCACAATGATTAGTGGGCACGCAATTAATAAAAATATTTTTAGCTTTTTCATTTTTCTAGTTTAATAGGTTAATTAGAATCCTACTCTTAGGTTAAAACCAAAACTGCGGGTGCCAGGGAAATTTCCTCTTTCACCACTAACATTACTGATCTCTGAAGGGTCCATATCGGCTGTTTTGGCATAAATCAATACCGGGTTCCTTGCAACCAAGCTTATTGTGGCCCTTTGAGCCCAATTACTGATCTTAAGTTTGTCAACGGGAATGTTGTAACCTATTGAAAGCTCACGGAGTTTAACGAAGGTGAGGTCATATACGAATTCGTCAAACGTCTTGTTGTTATAAAGGTTATGATAATAATCCTGAGCATCTACGTAATAGTCTACGGCCTTATTATTTGCATCAACGCCCGAAACGTGGATACCACCGCCATCAGCTACTGCATCGCGGATAGGGTTTCCTTTATCGTTAATAGTAGCAGTACGGGCTGTCAAACCAGAGTAAGATCCCCACATGTCGGAAAGTGAAACAAATTTTCCTCCCTTCTGATAATCAATATTTGCGTAAAAGGTAAAATCTTTTAGGAATTGAATTGTGTTTTGAATACCTCCTGTGTAGTCAGGAAGAACACTGCCAAAATATACATTAGGGTCATTTACATAAAATCCAGAAGAACTTAATACCGGTTGGCCGTCGATACGTTTAATACCGTTTCCATAAATCTGTCCCCAGTTTTTGCCTACTTCATGCACCATGTAAGGAGCGGTACTTCCCCAAACCTGTTCTACCGTAATCCTGTCAATACCGGGTGCGATTGAAACAACTTTATTCTCTAACAATCTACCCCAGGTGGCGTTGATTTCCCACTTGAAATTAGTGGTGGAAACTGGCCTTGCAGAAAATTGAAAATCAATACCTTTCTTCGTGATCTCTCCTGTGTTAATCAATTTAGAAGTAAATCCACTTGCACCGTTTGTTGACACGGCTAAAGGAAGACCTTTTTCAGTACCATCCCAATAAGTGCCGGCAATCCCTAAACGACTCTGTAAAAACCTTAATTCAATTCCGAGTTCTTTTTGTGTTTTAACGGCACCATGAATGGAAGAATCCACAAGTTGATCAGGTGTGCTCATCAAAAAATTACCGTTCCACTGGAACTGGCCTACTCCGTAGTTGAAGCCGGGATAACGGTAGGCTCCAAAAGTTGTTGAACTTGTACCAAGTGCTTGTGGAATTTCTCCCCATGCTCCTCTTAATTTTCCATAGCTTAACCAAGGAAGTGTGTTTTTAACCAAATCGCTAAATACGAAAGAAGCCCCAAAAGACTTTGAGAGGACATCATTGTTATCTGGCGGTAAAGTTGAGTACCAGTCATTACGCAGAGAAAACTCACCGAACAACATATTTTTGAAGCCAATGTTTCCGAACGCCATGACGGCCCGATACTTTTCTTCAATACGGTCATTAGATACCGTTGCCGTACTTTTTGAGTTTTGGAGTGTAAACAAATCAGGCACGTTCAAGCCTTCGTTAGTGTGTCCTCCGTTCTGCTTATACAACCAACGAAAGAAATCTGTACCCGCATTGAGGTTTAAAGAAAAGTTGTCTGAGAGCTTTCGATTGTAATTTGCCAACAAGTTTACGCTCTGGCTGTTGGAGTTAGACTCACTAGTTGAATAATATCCCTTAGCCCGAGGTTCATTGCCTGTGGTCTGAGTACCGCTCAGAGCAAGATCAGAAGAAAATTTCTCTTCAGACCACGCAAAATTTTGCTGTTTTCTGTAAGTTGCCCGAAGGCTTAAATCTTTTGTTACCTTATAATTTAAATTGAGGTCCCCATATAAACGGTCCCTGTTATTATAGGTTTTCGCCAGGTCAAACCAGGTAAAAAAGTTATACCAGTAATTACCAGCATAAAAACCGCGAGGATCAGCAGGGTCATAGCTATCGGGGTCATTGTGATTCCAGGAAGCATAGACACCCTGAGGCGTTCTTAAGTCTTTTAGCTCTCTCATGATGCCCATATCAATATCCCTGTGGAACCACTGATTAAAAGAGCCAGTGGATTGGTTAGAATAGTCGTCGGTAATTTCACCTTCCACTTTTTGAGTGACAAAATTGATGTTGGCTCCAAAAGTCAGATTACGTAAAATGTCTACTTCTGATTTGAAACTGAAGGTATTTTTCTTAAGGGAAGATGTGGGTAACAAACCCTTTACATCAACGTTTCCGTACGAGAACCGCATATTGAAAATATCGGTAGCCTTTGAAAAAGAGACAGAATTATTCAAAAGAACACCAGTATTGAAGAAATCTTTTGCATTATCTGTTTGAGGAGTAAGGTATGCCGTTCTATAAGAATATTTTGAATCGCCATACCATGCATACCACGGAATATATTCCTGGCCTACCATTCTGGGGCCCCAACTGGCATCATCGGAATAATTTGGGTAGTACTTGCCGTCTAATGCTTTCCACTCGTCTGGATCGCCAGCTTTCCAAGTGTATCTTTTTAGGTCAGCACTATTTCCACCTGCATAACTGTTTTGATAGTTAGGGAGAATATACACTTTGTCAAATTGCGCACCGATATTTACTTCTACTCCTACACCTTTAGATCTCTTTCCACTTTTAAGGGTAATGACAATAGCACCGTTAGCTCCCTGGCTTCCAAATTGTGCAGATGCCGCAGGTCCTTGTAGCACCGTGACGTCTTCTATATCATCCAGATTAACATCATTTGCATTTGGAAGAATTGTGCCATCAACGACATAAATAATTCCTCCCCCCGATCCAAGGCCAGACTCACCACGTAATCTTGCAGTTCCCTGACGATCTAATGCTGCAGCAGATTGGCTACGTACCTGCAAACCTGAAACCTTACCAGCTAATGCATTGTTAAGATTAGGCTGGCGTACAACATTTAATTGCTCAGCTGTAACCACCTGGGCATTAACAGACGTACTTCTCGAGGTACGTCTGGTGCCGTAAGCACCGGTAACAACAACTTCGCTCAATGTAGTTGCAGTTCCGGTAGAAAGAACAGTATTAATTACAGTTTCATTACCCACTGTAACTTCACGAGTATTATGCCCCTGGCTAGAAACGACCAGCACATCTCCTGTTTTGGCTGTTAAAGTGAAATTACCATTTCGATCTGCTGAGGTGCCTCGTGATGAGTT
>Ga0070670_100003962_pt1 | contig 12360 bp, 9 predicted proteins | sample KBSS63metaG_FD_64665 | JGI IMG/M metagenome (GOLD analysis project Ga0070670, IMG submission 64665) | Switchgrass rhizosphere microbial communities from Kellogg Biological Station, Michigan, USA - KBS S6-3 metaG | ecosystem: Host-associated > Plants > Roots > Rhizosphere > Soil ... | reverse complement strand
GCTCGACCTCGCCGGCGGGAAGGAAGTCGCGCGCGTCCCCGCCGGCCGGGGGCCGTGGGGCATCACGGTCGTCCGCCCGGTGCCGAAGTCAGGCTGAAGCCCGCGGCCCACGTCCGTCCCGGCGCCGGCTCGAAGTACCGCCCGTTCGACTCGTTGACGATGACCGAGCCGATCGCATTCCGGTCGAGCAGGTTGTCGGCGCGCACGAACGCGGCGACGCGCGCGCCGTGCACGGGAAACGTCCGGGCAAGCCCCAGGTCGAAGCGCGCGAAGCCGGCCGCATCCGCGGTGTTCGCGTCGTTCGCGAAGACCTGACTGACGGCGCGGGCCGTGAACGCGACGTCCCAGCCGCCCGAGGTCCAGCCGAGCTCCGCCCAGCCGTCGTGCGCCGGCACGCCGGGGATGCGCGCGCCCGCGGCCACCGCGCCGAACGCGCGCACGAACCGCGCATCGAGGAAGGTGTAGGCGAACGCGCCCCGCCACGTTCCGGCCGGCTCGTAACCGCCGGCCAGCTCGACGCCGCGCCGCCGCGACTCGCTGGCATTGACGTACGAGGTGCGCCCGCCGGCGCTGGTCTCGACCGCGATCTCGTCCTCGGTCCTGGCCTCGAACGCGCACAGCTCGAGGCGCGCCGCGCCGCGGCGGACCCGCGCCCCGGCTTCGGCGCTCGCGGTGCGGGCGGGCCTGAGATCCGTGTTGAGGCCGCTCGTCCCGTCCGGGCGGTAGGCGAGCTCGCTCAGCGTGGGCGTCTCGAATCCGCTGCCGGCGTTGGCGTAGACGGTGCACCACGACGTCGCGCGACAGGCCACGCCCGCGACCGGCGTCGCGCGCCGATCCGTGCGCGAGCCGCTGTCGTCGGGGTTCTCCGCGGTGACGTAGGAGTCGTGCACGCGGAAGCCGACCTCGGTCCAGCGCACGCCCGCATCGAGCCGCCAGCGCGTGCCCGGCGCCCACTCCGCCTGGCCGTAGAGCGCGCCGGCGGACACGCGGCCGCACTCGTCGCGCCGCAGCACGCCGCGCACGCCGAGCGTCTCGCCGACGAAGTTCTCGTAGCCCGTCCGGTGTTCGTCGGAGACCTCGCGCTCGGCGCCCAGCGTGAGTGCGAACGCGCCCGCGGCATGACGGAGGCGTGCGTCGTAACCGAAGTACGTGCGGTCGAGGTCGACGACTCCCCCGCCGCTCAACGGGTTCGCCTGCGCGGCGACGGGCACCGAGAGGAACTGCTCGATCGCGCGCGTTCCCGCGTAGCCGCCGGTGGACACCGTCGTGCGGGTCCCGAACGCGTGCTCGAGCCGTGAGCCCGCCTGGCCCTGCCGGGTCGACTTGCGCGTGTCGAAGCGCAGCGCGCCGGGACTCGCGGCCCCAGGCGTCAGCACGGCCTCCTCGGCGGTCAGCCCCTGCGGATCGTCGGCCCGCGCATCCAGGACATTGGCGGTCAGGTTCCAGCGGGTGGCGGCGCCGAGAAGCCCGCGACCGTGCAGTTGACCGAGCGCGCGCTCGGCCTGTGAATGGTCGCGGGACCCGTCGGTCGAGCTCGCGCTGCCGTCGGCCGCGTAGCCGCCGCCGGGCCATGGTCCCCGCACGCCGAGCCCGCCCCGCACGTGGTCCGACCCGGCGACCATCGGGCCCGCGCGCAGCTCGAGCTGCTGCGGCGGCGCCTGGCTGAAGAGCTGGATCACGCCGCCCGAGGAATTCCCATAGAGCGCGGAGAACGGTCCCCGGAGGACCTCGAGCCGCTCGGCCGCGTCGAGCACGAAGTGCGACACCTGGCCCTGCCCGTCGGGCATCGTGGCGGGGATGCCGTCCTCGTAGAGCCGCACGCCGCGCACGCCGAACGTCGAGCGCGCGCCGAAGCCGCGCACCGACACCTGCAGGTCCTGGGCTTCGTTCTGGCGGTCGCGCACGAGCACGCCGGGCACGCGGGGGAGCGCGTCGGGCAGCTCGAGCGTCCCGCGCGTGCGCCGCGCCGAGGCGGCGTCGACTCGATCGATCGCGGCGGGCACGTCGAGCGGATCGCGCGCGCCGCGGGTCGCGGTCACCACGACGGTGTCGACCGCGACGGGTTCACTCGCGACGACAGGAAGCGGAGCCGCCGCTGCGAGAACGAGCGCGGCGGCGGCAAGGGCGAGTCGAGCGCGGACGGGGGCGTCCGGCGATCGGGCGACATGCATCCTCCCGATCGTACGCCCGCCGAACGGCGAGTACTACGCGGGGACTGCGACCAGCGGCAGGACGACGAGGAAGACGCAGCCCTGGCCCGGAATGTCGCGCACCGAGATCCGGCCCCCGTTGGCTTCGATCGCCTGCTGGGCGATCGTGAGGCCCAGGCCCAGCCCGCCGCGCTTCGATCCGAGCTGCTCGAAGGCCCGGAAGGCGGCCTCTTGCGCCCCCGGCGGCAGCCCGCCGCATTGGTCTTCGACTTCGATCCAGACGTCGTTTCCGACCGGGCGGGTCCGGAGCCACACGCTGCCGTGAGGCCTCGTGAACTTGAACGCGTTCTGCAGCAGGTTCGAGATCGCGGACGCGAAGAGGTGCCGGTCGACCAGGACGACCATGCCGGGATCCGCCTGAACGACCTGGAGCTGAAGACCCCGATCCGCGGCACTCACGCGAGCGTCGACCTCCATCTCCCCGATCAACTCCATCAAACGACGGGGCTGCTTGAGCTGCGATCCGGCGGCCAGGCGAACCTCGGACAACGAGCGGTCGACCAGCTCACGCAGGCCGCGAAGACTCCGGCCGAGCACCTCGACCGTGCTGCCGTTCAGTCCGACCCGACCCGTCTTCAGCACTTCGAACGTCAGCATCGCCGTATTGAGGTAGTTGCGAAGCTCATGCGTGAACTCGCCCTGGCGCTGGACGTCCGCCGCCGAGGCGTCCGCCCCGCTCTGGCGGGCATACTCGGTCACCGCGCTCGCGATCGCATCGTCGAGGCAGCGATTCAGGGTGTGGAACTCGTCGTTCGAGAATTCGATGTCGAGTTCGCCCGCAAGCTCGGTGACCGCCTGGCAGATGTCCCCGTAGTTCTGCACGACCTGGGCGATCGAGTAGCCCTTCGCGAGCAATTCGTTGCCGAGTGCGGTGGCCTCGATCCCCATGACGACACCGTCGGGCGCGACGTTGGCAACCTCTCGCGCGAAGACGAGGCCGAGCTGGGTCAGGAACAGTGGCACGCCGTTGTCGAGCTCGTCGCTCGACGGGTTCAGCGCGGGGCGCAGGGCCACCTTCGCGCGCGAGCGCGCGATGAGTTCCTGCCGGTGGGTCGTGATGAAGTCATTGAGCACGGGGGTCTCCTTCGACATTCAGGCATCAAGCCCCGGGGGCGAGTCCCCGGGGCTCATGCCGCTACGCAGGCTGCTTGGTCTTGCGCACGCTCATCGACTGGTCGAGCTGCGTCTGCAGCACCGTTCCCTGCTCCAGCACGAGCTGCGGACCGCGCGTGAGCAGCGAGGCTCCGGTACCGGCGGCGCCGCCGACGGCCGCACCCTTCGCGATGTCGTCCTTGCCGCCCAGCACTCCGCCGACGATTCCGCCGGCGACCGCGCCGCCGCCGATCAGGGCAACGTCCTTCGTCGTGCCGGACTTGCTCGTGTAGACCTGGCTGTTCGTGTTCATGCCGTAGGACCGACCGTCGAAGGCGATCTGGTCATAGGAAAGCTGAAGCTCGCCGCGGCCGCTGGCCTTGCCGGGCTGGCGGGCCAGGATGACGTGGCCGGAGACATTCGATCCTTCCGGAATCGCGACGCGACCGTTCACGTGCACCGGCGCCGTCACGGCCGCCTGGAAGCGATCGCCGACCTGCGCGGTCTTGGTCGAGATCGTCGATTGGAGGCGCATGGTGATCGCGCTGCCCTGCGGGACGAGGATGTTCGACGAGCCGCGAGACGCGGTCGTGCCGGATTCGGTGTTGGCACCCGGGGCGGCGTTCTTCGCCTGCATGGCGTAGAGGGTTCCGACGCCGATGATGGCCAGGGCGATGGCGACGATGATCCAGACGTTTTTCTTCATGGTTTACTGCTCCTCTCGCAACAAGGACAACGTACTGCTCTGCGCCGATTTGGTGCAGCGATCGAGACTTCGGAGGATCTGGCAGGAAGTGAGTTTCAGTCTCGCCCGAGCATCCGTTCGACTTTCCGGAGCACTTCTCCCACCGGCCTCCCCGACTCCTTCACGCGGCGGAGCATCAGGCGCACCTCGGGGTTCTGCATGACCCATTCCTGGAGGTCGGCCTCGAAGCGGGCGTCCAGGCGTTCCAGGTCCTTGAGCGTTCCGCCGACCGGACGAAGCTCGCGGGCGATCCGCTTGAGGAGGTCCTTCGAGGGCCTCCGCCGGTCCAGTTCGATGTCCGAAAGGTGGGGGGCGGAAACGCCGACGCCGAGCGCAAACTTGCGAAGAGACGTGCCCGCCCTGGTTCTCAGCCGGCGGATCTCGTTGCCCAGTGTCATGCGCCGGGGTTCCATGTACGCCATGTTAGCATACATTGCGAACACTCGTGAGGCCAATCGCACCCACCGGGCCAACCCGCGGCCCTGGCGTCACATCGGGGCCCTTTGGGATGCAAGAGGCGCACGCCCGGTGGCGGACGCGCTAGCTGCTCTTCTGGTACTTCCAGTGGCGGGGCTTGCCGGCGGTGATCCACTCGAGCGCGGTCTCGAGGCGCCTGGCGCGGGTCTCCTCGCGCTTGGCCTCGAGCAGCCACTCGATGTACTCGCGCTTCTGGCTCGGCGAGAACGCCTCGAACACGGCCTTCGCCTTCCGGCTCTTCGCCAGCGCCTTCGCCAGGTCGGCCGGCATGGCGAGCGCGGGGCGCGGCTTCGCCTTCGGTCGCTTCACCTTGATGCCCTCGGCGTTCAGCTTCGCGGCCGCCCGCACGAGCTTCACGATCTTCGCGTCCGCCGGCAGGTCCTTCAGCGTCCTGATGCGGCCGAACTGGCCGATCGCCTCCGGGCTCTTGTCGGCCGTCTCGAACAGGAGCGAGGCCTTCCAGAAGCCGAACCCGCAATGCTCCTTGAACGCGGACATGCCGGCCATCATCTCGCCGTGGGAGTCGAAGTGCGGCATGCCCCACTTGATCGTCTCCTCGAGGTCCGGGCAGCCCTGGTGGAAGAGCTTGCGCAGGTGCCTGAGGATCGGCCGCGCGAACGGCCGGGCGTTCTCGATGTAGGCGTCGATGCGTGGATCCTTCGTTCCCATCATGGCCTCCTCTCGTGGGCGAGCGCGCCCGCCACGTAGGTCGCGCGCACGGCCCGGTCGTCTCCCAGCGTCATCAGGGCGAACAGGACGTCCTCGATCGAGTCCGCACGTGCGGTGCGCAGCGCGAGCAGCGGCGTCGCGCGCGGATCGAGCACGACCAGGTCGGCCTCGTGCCCGGGCGCGAGCGAGCCGATCCGCTCCTCGAGCCCGAGCGCGCGCGCTCCGCCGAGCGTCGCGAGCCAGAACCCGGTCAAAGGGTCGAGCGGCGCCCCGCGCAGCTGGGCGACCTTGCACGCCTCGTCGAGCGTGCGCAGGAGCGAGAAGCTCGTCCCCGCCCCCACGTCCGATCCCAGCCCCACGCGCACGCCGGCATCGAGCGCGCCCGCGAGGTCGAGCAGCCCGCTGCCGAGGAACAGGTTCGACGTCGGGCAATGGGCCAGCGCCGTTCCGGTCTCGGCGCAGCGCGCGAAGTCGCGCCGCACCAGGTGCACGCCGTGGGCAAGCACGGTGCGCGCGCCGAGCAGCCCGTGGTGGCCGTACACGTCCAGGTAGTCGGCACGATCGGGGAAGAGCTCGTGGACCCAGGCGACCTCGCGCGCGTTTTCCGAGACGTGCGAGTGGACCCAGGCGTCCGGGTGTTCCTTCCGCAGCGCGCCGGCGGCGGCGAGCTGCGCGTCGCTGCTCGTCGGTGCGAAGCGCGGCGTGATCGCGTAGTGCGCGCGCCCCTTGCCGTGCCAGCGCGCGATCAGCGCCTTCGAGTCGTCGTATCCCGACTGCGGCGTGTCGAGCAGCGCGGCCGGCGCGTTGCGGTCCATCAGCGTCTTGCCCGCGATCACGCGCATGTTGCGCCGCGCGGCCTCCTCGAACAGCGCGTCGACCGATTGCGGATAGGTCGCGCAGAAGACGAGCGCGCTGGTCGTGCCGTTGCGCAGGAGCTCGTCGAAGAACGCGCGCGCGATCGTGTCGGCGTGCGTGCGGTCCGCGAACTTCTGCTCGGCCTCGTACGGGCCCTTCGCCAGCCAGTCGAGCAGGCGGCCGCCGGGCGTGCCGATCATCTCCGTCTGCGCGTAGTGGACGTGCGCGTCGACGAAGCCCGGCGCGATCAGGCAGCCGGGATAGTGCGCGACTTCGGTGCCCGCGGGCAGCGTGGGGACAATTCGTTGTGCGGAACCGTTTGCAACGATGTCACCCCCGCGTGACACGACGATTCCGTCTTCCACATGGACGAAACCACTGGCGCGAGGGTCGTCCGTGCAAAAGACGAGATCGCCGCGCACTGCGGTCACACGGTCCGACATGAACGATCCTCCACGGTAAAACAGCGGCACGGCGGGCGATTGCATCGCGGACAGAGCGCCGCGTCAACCGGGAATTGCGCGATTGCCCCCGCAGGACAGGGCGACGATGCTCGCGCCCTTCATCCACGCGCGTTTCACTCCGCCCTCGCCCTCTGGCGTCATTGAAAGGTCGACCCCATGACCCGTTGGACACGACGACTCGCACTCTTCGTACTGTGCTCCCTCACCTTCGGCGGCCCGGCGTTCGCCGAGTCCAAGCTCAACGCCCGCGCCCGCATCGCGGTCGCGCGGCTCGAGGCCGGCGGCTCCCCCAAGACACTCCTGGCCGAAGGCGCCGCCGTGACGGCCGAAGGCTCGCTCGACGTCTTCATCGTCGGCACCGTTTCGCGCGCGGAGCTCGAGGCGCTGGGCGCGCACGTGCGCACCGAGCTGCCCGGGCTCTTCACCGCCGATCTTCCCCTCTCGGCGGTCCGGCAGGTCGAAGCGCTGGCCGGCGTCAGCAGCATCCAGGGCTCGGCGCCGGTCGATCCCGAGCTCAACCAGTCGGTGCCCTCGACCGGGGCGAACCTCCTGCGCGGCGCCGGGCCCGCGTTCACCGGCTACAACGGACAGGGTGTCATCGTGGGCGACGTCGACTCGGGTGTCGACTACAACCATGACGACTTCAAGGACGCCGGCGGCCTGACGCGCTTCGTCAACATCTGGGACCAGACCGTGAACACCGGCCCGGCCCCGTTCGGCTTCGCCTACGGCACCGAGTGGACCCCCGCCCAGATCGACGCCAACGTCTCGACCGAGGTGGACGTATCCGGCCACGGCACGCACGTCCTGGGCATCGCCGGCGGCGACGGCTCGGGCACGGGCGGCGCGATCCCGGCCTTCACCTACGTGGGCATGGCGCCCCGCGCCGACCTCATCATGGTCAAGACCACCTCGACCAGCACCGCTGTCCTCGACGGCGTGGCCTATGTCTTCGGCCGCGCGACCGCGCTCGGCAAGAACGCGGCCTGCAACCTCTCGCTCGGCTCGCACTACGGTCCGCACGACGGGTCGAGCGCGTTCGAGTCCGGCCTGACCGCGCTCAGCGCGCCGGGCCGCGTCGTGATCAAGTCCGCCGGCAACGAGCGCGGGGTCGCGCAGCACTCCGAGGTCTTCGCCGCGCTCGCCGGGACCAACACGACGTTCACGGTCACGGGCTCGGCGACGAACCGCACGGTCGCGCTCGCCGGCTACTACAACGGCACCGAGACGGTCGACGTCACGATCACGACGCCGAACGCGACGGTCATCGGCCCGATCACGCTCGGCAACGCGAACGCCGCCTATCCCGGCACCGCGACGGGCAACGGCCGCGTTTATCTCGAGAACGGCCTGACCGTCTACCCGAGCGGCGCGCGCGAGGTCTACGTCGAGATCACGCCGGCCACGGGCCAGAACATGAACGGCACGTGGACGATCCGCTACACGGCGACGGCGCTCGGCGCCGCCAACGGCGAGGTCGACACCTGGCGCTTCTTCCAGTCGGCGGGCGTCGCCGCGAACTTCGTGATCGGCAACCAGAACGCCGAGGAACTGGTCTCCGAGCCGGGGAACTCCGCCGGCGTGATCACGACCGCGGCGTTCTCGACCAAGCAGACGTGGACCGACTGTGCGGGCACCCCGTTCATCGGCTTCGTCGGCGCGCCGCCGGTCGGGGCGCTCGCGACGTTCTCGAGCCCCGGCCCCACGCGCGACGGCCGCCAGAAGCCCGACATCGCCGCCCCGGGCACGGCCATCGGCAGCGTCACCAGCTTCGACATCGCGCAGGTCTGCACCACGCCGGGCCTCAACCTGAACGACGCCATGCAGCACACGATCAACCAGGGCACGTCGATGGCGGCGCCGCACGTGACGGGCGCGGTCGCGCTGCTCATGCAGAAGTACGGCGCGATCACCAACGTCTTCGCCAAGACGTTCCTCAATGCGCGCGCCATCGTCGACGCCAACACCGGGGCCGCCTGGAACAAGGACTGGGGCAACGGCAAGCTGTTCCTGGGCGACATGGTCGATCCCACCGTCGCGGTGACGTCGCCCAACGGCGGCGAGGTCGTGCAGGTCTCGAACACGATCAACCTGACGTGGAACGCGGCCGACGCGCTCGGCGGCGTGAGCGCGGTCGACCTCGCGCTCTCCCGCAGCGGCAATGCCGGCCCGTGGGAGACGATCGCGACCGGCCAGAGCAACACCGGCTCGTACGCCTGGACCGTGACCGGCCCCGGCACGTCCGCCGCGATCCTGCGCGTGACGGCGAGCGACGCCGCGGGCAACAGTGGCAGCGACGTGTCCGACAACACGTGGACGATCGAGGCTCCCGTGCCCATCCTCCTGCCGCTCTTCGAGGCCTTGACGGACGCCGGAGCGGTCAAGCTGCGCTGGCAGTTCGGCGAGCCGGGCGTCGCGCTCGTGCGCGTCGAACGGTCCGACGTGGTCAACGGCTCCTACCAGCCCGTCGCGGTCGAAGCCGGGAGCGAGGATTCGTTCGCGTTCGCGATCGACCGGAGCACGCAGGCGGGCCAGACCTACTGGTACCGCATGATCGCGCGCCGCAGCTCGGGCGAGGAACTCACGTTCGGCCCGATCTCGGCGAAGGTCGCCTCGTCGGTGGTGGCGTTCGCGCTGTCGCGCATCGCGCCGAACCCGGCAGTCTCGGGTCCGGTCCGCGTCGAGTTCGCGGTGCCGCGCGAGGCCAAGGTGCGGGTCACGGTGCTGGACGTGCGCGGCCGCGAGATCGCCCAGCTGGCGAACGCGCGCTATGCGCCGGGCATCCACACGGTGAACTGGAACCGCGAATCGCGGGCCGGCCGCGTCGCTGCCGGTCTCTACTTCGTGCGTTACCAGACGCCGGACGGCGACCGCCTCGAGCGGATCGTCTGCACCAACTAGGCTCGGCTTCGTTCGGGGGCTCCGCGCTTCGGCGCGGGGTCCCCGAGTCGTTTCCGCCGGCAAGACCCCTCCTCGACAGCCCAAGGCGGCCTTGCTACCTTGCGGGCAATGAGCACGCTGACGCCCGTCGCCGGCCGCGCCCGCACCTACGCCCGCTTCGTCAAGATCGAGCACGCGCTGTTCTCGCTCCCGCTGATCCTCGCGGGCGCGTTGCTCGCCTCGCCGCGCGGCTTCTCATGGACGACGCTGGCCTGGATCGCGCTCGCCGGCACCGGCGCGCGCACCGCCGCGCTCGCGCTCAACCGCCTGCTCGACCGGGCGATCGACGCGCGCAACCCGCGCACGAGGGTCCGCGAGCTGCCCTCGGGCGCGATGAGCGTGGCCGAGGGCTGGGCGGTCGCGCTCGCCGGCGCCGCCGCATACGCGTTCGCCGCGTCGCATCTCAACCCGTTGTGCCTCGCGCTCGCGCCGATCCCGCTGCTCGTGTTCGCGCTCTATCCCCTGCTCAAGCGCTTCACGCCGCTCTGCCACTTCGGCGTGGGCGCGGCGCTCGCACTCTCGCCGCTCGGCGGCTACCTCGCGGTCGTGCCGGACCTGGGCGCGGCGCTGCGCGACGCCGGGCCGCTCGCCTTGTTCACGCTGGGATGGGTGGCGGGCTTCGACCTCATCTACGCGACGCTCGACGCCGACTTCGACCGGGCGAACGGCGTGCACTCGCTGCCGGCCGCGATCGGCGTGAGACGGGCGTTGTGGGTTTCGCGCGCATGTCACGCAGTTGCGTTCGTCGCGCTCGCATGGTGGGCGCTCGCCCGCTGGCCGGGGCCGTGGGTCGCGGGAGCGCTCGCGCTCGTCGGTCTCGGTCTCGCCTGGCAGCAGAAGAAGGCCGACGACGTCGACCTCGCGTTCTTCAGGATCAACTCCGGGCTCGGCTTCGTCGTCCTGCTCGTGGTCCTCGCGGGCCAGGGGCTGCCGCGATGAAGCGCGTCCTCGTCGGCATGACCGGCGCCTCGGGCGCGACCTACGGCGTCGACTTCCTGCGCAAGTTCCCGGGCGAGAAGCACCTCGTGCTCAGCAAGTGGGCAAAGATGGTGCTGCAGACCGAGTGCGGGCTGTCGGAGTCCGACCTCGCGCCGCTCGTCCAGGCGACGTTCAACGACCAGGACCTCTCCGCGCCATTCGCCAGCGGCTCGAACCGCCACGACGCCTGCCTCCTCCTGCCCGCCAGCGCCTCGACGGTCGGCAAGATCGCCGCGGGCATCGGCGACACGCTGATCACGCGCGCGGCACAGGTCGCCCTCAAGGAGCGGATGCCGCTCATCGTCGGGGTGCGCGAGACGCCGCTGTCGACGATCACGCTCGAGGCGCTGCACAAGCTGTCGCTCGCGGGCGCGATCGTGTTCCCGCTGTCGCCGCCGTTCTACGGCAACCCGAAGACGCTCGAGGAGCTGGTGGGCGCGACGACGAACAAGCTCCTGCGCCTGCTCGGCGTCGATGTGCCGGGCGGCTGGCGCGAAGAAGACCTCGAGTAGGCGATGCCCTACCCGAACCTGGGCAAGTTCCTCGACGCGCTCAAGAAGGCCGGCGACCTTCACGTCGTGCGCGAGCCGGTCGATCCCGACTACGAGGTCGGCGAGATCGCCCAGCGCGCCGTGCGTGAGGGCAAGCCCGCGCTGCTCTTCACCAACGTCAAGGGCTCGTCGCTGCCGCTCGCGATGAACGCGCTCGCCACGCCGCGGCGCATCGAGCTCGCGCTCGGCCGCGCGCCCGAGTCGGTCGGCGAGGAGCTGGTCGCCTTCGTCGAGCGCATGAAGCCGCCGTCGCTCGGCGCCCTGTGGGCGTCGCGCGCGACCGTGGGGCGCGCCCTGAACGCGCGCGTCGTGAAGCGCAGCACCGCGGCTTCGCAGCAGGTGCGCGAGCCGGTCGACCTCCACCGCCTGCCGGTGCTGCGCTGCTGGCCGGGCGACGGCGGCCGCTTCTTCACCTGGCCGATGACGCTGACGAGCGATCCGGTCACCCGCGGCCGGAACCTCGGCCTCTACCGCCTGCACGTCCACGACTCCGCCACCACCGGCATGCACTGGCAGATCCAGAAGGGCGGCGGCTTCCACCATCACGAGGCCGAGAAGCGCGGCGTGCCGCTGCCGGTCACGGTGTCGCTCGGCGCCGATCCGTGCCTCATGCTCTCGGCCGTCGCGCCGTTGCCCGAGGGGATCGACGAGCTCGCGTTCGCCGCGTTCCTGCGCGGCGCGCCGACGCCGATCGCGCCGGGCGTGACCGTCGACGGCGCCTGGTCCCCGGCCGAGGCCGAGCTCGTCCTCGAGGGCTACGTCCCGCCGCACGAGCGCCGCATGGAAGGCCCGTTCGGCGACCACTTCGGCCATTACTCGCACGCCGCCCCGTTCCCGGTGTTCAAGGTGCAGGCGATCACGCGCCGGAAGAACGCGGTCGTCTACGCCTCGTTCGTCGGCAAGCCGCCGCAGGAGGACAAGGCGATCGGCGAGGGCGTGGGCGCGATGATGGGCCCGCTCGTGCGCGTCATCCACAAGGAGGTGCGCGCGGTCCACGCCTTCTTCGAGGCCGGCTTCCACAACCTGCTCGCGGTCGCGATCGAGGAGCGCTACGCGAAGGAGGGCATGCGCGCCGCGCTCGGCCTGCTCGGCACCGGCCAGCTTTCCCTCACCAAGTGCGTCGTCCTGGTCGACGAAGGCGTCGACGTCAAGGACTGGAAGGCCGTGTTCGGCGCGATCCGCGAGCACTTCGACCCCGAGGACGACTTCCTGCTTCTGCCCGGCGTCCCGCTCGACACGCTCGACTTCACCTCGATGCGCATGAACCTGGGCTCGAAGATGGTGCTCGACGCGATGGGCCGGCGCGGCGTCGGCCCCGGCGACGCGCGCACGTCCGACGCCGTCGAGGCCGCGCTCGCCGCCGCCGCGCCCGCGGGCGG
>Ga0070670_100003952_pt1 | contig 12370 bp, 11 predicted proteins | sample KBSS63metaG_FD_64665 | JGI IMG/M metagenome (GOLD analysis project Ga0070670, IMG submission 64665) | Switchgrass rhizosphere microbial communities from Kellogg Biological Station, Michigan, USA - KBS S6-3 metaG | ecosystem: Host-associated > Plants > Roots > Rhizosphere > Soil ... | reverse complement strand
GTCCCTCCGACGGTCACGTTCCGCGACGATGTCAGCTACTTCCGCGGAAACACGGAAGTGCAGCTCCGCTTTGCCGGACCTGCGCACACCTGGGGCGACATCGTCGCCTACCTGCCACAGCACAAAATCGTCTTTCTCGGCGACGTCGGCTTTTTCTGGGTCGCGCCGTACGCCAACAACAGCTACATCACGAAGTGGCTCGAAGTCTGTGACGCGATTGCGGGATGGGATGTCGACGTGCTCGTGCCCGGGCATGGTCCGATCGGCACGAAGAAAGAGCTTGCGGAGATGGCAAACTACTTCCGCACGCTTCGCGTCGAGGCCCGCAAGCGTTACGACGCGAAGATGACCGCCGGTGCGGCTGCGGCCGAAATTCGCCTCGGACGTTTCGACAACTGGGTTGGACCCGAGCGGCTCATCATGGACACCGTTCGCTGGTATCAGGAATGGGATGGCACCCTGACGCCCGACTACGACGCGAATCGCGTGCGCGAAGCCACGATTGAGTACAACGCGATCAAGGCGGGCGCCAAGAAAACGGGTCAAGTCATTCCGCTCGACCGCATGGTTGCGATGGCAGAGCCGTGCTGATTCGTTCGGATCGGTCGAATGGCTCAATTCGCTCTCTGCTGCCACGCATCCGGGCTGTAGTAGTCAGCGGCGTTATTGCCTTAGGCAGCTCCGGCGTCGCGCACGCGCAGGCCTCGGCGCCGGTCCGGTCCGATCAGGACATCCTCATTCAACTCGAGCACGACTGGGACGCGGCTTTTCACCGGCACGACGCCGCGTTCATCGATCGCGTCCTGGCCGACGAATTCATCGTCACCTACGACAACGGGGTGCGTGCGGATCGGAAGGTGGAGCTCGAGCTCGCCAAGTCGCTCAACGAGAACATCGAGTCGTCATCGCTCGACGAATTCATCGTGAAGGAATTCGGCAACACCGCCGTCGTCTGGTTCACGCTCCACCTGGTTGGTCCCATCAACGGGCAGCGCGTTCAGAACGACTATCGCTTCACTGACGTATTCGTCCTGCGCGACGGGCGCTGGCAGTGCGTCTCGAGCCAGAGCACACATGTCGTTCGCGCTCCGCGGCCGAACCCGTGAACCCCCGCCGATGCTAGACGCCGCCTGAAAGCGCGCTGAAATTTACGCAGCTCGATTTCGTATCGGCTCGGTGTGAGCCGTCAGCTCGGGCGGCATCGCGCCATGCGATGGCAGGTCGCTCGGCGTCCACCTGTTCATCGACTCGTAGGATTGCAGCACTCGACTGAGCTCCATGAGGCGGGCCGTCGCGCGGTCGATGCAGACAAGTATCGGCTTCAGATCCGGGTTGCGCCTGCGCAACAACTCTGTCGCGAAGACAATGGTCTGAATAGGCGTGTTCGCGTAGTCGCGGAGGCGAAGGAAGCGGCACGCCACTTCGGCGGCGACCGCTGCTTCGGCCTGCAGGCGCAGCACGTCTCGTTCCGACGCCAGGCTGCGCAGACGGTACACCAGCAGCACGCCGCCGAACGTCGCAAAGATCAGGACAAACCAGGGTTCACCTATTGGCAATTTCCGCTGGATTTCCGGATCCAGAACGTAGAACTTGGCAATCGCCATCCCGGCGAAGCCAGCTATCGAAACGAGCCCAACCCTGAGCTCGGGCGCGACGAGCGGAACAGCCAGCGCACCCAGCTTGTTGGCCTGGAACGGGGTCCACGCACGCGTTTGCGCCCAGTACCCGCTTGTGATCCAAAGCGCTACGAGCATGACAAAGGTGTTAATCAAAAAGGCGGTGGAACCAAGACGAACCGTTGCGCGCCTGCGACGGATCAACAAGACTGCGATCAGGCCAACCGCGATCAGAGCGGACAATGCCGAAGGATAGAACGGCATGCCCGGGACGTGGCGCGCGAGAAAGTAATCGAACGGCATGCCGACCGCATTGAGCGCTGCCGCCACCAGCGCGCCTCGCCACGCATGCTTTGCTTCCAGATCCGGAGCTGCCGCCATTGCAACTACCCGACGATGACCGATTGCAGGCGGTCGGGATCGATCGGTTTGGAGACAATCTCGGCGTCGCCCTTCCGCTTGGCCGCAACGACAAGAGGATGGTTGTCGGCATGCCCCGTCAGAAACACGATTCGTCCCGTGTACCCCTTTTCGCGCAGCCACGTGTACGCGTCGACGCCTGACCACGGACTGGGACCAAGATTGATGTCGAGAACCGCCACCCCGCAACCGAGCGCCCGGTCACCGAGGGCAACCAGCTCTTCGTAGCTGCCGACTCCGATGCACCGGCGATTGAGAGCAAAATCAACCAGTTCGATAAACATCGCGCGCAGGTCTTCACTGTCCTCGACGAACAACACGCACTCGGATCTGGTGGCGGAGTCAGGCACGTGTGCCGAGGAACGACACGCTCACTGCCAGGTCGTCAGTGTCAACGTGAACGGATGCGCGACGGTTGGTTCCATGTTGACCACGCGCAGCTCGTATTCCATCGCCGGAAGACTGATGCGGCGGAACGTGATCGTCGGCGATCCGTCGCGCTGCGCGAGATCTTCATGAATCAATCCTGCGCCGGCACGATAGAGCTGAATCAGCATCGCGCGCGCACCGCCCTGCCACGCTAACGTGACTTCGACGGCGCCTTCCTTCTGCAGCGGGAAGCGGTACTTTTCGCAGGCGTAGCGCTCGACGTAACACGGACCCGAATAGTTGGCCAGCGGCCCAACTGTGCCGTCAATCACCTGACGTGACGACACAAGCCCGGCGGGCACTTCCGGACCGATGGCGGCTGTTGGTGCAGGCGCGGATGCCACAACAGGCTGTGAAGAAACGGTGGGCGTCGAGAGCATCGAGGACGGGGCGGTGGGCGAAACCGCGGTAAATCCTCCACACGCGGTGGCGACGAGCGACATCGCCACGACGACCAACCTGGGCTCGTTCATGGACGCGCTGCACTGCAGGTTCCGGTCCGGCGAAAACCAGCGCCTTCAGCGGCCGGGTTGGCAGCTAATGACCAGTTAGTGGAAAACGTCTACCGCCCGCGAACGACGAGCTCCCCGCGCATCATCTTATGGCCGGGGTCGCCGGTCAGCGCGCAGTAGAAGGGGAACGTGCCGGGTCGGTCGGCCTGGAACTCGAAGGTGGTCGAGCCGCCGGCGGGCACCCGCTTGGAGATGCGGTATTCGTCCAGAGTGAAGCTGTGGGCGATATCCTCGCTGCGGACAGTGAGCTTGACCAGGTCGTCCTGCAGCACCTCGATGCGCGTCGGCGCGTAGTGGAAGTCTTTTGCGACGATGGTGAATTCACGCCGGTTGGGCGCTTCCTGCGCCAGCAGACGGCTCACGGCGGGCGCGCTGGCGATTATGACGCCGCCGACGCCGACAAGCAGGAAACCGAGCGAACGGCGGGTCATCCTCATATTGTTGTGACGTAAGCCGAACCGTCCTGGTTCGGAGCTGTACAGATCATCGGCATTGTGGGGGCCGGTCTTAAGGCTCACCCTCAACGCTAGACTTACTCCTTCGCTGCCGGAGCGACCTCCTGCCCCTGTTTCGCCGCCGCTTCTTCCTGCAGCAGTGCCTTGCGGCTCAGCCGGATTTTGCCCGTCGGGTCGATATTGATGACCTTTACCAAAATCTGCTGCCCTTCCTTGAGCTCATCGCGCACGTCCTTGACGCGGTGATTCGCGATCTCCGACACATGGAGCAGACCGTCGGTCCCCGGCATGATCTCGACAAACGCGCCGAAGTCGGTGATCCGCTGAACCTTGCCGAGATACGTCTTGTTCAGCTCGGGTGTGGCGGTCAGCTCCTGGATGATGCCGATCGCCTTCTGCGCGGACTCGCCATCGGCTGACGCGACATTGACGCGACCGTCGTCCTCGACGTCGATCTTCACGCCCGTCCGCTCGATGATGCTGCGAATCATCTTCCCGCCCGGCCCGATCACGTCGCGGATCTTGTCGACGGGAATCTTGATCGTCACGATTCGCGGCGCGAACATCGACATCGCCGTGCGCGGCTCGGAGATCGTCTTGGCCATCTCGCCGAGAATGTGCAGCCGGCCGGTGCGCGCCTGCTCGAGCGCCTTGGCCATGATCTCCGACGTGATGCCAGTGACCTTGATGTCCATCTGCAGCGCCGTAATACCCTGCGCCGTGCCGGCGACCTTGAAGTCCATGTCGCCGTAATGATCCTCAGCGCCCGCGATGTCCGAGAGGACGGCCCACTTGCCGCTCTTCTCGTCCATGATGAGTCCCATCGCGATGCCCGCGACCGGTGCCTTGATCGGAACACCGGCATCCATCATCGCCATCGAGCCACCGCAGACCGATGCCATCGACGATGAGCCGTTCGACTCGAGGATGTCGGAGACGAGACGAATCGTGTAGGCGAACTTCTCCTCACTCGGTACGACCGATGCCAGTGCACGCTCGGCGAGCGCGCCGTGGCCCACTTCGCGACGCCCGGGGCCGCGCAGGAACTGGACTTCACCGACCGAGAAGGGCGGGAAGTTGTAGTGGAGCATGAAGCGTTTGTAGAACTCGCCGCTCACGTGCTCGACCTTTTGCTCGTCGTCCGCGGTGCCAAGCGTGCAGGTCACCAGGGCCTGCGTTTCGCCGCGTGTGAAGACGACCGACCCGTGCGTTCGCGGGAGCACGCCGGCCTCGCTCCAGATGGGACGGATCTCGTCGAACTTGCGGCCGTCGAGACGAACGCTGCGCTGCAGCACTTCGTCACGGAGCACCTTCTCCTTCAGCTCGTGGAAGATACTCTTCGCCGTGCTCCGCCGCTCGGTTTCTTCTTCGGGAATCGAGGCGATCAGCTCGTCGAAAACGGCATCGACGCTGGTGTAGTTTTCCAGTTTGTCGCGGATACGCATCGCCTCGGCGAGCGGCAGGTAGGCTTTCTCCTCGACCTCGCGATAGAACGCGTGGTTGATCGGCTTGGGGTCGACGATCAGCTTCTTCTTGCCAGCCGTGCCCTTGAGTTCATCGATCGAGGCGACGAGCTGCTTGATGGCCGCATGTGCGGCTTCGAGCGCCCCCACCGCCTGTGCCTCGGTGACTTCTTTCGCGCCGGCTTCCACCATCACGATCCCGTCTTTGCTGCCGGCAACGACGAGGTCGAGGACGCTCTGTTTGCGCTCTTCGAACGTCGGGTTGATGATGTAGTTCCCGTCGATCATGCCGACGCGGACGCCGGCAATCGTTTTGTCGAAAGGAATTTCGGAGAGCGCGAGCGCCGCGGACGCGCCGGTGATGGCGAGGACGTCGGCGTCGTTATCCGTGTCGGCCGACAGCAGCAGCGCGATGATCTGCGTTTCGTAGCGCCAGCCGGAGGAGAACAACGGCCTGATCGGCCGATCGATCAGCCGGCTCGTCAGCACTTCCTTTTCCGACGGCTTCCCCTCACGTTTGAAAAATCCTCCCGGGATTCGCCCGGAGGCGTAGGTGTATTCGCGGTAATCGACCGTCAATGGGAGAAAGTCGATCCCTTCACGCGCGCTCGACGCGCGACACGCGGTGACGAGCACGACGGTGTCGCCGGACCGGACGAGCACGGAGCCGTCCGCCTGCTTGGCGAGCTTCCCGGTTTCGATGGAGATACGGCGGGATCCGATCTGGATCTCGCGCTTCTGTACATTGAGCTTGTGCATGGCGAAAGGAGCGGTTACTTCCGGATGCCGAGACGCTGAATGAGCGCCGCATAGCGATCCGAGTCCTTGCTCTTCAAATAGTCGAGGAGCCGCCGGCGCTGACCAACCAGCTTCAGCAGGCCGCGACGGGAATGATGATCCTTTGCGTGAACTTTGAAGTGTTCTGTGAGGTAGTTGATACGCTCACTGAGAAGTGCCACCTGCACTTCCGGAGATCCCGTATCGCTGTCGTGTGTCTTGTAGTCCCCAATGATGCCGGTCTTGCGGTCCTTGGTTAAGGCCACCTTTGCGTCCTCCACGTGCGGCCCAGGAATCCCGCGACTCTGCTCGGGACACCAGACCGCCGTTGTTGCTAATTATTGCTGGTTCAAAGACTTAACATTCTAAATCAGTACAACCTCAGGGTGCAAAAATCCTGACAACGGCTGCGGCGTGGCGACGCCGACGAGTGCGCCGCCTGGGTCGAGGAGCCGGACCCACTCCGCCGCGTCGAGCCTGCCGTCAGCGGCCAGATCCATCGGCCTGACCTGCTGGCCATGCGATACCCGCGTCACCCCCTCGGCGGTGACGGTGACCGCGGGGAAGTCGGGGAGCAGGCGTTCCATCGGAATAAGCACCGTTTCCAGAGCGGGATTCGCGATTCGGGACTCGGGATTCGTGCGATCCCGTATCGGCCCCAGCGTGTCGAGGTCGACGGCCTCGTCCAAGCTGAAGTCTCCGCTGCGCGTGCGGCGCAGCGCCTCGAGCGTTGCCCCGGTGCCGCATCGCTCGCCGAGGTCGCGCACCAGCGCCCGCACATAAAACCCGGAGGAGCAGGTCAGCGAGATTCGGCAGCGGTCGTGGCCGTACTCGACGAGCTCGATACCAAAGACCCACACGCGTACGGGATCAAGCGTGACCGGCTCATTCCGCCGCGCCAGCGCATAGGCCCGTCGTCCCGCAACCTTCTTGGCCGAGTAGGCGGGCGGCACCTGCATCTGCTCGCCTGCAAACGAGCGGAGCGCCGCGATGAGTGCCTCGGGTGACGGCACGGCACCCGATCGGCTGATTTCCTCCCCGGTCACGTCGAGTGTGTCGGTGGTCACGCCGAACAGGACCGTCGCCTCGTACGCCTTTTCGGCTGCCGAGAGGAATCGGACCAACCGTGTCGCGCGGCCGCAGGCGAGTGGCAGGACACCGGTCGCCAGCGGATCGAGCGTACCGGTATGGCCGATTCGCTTTTCGTTGAGCAGCCGGCGTGCGGCGGCAACGACGTCATGCGACGTCAGGCCTTCGGGCTTGTCGATGACGATGACGCCGTCCATTCGCGACAACTTCCGTGGGCACGAGCCCGCGGACTACGTTTGCAGTTTCCTCGATGCTTCTATCTGCTCGAGCAGGAAGCGCTGGAACAGCACTTTGAGGTCTTCGAACGTCCCGCTCGCATTGCACCCGGACGCATTCTTGTGGCCGCCGCCGCCGAAGCGTGTGGCGATTACGTTCACGTCGACGTCGCCCTTCGAGCGCATGCTGACGCGCCAGTCGTCGGCGCCCGCTTCCTTGAAGAAGGCAACCGCCTCGATGTCCTTCACCGTGAGCGGCAGGTTGACGATCCCCTCGGTGTCCTCGTAGGTGCCACCACAGTCTCTCGCCAGCTTCCGATCGACGTAGACGGTGGCGACCCGGCCAGACGGGTCAAGCTGCATCTGGCTCAGTACTGCACCGAACAGTTTCAACCGCCCGAGGGTGTTGCTGTCGAAAATCGCGCCGGCAATCGCTGGCGGATCGATGCCGGCCTCCATGCACTGCCGGCAGATATCGAATGTTCGCGGGGTGATGTTGGAGTAGTGAAACGATCCAGTGTCGGTGAGAATCGCCACGTAGACATGCGTCGCGATTTCCCGCGTCAGCGCAACGCCGAGCTCGCCAACGAGGTCGAACACCATCTCACCGCAGGCCGCCGCGCTCGGGTCGAACCAGTTGAGCGCGCCGTAATTCGAGTTCCCGATGTGGTGGTCGATGTTGATGACGAAGCCCTGGTCGAAGCCTTCAACGCCGGTGCGCGACAGATCGCCGCACTCCATGATGATGACCGCATCGCCGGGATCGTCGATGCGGCTGGCGACCTCGATTTGCGGAACGCCGGGGAAGACGAGCATCGGGCTCGGCGGCGCGTCGCGGTTGACAAGGCGCACCTCCTTGCCCAGCTGCCACAGCGCGAACGCCATCGCGAGCTGCGATCCGATCGCATCGCCATCGGGACGGACGTGCGACGACAGCACGAAGCGCTGCCGCCTGTGAATTTCGTCCGCGATTCGCGCGCGGACGCTAACCTCGGTCGCCGTCGTCATCGTGTCGGGAGCCGGGATCCGAGAGGCGGGTTCCGGGGTCGGGGGTAGACGATCCGCTGTCGGCAGCCCGCTGCGCGTCCTCTTGGTGAATGTCACGCAGGATCTGCTCGATCCGGTCCTGATGCGCGATCGATTCGTCGAACCGGAATTCGAGCTCGGGGACGCGGCGTAGTTGCAGTCGCCCGCCGATCTGACGGCGGAAGAACCCAGTCGCGCGTGTCAGCGCGCGCGCCGTCTCTTTGCGCGCGGCCGGGTCGCCGAGGCTGGTGTAGAACACGCGAGCCAGCTGCAGGTCCGCGGTCACCTGCACGCGCGTCAAGGTGATGAAACCGATGCCCGGATCGTGGACTTCGCCGCGGCTGAGAATTTCGCTCAGCTCCTGGCGAATCTGGTCGCCCACGCGATCTGGCCTGTATCCCTGTGCCATACCCAAACCCCACATCCCAAATCCCAAATCCCAAATCCCAAAAATCCCAACATGGCGAACCAACTTGGGATTTGGAGCTTGGGATTTGGGGTTTGGAATTTAGGCGGTGGCCACCTTCACTCTCTCCATCGTGAACACCTCAATGACATCGCCCGTCTTGATGTCATTGAAGCGTTCGAGGCCGATGCCGCATTCGAAGCCGGACTTCACCTCGCTCACGTCGTCTTTGAAGCGCCGCAGAGAGCCGATCTTCCCTTCGAACACGACCACGTTGTCGCGCAGGAGCCGGGCGGTGGTTTCGCCCGCGCGTGTGATGCGCCCCTCGGTGACCATGCAGCCGGCAATCGAGCCGACCTTGGGCACGCGGAACACCTCGCGCACTTCAGCGGTTCCGATGCGGACTTCTTTGAACGTCGGCTCGAGGAGACCCTCCATGCCCTTCTTGATCTCCTCGGTGACGTTGTAGATCACCGAGTGGAGTCGGATGTCCACCTCTTCGCGCTCGGCCATGTCAGCGGCGTTGCGATCGGGCCGGACATTGAAGCCGACGATGATGGCGTTCGATGCGGAGGCCAAAAGCACGTCCGACTCGTTGATCGCGCCGACACCGGAGCGGATGATACGGATTTTCACCTTCTCGTCTGACAGCTTCGTCAGCGTGTCGGCGAGCACTTCGGCCGAGCCCTGGACGTCCGCCTTGACGATGATCGGCAGCTCCTTGACGCCGCCTTCCGCAATCTGTTCCTTGAGCGATTCGAGGGTCAGACGGCCGCCGCGTGCACCGAGCGCGCGTTCCTTCGCCTGCGTCTGCCGGAAGGTCGCAATCTGGCGGGCCTTTGCCGCGTCGGCCACGGTCTGGAACGGATCGCCTGGCTGCGGCAGGCTGGTGAGCCCGAGGACTTCCACCGGGGTCGATGGCGCCGCCAACTTCACGGCACGTCCACGATCGTCGATGAGCGCGCGCACGCGGCCGACGACCGGACCGGCGATGAAGTTGTCGCCCACGTTCAAGGTTCCGTCCTGGACGAGGACGGTGGCGACCGGACCGCGACCGCGATCCAGCTTCGCCTCGAGCACCGTGCCGGATGCGCTGTGCTTGGGGTTGGCCTTCAGCTCGAGAATGTCGGTCGACAGCAGGATCATCTCGAGCAGCTGATCGAGATTCTGCTTCTTCTTGGCCGAGACAGGCACCATCACGGTTTGCCCGCCCCAGTCCTCGGGGACCAGCGACAGCTCGGCGAGCTCGCGCTTGACGTTATCGGGGTTCGCGCCTGGCTTGTCGATCTTGTTGATCGCGACAACGATCGGGACGTTCGCCGCTTTCGCGTGGTCGATTGCCTCACGCGTCTGCGGCATCACACCATCGTCAGCGGCAACGACCAGAACGACCACGTCGGTCACCTTGGCGCCGCGGGCGCGCATCAAGGTGAACGCTTCGTGGCCTGGTGTGTCGAGGAACACCACGCTGCGGCCGTCGCCAACATCCACGTGGTAGGCGCCGATGTGCTGCGTGATGCCACCCGCCTCGCGTTCAGCGACTTTGGTTTCGCGGATGGCGTCGAGCAGCGACGTCTTCCCGTGGTCGACGTGTCCCATGACCGTCACGACAGGCGCTCGCAGTACCTGATCCTCGGGCTTGGAATCTTCCTGCTCGGCGACGAGTTCCTCTTCGAAGCTGCGCATTTCGATGTCGGCGCCGAACTCGCGCGCCACATCGCGAGCGGTTTCGATGTCGAGCGTGCTGTTGATGGTCATCATCATCCGCTTCATCAACAGCTTGGCCAGCACATCCTTCACGCGCACGTCGAGCTTGTCGGCAAGGTCTTTCACCGTCATGCCTTCGGCGAGTGTGATCGTTCGCGTAATCGGCGGTGGTGCCGCTGGCATCATCGCCACGGCTGGTGCGGCAGGACGTTCCCTCCTCGGCGCGACCGGACGCGCGCCCGGTCGCGGAGCCTGCGACATCGGCGGACGCGGCCCGGGCGGACGGACCCCCGGCATTCCGGGTCGCGCTTGCGCGCTCGGCTGTGTGCGGACGGGTTGCGAGGGAAGCGGTCGCGGTCCCCCCAGCATGCTCGGCGTCGTGGGACGCGGCGGCGGTGGATATGCCGGGCGCGGTCCGCCGGCGGCACCGGGTCGTCCGGAGGGAGCGGCAGGCCGTGCGGCGCCCGGTGCCGCTGGCTTAGGCGGTGCGGCAGCAGGCGGCGGCTGCACCATGCGCGGCTGCGAGACGACCGGTCGCTTCGCCGGTGTCAGCGGACGCGCAGGCTGCGTCGGCTTGCCCGGCTCCTCGATTCGGAGTCGAATCGTCGGCGGCACGACCCGAGGGGGAACCTGCGGCTCGGGCACGGGTGCTTCAACGGCGATTTCTTCCACCAGTGGTACAGCCGACGCCGCGACGGCCGGAGCCGGTTCGACGACGGGCGGCGGTGGCGGCGGCTCCACTCGTGGTGGTTCGGGAGCGACGGGCGCTTCAATCGGCGGCGGCGGCGGCGGAGCAGCAGCCTGCGGTGGCGGTGCCGCCACGGGAGGTGCTTCTTCAACCGGAGCCGAGGGTGGTTGCGCGGGCCTGATGGTCTTGACCAACCGAGGAGGTCCGAGGACGGGCGCCGCCGGCTTGGGTGGCTCCGCCTTCTTCGGCGCGGGAGCCTTCTTTGCACCACTCTTGGCCGGTGTCGGTGTCTCGGCAAACATGTCGCCACTCGGCAGCGAGATGCCACGCTGCCGCGCAATGCGCTCGACAAACGATCGCGCGACGACCTCTTCGATGGTGCTCGACGCACTCTTCAACTCGATGCCGTGATCGCGTTTGAGCAGCGCCAGCACTTCCTGGCTGGTGGAGCCAAGCAGCTCCGCGACTTTGTAGATCCGGACTGTTGCCAATGCGTTCCCTTAGTTACAAGCCTCTACGACTGTTCAACCTCGGTGGAAGCCTCCGCAGGCTGCGCTTCCTCCGGTTCCGCTGCAGATTCTTTCTGCTCCGCATCCGCAGGCGTATCGGGGAAGAGCGCATCCATTTGCGCGTGGGCATCGCCCGCTTCGAGTGCGCCAAACTGCGCCTCGACTTCCTTCCGCTTCTCTTCTTCGCTCTTGATGTCGATACGCCATCCGGTGAGCTTTGCCGCGAGCCGGACGTTCTGCCCCTTTTTGCCGATGGCCAACGACAGCTGCTTGTCCTCGACCACGACCTCCATCACGCGTTCCTTCTCGTCGACGATGGACACGCGCTGGACCTTTGCGGGGCTGAGGGCGTTGGTCACAAAGACGATCGCGTCTTCTGACCACTCGACGATGTCGATCTTCTCGCCGCGGAGCTCACGAATAATCGCCTGCACGCGCGTGCCCTTCATGCCCACACACGCGCCCACGGGATCGACGTCGCGCTCTCGCGAGTACACGGCGACCTTTGCGCGATCCCCGGCTTCGCGGACCGCGCCGCGAATCATCACGGTGCCGTCGTAGATTTCCGGCACTTCCTGCTCGAATAGCTTGATGAGGAGAGCGGGATCGGTTCGCGACAGCACGATCTGCGGACCTTTCGCGCTGCGATTGACCCCTTTGATGACCGCGCGGATGCGCTCGCCTGGCGTGTAGCTTTCCGCTCGCGACTGCTCCTTACGCGGGAGCACCGCTTCGACACGTCCGATCTCGACGATCAGGTCGCCACTCTCGAACCGCTTCACCGTGCTGTTGATGACCTCACCGATGCGCTGGTTGTATTCGGCGTAGATGTTTTCGCGCTCCGCTTCGCGGACCTTCTGAAAGATCACCTGCTTGGCGGTCTGCGCCGCAATCCGGCCGAGTACGTCGGTTCGCTTCGGAAATTCGATTTCCATGTCCACTTCGGCCTCATCGCCGTAAAGGTCCTGCGCTTCCTTCAACGAGATCTGCGTGGACGGATCCTCGACTTCCTTGACGATGTGCTTGATGGCGAACAGGTCGACTTGTCCAGTCTCCTG
>Ga0070670_100003951_pt1 | contig 12372 bp, 14 predicted proteins | sample KBSS63metaG_FD_64665 | JGI IMG/M metagenome (GOLD analysis project Ga0070670, IMG submission 64665) | Switchgrass rhizosphere microbial communities from Kellogg Biological Station, Michigan, USA - KBS S6-3 metaG | ecosystem: Host-associated > Plants > Roots > Rhizosphere > Soil ... | reverse complement strand
AGCTTCAGATCAGAACTCGCCGATAAAGCCTACCTCCGGCTCGAGGTGCTGTCCGAACCGGTCCTGCACGCATTGCTGTGCGTGGGCGATCAGCGCGCGGACGTCAGCAGCGGTCGCATGCCCGAGGTTCACCATAATATTGGCGTGAATGTGCGAGATCTGAGCGTCTCCAATGCGAAAACCTTTGAGCCCGCACTGATCGATCAATCGTCCTGCACCGACGCCTTCGATCTTCTTGAAGATCGAACCAGCACTCGGGTGAATCTCCAGCCACGGGTGACGGGCGCCACGCCAACTCAGGTTCTCCTGCATGATTCGATGCATCGCCCCGACGTCGCCGGCAGAGAGGCGGAAAGTCACAGACAACGCGACCTCGCGGCCTTCATGAAGAACGCTGGTGTCGTACCCAAATCGCATGTACTCGGGGCCAACGGAGTGCCGGACACCACGTTGGTCGAGCAGCTCGGCGGACTCGAACACTTCCGCGATGAACATGGTTCGTTCGCGGTCGGGGGCCGGGGAGAGGAAATGCAGATTTTGCCAGACTGCACCGCCCACTGTGCTCGGAATTCCGACGTAATGCTCCAGTCCCGACCAGCCGCGTCGCACCGACTCCGCGATGAGATCGCGCACGATCACGCCACTCTCGCACCACACGCGGCCGTCTTCGGCGAATCGCAAGTGGCGAGCGGCATTTCTTATCACGAGGCCTCGAAATCCTCGGTCGCCGACGAGGATGTTTGCTCCCAGTCCGAGAACGAAGTAGGGCATACCACTTCGACGCGCGGCAGCGACAGCGTTTGCGAGATCGTCGGCGGATATGGCATCGTAGAACAGGTCCGCCGGACCCCCAATGCGAAAGGTCGTGTATGACGCGAGTGGCTCATTCTGCTTGAGTCGCGCCGCATCGAGCCGGTTGCCGAGTTCCGCCATCGGGCCGACCAAATTTGTGAGAGGCATTGATGTGGAAAGAAATCCTGGCACGCTCGAGCCGCCAGTTATCATGACCCGATCAACCGCGCGGTTTCGCGACTGCGCCGGCACGGTAGAGGATAGGCCAATCCTGCGAACTAAACGCCGATCGACCAGGCTGAGCGTCGCGTGGTTTCACATGGCGATGCTGACCGCTGTGGCACTGACGGCCACGCCGGCCTACGGGCAACGAGCCGAACTGGACAAGGTCATCAAGCGGCGGGTCCTATCAAATGGTCTCGAAGTCATTGTAGTCGAGAACCACGGTGTGCCGCTCGCGACCGTGGAGATCGACGTGAAGAATGGCTCGTTCACCCAGACGCCCGAATATGCCGGGCTCGCGCACATGTACGAGCACATGTTCTTCAAGGCGAACGAGCATCTGCCCGAACCGGACCAGTTCATCGACCGGGCCGCTGAACTCGGCGCCGTGTTCAACGGGCGTACGGACGAAGAACGCGTCGCATACTACATGACGCTTCCGGCCGATAGCCTCGCGGGCGGGATGGAGGCGATGGCCGATGCGCTGCGGGGCCCGCTCTTTCTCAAGGAAGAGATCGATCGCGAGCGACAGGTCGTGATCGGGGAGTACGACCGCAACGAGTCGAATCCGTTCTTCCGACTGCAGGAGGCCATGGGCAAGCAACTCTACCGCGGGCAGTGGAGTCGCAAGAACGTGATCGGCGATCGCAACGTAATTTCGACGGTCACGCCGGCCAAAATGCGCGAGATCCAAGGCAAGTACTACGTGCCTAACAACTCAGTACTGATCGTCACCGGCGATGTCTCGCCGGACAGCGTGTTCCGGCTCGCCGAGAAGACCTATGGAGACTGGGCCAAAGGGGCAGACCCGTTCGTTGCGGACCCGATTCCACCTATCCCCCCGCTGCAGAAGAGCGAGGCACTGATCATCGAGCAGCCGGTGGGTGCCGTAACCGTTCAGATCCAGTGGCAAGGGCCAAGTGTGCGCAGAGATCCTAACGCCACCTATGCCGCAGACGTGTTCTCGGATGCGCTGAACCAGCCCAACTCCACGCTTCAAAGGAAGCTCGTAGACACGGGCCTCTGGCAGTCAATCGGCGTCAACTACTACACGCTCGATCAGATTGGGCCGATCACGATCAGCGGACAGACGACCCCCGACAAGTTGAAGAGCGCACTCGCGGCGCTCGACGCGGAAATCCAGCGGTTCACCGAGCCTGGCTACATCTCGAAGCCGGAGCTCGAGGCAGTGAAAGCACAGCGCGCCGTGAGCTCCGCGTTCGGCCGAGAGCGAGCGTCCGGCTTCAGCCAGACGATCGGGTTCTGGTGGAGCGTTGCTGACCTCGAGTACTACATGGGGTACGTGGACAACATGGCGAAGCAGAGCCTCGGGGACCTGCGGAATTACGCCGCGAAGTACATCGTCGGTAAGCCGCGCGTGACTGGCGTAGTGATACCAGCCGACGCACGGCGGTCGATCGCGCTCACGACGGCCGACCTGTTGCCGCGGAGTATCGCTCAGTGAACAACACTGTGGCCACAATGATGCGGCGCGTGGGGCTCACCTTCGGAACACTGTCGATCCTGGCAACCGGCAGTGTCCTGCAGGCCCAGGTGGAGAACGCGATTCCGAAGACATCGCGGACCAAGGCATCGCTCCACGACAGTCTGACGACGGCGTATGAAATCGGCGGCGTGCGGGTCATTCACCGCCTGACGCCGGCGAACGATATCGTGGCCGCGAACGTGTACCTGCTCGGCGGCGTCCGTCAGATCGACAATGATAACGCGGGGATCGAGCCGCTTCTCCTCGAGGCGTCGGACCGAGGCACCCGGGAATATGCCGGCGAGAACGTGCGCACAATGCTCTCGCGTCTCGGCAGCACCATCGTCGTCGATCCGGAGACCGACTGGACGATGTTCGGTCTTCGCGCCACGCGTGACGGGTTCGATTCCACGTGGTCGGTGCTTGCCAGCCGGCTCATGCACCCCACACTCGACTCCGGCCAGGTCAACCTGGTTCGCGAGCAGTTATTCGCCGCCGTGCGACAACGCGGCGACAACCCTGACGCTCTCGTTTCGTTCATCGCCGACAGCTTCGCCTTTTCCGGACACCCCTATGCACGCACCACGTTAGGCACCGAGCGCTCACTGGCCCGCCTGACGGTCAGCGCTTTGCGGCGCTATCACGACGAACAGATCGTGAAGTCTCGCATGCTCGTGGTCATCGTGGGAAACATTTCCCGGGCTCAGGTCGAGAAAGTCATCACGCGGACATTAGCCAAGCTCCCGGCTGGGAGCTATCGATGGACGCTCCCCGATACGCTCCCCGAGCGCGGCGCCGGCTTTGCGATCGAGTCGCGATCGCTGCCTACCAACTACATCCTTGGCTACTACGTCGGCCCGCCAGCCGGAAGTAAGGACTACCAGGCGCTGCGGGTCGCGGCCGCGGTGCTTTCGGGCCAACTGTTCGCCGAGATCCGTTCGCGCAGGAACCTCACGTACGCTGTCGATGCCCCGTTCGTCGAACGCGCGATCGCGTCAGGCGGCCTGTACGTCACCACTGTGTCGCCCGATACGACACTGGCGCTCATGCGGCAGCAGATCATGGCGCTGCAACAGGGTACGATCGACCGTGAGGCACTCGAGCGTCTGGTGCAGCAGTTCATCACGGAATACTTCCTCAACAACGAAACGAACGCCGAGCAGGCGAACTTTCTCGCGCGCGCGCAATTGTACCGGGGCGACTTCCGGATCGCTGACCTGTTCGTGGACGAGCTGCGGGAAGTCAGCCCCGAAGATGTCCAGCGGGTGGCGCGCCAGTATATGAGGGGGATACGGTTCGCCTACGTCGGTGACTCGCTCCGCCTTTCCTCACGCACGCTGAAGGGCTTCTGAGCATCCGCCGAGTTCCGCCATCAGTCGCGACGGCGCGAAGCGAGCACGCGGCGCACGTCGTCGAGCGACGCGCCGACTGAGCGAAGGGCCACCAGCGTGTGGTACAGCAGGTCCGCCGCCTCCTCGATCGCGCGCGCGCGATCGTCATCCGCGCAAGCCACGACGAGCTCGGCGCACTCCTCGCCGAGCTTCTTGAGTCGAAGGTTGCGGTCAGCGCCCAGGCGCCGCGTGTAGCTGGGACGATCGCCACCAGGCGCCGGCGGCGTTAGGCGCTCCGCGATTGTCGCATCCACGTCCGCGATGGCGTCGCCGCGAAGCGCCGTCGTCGGGAAGCACGACGCCGTGCCTCTGTGACACGCTGGTCCGGCCGGGATCACGCGTGCAAGCACCGCGTCGCCATCACAGTCGGCTTCCAGGGAGACGACGCGCTGCGTGTTGCCGCTGGTGGCGCCCTTATGCCAGAGGCCGCGCGAGCGAGACCGAAAATGCATCTCCCCGGTCTCGATCGTTTTCTCCAGCGCTTCACGGTCGGCAAACGCGGTCATGAGGACGGCTCCCGACGTAGCGTCCTGCACGACGACTGAGACGAGTCCCCCGCCCTTCTCGAAATCGAGTGCTTCGAGATCGATCATTATCACGTTAGGCGTGCTCCCCGACTCGCCGGCGCCAGTTGCGATCATTGGATCGGGTCATTCGGCGGCGGCCAGGGCACACCCAGTCTCGCGCGTAACGAGCCGGCCATGGCACCATTGCTAGCCATCGCTCCGCTTCCAAATGGTGTAACGCGACCATCCCAGTCACTGAACTCGCCCCCGGCCTCACGCACCACCGGGATGAGCGCGGCGGAGTCCCACGGCGACATGAGATTGTCCACCATCAACTCGGCTCGTCCGGTCGCGACGAGGAGATAACCGTAGCAATCGCCCCATGTCCGCGTGACCGCCGCGTCGTGTGCGAGCGCCGACCACCGCGCTGCCCTATCGGGGAAACCCGTGAACCGGACATCCGTCGTGAGCAGCGTCGCGCCGGCGATCTCGACGTGCTCCGAAACGCGACACTGAGCGTCATTCCACCAGCAGCCCTCTCCCAGGGCAGCGGCAACGATCTCGTCAACCGCAGGACAGTAGATCGCGCCCGCGAGCACGGTGCCCCCGCTCACCACGCCAATCAGCGTGCCCCAGAGCGGAACGCCACGCACGAACGTTTTCGTGCCGTCGATCGGGTCGATAAACCAGCGACGCGCTCGCTCGTCGCCTTCAGGGCCAAACTCCTCGCCGAGAATCCCGTCGTGCGGGAACCGCGTGGCGATCCATTCGCGCGCAGTCTGCTCCGCGGCGCGATCGGCGATGGTCACCGGGCTGCCGTCGCGCTTCGTCTCAATGTCGAGGTGTGTACGAAAGTGCGCGAGTGCAACTCGGCCAGTCAGTCGAGCCACCTCGGACACCGCCTGCAGCAGCGTCTCATTTCGGACCGCGCTCATGCCGCGCGCACCGGTATGCCGTGATGGGCCATTTCGGTCTTGATGTGCTGCACCGTTGTCAACCCTTCATGCAGGATGCCGGCGACGAGGGCTGCATGCGCGTGGCCGTGGACGAGCGCGTCACACACGTCGCTCGCCGATCCCGCACCGCCGCTCGCGACTACTGGAACATCGACAGCATTCACGATCGCCGCCGTCAGCTCGAGGTCGTAGCCTGTACGCGCGCCATCGCGGTCGATGCTCGTGACGAGAAGTTCCCCAGCGCCGCGCCGAACACACTCGCGCGCCCACGTCACTGCATCGAGTGACGTAGGCGTCCTTCCGCCTCGCGTGTATACGAGCCAGCTCTCGCCGTGCCGCTTGGCATCGATACTCGCCACCACACATTGCGATCCGAATCGAACGGCGCACTCGGTCAGAATCTCCGGCGACTCGACGGCCGCGGTGTTCACACCGACCTTGTCGGCCCCGGCACGCAAAGCGCGCGCGACATCGTTGGCGGAGCGAATCCCGCCCCCAATGGTCAGCGGAATGAAAAGACGTTCGGCCGTTCGCCTCGCGAGGTCGAGCAGAGTCGAGCGTTCTTCAAAGCTCGCCGAGATGTCGAGATACACGACTTCATCCGCGCCATCCGCCTCGTATCGTCGAGCGAGTTCGACCGGATCACCGACATCGCGCAACGATTCAAACTGGACGCCTTTGACGACGCGGCCGCCCTTCACGTCGAGACACACGATCAATCGGCGCGTCACCATCGAACGCTGCCTTTCGTGCTGAAAACCGTACCGGAGTCGATGAGGGCGTCGTGCAACGCAAGGCCAAGTGCCTTGAATGCGGCTTCGACGACGTGATGTCGATCGGTGCCGCGAAGCACCCGAACATGGAGTGTGGCGCGCGCGTGATCTGCGAACGATCGAAACCAGTGATCGTACAGCGAGCTGGGAACCGGGCCGCGGTAGTAGGGCCGCCCTCCGAGATCGATTGTCACCTCAACGAGCGCATCGTCCATCGGGACTGTGCGGTGCCCATAACGGGCACACGTGACGGGGGTCTGATCGGCGATGGCCGTCCCAAAGGCGATTCCAACGTCCTCGATGAGGTGGTGCTTCAGATCGCCGGACGCTTGAAGCGAGAGGTTGAGGCGGGAGTATCTCGCGAGCGTCACCATCATATGATCGAGGAAGCGATGGCCGGTCGCCACAGTCGAGCGCCCGTCCCCGTTCGTGATCTCGAGGCGGATGCGGGTCTCAGCCGTCTGCCTTTCGACGACACTCATTCCGCAAACTCCTCGGCTGCCTGCCACGGGTCGATGGCGCCGGTGTACAGCGCCATGCCGACGATCGCTGCCGCGACGCCGCGGTCGGCAAGAGCGCGGAGATCGGCAACGGATGCAATCCCACCGGACGCGTACACGGGGAAGCTCGCTGCTTCGACCACGTCTTCCATGAGAAAAAGGTCCGTGCCCTGCATCCGCCCTTCACGATGGACGGCAGTGACGAGCAGGCCCGCGAGGGGAAGTGCGCTCAACTCTTCCGTGACGTCGATGATCTCGCGCGGTAGCGTCCGCGTCCAGCCGTGTGTCACGACGCGCCGATCCCGCACATCGGCCGCGACGATGATCTCGTTAGGGTAGGCGTTGGCGACCCGTCCGAGCCAGTCAGCGTCCTCGAACGCCCGGGTACCGAGAGCAACAGCGCACGCCCCCGCGCCGACCAGCTCATCGATCGCGGTCGTGCTCCGGACTCCACCGCCGATCTGCACGTCGATCGGAATCTCCCGCAGGATCTCATGTACGACATCGCGGTTCGACCCGCGGCCTGTTGCCGCGTCGAGGTCGACCACGTGGAGTCGACGGAAGCCGTATCGCACCCACTCACGGGCGACCGAAACCGGGTCCGCAAGACGAACGCGTTCGTCAGCGTACTCTCCGCCGACAAGCTGAACGCACGCGCCCTCGCGCAGGTCCACCGCGGGTATGGCGATCATGAGGTGACGTCCTCGAGGAAGGCATGCAGAAAGCGCAAGCCGGGGCCCGAGCTTTTCTCGGGATGGAACTGCACGCCGACGGTACGACCGGCGCGTACGACAGCCGGGAATCGGTCATCCTCGTGCGTGCTCCATGCACGAACAACCGAGTCATCGACGGGCCGGCACACGTAGCTGTTCGCGTAATAGGCGTACGACAGGGGGGCACGCACAAACAGCTCATCGTTCGCGGCGTCGATGGCATTCCACCCGATCTGCGGGACGCGTTGCGCCCGGAGTCTGGTGACCGTTCCAGAAAAGATCTCCAGACCTCGCACGTTAGGCGTGCTTTCGTCGCTCGCGTCGAACAGCAACTGCATGCCGAGACAGATGCCAAGACACGGCAGCCCGTCACGCAGGGCCGCCTGCATGGCGAGCCGACCGGCCCCCAAGTGCGCTGCGGCCAACCCGAACGCTCCGACACCGGGCAGCACCAGAACGTCCGTCTCGATCGCCCGAGTCGGGTCCGGTTCGACTTCCACCGTTTCCGCGAACGCGGCAAGCGCCTTCGCAAGCGAGTGAATATTCCCCGCGCCGTAATCGAAGATGGTGACTTTCATCGCGCAGGCTGGGTCGTCACGGCAGACGCGCGCGCTTCGAGTAGCGCATCCAGGGCAAGCTCCATCAGTGCCCACGGTCCAATGGTGATCCGAAGCGCATCACCGATCCCCGGCAAACCCGGATACGGACGAACCGCGATCCCGCGCTCTCGCATGCGCTGTGCGACGAGTGCGGCATTCGCGATCGGCACCAGGAGAAAGTTGGCGGCTGACGGAAGCGCGTCGAGCCCGTTGGCGCGGAGTAAATCAGCGAACCGCTCACGGTTCTGGACCGCCTTGGCCGCCAGATCGCGCATCCACGCGACATCCTCGCGAAGGGCACGCGCCGCGGCGCGTTCGGCAGGCGCATTCTCCTTGTAGGGCCCTCGTACTTTCTCGATCTCGTGAACCAGCGACGCAGCGCCGGTTGCATAGCCAATGCGAAAGCCGGCCATTCCGAACGCCTTCGACAAGGTGCGCGTGACCAATACGCGGTCATGCTCGGGCGCCTCGCCCACCCGGCCGCCGTCGGTAAACTCGCCGTACGCCTCGTCGATAATCACGATCCCGGGTGCACGCTCGATCACGCGATCGACCGACCGACGAGCCGCCAGGCTGCCCGTCGGGTTGTTAGGCGAGCAGATGTAGATGATCCGCGCGTCCGTCGCGAGCAACGCCTCCGGGTCGATGTCGCCCGAGACCGCGAACCGAACAGGCGTGGGGACGAGGCCATTCACCTTCGCGAACACCGGGATCATGCTGAACGTCGGGTCGGAGTAGGCGAGACGCTCCCCCGGCTCCGCGAAAGCGCGCACTGCCGAGTCGATCACGTCGTCGGATCCGCAGCCACTCACGACCTGATCTGAATGAACGCCAGCGTAGTCTGCCAGTGCCTCACGGAGGCTTCGGGCGTGGAGGCCCGGATACCGCGTGATCTCGTCGCGGCCGGCCGTTGTGAGCTCCCGAAGCGCAGCCGGCGGTGCGCCGAACAGGTTGGTGTTGTCACTCAAGTCGGCCGTGCACGGCAAACGCTCCGTGGGATACGGCACGACATCGCGAATCGTCGCGCGTCCGAGTCGAAGCGACTCGCTCGGCGACGACGATGGGGTCGGCGGTGTCAAACGGATTGCCTCCAGGCCCGGGCGGCGGCAGCGTGCGCCGGCAGATGCTCCGCCTCCGCGAACACGGCGACGTCCTGAGCCAGTCGCGCGGCTGCGTCGCGGTCCACGCGCTGATATGTCGTCCAGCGAACGAAGTCCGTCGTGCTCAAGCCAGAGTACGAGCGCGCCAACCCGCCTGTCGGGAGCACGTGGTTCGCTCCGGTGATGTAGTCGCCGAACGTCACCGAGCTCGTTTCGCCGACGAACACGGTGCCGGCTGAGCGAATGTCACCGAGCAGCGCGTCGGCGTCGCGCGTCGCGAGCAGTAGATGCTCTGGCGCGAACAGGTTCGCGAACGCTATTGCCTCGCGGAGCGACGGCGCCGTGAGGATCGCACCGCGTTCAGCGAACGCGCGCTCGATAATCGCGCGACGCGCCTGGACGGGCAGGAACTTCTCGATGGCGTCAACCACTTTGGTGCCTAACGCCTCATCGGTCGTGACGAGCGCGACGATCGCCTCTGGATCGTGCTCGGCCTGGGCGAGCAACTCGGCCGCGAGATGCGTGGGGTCGGCTGAGTCATCGGCAACGATCAACAACTCGCTCGGGCCAGCGGGAGAGTCGATGCCCACGACGTTCGACACCAGGAGCTTCGCCTGCGCCACGTAGGCGTTTCCCGGACCGACGATGCGATCGACGCGAGGAATGCTTGCCGTGCCGTACGCCATGGCGGCGATCGCTCCTGCTCCGCCCACTGCGAACACTCGATCGGCACCGGACAGCTCGGCCGCCGCGAGCGTTGCAGGCTCTGGCTGTCCCTTTGAGGTCGGCGGCGCGCAGATGATGACCTCTGCGACGCCTGCGACGCGCGCCGGGATCACTCCCATGAGGACGCTGCTGGGATACGCCGCGCGACCACCCGGGGCGTATACGCCGACGCGATACAGCGGATCAGGGCGCCGGCCGACGATAATGCCGGGTTCGGGAGCGATTTCGACGCGCTGGGGCAGCGCAGCGACGTGGACGGCTCGGATGTTCGTGGCGGCCCGTTCCATGGCCGCCCGCAGCGATGGATCCAGCGATCGAAGCGCGTCAGTCCACGCGTCGCGCGGCACCTCGAGTGACGTGAGCCGAACCTTGTCGTATTCCCGGGCAAGCGAGATCAGCGCGGTGTCACCGTCGCGTCGAACCACGTCGATGACCGCCTCGCTCGTGGTGCGCACCATGTCGTCAGTGACGGGGGCACGTTCGAGCAACTGGACACGGTCCGCATCGCTCAGCGCGTGCAGCGGCCCGCGGAATCGCATGCGTCCCGCTTTCATGGCATGAGCCTCTCGATCCGAGTCACGAGTATTCCCGCCCCGCCTAACGCCTTGAGCTGCGCGATCGTCCGAAAGATCGCCGTCTCCGGGACGACTGCGTGCACGGCAACGTGCTGACCTGCATTCAAGATGTCGATGACAGTCGGGCCGTTCAGGCCGGGCAGAACCTCTTTGACCCGGTCGAGCGCGGAACGCGGGACATTGGCCATGACATATCGCTGTCCTCTCGCACGCAAGACGCTCGAGAGCGCGTCCGCCAGGTCATCGAGCGCGCGGCGCTTCCCCGGGTCAAGGCGATCGGCCTCGGCTACCCGCGCGACAAGTCGCGCCGTTGACTCGAGAACCGTCGCAATCTCACGAAGGCCGTTCACTTTGAGCGTGGAGCCCGTCGACGTCAGGTCGACCACGATGTCGGCTATCCCGAGGTGCGGAGCAATTTCGGCGGCCCCTGACACAGGGACGATCTCGACTCGACAGCCACGGCGCTCAAAAAAGCGACGCGTCACACGCGGGAAAACCGTTGCCACGCGTTCGGTGATGATCTGATCGAGTTGCTGGATGCCACTCTCTTCACGTGACGCGACCACTAGCCGGCAGCTGCCAAACCCCAGGTCGAGACGAACGTCCAGATCGCGTTCCGACTCGCAGACCAGGTCCCATCCGGTGATCCCGGCGTCGGCGGCGCCATCAGCGACAAACTCGGGAATGTCCTGGGCCCGCACGAATATCGCCTCGAACTCACCGCCGAGCGATGCGGTAAGTGCGCGGTCGCCGCGTGCGCGGATAGGTAGGCCGGCATCTTCAAACAGGTCACGGGTCTCTTCAGCCAGGCGCCCCTTATTCGGCAGCGCGATTCTCAGCATGGCAGGGGTTGTTATATGGAATTGTCGATTCGGGAAAAGAAAACGGCCCGTCAGGAGACGGGCCGCGGCGTTCGGTGTCTGGCGCGAATGTGTCAGTTGCTCATCCGCTTACACGCAAACGGCCCCGACCCGAAGGACGTGGCTGGTGTGCATGTGGTGGTGCCAGACGCTGGACGGACACATGGCCGCAACGTAATCGGCCGACGAACGAAGCGTCAATGCGCCGGCGGTATGGAGGCTGCAACCAAATTTCACGATTCGACGATTTCGAAGACCGCGGCTATTTGCGTTCCCGGGGCCATGTGAATAAATTCACAATGCTCTGAGACCACGCATTGGAAGGTCTCGGCTTCATTCACACGCAGTTATTTGGTACGGCACTGGAGGCCTCAGGAAAATGCGGTTTCTCGGATTTGTGGTCGTGAGCAGTGCGATTGCGCTTGGTGCATGTGGTGGCGGTGGCGAGAAGGCGGCGACGGACACTGCGGCAACTGCCGCGGCGACTCCCAAGGCGGATTCGGCGGCGACCGCCGCGCCGGCGACTGCAGCGCCAGCTGGTACTGCGGCGCCGATCACGGGTCAGACGGTCGAAGTGAAGATGGTCGGCGACGACAAGGGTTATCGGTTCGAGCCGGCGGACATCAAGATCAAGGCTGGCGACGGCGTCAAGTTCGTCATGGTTTCCGGCGGCCCCCACAACGTCGCGTTCGATCCGGCGACGATTCCGGCGGACGTCAAGCCGCAGCTCTCTGCGAACATGCCCGATCAGCAGGGCGAGCTCTCGAGCCCGCTCGAGGTGAACCCGAACCAGACGTACACGATCTCGTTCGCCAACATTAAGCCCGGCACGTATCCGTTCCACTGCACGCCCCACCTTGCGATGGGGATGAAGGGCACGATCACGGTTCAGTAAGTTCACGTCCGGCGCGAGTCAGGCGCCGAGCGAGTTTGGATGGAGTGAATAACGCGGAGGCGCGAAAGCGCCTCCGCGCTGTTTTTACCCCCGAGTTGTCGCGTAGCGCGGCGCGACTGCCGGTCGTCAACGGATCGCGTGAACGCTTGCGCGGTGGGCCCGCTGCTTCGATTATCGCGAGCGAATGGTCGACACGATCACTGGAGCAGTTCCGCGGTATACGCGACGCCGTCGCGCCGAGATGCGGGCGGCGTGGGTGGCGGCGCGAGCGCGAAACA
>Ga0070670_100003947_pt1 | contig 12378 bp, 6 predicted proteins | sample KBSS63metaG_FD_64665 | JGI IMG/M metagenome (GOLD analysis project Ga0070670, IMG submission 64665) | Switchgrass rhizosphere microbial communities from Kellogg Biological Station, Michigan, USA - KBS S6-3 metaG | ecosystem: Host-associated > Plants > Roots > Rhizosphere > Soil ... | reverse complement strand
CGGCTCTTTTGCATAAATCCATTCATTGGTTTTGTCGATGGATAATATTTGTATTGAAGAAACTGTATCCTCCGGCTGTACAAATCCGCGGCCTGCCATATTCGACTGGCCAGCGAGAATAAAAATGTAAAAATTTTCTCTAATGGGAAGCAGGGATGGCTTATCGATAATTTTCGGAAAATGATTAATGTAATCTTCTTTCTGTATCTTTTTTGGATGAGAACAGCTAATGATGAAAATTAAAAAGAATATAGGCCTTGACTTCATTTATTGAAGGTAGACATAAAAAAAATTTTTAGTGATCAATAAAATAAATCGTTATGAACTCACGTCGTAAGTTTTTAAGAAATATAACTGCATCCGCTTTTGCTTTGCCATTATTATCAAAGCAAGAATATTTTGAAAGTTTTAAAGAGATAAATGATAAGCCTTATGATGGGCCGGTTTTGCGTGTCGCTATCATGGGACTTGGTAGTTATGGCACCCGTGTGGCTGATGGCATGAAAGATTGTACCAAAGCAAAATTAGTTGGAGTGGTAAGCGGCACTCCATTAAAGATCACTGCGTGGCAGGAAAAGTATGGCATTCCTGAAAAGAATTGCTACAACTATGAAACTTATGATAACATAAAAAACAATCCTGATATTGATGCAGTGTATATCATTACGCCAAACGCTTTACACAAAGAGGCGGCAATAAGAGTAGCCAAAGCCGGCAAACATGTGATCTGTGAAAAGCCGATGTCAATAAATGCTAAAGATGGAAAGGAAATCGTGGATGCCTGTAAAAAAGCAAATGTGAAATTATTGGTTGGCTATCGCATGCACTTTGAACCAAAAACGTTGGAAGTAATAAGAATGAGAAAAGATGGTGAGTTTGGAAAAATCTTATTCTTCCAGGGACTATCTGGTTTCCGCATTGGTGATCCGACGCAATGGAGATTGAAAAAAGAATTGGCCGGCGGCGGTGCGATGATGGATATTGGTATCTATTCCATCAATGGAGCAAGATACATGGTAGGCGAAGAACCAATTTGGGTAACGGCACAGGAAACAAAAACTGATAAAGAAAAATTTAAAGAAGGAGTTGATGAAACAATACAGTTTCAATTAGGATTTCCAAGTGGGGCGGTCGCTTCTTGTTTGTCAACTTATACTATGAACAATCTTGACCGCTTTTATTTAAACGGAGAAAAAGGATGGGTTGAAATGCAACCTTCAACAAATTATGGCCCAATAAAAGGAAGAACAAATAAAGGTGAATTGGATTTTCCTCATAAAACACATCAAACAGTGCAAATGGATGAAATGGCAGCAATAATTTTCGAAGGAAAACAACCACCTGTGCCAATAGATGGTGAGGAAGCATTAAAGGACCTTAAAATTATTGATGCGATCTACGAAGCAGTAAAGACAGGTAGGAAAGTAAATTTAAAGCTCTCATGATTTATTGAAAGTAATATAGAAGCTGCTTCCTTTATCAACCTCGCTTTCTACCTGGATGGATCCTTTATGAGATTGAATGATCGAATAAGAAGCAACAAGACCCAGGCCCGTTCCATTTTTTTTGGAAGTAAAAAAAGGTTCAAATAAGCGGGGAATATATTCGGCAGGAATACCGAAACCGTTATCACGGATGCAAACAGAATAATTATCTTTTGTTTCATTGACGGCTATCATCAATTCTCCTTTGTTGGCTTCCATCGCTTCGATTGCATTGATAAGAATATTTGTAAAGGCAATGATCAATTTTGGTTTATCCGCCTGGATCATATAAACGCCATTGGCATAGTCTTTTTTTACTTTTACATTTTGTAAGTTGATACGGTCAGTTGTCATAGCGATGCTTTCATCTAAAATTTCCTGTAAAGAATTACACTCAAACTCCAGCTCGGGTGGTCTTGTAAGATTTAAAAGTTCGGAGATGATCTTATTGATACGAATGCTGTTCCTCTTTATGATCTCAGCGATCAGTGTATCGCGGTCATTTTCATTTTCCTCAGGAACTAACATTTGCTCAATAGCCAGGGATATATTATTTAGCGGGTTCCTGATCTCGTGAGCCAGCGTTCGCATCAATCGTTCGTTGGCAGCCAACTTTTGTGCCTGCAGGTTGGCTATTTCAGCTTTCTTAATATGCGTGATGTCATGAATAATGGCATGTACTAAGGGCCTGTCCTCTGTATCACTATAAACTGAAATGGAAAGAATACAGGACATTATTTCATTTTTGCTTTGAATTTGGATCTCGGCATCGCTAATACTCTTTCTTTTGCTCAATGATTCACAAACCTCTTTTTTTTGAGTATCGTCTTTAATGAATTCAAAAAGGCTGTGACCAATAAGCGCTTCTTTGTTTGAGCCTAATAATAAAGAGGCCGCTTCGTTCAGCTCAATAATATTTAGTTTTTCATCGGCAATGATCACCGAATCTTTTGATCCCTCAAAAAGATTCCTGTATTTGGATTCTCTTGCTTTTAACTCTTTCAATGATTCGGCCCTGTCCAATGAGTAACGAATACAACGCTCCAGTTTTTCCGTAGTAAGGTCGGCTTTAACCAGGTAATCAGTAGCGCCGCTTTGCATAGCTTTAATATCAATGGTCCGGTTGCCTTTGCCGGTTAATAAAACAATCGGCGCATCCGAACCTATCGCATTTGACTCTTCAAGCAGATCAAGCCCCGTTTGATTACCCAGGCGATAATCCACTAAATAAAGATCATAATGTTTCTGCTTTATTTTTTCGATTGCTGTTTGATAATCTTTGCACCAATCCACCTGCAGGTTGGTGTCCTCTATCGCTTTTATATAATCAGAAATAATTAAATAATCATCCTGGTCGTCATCAACAACAGCAATTTTGATAAGGTTCCCTTTCAGCATAAGCAACTAAGGATTTGCAGGTAATATAAGAATGAATTCTGCACCCACCAGCTCTTTCCCCTCTGCATAAATAATACCATTATGATTGGTTACAATTTTTCTCGCAATAGAAAGCCCCAGTCCGGTTCCGGGGTAATCGGATTTTGGATGTAACCGGACAAAAGGCTCAAAAATTCTTTCGGCATATTCCGGCCGGAAGCCAATGCCATTATCTGTAATCACAATTTTATAATAGGCCTGGTCTTTTCTTAATCTGCGGCTGGTCATCTCTTCCTGTTCAACGGGGTAAGCAGTTATATCTATTTCAGGAGTGATATTTTTTTTACTGTACTTCACTGCGTTTTCAAGGATATTAATAAATAACTGTTTGTATTGAACAGCATCCCCTTTTACAACAGGTAATGTGGCTGAATGAATAACAACTTTTTTATCTTCAATTTCTTCCTGTAACTCCGACAGGGTTTTTGTTATAATAGCATTTAAGTCACACACAACATACTGAATAGTCCCGGAATTTGCCAGCGCCAGCGCCGCAAGATTATCAATAAGGGACTGCATTTCAGAAACTGAATTTTTCATGCGATCGATATACCGTAAAGCTTCCGGGTCACTGGCATTTTTCGTACTAATGCGATCTGCAAAAACAGCGATCTTCCGAAGAGGAGCATGCAGATCATGCGAAGCAGCTTCAAGAAAATCAACATGTTTTTTCCTGAGCGCAGCTAACTCTTCACTTGCTTGCTGATATTTATATTCCCAGTCTTCCATAACTGCGGGTAATGTATGTAACTTACAAAAAGAATCATTGCATCGGAGAATATGCTAAAAGAATTTTTAATGATGGATGAAGAAGAAGTTTACAGCATGATCTTAAAATATTTTTTTGGAAAGATCAGCAAAAAGAGATCATGTGACGGACCATTTCAGTAAGCTCCGTCATATTGGATGGTTTAATGATATATTCGTTCGCACCAGCTTGCAAACAGATCTTTCTGAAAGTTTCTGAAGTAGATGTGCTCCATATAACTTTTGGAACATGATTATACCTGGGATCTTTTTTTAAAGCCTCTAAAATATCCGCACCGTTCAGGACAGGCATATTATAATCTAACAAAATAAGACAAGGTAAATGCTCCCGGAGATTTTGAAGATAAGTAAGCACTTGTTGCCCATTACTAATAAACACTATCGAAAAGGAATCATTAACAGAATTAAAAATTTCTTTTAAAAGATCTTCATCATCTTTATCATCTTCTCCGATCAAAATAAACCTGGGTTTACTTTCAGAAATGGGCCCGGGTGATGTCGACTCCTGTGGTCTCATTTTTGCACAATGATAGCTTGATTAAAAAACCAAAGTAAGGATTTTTACGATTTGCTTTTAATAGTTGCTGATTTTTTGCTGAAATGACCGGGCTATACTGCGAGTTTTTTTTTCAGCCATAGAAAGAATACCCGATAAGCGAATGATCTATTCACAAAAACATTTGCACAATCTAATTGTGTGGACAGAATTCCACACTTTTTCTGTTCCTATCCTTTACAGTTCACCATTTTAAATAAAAAAGATGAAGAAAAAATCAAAGTCATCGGTAAAACCTGTTTCCTCTGTTGCGTTGCCACAAGACCTGATCTCTACTGCCGCCATTGCACCTAACGATACACTGGATATTAAGACTAACGGTAATGGTAGTAACAGTCATGGCCGGACAAACGGGAAACATAAAGATAAAAAGCCGGTCACGACTGGTATTGAGAATGATCAACTAAACTACCGGGAGCTGCTGAGAGTTCTTTCTGATGTTAAAAATGGAAACTTTACCGTTCGTATGCCGGTTGACCAGGTTGGGATTAGCGGAAAGATCTGTGATACATTAAATGAGATCATTACCCTGAATGAAATATTAATGAATGAGCTTACCCAGGCAAGTAAAACAACCGGTAAGCAGGGAAATCTTTCTCACCGTATTGAACTTCCAAAATATGCAAGAGGCGGATGGAGCAATGCCGTTGAAGCGATCAACGGGTTGATATCTGACCTTGTGCATCCGACGATTGAAATAGCTCACGTAATTTCTTCCGTTGCAAAAGGAAATCTTTCAGAAGAGATGCCATTACAGATCGGTGATCACAAATTACAAGGTGAATTTTTACATATCGCCAAAGACGTAAACGACATGGTGAAGCAATTGAATTTGTTTTCCATGGAAGTTACCCGTGTTGCCCGTGAGGTGGGTAGTGAAGGAAAGCTTGGTGGACAGGCAAGAGTAAAAGGTGTGGCCGGTGTATGGAAAGATTTGACAGACTCCGTGAACCAGATGGCAGGTAACTTAACAGCACAGGTAAGAAACATTGCAGAAGTAACAACAGCGGTTGCGAAAGGTGACCTTTCCAAAAAAATTACGGTGGATGTGCAGGGTGAGATCCTTGAATTAAAGAATACGATCAATACGATGGTGGATCAGCTGAACTCTTTCTCATCCGAGGTTACCCGTGTTGCCCGTGAGGTGGGTACGGAAGGAAAACTCGGTGGACAGGCACAGGTAAAAGGAGTGGCTGGTACATGGAAAGACTTAACGGACTCAGTGAATCAAATGGCCTCAAACCTTACAGGCCAGGTAAGAAATATTGCGGCGGTAACGACTGCTGTTGCCTTAGGTGACTTGTCAAGAAAGATCACGGTGGATGTAAAAGGTGAGATCCTTGAATTGAAGAATACGATCAATACGATGGTGGATCAGTTGAACTCATTCACTGCAGAGGTGACCCGTGTTGCCCGTGAAGTAGGTAGTGAGGGTAAATTGGGTGGACAAGCAACAGTAAAAGGCGTGGGTGGTGTATGGAAAGATCTGACTGAATCAGTGAACCAAATGGCTTCCAATCTAACGGCACAAGTAAGAAATATTGCGGAAGTAACAACTGCGGTACAAAAAGGTGATTTATCGAAAAAAATTACAGTGGATGTACAAGGTGAGATCCTTGAATTAAAAAATACGATCAACACGATGGTGGATCAGTTGAATTCATTTGCATCAGAGGTTACCCGTGTTGCTCTTGAAGTAGGTACTGAAGGTAAATTGGGCGGTCAGGCAAAAGTGCAGGATGTAGGTGGTACATGGAAAGACTTAACGGAATCAGTGAACCAGATGGCATCGAATCTTACAGCGCAGGTAAGAAATATTGCAGAAGTAACAACAGCCGTTGCGTTGGGTGACTTGTCTAAAAAGATTACGGTGAATGTTGAAGGTGAAATCCTTGAATTGAAGAACACGATCAACACGATGGTGGATCAGCTCAACTCATTTGCATCGGAAGTTACCCGTGTTGCTTTGGAAGTTGGTACGGAAGGTAAACTCGGTGGACAAGCAAAAGTGCAGGGTGTGGGTGGTACATGGAAAGACTTAACGGATTCAGTTAATGGTATGGCTTCAAACTTAACGGGCCAGGTGCGTAACATCGCTGAAGTAACAACAGCGGTTGCAAAAGGTGACTTATCAAGAAAGATCACAGTGGATGTAAAAGGCGAGATCCTTGAATTAAAGAATACGATCAATACGATGGTGGACCAATTGAACTCATTTGGTTCAGAGGTGTTCCGTGTTGCCCGTGAAGTAGGTAGTGAAGGTAAGCTCGGTGGACAAGCAGATGTACCCGGTGTGGAAGGTCTTTGGAAAGACTTGACGGATTCAGTAAATAAGATGGCATCTAACCTTACATCACAAGTAAGAAATATTGCCGAAGTAACAACAGCCGTTGCGAATGGTGACTTGTCAAGAAAGATCGAGGTGGATGTAAAAGGTGAGATCCTTGAATTGAAGAATACGATTAACACGATGGTGGAGCAGTTGCGTGGTTTTGCATCTGAAGTTACCCGTGTTGCAAGAGAAGTTGGTACGGAAGGTAAATTAGGGGGACAGGCTCACGTACCGGGTGTTGCAGGTACATGGAAAGACTTAACTGACTCCGTGAATCAAATGGCCGGTAACCTGACTGCACAGGTGCGTAATATCGCCGACGTTGCCATTGCCGTTGCAAATGGTGATATGTCAAGAAAGATCACGGTTGACGTTCGTGGTGAGATCTTGCAATTGAAAGAAACATTGAACACGATGGTTGACCAGTTGCGTGCATTTGCATCCGAGGTTACCCGTGTTGCAAGAGAAGTTGGTACCGATGGTAAACTTGGGGGACAGGCATTCGTACCCGGCGTTGCAGGTACATGGAAAGATTTGACTGACTCAGTGAACCAGATGACGGGTAATCTTACATCACAGGTAAGAAATATTGCTGAGGTAACAAAAGCAGTACAATCAGGTGACTTAACAAAGAAAGTAACCATCGACGTTAAGGGTGAGATCTTCGATTTGAAGAATACGATCAACACGATGGTGGATCAGTTGAACTCTTTTGCATTTGAGGTTACCCGTGTTGCCCGTGAAGTGGGTACGGAAGGTAAACTCGGTGGCCAGGCAGAAGTGCAGGGTGTTGCCGGCACATGGAAAGACTTGACCGACTCCGTGAACATGATGGCATCGAATCTTACCAACCAGGTAAGAAGTATTGCAAAGGTGGTAACATCTGTTGCAACCGGTAACTTGAAACAAAAACTTTCGATCGTATCACGTGGTGAGGTTGCGCAGTTAACGGATACGATCAATGAAATGATTGATACACTGGCGGTATTTGCTGACCAGGTAACAACTGTTGCAAGAGAGGTGGGTGTGGAAGGAAGATTGGGCGGACAGGCATCCGTACCGGGTGCATCAGGTATCTGGAAAAACTTAACGGAGAACGTAAACCAGTTAGCAGAAAACTTAACCACGCAGGTTCGTGCAATCTCCGACGTTGCGTCAGCAGTAACAAAAGGTGACCTGACACAGATGATCCGAGTGGAAGCAAAAGGTGAAGTGGAAGAATTAAAAGATACGATCAACCAGATGATCGCAAACCTGAAGGAAACAACATTGCGTAACCAGGAGCAGGACTGGTTAAAGTCAAACCTTGCGAAGTTCACGCAGATGTTGCAGGGACAAAAAGATTTGAATACGGTAACACGCAGAATTCTTTCTGAGTTAGCCCAGGTGGTGGATGCACAAAAAGGTATGTTCTACATTCTTGAACAAGGTGAAGCACTGGATGAGCCTAAATTAAAATTATTTGCTGCTTACGCATATGGTGAAGAAGTAAAATCAGCAAGAGAATTTAAAATGGGAGAAGGATTGGTTGGTCAATGCGCTGTTGAAAAGAAACGTATCCTTCTTTCAAACGTTCCTAAAACTTATATCAAGATCAGCTCAGGGTTGGGTAAAGCAGCTCCCGCTAATTTGATCGTGTTACCGGTATTGTTTGAAAAAGAGATCAAGGCGGTAATCGAGCTTGCTTCCTTTGATAATTTCAGTGAAACGCACCTTGACTTCCTGAGCCAGTTAACGGAAAGTATCGGTATCGTATTGAATACGATCGAAGCGAACTCAAGAACAGAAGGTTTGCTGGAACAATCTCAATCACTGACAGAAGAATTAAGAAGAGCGAATGAAGAGTTGCAGGATAAAGCTCACCTGCTGGTAAAGCAAAAGGAAGAAGTGGAAGGCAAGAACAAAGAGGTGGAAGAAGCAAGACGGTCCCTGGAAGAAAAAGCGGAACAGTTACAGCTTACATCAAAATACAAATCAGAGTTCCTTGCAAACATGTCGCATGAGTTACGTACGCCGTTGAACTCGTTATTGATCCTTGCGCAACAATTGTACGAAAACCATGAAGGCAATCTGAATGACAAACAGGTTAGCTATGCAAAAACAATTCATAGTTGCGGTGATGACCTGATACAATTGATCAATGATATTTTGGATCTGTCCAAGATCGAGTCAGGTTATATTTCAACTGATTTCGTCAATCTTCGCTTCCGTGAAGTGATCTCGTTTGTACAAACTACATTCCGGCATATTTCAGAAAATAAGAATTTAAAATTCAGTATCGAGCTGGATGAGAACCTGCCGGATACGATGGAAACGGATATTCAGCGTCTTAACCAGATCCTTAAGAATCTTCTTTCCAATGCATTTAAGTTCACAGAAAAAGGTGAAGTTAAATTGCGGATCTTTAAAGCAAACAGGGTATGGAGGCCCGGTCATCCCAATCTCGATAATGCTTCCCAGGTTGTTGGATTTAAAATACAGGATACAGGAATTGGAATTCCAAAAGATAAACAGAATATCATCTTTGAAGCATTCCAGCAAGCGGAAGGCTCAACCAGCCGCAAATATGGCGGTACGGGCTTAGGTCTTTCTATCAGCCGTGGTCTTGCTGATCTGCTGGGTGGTTCGATTGAATTGGAAAGTCAGGTAGGTATTGGAAGCAGCTTTACATTATTCCTGCCCATTGAATACAATCCTGCTATTCCAAAAAAGGAAAAACAATCGACATTGAAGATCAGTGAATATAAATTGGCAGAAACCAGTGCTACAGATACAATGATCCAATCGGTTCCAACAATTAAAGTCGCTGAAACGAAAGACCTGGATGTATTGAATGAGATCATTAACCAGGTTGGAGATGACAGGAATAATATTATTAGTACGGATAAGGTCGTGTTGGTAGTAGAAGATGATATCAACTTTGGAAAAATAATGATCGAGAAAGCACATGAACTCGATCTCAAAGTTGTAGTGGCCACCAATTTTGGTGAAGTGTTCGATCTTACGAATAAGTACAACCCGATCGCTGTTTCATTGGATGTTAAGCTGCCTGATGCAAGCGGGTGGAGAGTGCTGGACCTGTTCAAAAATGACATGAACTTCCGGCATATCCCTGTGCATCTTATTTCAGGCGAAGAGAACCGGTTGCTCGCCATGCAGCGTGGTGCCAGAAGCTTTAATTTAAAACCTTTAAGCACGGATACATTGCATGCATTGTTTACAGATATTGTCGAATACAATAGCCGCAAGGTTAAAAAGCTATTAGTGGTAGAAGATAATGAGCTGGATTCATCTCAAATAGCCAAAATCCTGGATAATGGGGATTTAATAAGTGTTGAAATTGCAGATACAGGCATGAAAGGGTTGGAACTGATCGGTGAAAACAACTACGATTGCATCATTGTTGATTTTATGCTGCCGGACATTGATGGTTTGAAGTTTGTAACGGAGATAAGCGCCATCAAAAAGATTCAAATGACACCGGTGCTGATCTATTCAGCCAAAGAATTTACACCCAAAGAAAAAGTGAAATTGAAACAGTATGCAAATAAAATTCTTTTAAAAGATGTGACGTCTCTTGACCTGTTACTGGAAGAGGCTGTAATGATGCTGCATCTGAATCATAAAGAGCTGCTGCCGGCGAAGGCGAAGCTGATCGAGAACTTACGTTCCAGGAATGATGTATTGGCAAGCAAGAAAGTACTGGTAGTGGATGATGATGTTCGTAACTTGTTTGCATTGACAACAGCGTTTGAAAAATATAATATCAATACCATTACGGCGGAAAGCGGTAAGGAAGCAATGACCACACTCACGGAAAATCCGGACATCGATATGGTATTAATGGATATTATGATGCCTGAAATGGATGGATACGAAACCACCCAGAAGATCAGGCGTGAACATAAAAATACAAGTTTACCGATCATAGCAGTAACAGCAAAAGCCATGAAGGGCGACCGGGAAAAATGTATTGAAGCAGGTGCATCGGATTATATTACGAAGCCAGTTAAGATTGATCAACTGCTTTCATTGATGAGAGTATGGTTGTATAAGTAAATTCAATAAGTTTAATAGGTTTACAGGTTTCAAAAGTTAGTACCCGATTTGTAACCTTTTAAACTTTTTAAACCTGTTAAACCTTTAAAGCGTATGCCTGTACAAGTAAAAGAAAATATGGAAACCAACGGAAAGATCTTTTCCCGCAAGTCCGATATCAAAATATTGATCGTCGATGACAGGGAAGATAATTTGTTTTCTATTGAAACGATCCTGGAAAGAGACAATTATACAATTGTAAAAGCTAATTCAGGTGAGGCTGCTTTAAAAGTGCTTTTGCATGAATATGATTTTTCTTTGATATTAATGGATGTGCAGATGCCGAACCTGGATGGGTTGGAAACTGCCAAGATCATTTATGAAAGAGAGAAACTAAAAAATATACCGATCATCTTTATTACGGCGCATAATTATGATGAAGATTATTTGTCCACCGGTTATAAGATGGGCGGCGTGGATTATATTTATAAACCCATTAAGCCTGACCTGCTTCGAATGAAAGTAGGCGTGTTTGTTGAATTGTACAGGAAGAACCAGCAATTGCAATTGCACGAAAAAAGATTATTAGCGGCCAACAAATCTTTGCACAAAGAAGTGGAAGAGAGAAAAGCTTCAGAAGAAAAGATCAAATCGTTGAACGCACAGTTGCTTCAAAATAATGAGCACCTGAAAGCTGTAAATGAAGAGCTGGATCGTTTTGCTTATGCTGCTTCACATGACCTGCAGGAACCCTTAAGAAAGATCATGGTATTCAGTGATAAGATCCTGATGCATGATGCGCTTGACCCGGAATCAGAGAAATATTTTAAAAAGATCATTAACTCCTCCAGGCGAATGCAGGCATTGATCAATGATCTGCTAAGTTTTTCTAAACATTCTATGAGTGCAGCAGATTATAAACAAACGGATTTGAATAAACTGGTAAAAGAAGCCATCACCGAACTGGAGTTCGAAATTGAAAAAAATGACGCGACCATTCATTTAAATGAATTGCCAACCATTTGGGCCATACCGAGTTTAATGCAGCAGCTTTTTTATAACCTGATCAGCAATGCTATTAAGTTCCGGAAAAAGGATGTAGCTCCTGTCATAGCTGTCAGTGCTGAAAGATCAGAGGTTTCAACGAATGGCACGTCAGCTAAAGGTCCGGGCAAAAAAGGTTTTTATAAAATTACAGTCACAGATAACGGTATCGGCTTTGATGCAAAATATGCCGATGATATTTTTATGGTATTCAAACGTCTCCATAGTTATCACGAATATGAAGGAACAGGCGTAGGGTTATCCATCTGTAAAAAGATAATTGAGAAACACAACGGATCCATCACAGCAAACGGTAAGTTAGAACAAGGTTCAATCTTTACCATTGAATTACCCGAAATGGGGGCTGGTGAATCCGCGAATACTGAATTGCGCAGAGCGTCTTTATAGATTATTTTATCTGGACTTTTTTTCCTGAATGCATTGCTTCATAAATAGCAGCAATAATTTTTACATCTCTTCTGCCTAATTCACCTGGTACAATGCTTGCCTGGTTATTTTTTACAGACAAAGCGAAGCCATCCATTTGTTTGGCCTGCTGAACAATTTTTGGAAAGTTCATCGGTCCTTCAGGTGTATAACCCACCTGCCCACTATAATTATATGCTGAAGTAAGCTCAAATGCTCCCTTTTCTGCTTCTGCTTTTAAAAAATTAAGATTATCACCATAGCTTGAACGACCCTCTGCAAGGATTCCGTTG
>Ga0070670_100003944_pt1 | contig 12381 bp, 6 predicted proteins | sample KBSS63metaG_FD_64665 | JGI IMG/M metagenome (GOLD analysis project Ga0070670, IMG submission 64665) | Switchgrass rhizosphere microbial communities from Kellogg Biological Station, Michigan, USA - KBS S6-3 metaG | ecosystem: Host-associated > Plants > Roots > Rhizosphere > Soil ... | reverse complement strand
GACACGATATCGGAAACGCGGCCAAGATTGGTCTTTGCTGATTCGAGCCGTGTTTCTGCTGCACGCTGGCGCGTACGGAATTTTGAAATGCCGGCGGCTTCCTCGATCAGGTTTCGGCGGTCGGCAGGCTTTGCAGAAAGTATCTGGCCGATACGGCCTTGCTCGATGATCGCGTAGTGCGCACCGGAAAGGCCGGTTCCCGCAAATAGGTCCTGAATATCCCGGAGCCGGCATGACTTGCCGTTGAGCTGATATTCGCTCTCTCCGGAAAGATAGAGACGACGCGTTACAGAGACCGCCTCGCCGGGAGCGAAATCCAGAGCGAACGAACGCGGCCGCCAATGACGCTTCGTCTTTACGACGCGCTCGACGGTATGGGTCGACCCGACTTGCGCAGCTTGAACCTTTTCGACCTCGAACTCGGAGTCGTCGTGATAGCCATTTCCGTTTCCATTCGATTCGACCGAGGTTTCGGCGACGATCGGATCTTCGATCGTCTCAGCTTCCAGTGCATCGACATCGACGGCTTGCTCGTCCAGTTCGTTGAGCGTTTCATCTATGTCGCCGAGCTCGTCTGCTTCAATATCGTAAGCTTCTTCGCCGCGCACCAGGTGCAGAACGACTTCGGCCATCCCGCTTGGTTTGCGGTTCTTGGTTCCCTGAAAGACGACGTCTTTCATTTCGCCGCCGCGAAGGGATTTTGCCCGCTGCTCCCCAAGTACCCATGAGATGGCGTCGGACACATTCGACTTGCCGCAGCCGTTCGGGCCAACGACGGCAGTTATGCCATCGCCGGTAAAAACTATCTCGGTATGATCTGCAAAGGATTTGAAGCCCGTGATCTCGAGCCGTTGAAGCTTAAACATTCTATAGTGCTGAAAAGTTGAGGCAGCACTATATTTTGGGGTTAAGACCCTTCGGAAGTCAAATGTTTTCTCGATGAAAACGCGGTCTGAGCCGCCATTTTTCGTTAGTTAAGCTCGCCGCCGACATTGCGCAGGCCTTGTTGTTCGGCGCGTTCGTTGTCGAGTTCGGTAAGCACGTCAAGGAGAAAATTCGTGTTGCTCGACACGTTGATCACCACCGGAAATTCTTTTTCCGCTGTCGTGAATTCGAAGGTCCCGCTGTTGAGTTCGATTATCTCGCGAAAGGCGATCGTGCCGTTTCGGCCATTGCACTCAGCGTCGACGATCTTTCCTTCGTTGAAGGCAACACTGGCGAGATACATGTCCGACTTTAATACGAGCAGGCCGGTCATCTTTGCATTCTCGACCACCTGAACCGCGTCAAAAATGCTTACGTAGCCAATATTGCCGGCTAATGTGACGTCGGTCCTGACCTTTTGCGGCGAGCGGTCACGGTTAGTTGCGAAATCAGGGCGGCGGGCACGCCGAATCGCTTCCAGGCCGGGAGCCACGGAAATTCTCGGGTCGAGAAGCTTCGCTTCCTGAAGCCGATCGTACGCGAGGTCAAAATCCTCGCGGCCGATATAAAGCGTAACCAGCGCAAGGCACTGACGGGCCGCTTCATTCAGGTTCTTTTGTTTTATGCAGATGTCTCGCAGCTTTTCCCTAAGGTCTATCGATCTGGGACTGCGTTCGAGCGATTCGCGAAGCAGCGCGAACGCCTTTTCGGGCGAACGATACTTGACGAACAGATCGGCATCGAGCATAACCGACTCGATCGAAACCTCTGACATCGGAACGGCGGGTGTTTCAAGGAGGGCGTTCATAATAGCGGAGTGAACAAAAATGTTCAACACTTTAAACTATCACAAAATGCAGCCTTGCGTCACTAACAAAATGTCGCAATTTTGGCAATAAAAATGGCCGCCCAAAATCCGAGCGGCCGTGTTTTCAATATTTACAGGCTTTTAGAAATCGAACCGGATTCCGAGGCGGATCCGTCTGGGATAGATCGTGCGGGTGGGTGCCAAAAATCCGTCCTGAGCATCGGCTGTGCCCAGATCTTCAAAGTTTATGAAATTCGAGCCGAAGCTATAAACGTTGGCATTCAGTATATTGTTGAACTCAGCCACGGGCCGGAGCCGGTAACGCTCGCCAAATTTGAACTCACGACTGACGCTAAGATCGAACAGGAATTGCTTCGGCCCGTGACCCGCGTTTCTCGGTAAGTTTCCGGGTGAACCGATAGGTGCCAAGGCAAATTGATTTGCGAGTGCTTGAGGAAACGGCTGCGATTGAAAAACGCGCCATTGAATGTCGTCAACGTCGCCCGTGAAGTTTGGGCGGTCGTTACTGACATCATCTAGATTTCTGTCGATGCCGCCTGCGGAAAGATTAAAAGGAGCGCTCGATCCAAATCTTAGCAGCGGCGAGAATCGTACGCCGCCGAACCATTTGGGCATATCGAACGTTCCCGAAATCGCAAAACGATGCCTCCTGTCCGAGAGGCTGCGTGACCACTCGCGAGCGAAATCAAACGGCAACGTCGCGTCAGAGGTATTGACAATACCGTCATCCATCAGTTTTGAGAGTGTATAAACGGCCCTCATCGCGCCGCCAAAGCCGTTCTTAAATCTCTTGTACCGTGTTCTGAGCTCAAAAATTGCGCCGAGGTATTCACTATTTCCAACCGGAGAAACTACTTCCACCTGTGCAACACCTACCTCGTTGAAGAGGGGTCGGAATGTAGCGTTGTTGAAGATCGAAAACGCTCGACAACCCGGCGAATTTGTTATCGTCGTCGTGGAGCAGGTCGTAGTACTAGTGCTACCCGGTGTCCGGTATGTGTTGCTTGAATTTACATTCACCCAGCAAGGGTTCGATGCGGTCGTACACGCGGCTGCCGCGTCGCTGTTTGAAACGTGCACTCCAACGGTGTCCGAATACGATCCCTGGTAAAAACGATTCGGACCGGTAGTAACACCCAGCAAATAGTCCGTTAGGGTCGCCGCGCCGTCATTATTGCGATCCGGCGTGCCGGGAGGCAGAATGGGCGCGTTCGGGGTCGATTCGCGCCAAAGATGGACCGCCTTGTTATATGTAACGTTCACCTCGAAAACAAGACCTCTCCGCAATTCACGCTCGAAGCCCGCATTGAACTGGTAGCTCTCCGGTATGACCAGATCCGGTGAGAGGCTGCGGAACACCGAGCTTCGCCGGGCGAGTTGCCGAACCGGGTAGCTATTCGTTGCATTTACCGGTATCACAGTATCGAGAGTTAGGGGATTCGGAAATTGCGTGCTGAGAAAATCTCGAACAGTGGCTGCGACAACGGTCACTCCGGCCGGTACATTAAGACTCCCGCTATCAAACCGCAGAGCAGAGAGATCGCCGGTATAGTCGTCGACTGTTCGAAGCAGCACTCGGTTGTAAAAAATACCCGCCCCGAAACGAACGACGGTTTTCTCTTCCTTCGGAAACGGATTCCAGGCGAAAGCGATCCGCGGGCCCCAATTGTCTTTATCATCCAGGATCGATTCACCTTCATACCGAAGGCCGTAACTGAGCGAAAAATTCCGTCGAATTCGCCAGTCGTCCTGCATGAAAAACCCGTAATAGTCATTGTGAAGCTTCGACGTCGTATCGAAATTATGCTGGTAACTTGAAACCGAATTTATGCTGTAGAAAACGAAATTACTGAACCTGTATGTGCCGGTCGCGTCGAACCGGTCGGTATATTTTGCATCGATCGATTGGTAATCAAATCCGAACCGGAATGTGTGGTTTCCAGCAATATAGTTCACGGTGTCCTGAAACTGCCACCGATTCTCTGCACGATCGCTCGAGTCTGTCGTCGAGCCGAACACCTGTGTGCCTCCCTGCCCGGTTGGGCCCGTAAATGTTATGAGCAGCGCGGGCGATAGCGGGCCCGCATCCTGCGCGGCCAGAGGTCTTAAGGTCGAATATTGAAACCGTAACTGGTTCACTACTTTGTCGGATATCACATAGTTATGCTGGCCGTTGAACGCATCGGTATTCCTGATGCGCCCGATCAGAGAATCGGCTATGCGGTTCGTCCCACTGAATGAGCGGAGGTCGTTAGAGCGGCCAAGTTGATAACTGAACGTGAAATTTGAATTCTTTGTGGCGGTCCAATCCACACGAGAGGTAAAGAGGTGCTTCACCGCAGGTGTATCGGTAGGAAGAATGTACCGAGCGACGGTAACGGTTCCCACGCCGCCTTGGGTAACATTGAATGTCTGGTTTGGATCGGTAGGCGCAGGCAATTCGAAATGCGGATTCGAGAAATTTAAGGGTACCCACGCATCCAGCACGGTCGAGTCAGCGATGTCGTCATATTCATACGCAGCGAAGAAGAACAATTTGTTTCTGATGATCGGTCCACCAAACGTCCCTCCGGGATTATGCTCGGTTAGCGGTGGGATGGGGATTCCGTTGCGGTTGTTGTTCCACGTATTTGCGTTCAGCGCGTCGTTGCGGAAGAAGTAAAACGCCCGACCCTGATATCTATTCGAGCCGCTGCGGGTTCGCAGGTTTACGCGGCCACCCGACGCCCGTCCATATTCGGACGAGAATTGATTCGTGACCACTTGGACCTCACTAACAGCTTCCAATGAAGGCTGAAACCGAAAACTCGCGCCCCGGTCGTCGTTATTGTCGAGCCCGTCGATCGTGAGGTTGTTTGAGTAAGCGGCACCGCCGGATAATCCGAATATCCCCGCTTCTTCTGGCGTCGTTCCGGGAACGCTCAGGTTTCGTTGGCCTCGGTCCTCAGCGAGTCCGCTCGTCGAAAGCTGCTCTTCCGAGGTGCCGCCTAGCGTGAGCACGAGATCGAGCGGATTGCGCGTACTGTTCGGGATCTCTTGAATTTCTCGTTCCGTTATCGTTCCGCCGACGATCGTCCGTGTTGTGTCCACCATCGGCGCATCATCGTCTGCGACCGTAACCGTAGCTTCCGCAGAAACGTCGCCCGGTGCGAGTGAAAAATCGCGCTGGACATTTTGCGCTGCGATCGTAGTTATCTCCGGTGTTTCTTTTGCGCCGAATCCCTTCGCCGTTGCTTTAACCTTATAAACGCCAGGTTTTAGCTTTAGGAATTTATAGCGACCCTCATCGTCTGTCACGAGGACACGTTCCTCGCCGGTCGCAGCGGCGATAACCGTAACCGTTGCGCCCACGATAGGCAGCTTGTTTGAATCGGTGATGCGGCCGCTGATGGTGACATCATCGAGGTCCTGGGCGTTGAGACACAAAACGAACGCGAAACAAAGCACAAAGAAAATCGACGCAAATCTTCTAAGCGAGAACATTTATTTAAACACTCCTAAATTGTAATAAGACGGAAGAGGCAGAAATTTTTTTAATTCTGGCCTAATCGATTTGGATTGTAAAGTAAGGCGGGCCGGGATGCGGCTTATTCGTCGTCTGTGATGACCTGCTGGTATTGCGTACGTCGGACACGGGAAACAGGAACGAGCGCATCTCTCGGATTTGAGCCCTCGGATCGAGCGAATTCCCCTGCATGATTTCGAATATAATCGAAAAATCGCTCGAATTCTTTTTGCATCGCATCCATCTTTTCACGCATGTTCAGAATGATCTCGACACCGGCGAGGTTCACACCGAGATCGCGCGTCAACGACAGAATTATTTCGAGTCTTTCCAGATCACTATCTTCGAAAAGCCGAGTATTGCCTACCGAACGCGAAGGCTTTAACAGCCCTTCTCTCTCATACAATCGTAGTGTCTGCGGATGAATATCGTAAAGCTCCGCAACCGCGCTGATCGTATAGGTTTTGATCTTACGTTTCATTCCAATCCCATTGCCTTTCGCGGATTTTCGGAATTGAGCTTTTCAAACTGCCGCAGCAGTTCCTTCGTTTCTTCCGAAATTACTCGCGGAAGAGTGATCTTAACTTCGATAAATTGATCGCCTCGAAGACTTGGGTTTCGCAACGATGGAAACCCGCGTTCGCGAAGTCGAAACTTCTGGCCGCTTTCAGTTCCCGGCGGGATCTTCAACTGTGCTTTTCCTTCAACTGTCGGAACTTCTATCTTTGCACCAAGCGCGGCTTCCGACACGCTGATCGGAACTGTCACGTAGATGTTGTCGCCCTTCCGCGCGAAGAAAGGATGCTTGCCGACATTTGTGACTATGAACAGGTCACCGGGCTCGGCACCTAACCTGCCGCCGTGTCCTTTTTTTGGAACTCGAACTCGGGAACCTGTATCAACACCCGCCGGGATCTTTAACTTGACCTGTTCGGTCTTCGGAGTAACACCTTTGCCATTGCACGACGAGCAGGGAGTGCGGCGGCGTCCCGTTCCTTCGCAATCGGGACATTCCTGAGAGAACTGCAAACGTCCGCCCGAACGCATCACCTGTCCGGTGCCTTTACACGTCGTGCACTGCACGACGGGCCCGCCGGTATCACCCGCGCCCTGACAACGCGAACATTGTTCGCTTCGGTTCACGGTGATATTTGTCGTTAATCCGGTGAACGCTTCCTCAAAACTCATTGCCAAAGGGATCTCGATGTCCCGGCCGCGTTTCGGCATCGCGCGCGGAGGTTCCGGCGCGGTCCGCGTACCCGCGCCACCGCTTCCTCCGAAGAGATCAGAGAAAATGTCGCGAAAGCTCGAACCGCCGCCTGGCGAACCTGTAGAAGCTGTGTCCCATTGGAATCCGGAGAAATCAAAGCCAGCGGATCCGGCACCCGCGCCCGCTCCGGATGAGAATGGCGAATCGGGATCGAGATTGTCGTTGTAATAACCGAACTTGTCGAAGACCTTTCGTTTCTTTTCGTCCGAAAGAACATCGTACGCTTCCTGCACGTCCTTAAATTTGTCTTCTGACGCCTTATCGTTCGGGTTTACGTCCGGATGAAACTTGCGCGCCAAACGGCGGTAAGATTTTTTTATCTCGTCCGCTTTAGCATCCTTTTTAACGCCGAGAATTTGGTAATAATCCTTTTTCGCCATTTCAAATCAGGGACAAGTGTAAAGGGACGAGGGACGAGCGGCAAACCGAGAAATAGCTTGTCACTCGTCCCTCTTCACTTTTCCCTTGTTACTTCTTCTCGTCTTCGACGTCGACATATTCGGCGTCAATGACATTGTCATCGCTCGTCGAAGATCCACCGTCGCCGTCCGCTCCGGCAGAAGCCGAAGCTGCCTGTTCGTCAGCTGAACCTTCACCGCCTGACGCGGCCCCGGCCTGGCTGTAGAGCACCTCCGCAAGTTTGTGCGACGCGGTCTGCAACCGTTCGAACGCATTGTTCATTGCGTCCACGTCTTCTCCGGCGAGGGCCGTTTTGGAATCGGCGATCGCCGATTCAATGTCGCCGCTTGCAGTTGCGTCGAGTTTTTCCTTGTTTTCGCTAAACGATTTCTCAACGCTGTACACGAGGCCATCCAGTCGATTGCGGGCTTCTATCGATGCCTTCTTCTTCTCATCTTCGCCTGCATGCGCTTCGGCGTCCTTCATCATCTTGTCGATCTCTTCCTTCGAAAGTCCTGAGGATGACGTGATCGTGATCTTCTGTTCGCGGCCAGTACCAACATCTTTTGCAGAAACATTCACGATACCGTTCGCATCGATGTCAAAGGTCACCTCGACCTGCGGTACACCCCGCGGCGCTGGTGGAATTCCAACAAGGTGGAATTTGCCAAGCGTCTTGTTGTCCGAAGCCATCGGCCGTTCGCCTTGCAGGACATGAACTTCAACCGAGGTTTGATTGTCGGACGCCGTCGAAAATATCTCGCTCTTTCGGGTCGGGATGGTCGTGTTCTTTTGGATCATCGACGTCGACACACCTCCAAGCGTTTCAATGCCTAGTGAAAGCGGAGTCACATCGAGCAACAAAATGTCGGTCTTTTCGCCGCCAAGAACTCCAGCCTGCACGGCTGCGCCGAGAGCAACCACTTCGTCTGGATTAACTGATTTATTCGGCTCTTTACCGAAAAAGCCCTTAACCATCTCCTGAACTTTAGGGATGCGGGTCGAACCGCCGACCAAAACGATCTCTTCGATATCTTTTGCCGCAAGTCCTGCATCTTTGATCGCCTGCTCAACTGGAGGCATCAGCTTTTTCAGAATAGGCTCCGCAAGCTGCTCAAATTTCGCTCGCGTGAGTTTTATCACCAAATGCTTTGGACCCGAAGCATCAGCTGTAATGAACGGCAGGTTGATCTCTGTTTCCATTGCCGACGAGAGTTCGACCTTTGCCTTTTCAGCAGCTTCTTTCAGACGCTGCAGGGCCATCTTGTCGTTGTGAAGATCGATGCCCTGATCCTTTTTAAATTCGTCGATGATCCACTGGATCAATTCTTCGTCGATATCGTCACCACCGAGGTGGGTATCGCCGTTTGTTGACTTCACTTCTACAACGCCTTCGCCAACCTCAAGTATGGAGATATCGAAGGTTCCGCCCCCGAAGTCGAAGACAGCGATCGTTTCGTCCTTCTTCTTATCGAGGCCATATGCTAACGCAGCCGCCGTGGGTTCGTTAACGATTCGTTGAACGTCCAAACCCGCGATCTTACCGGCATCTTTGGTCGCCTGACGCTGAGCGTCATTGAAATACGCCGGAACCGTGATCACAGCCTTATCGACCTTTGCTCCGAGATAGTCTTCCGCCGACTGCTTCAATTTCTGCAGTACCATTGCTGCGATCTCCGGCGGGCTATATTGTTTGCCCTCCGCCGAGATTCGAACGTCGCCATTCGAGGCCTTTTCTACCTTGTAAGGCACCTGCTTGATCTCGTCCTGCACTTCATCGAATTTGCGGCCCATGAACCGCTTTATCGAAAATAGAGTATTTTCCGGATTGGTCACCGATTGCCGTTTAGCGACCTGACCAACCAAACGGTTGCCGTCTTTAGCAAACGCAACCACCGACGGCGTCGTTCGTCCGCCCTCTGAATTTGTAATTACAACCGGCTCGCCGCCTTCCATCACCGCGACCACTGAGTTTGTGGTTCCGAGGTCGATTCCTATGATTTTGCTCATTCCTATTCTCCGTAAATCGAATTATTGCCGCTCATCTGCGAAAATCTGCCATATTGAGCATATAAAGATGATAATAGTTGAGTCTATTAGTGTCAAGTTTAAACTCCGGAACTGAAAGCCTATTGGTTTCCGACTTAAACCATTGAGAACATTCGATTTTCGGTTCTTGAAATGACGGAAGCAGAATTATATTGGAAGGAAACTACCGATTCGCCGTGGCTGTGTTTGTGGCGGGCGCAGGCGAGGGCTCGTCTAAAATCGCGACAACTTGCGGATCCGCAATGACCTTTTCCCAAGCCGGATACCTGTAAACCATCGAGATCGGAACCATCCTTGCCTCATACGAGAGCTTGAAGAACTTCATTCCCTTTTCCCGATTCCCAAGCTCGTAATTTATGACCGCCAAATCATTGTAAAGTTCCGGCATTTTGGCAGATTCGTGTTCGAGTTTTGCAATAATCGGCTCGGCTTCTGACCGGCGACCTGCGCGGATGAGGTAAAACGCCAACGAACCTTGTGCTGTGATCTTATCCGAGCCGGAGACACGTTCGATTCGCGCCTGGACAGTCTTTATAGCATCGTCGAAGCGGCCGTCGAACAAATACATGTCGGCCAGCATGATTTGAGAGTTTCCCGAATCCGGATTGATCTCATTGGCTTTTTCACAAAAATGGATGGCCTCTTTGATCCGCCGCTCAAATGAAAGGATATTGCAGTATGCTCCATTACTGATCGGCGACAGCGGATCGTACTCTTGAGCAAGCCTCATTTGTTCGGAAGCCGCTTTAAGATCTTCATTCACGAGCACCCATGCGTATCTGAGCCGGGCAGTAGAGTTATATGGCGAAAGTTCGATAGCTTTCTCAAGCATTCGTTTGGCCCCAGCCATTCCTTCCTTGCCGCCGAATTGCAGATTGGCCATCGCGATGTAGGCCTCCGGGGTGGAAGAATCTAGTTCAAGAGCTCGGCTGGCAGCGTCCAGGCCTTTGGCTCTGGTGTCTCTCGGGTCCGCGAACCCGTAATAGCGCTGCATATTATATGTATCAGCCAGCATCGCAAATGCTTTCGCGAATTGCGGATCTTGTTTGATCGCCTGCTGAAAATACTCTTCCGCCTTCGCAAGATTTTCGCGCGTGCGGGTGCTATGAAGATAAACGCCCATCTGATAGGCCTTCATTGCCTCAAGGTTCGTCGTAGCCCCTCCGGAGAGCATTTTTTCCTGCTGTTGGGTCAAGCTGACTGAGAGAGCGCGCACGACCTTCTGGGAGATCGAGTCCTGGACCGCAAATATATCGGTGAAGGGTTCGTCGAAATTCTCTGCCCAGATGGCTTTCCCGCCCGAAACGTCGATCAATTGGACGGTGACGCGTACTCGATCGTTCGCAACCTGGATCGTTCCCTCTAGCACCGCCTCGACGCCCAATTCCGAACCCGCCTGGACCGAATTTGGTTCGGGCGTATCCGTAAATCTCACCACCGAACTCGTAGGTCGCACGGGAATTTGCCGGAGTTTACTGAGATTGGTAATTATCGCGTCTGCCATCCCCAGCCCGAGTTTGTCGTTCTTACTTTCTTCACCGATGGGTTTAAATGGCAAGACCGCGATCGAACGAACCGGCGAGTTCGACGCGGTCCCCTGCGGACGCAGAAAGATCGTCAATCCAACAACGACCGCGGTAATGGCTAACAGCAAAAGTATCAATAGGAGCCGATTGCGGCTTAGCGAATATCGCTTTGCCGGAACGATGCCGCTTACCTCAGCCGCTTCCGGATCTCCAAGATCTGGCCGTTCTGCAAGCTTTAAATGTGGTTCGGTCCGCGGGTATGGATCCAAATTATGGGCAGGCTCTGCGCCATTTTTCGGCTTAAAAAATGCCTCTGCAATCTGAGGGGGATAGACAGCCCGGACGTGTCCGAGAAATCGATATCCGGTTCGCGCCACCGTTTCTATATATGATTCGCCAGCAGGCGACAAGCCAAGAGTTTTGCGTAGAACATAAATATGCTGCGTGAGATTAGCGTCTTCAACAAAGCTGTCACCCCACAACTGATTATATATGTACTCTTTCTCGACCGTTTGTTCCGAATTTTGAATGAGAATGAGCAGGACCTGGTAAGCCTTATGAGTAAGCGGGACAGGTTGGCCGTTTTTTTGCAGTTCCTGTCGTTTTACATCAAGGCGGAAATCGTCGAACACATAGGAGATGGCTTCGCGCACCGGCAATTCGAGTATGTTCGTTCTATCCGTTATCAAAGTAATCCATTACGATGCAACCAAATCGAATTTTGTTGCTGTTCGCAATTTCCCCTTCGCTTTTGGTGTTAATGATCTGGAATCGCCGCCTTATTGAATTAACGCTCCGTTCTAAGAACCGGCGTTTCTATCCGAAGACGAATATCCAAATAAATAAACACCGCAGAGCAGAAATTTAGGACACGTTTTGTCCATGATTCCTTCGCTCCATTGTTTAGTATCGATCTTCCAAACCCTTCCCCCTAAATGTGAATTGAGCGGTGCCGCCGTCCTAAAACAGCAGCACCGCCTAAAAGGCTGGTTCATTTCCAGCTCAGAAATGAACTTGCCTGCGGTTCGACGTTACTCTAGAACGAGAAACGTGCAGAAACCTGTATTCTCCGGTTTGCAGTTGCTCCGCCCGCAATGAACGGGTTCAAACCCCCAGCCTTGAAGGCCGGAACGTACCCGGTATCAACGTCTGCACTTGTACCCAAAACGAAAGTGTTCGCGTGGTTAAAGACGTTAAATGCGTCGGCACGAATTACCAGCTTATATCGCTCTGAAAAGCTGATGGTCTTCATCAAGCTTGCGTCCACATTCCAAATGCTCGGGCTGCGGAATGAGTTGCGAGCCGAAATTCCCGGAGGAAGTTGGTTGTCATAACAGCCGCACGAGGTGCCGTCTGTAAACGTACTGCCTATCGGGGTAACGCCGCTCAGATCAATAAAGTTCCACAGATTGTTTCCGTCCTGAGGAACAGGAAGACTGGTCCCGTTGATCGTTAGCGCATCAGCATCGGTTTGCAATATTCGTGTACACACACTAAACGAGTTATCGCCGCAATGATAGATCGAGAACGGCGTGCCGCTCTGAACGGTAATGATCGTTGAAACCGACCAGCCGCCGATCAAGTGATTCGCAAAGTTATTCGACGATTTGAACGGAAGCTGATATATCGCCGCAGCAACGAATCGATGCGGAATATCGTACTCTGCCTTGCCGTAGTCGAGGTCCGGATTGAACGGATCGAGATATCCAAGTGCGTAGTTACCGTTATTGCCATTGCTGAAGCTCGAACTCAGATTGTCTTTGGCGCTTGAGAAGGTATAACGAGCAACCAGTGACAAACCTGTTCGGTAAAGATTCGAACTTTCGAGAGCGCCGGTGAAACCATAGTAATTGCTGCGGCCGTCGCTTCCGCGGAAATT
>Ga0070670_100003942_pt1 | contig 12384 bp, 15 predicted proteins | sample KBSS63metaG_FD_64665 | JGI IMG/M metagenome (GOLD analysis project Ga0070670, IMG submission 64665) | Switchgrass rhizosphere microbial communities from Kellogg Biological Station, Michigan, USA - KBS S6-3 metaG | ecosystem: Host-associated > Plants > Roots > Rhizosphere > Soil ... | reverse complement strand
AGCTGAATCTTGCCTTCGGTGCTGGCCAGCGTCAGCGCTTCCGACTGCAGTGGATCCACGAGCAGCGTGACGACGCTGACGGACACCGGCTTGTTGTCCTTCTCGACGTCACGCTCGATGCGCGTTCCAGCGGTGAGCACGGTGACGTTGTTGAGGATCACCTTCGACGTCATGTCCGTCGACTGATTGGTGGGGCTGACGGTGACGAGCACGTCCACCTTCGAGCCAGGCAGCACGTAGCCGGCAACGCCGATGACGTCATTGACGCGCACCGACACCGCCCGCATGCCGTCCGGAATCATCGGCGGCAGGCCGGCGCCGGCGCCGACGGGGGCCAGCTTGGCCGGCATCAGCGGCTCGTTCTGCGACACCGGCTGGATCAGCCCGCGGCCCACCAGCTCCTGTGGATTGCTGAAGGTGCCCGTCGGCACGGCTTCCGAAGGCCAGTTGATCGTGCGCAGGTCCTCGGCACGAAGGGCGGCGCCCAGATCGAGGCTGCTTGCGGCAACCACGACCGGCGTCATCTTCGCGGAGGCGCCGCGCTCCGGCGTGGCCTGTACATACCGATATGTGCTGAACGCGAAGATCGCGCCCACGGTCATTGCCAGCAGCAGGACGGTGTAGATGCGTTTGCGAGGCATAACGTCTTGTGACCCCTATTCGTTTCGCATGATGGTCGTCATGCGCATCGTGAACGGCTGGCCCGCCAGCGAGCCATTGACAACGAGCTGCGCGACCGGCTGCAGCACCATGAACTCGAACGGATACTCGACGACGATGCGCGACGCCGCCGCTGTGACGGTGCCGGTCGCGTTGACAGGAATGGTGGTAGCGGTGATCAGCACCTTCGTGGCGGCGCTGTCGACGACCGCCGCCGGCAACCCGCCGTTCTTCAGATAGGTCTTCACGCGCGCGCTGACCGAGGCGTCGGCGTAATCCGGCAGGATGGCGACGCGCGCGCCCTCGCGGGCCGCGTTTGTCACGACCTGCCAGGTCTGATAGGCGCGGCCAAACTCGAGAATGCCGACGCAGACCAGCAGCATGATCGGCAGCGCGAACGCCGTCTCGACCAGCGCGGCTCCCTTTTCCTGACGTCCCCGGTGCAACCAGGTGCGCATTTGTCCTCTTCTCCTTACCAACCCAGCACTACCAGCACCGCCCCACAGGCGATCGCCGGCGCGTACGGGAACCGGTTATTGGCCGCCGGATGCTCGATGAGCGCCGTCGCTGTCCGGCTGCGCGTCGTCACCAGCATGGCCGTCCCGTACAACGTTTCGCGCAGCCGTCCGCGCCACAGCGCAACCGTCAGCGCCATTGCGCCGCCGAGAATGGCGGCGCGCAAAAACGCATCGAACACATCCGCCGGACCGAGCAGCGCGCCGAACGCGGCCAACAGCTTGACGTCGCCAGCACCCGTTGCTCCGAACACGTGCGCGGGCAGCAGCAGCGCCAGCCCGAGGGCCAGCCCGCCGAGCGCTGCCCCCACCGTCACGGCACCCAGGCCGGCCATCGCCAGCACGAGTCCCGCAGACGCCACGCCCATCGTGAGCACGTTGGGCACGCGACGCTGCCGGACGTCGATCACGGTGGCGGCGATGCCGGCGGCAATTACCAGCGGTGCGGTGACACTCATGGAATCGACGCGGCGATCACGTTCCAAAAGACGTCTTTAATCGTTGAGCCGACCTGCGTGACAGCGGAGACTGCCACCAGAGCGACCAAACCCACCAGCAGCGCGTACTCGATCAGATCCTGGCCGCGTTCGTCGCGGCGAAAACATCGCAGCACGGCGGCGCAGATTCGTGCGGGCATGAACGATCTCCTCTTCGTGTGCGCGCCGTCGAACGCGCGGTTGCGTCAAAGGGCGGCCGATGAGGGCCGCCCTTTGCCCAGTCGCGCTTTACGGCGCAGCAGCCGCCGCAGTCGTGAGCTTGTCCTTGATCGACGTGAAGATGTTGTTGACCTGCTTGCCCGCGTCCGTGAGAGCGACGACGCACACCAGCGAGATCAGCGCCACGAGCAGCGCGTACTCGATGAGGTCCTGGCCTTCTTCGTCACGAACGAACATCTTGATGCTATTCACCAGTTTCATGTCATCTCCATCAGCACGTCCCGCGGACGCGCGTCTCTATGAGCGGACAAGGCAGGGCGGCGCACAGCGCCGCCCCGCCAGGGCCGAAGTTACGGCGCGGCCGCTGCCGCGGTCGTCAACTTGTTCTTGATCGAGGTAAAGATGTTGTTGACCTGCTTGCCGGCGTCCGTGAGCGCCACGACGCAGACCAGCGAAATGAGCGCAACGAGGAGCGCGTATTCGATCAGGTCCTGCCCTTCCTCGTCGCGAACGAACGCGTTCACGTACTTCGTCAGATTCATGCCTTCTTCTCCGCGCGCGCGGTGCGCGCATGGTGTGTGATTAACCAGCGGCCAGCAGTGCTGCACGACCGCGCGACGGACCCTCTAAGCGCAACCGGTGTGCCACGGCTGTGGTGGGCTGCACGAGGCGCGGCAAACTCTTGAGCGCGGCGAGGTTGCGGAAGGGGCGTACTTAAGCGGAACACGGCGCCAGAAAGGCTGGCGACGCGTCAGACGATCGGAACCGTAACGGGTGTGGCGCTTTTCGGGATCGCGGGTGTCGGACCGCGGCTCGTTGACACGGCAACCACCGTGTCAGCTCGTTTCGTAACCACGATGACCAAAGACGTCAGTCGGTCACGCGCAGGCGTCACCTGTGGATGCGCATCGGCGCGCAATGCACGCCGCTCTGCGCATCGTCGTGAAGGCGACGGGACGGAATGGCAATTGCCATTCGTCTGGCACACCCGTGCCGTTTCGCAGACACGTCCCGATTCGTCGCCGGATCATGGAAGGGCTGTTCGTCGCCACATCACTGGTACTGCTGTGGCTGATCATCCTGGCCATCGACGATCGCGCAGGCATCCAGATCATGGAAGCCGTGAGGAACGGCATCGTCAACAACGGCGCCGTAGCGAACGAGTTCCGAAACACGGCCACCCACGTCACCCGTTCCGCGTGGGAGCTGTCATTTATCTATGGTCCGCTCATGACCTTTGCCGCAGTCGCCCTCGTGCTCGTGGCCGTCATGACGCGGACGACGAAGTAGCCGATGTCGCTGATTCTCGCCATCGAACCGAACAAGAACCAGGCTCACCAGCTGGGCGCGCTCGTCCGCGCCCACCTGAAGGCGGAACTGGTCACCGCGCCCACAGCCGCGGCCGCACTGGCGGCCCTCGGCGACCGTATCCCCGATGTCGTGCTGACGCCAGCGCTCTTCGGCCTGAAAGACGAGGCCGCGCTGACGGAACGACTCCGACAACTGGGCAACGACGCCTCGCATGTGCAGACACTGGCAATCCCGATCCTGGCATCGAGCAGCTCTCGAGGACCGAACGGCAGTCTGCTGAATCGCAAGGGGAGTAAGGGCGATGCGGAGGTCGGCTGCGATCCCGCCGTCTTTGCCGAACAGATCAAGATCTATCTGCAACGTGCCGCAGTCGAACGCAGGGCGCAGGCCAGCGAGGCCGCAGCGCGAGCGATGACCGCGAGCCCGCCGGCGGCCGAGACCGGAAGTCCGGTGACGGACGAACTCGCGTCGTTCATGATGAGCGCGGACGAACTCGACGTCGACAGCCTCGAGCTGTCCTCGATTCCCCCGCCGACGTCCGCTGAACCCGCGCCGGCACCCGAAGTGAAGACGGCCGGGCACGTCCGCGACAAGTCGGCGAGACCGCCGACGGATGAGCCCAAAGCGGCGAAGACCAAACCGGCGCCACGATCACCCAGTGCAGTCGAAGCGGAGCTTGGCCTGGTTACTCCGCCGGCGGCGGGACCGCCGTTGTGGAAAGTGACCGAGTCGATCGAAGACTTCTACGGGGAGACACAGGCGGCCGCCGTCAGCAGGCCGGATATGTCCGCCCAACCGTCTCCGGGAGCACCGAGCACCAAGGCAGCACCCGCATCCTCGCTGGCGCCGCGTGGCCGACGGACACCGCCGCAGCCCGACGAGTGGGCTTACTTTGATCCGTCTCAGAGCGCGTTCAAGGCGTTGATTCGAAGGCTCGACGAGATCGCTGGCAGCGCGGCATAAGCAGGGTTCAATTGGTTCAATAGCTGCACCGGGTTCATGGGTCCAGCTCTGAACTGACATCGATCGCGTTCAGCAGTGCGTAAACAACGGCACTGCAGGGCGTGGGCACGTTGACTTCCCGACCTTTCCTCACAATCACGCCGATCAGTCCGTCGCTCTCCATCGCCCGCCCTCGCTCCCGGTCGACCATCGTCGACGTGCGCAGCCCGGTTGCACTCTCTGTCCATGCGATGTGCTTGTCGATGTCCTCGGCTCGCAGGTCCACGTCATGTGCCCGGCCAACATCAAGGACCTCATTCATGATCGCGAGAACGAGACCGCGGGTGTCCGGGCGTGCCACCAGGTCCGCGGGCACGCGTTCGGTGATGGCCGACACGGAGTTGAACGCTGCGTTCCACATCAGCTTGTGCCACCGCTCACGCTGAATGTCGTCCGAAACGTGTACTGGCTGACCGGATCGTGCAAGTGCCTCACGGATCGCCGGAAGCACGTCCATATCACTCCGGCGGCGCGCGCCAATGCCGATGGTGCCGGCCGCAACATGACTCACAACGCCCGGCTGCTCGAGCGTCGCACCGACGTACACCACCGCCGGCAGAACCATCGCCTGCGGGAAGCGCGTTGCGAGATGGTCATCCGCCTCTACGCCGTTTTGAAGCGGCACGATGACCGTGTGATCAGAAATCGCCCATGCCAGGTCGTCCATGATGCCCGGCAGCTGCTGGGTCTTCACGCACACAAGTATCAGATCCATCGGACCTGCTGAACGCGCGCTGTCGGACGCAGACACCGCCGGAACCGTGATCGTTCCGCGTAGACGCGAGTCTATGGTCAGGCCGGAGGTTCGCAGCGCTTCGAGCTGGGCGCCACGCGCGACGAAGCGTACGTCCGCTCCGGCATGCGCCAGCAATCCACCGAAGAAGCCACCGACGGCGCCGGCACCATAAACGAGAATCTTCATCGGGCGCGCGAGCGGTTAACGGCGTCGCGCCGGCGTTCGCGGAGGTGGTGCGGGACGGTATTGCAGCATCACGTTGCTGATGATCGCCACCGGTCGTCCGGCGGCCACAAACGGCTCGGTGCCATCGATGCGCGCCTCGGTCAACTTCAGGCCGACGATGCTGACGCTTTCAGTGGGCTCGTCGGCGGGAATGATGACGGTCACCGCCTCGGTGCCCGTCGGCGCCACGGCTTTGACCCCACCCGGACCTGAACCGCCGGAGATCCGATCGAACAGGTCCTTGACTGTGCGGAATTCGCTCTGTACTACCGCCCTGCCGAGAGGCGTGTTGTCGGACGCCAGGAGACCCACCATCGCCGTGTAACGCCGGTAGCCCCGGCTCGTCTTCGCCAACTCCTCCGAATAGGTATGACGGTTGTGCAGATCGAACGTCAACGTGACGGCGCCGGTGTGGGGCGGCAGTTGAACGATGATGCCTTCGGCCGGGTCTCGAGTGATCACGACGTCGCAGAACGTACGGGCCGTCTGCACACCCTGGCCGAGCACCTGCGGACAATTGACCTTTGCCGGCTCCGTCCGCATCTCAGCAGGAGGTGCGGGCTTGGCTGCGGTGCTGCGGCGTGTCTGCGCGATTGGCACTGCCGTGGTCAGCAGCGTCGCCACGAGGGCCACCACCACAGATCGCCTACTCATTCACGCACACCAGGCTGGCCGCGTCTGAGCTCGGTGTCATGACGGCGGTTCGAAGTTTGATCAATTCGAGAAACTCCATCCGCGTGCGGGCGTTGTCGCGGAAGATCCCGAGCATCGCGCTGGTCACGGCAAAGGAATTCTGTTTCTCGACGCCGCGCATCGACATGCACAGATGCGTGCCCTCGCACACGACCGCCACACCGCGCGGGTCTATCGCCTGCAGGATCGTCTGCGCAATCTCATTCGTCATGCGTTCCTGGATCTGCAGCCGTCGCGCGAACATGTCCACGAGGCGAGGAATCTTGCTCAGGCCGATCACCCGGGAGTTCGGGATGTAGGCCACGTGGCACTTCCCGAAGAACGGCAGGAGATGATGCTCGCACAGGCTGTAGAAGTCGATGTCCTTGACGATGACCATCTCGCTGTAGTCGACGGTGAAGAGCGCGTCGTTCAGCACTTCCTGGATGTTGGCGCGATACCCGCTCGTCAGGAACCGCAGCGCCTTCTCGACGCGCAGCGGCGTCCGCATCAGTCCCTCGCGGTCGGGGTCTTCCCCCAGCTCGACGAGCAGCTGACGAATGAGATCCTGCATGGTTGTATTCTACAGATACCTCTGAGCTCTCTCGTCGCCCTCCGTCATCGCAACTTCAGGCTTCTCTGGTGGGGCCTGCTCTTTTCTTTTACCGGCTCGTTCATGCAGAGTGCGGCGCTGCTCTGGCACGTGTCGCTACTCGTGCCCGACGACCGCAAAGGCCTCGCACTCGGCATGGTCGGCCTGGTGCGATTCGTCCCGATTGTCATCTTCTCAATGATCAGCGGCGTCGTGGCGGACGCCTGGGATCGCCGTCGGCTGATGCTGATCACGCAAACGGCGGCCACCGGCGTGGCTCTGACGCTGGCGGTGCTGACACACCGGGCGCTGACACCGCTCTGGGTGCTGTACGTGATGTCGGGCCTCAGCGCAACGATCGGCGCGTTCGACCCGCCGGCACGCCAGGCACTGGTGCCGATGCTCGTACCGCGCGAGCACCTGCCGAACGCGATCAGCCTGAACACGATCATGATTCAGGCGGCGTCGGTCGCCGGGCCGGCGATCGGCGGTCTGCTCATCGGCTCGGCAGGGCTGAAGTGGGTCTACCTGGCGAATGCGGCCAGCTTCGGATGCGTCATCGCCGCCCTGCTGATGATGCGCGACGTTCCGGAGCGCGACGATACGGAGCAGTCGCGCAACGACGTCTCGTGGCGGGCGGCGATCGAAGGACTCCGGTTCGTCTTCGGCTCACCGCTCATCCGATCGACGATGCTGCTGGACTTCTTTGCCACGTTCTTTTCATCGGCGATCGCCTTGCTGCCGATCTTTGCGCAGGACATCCTGTTCGTCGGACCGCAGGGCTACGGGTGGCTGTATGCAGCGCCGGCCGCGGGCGCACTGGCCATGAGCGCGGGCATGGTCTGGCTCACTGAACGGATCGTCCGGCGCGGCCGCGTCCTGTTGTGGGCCGTGGCGGCGTACGGGCTGGCCACCATCGGATTCGGGTTCTCGCGGTCGTTCTGGCTGACATTCGCCTGCCTCGCCGCCACCGGAGCCGCCGACACCATCAGCATGGTGATCCGCAACATCGTCCGGCAGCTCGAAACGCCCGATCGGCTGCGGGGACGGATGACCGGCATCAATATGATCTTCTTCATCGGCGGTCCACAGCTGGGTGAGCTGGAAGCGGGCCTGGTCGCGAACTCATTCGGGTCACCACTGTCGGTCATCACCGGTGGAATGGGCTGTCTCGCCGCCACAGCCTGGGTTGCCGCCACGACACCTGATTTGCGTCACTACCGGGCATCGTCCTCGATCGAGGTGGGCCACCAGCGCACCGGCTGAATCCGTTCGATCGCACGCTTCGCCCCCTCGCCCCCTCGCACCCGCTATACTCTGCCGCCTATGCCGAGCGCCGCGAACTCCATCAACATCCCCGACCTTCTCGCGAAAAGCCCCATCGGACCACTGCAGCGGCGGGTGTTCGTGCTGTGCCTGATGACGCTGATCATCGATGGCTTCGACGTGCAGGCGATGGGGTACGTCATCCCGGCCCTGAGCGCGGCCTGGAATGTCGAACCGGCGCAATTCCGCACGGTCCTGCCGGCCGCGAACTTCGGTGTGCTGATCGGGTCGCTGCTCTTCAGTCCACTTGCCGACAAGATCGGCCGTCGCCCAGTCCTTGTCGGATCCACGCTGTGGTTCGCCGTCATGACACTCGCGGCGGCATTCGCCGGGAACCTGACGGAGCTTCTGGGGACGGGCAATCCGTTGCAGACGCTGTTCTGGCTGCGGCTCGTCGGCGGCATCGGCATGGGCTGCATTATCCCGAACGCAACTGCGCTGATCGGCGAGTACAGCCCGGCTGGACGTCGGGTGTCCTTGATGATGAACATCACCGTGGGCTTCACCGCCGGGGGCGCAGTGGCCGGCTTCGTGGCACGCTGGCTGATTCCTCAGTTTGGCTGGCAGTCGGTGTTTCTGGTGGGCGGCCTGATTCCGCTCTCGATCGCGATCGCCATGCTGGTCGGACTCCCCGAATCCCTGCAGTTCCTTGCCGTCCGACGGAGAAGGCTCGATCAGGTTGCCCGGTGGCTGAAGCAACTCGACCCCGCCATCAGGATCGATGAGGCCACGACATACGTCGCCAACGAAGAGTCCAGGGGAGGCGTTCCGGTCGTTCACCTGTTCAATGACAGGCGGACGCTGGTGACGGTCCTGCTCTGGATCGTCAACTTCATGAACCTGCTGAATCTGTATTCCGTGTCGAGCTGGCTGCCGACGGTCGTCAATGGAATGGGGTACGACCAGAACACGTCGGTGCTGGTCGGGACGATACCCTGGGTCGGCGGAACGATCGGCACGTTCGGCCTGGCCTGGATCATCGGGCGTTCGGGTTTCACGCGAACGCTGATGGTCAATTACATTCTGGCCGCATTCAGCATCGCCCTCATCGGACAACCGGGCATTTCACTGGCGCTGTTGTCGCTCATCGTCTTCGTGACCGGCTGGTGCGTCATTGGTGGGCAACCCGGCATGAACGCATTCGCGGCGACGTTCTATCCGACATACCTCCGATCGACAGGACTGGGCTGGGCACTCGGCATCGGGCGGATTGGTGCCATCGTCGGTCCCTACATCGGCGGAACGATGATCGGAGCCAAGTGGACGTCACAGCAACTCTTCTGGGCAGCGGCGGTCCCGGCGGTTATTTCGGCCGTGACACTGCTGATCCTGACAAGAGTCGTCGGAGATCGGGTGCGAGCGGACTGACGAACAGTCGGTGCGGGGATGCGACAGGTGCGAGTTTTGTGCGACTGCTGGTGCGAGGCAACGAGTGAGTTTCTGCGTACTTCCGCTCTAAGTCGTTGAACCACGCGGGGCACGCGCGCTGCTACTGCCCCACGCATGGCTCGCCCCCGTCGTGCACGTGTTGTTGTCCTCGAACTCGCTACGCAACTCGGCCAGGAAGTTCGGAAGCTGACGGCTCACACGTCGATCACCGAGCAAGGCCGGCTCTGCAGACAAATAGACGATGCCGTAGATAACGTCTCGCGAAACATCGCCCAGGCGCTCGAGGCGGATCGTGACCACGAGTTCGTGAGGCACATCAGGCTCGCGCGAGGGTCGGCGACGGCGGTTCGCGATGGATTACAGACGGCGCTGATTCGACGGTGCCTGTCAGAGAAAGAACTGCGAGCCGTGCGCCTCGTGCTCGGACAGCTCTATCCGGCGCTGACGTCGCTGCTGGTCTCTACTGCGAACTTCCAGTCAGAAACACCTGGCCGGTCGCCTTCGTGCACCCGCCCTTCGGCAGCGTCGTCCCGCACTTGATCAGCTCACCCGCCAGCGCGCCGAGCGGCTTGCCGTCGCGGAGCGGATGGTAAGCCACAGTGACGATGGTGCCAATCGGGAACTCGTCGACCGTCACACCCTGACGAGCGAGTTGAGCCGCCGAACCGGTCTCCACACCCATCACCGACGGCTTGCCGTTCTTCATCACGGTCTTGCCCGCGGTGTCCAATTCTTCGAACAACAGTTGGGCATGATTTGCGCCCGGAATGAAGCGAATCAGCTTGCCGGTGGCACTCTTCGTCTGCGTCATGTCGTACATCGCAAACGAATGATGCGCGAGGGCCGGCGTGGCGAGCATGGCTACCAGGCCGACCGTCAATAACGTTCTCATAAGACGACCTCGCGAATGGGTTCCATGATCCCCTCGTTCGACTATCGGCGCAATGCCCCTGGGCGGCGCTCAGAGATCGCGAGAGCGACAGCGGCCGACACTCCAGGAAGCGCAGGTCTCACGAGATCTGCGTATACTCAGGAGAAATCCACCTCACGATATCTGTCTCAATCGCATGGAAACAATCCTGATTACTGGTGGTGCGGGCTTCATCGGCACCAATCTGGTCAACTACGTCCTGCAACACTCTGCTGAGACGGTCGTGGTCATCGACAAGCTGACGTACGCGGCCAACCTGGGTAGCGTCGAAGCCTGGCGCGCCAATCCCCGGATCGCGTTTTTCCAGGCTGACATCGCCGACGAGGCCGCGATGTCGCGCATCGTGGCGGAACGACGGCCCCGCGCCATCCTCAACCTGGCGGCCGAGACCCATGTCGACCGCTCAATCGACTCGCCGCGCGCGTTCATTGATACGAACGTCTACGGCACATTCGTGCTCCTGGAAGTGGCCCGCCGCTTTCTCGCCGAACTTCCAGACTCCGGACGGCGCGGCTTTCGTTTTCTGCATGTATCCACCGATGAGGTTTATGGCACGCTGGGAACGGACGGACAGTTCACAGAGGACACGCCGTACTCACCGAGCTCGCCCTATTCAGCGAGCAAAGCCGCCGCTGATCATCTCGTGCGCGCCTACCATCGGACCTACGGCGTCCCTGCGCTCATCACGAACTGCTCGAACAACTACGGACCGTTCCAGCACGCCGAAAAGCTCATTCCGCTGACGATTCTCAACGCGCTCGACGCGCGCGAACTTCCCATCTACGGTGACGGCGGCAACGTGCGCGACTGGTTGCATGTGACCGATCACTGCAGTGGACTATTGACGGTGCTCGAGCGCGGTACGCTGGGCGAGCAGTACAACATCGGCGGGGGCAACGAACAGACGAATCTGGTGATCGTCGACTCGATCTGCGCCCTGCTCGAAGAGCTCGTGCCTCCTGCCAAGAACCCGGCGATGAATGCCGCCGGCAAGAATCACTATCGCGATCTCAAACGTTTCGTCACCGATCGCCCCGGTCACGATCGGCGGTATGCAGTAGATGGTTCGAAGCTTCAGCGGCAGCTGGACTGGACGCCGCAGTACTCATTTCTGACCGGTTTGCGCGAGACGGTCAGCTGGTATATCGAGCATCGTGACCGGTTCAACGCGAGTCGACTGGGCTATGACCGTCAACGTCTCGGCCTGGGAACGGCCAGGGCGTAAGGCGCCGGACCTCCTCTCCTGCTCATGACATCAACGCAACGGTTGAAGGGAATCATTCTGGCCGGCGGGTCAGGGTCGCGGCTGTATCCGGTGACGCGAGGAGTCAGCAAGCAGCTCCTCCCCGTCTTCGACAAACCGATGATCTACTATCCGCTGTCGACGTTGATGCTCGCCGGCATCAGAGACGTGCTGGTCATTACGACCCCGCACGAGCAGGACCTGTTCAGACGGCTGCTCGACGATGGCAGCAGTCTGGGCCTGTCGATCAGTTACGCAGCGCAGCCGAAACCCGAAGGACTCGCTCAGGCGTTCATCATCGGCCGCGACTTTATCGGTGCTGATCGTGTCGCGCTCGCCCTTGGCGACAATATCTTCTACGGCGCGCATCTCTCCGACTATCTGCGATCTGCCGCCGGACGCACTTCCGGCGCGACAGTCTTTGCGTACCGCGTGCGGGATCCCGAGCGGTATGGCGTCGTGGAATTCGATGCAGCCGGCCGCGCCGTCGGCATCGAGGAGAAGCCGTCGGCGCCAAAGTCACCTTTTGCCGTGACGGGTCTCTACTTCTACGACAACCGCGTGCTCGACATCGCAGCCGCGCTGCGTCCATCGGCGCGTGGAGAGCTCGAGATCACGGACGTCAATCGCCAGTACCTGGAGCGTGGCGAACTGCACGTGGAGCGACTGGCCCGTGGCATCGCGTGGCTCGACACTGGCACCCACGCATCGCTGACGCAGGCGTCCAGCTTCATTCAGGCACTCGAAGAGCGCCAGGGCCTGATGGTTGCCTGTCTCGAAGAAATCGCCTACCGGATGAATTACATCAACGCCGCCGAGCTCGAGCAGCTGGCGAGGGCGATGGAAACGAGTTCCTACGGGCAGTACCTCCTGCAAGTGCTGGAGGAAGATGCCTGAAATGCGGGTGATTCCCACGGCACTCGACGGCGTGATGATTATCGAGCCCGTCGTCCATGCCGATGCGCGGGGGTACTTCCTCGAGACCTTCCACGCGCGTACCTACGGAGCAGCGGGACTGCCGGTCGAGTTCGTCCAGGACAACGAGTCGCTGTCGGCGCAGCACGTGTTGCGCGGTTTGCACCTGCAACTGCGGCGGCCGCAAGGCAAGCTTGTTCGCGTGGTCCGC
>Ga0070670_100003940_pt1 | contig 12386 bp, 15 predicted proteins | sample KBSS63metaG_FD_64665 | JGI IMG/M metagenome (GOLD analysis project Ga0070670, IMG submission 64665) | Switchgrass rhizosphere microbial communities from Kellogg Biological Station, Michigan, USA - KBS S6-3 metaG | ecosystem: Host-associated > Plants > Roots > Rhizosphere > Soil ... | reverse complement strand
AGCGAATGTCGCTGCTCTTCCGCAGTTGGCCGTCGTTGAGCAAGATCGAGCTGCGGGAGCTCAGGAAGCTGAACGACGAGCGCCAGCGGCTTGCGAGGCACGTGGGCATCCTTCGACGTCTCCACGCACTCCGACCCTCATGACAGCTCTCGCAGCGCACGAGCGAGGGGTAGGGCAGACGAGCTTCGAGGCTCTACTGGTCCGCCGAGAGAAGCGAGCCTGAGCCGAACTTCTTCGCCGCACGTTTCTCACTGCGGCGCTGCTTGAGCGTCTTCTGCGGCTTCTGCTTCTGCTGCTTCTTTGGCTTGTCGGAACTCTTGCTCATCGCCACCTCCGGGCCGTCCGCTCACTAGGCGCCTGCTCGAACAACGAAAGCTGGCCCTGAAGTCGAATCCTGTTCGCCTGGGCTCCTACGTCTCGCGCGCCGTAGCGCGTTGGGAGGTTGCGGGCTTTCGGCCGGGGTTCTGGCAACAGGGCCAGTCAAGCCATCCTACTCCTCTGAGCCATCGACTCTCCTCGTCAGCAGCGCTGAATCCGGTTCAGCTATGACCGGCCCCATGGGCAAGAACCACTGCGTGATGCGCACAACCGCTTGACCCGTCGAACTCCGCCTACCGACTGCTACGCCCGGCTGTATCTGACGTGAGTCACCCCGGGCGCCTCGACCGACTCGACCTGCTCGAGCTTCGCATCTCCCACGTTCTCGAACAGCCGAGTGCCGCCTCCGAGCAGGATCGGGACGACCGAGACGACGATCTCGTCGAGCAGACCTGCTGCGAGGTATTGCTGCGCGACGGACGCCCCGCCTGCGAGAGACACGTCCTTCCGAACCCTCCACGCCTTCGACGCGACCTCGGCTGCTGCCCGCGCCTGTTCGAGCGCCGACTCGATCCCGTCCGTGACGAAGTGGTACGTCGTTCCGCCCTGCATCTCCACGGGCTCGCGCGGATGATGGGTGAGGACGAACACGGGGTTGTGGTAGGGCGGATCGTCTCCCCACCAGCCCTTCCATGACTCGTCCCACGGTCCCGGGCCGCCGCCGAACATGTTCCGGCCCATGATGGTCGCGCCGGCGCCGGCGAGGATGTCCTCGGCGAACGGCGTGCTCGCATTGACCTCGCCGCCTTCATGGCCGTGGCTCTCGCGGAACGCCCTGAGCGGAACGAGCCAGTCGTGGAGCTCCTCACCGCCGATCCCGAGTGGATTCTCCGGCGACTGGTCCGGCCCGGCGACGTAGCCGTCGATCGACATCGTGATGTTCAGCTTCAGCTTGCTCATCGCTCCTCCCTCGGTCGACATGCTCGTAGGACCGCCCGAGCGCGCCAGAAGTCATCGGTCAAGCCAGGAGCTTGACGAAGCCGGCGACAACTCGGCAAGCGAGCGACGTTTACGCGTCACGAGACGTGTGCTGTCTCTCAGTCCGGCAGCATTCACCCCATGCACGTCTTCCTCGAGACGGAGCGGCTCGTCTTGCGTCGCTTCACCCAGAACGACGCGGACCTCCTCGTCGAGCTCGACGGCGATCCCGAGGTGATGCATTTCATCACCGGTGGTCGGCAGACGCCGCGCCGGGAGATCGAGAGCGAGTTCCTGCCCGCGTACCTCGAGTACTACGAGCGGTACGCGGGGTTCGGCTTCTGGGCTGCCATCGAGCGCTCGAGCGGGGAATTCGTCGGTTGGTTCCACTTCAGGCCGGAGAGCGAGGACGAGCCCTATCAGGTCGAGCTCGGGTACCGGCTGCGCCGCCCGTTCTGGGGCATGGGATATGCGACGGAGGGTTCACGCGCATTGATCGAGAAGGGCTTCGTCGAGTTGGGCGTCGAGCGCGTGTTTGCGACGACGATGGTGGTCAACGTGGCCTCGCGTCGCGTGCTGGAGAAGGCCGGCTTGCGGTACGTGAGGACGTTCCATCAGCCGTGGCCGTACTCGATCGAAGGCGATGAGCACGGCGACGTCGAGTACGCACTCCTCAGGGCCGAGTGGGAAGGCGACTAGGTCCCGCTTAACTGTGCTCTGACGCACGGCATCGACGGAGGGAGCCACGATGAACGTTGGAGTGTTGGGGACAGGGATGGTCGGGAGTGCGATCGCGAGCCGGCTCGTCGCGCTCGGCCACGAGGTGCGGATGGGCTCACGCGAGGCCGGCAACGAGAAGGCGCGCGAATGGGTGCTCGGGGCCGGCCCGAACGCGAGCGAGGGGGCCTTCGCCGACGCGGCAGCATTCGGGGAGCTCGTGTTCAACTGCACCGCGGGCGAGCACTCGATCGCCGCGCTCGAGCAGGCGGGAGCCGCGAACCTCGCCGGGAAGGTCCTAGTCGACGTCGCGAACGTGCTCGACTTCTCCGGAGGCCGACCGCCAGCCGTCGGCGTCGGCACGAAGGACTCGCTCGGTGAACAGATCCAGCGTGCGTTCCCTGACGCAAAGGTCGTCAAGGCCCTGAACACGATGAACTGCGACGTCATGGTCGACCCGACGAAGGTTCCCGGAGAGCATGACGTCTTCATCTGCGGCGAGGACGGCGACGCGAAGGCGCAGGTTGCCGGAGTCCTGCGAGAGTTCGGGTGGCCGGCCGAGCACATCGTCGATCTCGGCGGTATCAGCGCCGCTCGTGGGACCGAGCTGTATGTGGCTCTCTGGCTCAACCTCTGGGGCGTCGTAGGGTCGGGGCGGTTCAACATCGCGCTCGTGCGGTAGAGCCGAGCACACCGTCGACCGGAGGCTGCGGGACCGGACGACCGTAACCCCCGCGATCAGCGGAGGTTACGGGCGCGCTGCGGTCGGATTTCGGTGCTACGCGTCGTATGTGCCGATGAGCTCCAGCACCTGGGGCCGGCCCTTGTGCCCGGCTTCCTGCATGATCGCGGGGACCTCGGGATCGGACGCGAAGCTCTGCCAACCGTCCGAGTCCCAGTCGAAGATCGCCCAGAACCGGTCGCTCTCGTTCGGGTCGCGGAAGACACGCGAGCCCTTGGATCCGTGCTGCTTTCGCTTCTCGGCGCCCTTGGTCGAGTAGATCGCCACGAACCGATCGAGGTCCTCGACCGTTGTCGTCGCCAGGATCATCCTGTCCTCCTTTACCGCTCTCGGCGTCGCCGGTCGACGCCAGTGGTGCGAGTCTGTCCCGGCTGCGGCCCGAGCGGTATCGGGCGAACGCCCTATGCGCTGCCGACGAGGTCGTTCTCGTACGCCCAGAGCGTCGCCGCCGCGCGGCTGCGAACGCCGGCTTTCTCGTAGACGTGCTGAACGTGGTGCCCGACGGTCTTGGCCGAGATGCCGAGCTGATCGGCGATCTGTGGGTTCGATCGGCCGCGCACGAGCACGAGGAGCACCTCCAGTTCGCGCTCGGTCAGCCCGGCGGGCAGCTCGCGCGGTCGTTCTCGTACGGCGTGGCCTGCGGCCGCGAGCACGGCGTTCACGGCATCGGGATCGAGCCGCCCTTCGGCGCCCTCCCGAAGCAGCTCGGCCTCGGCCGCGGCTTCGTCGAGAGCCGGCCGATACGGACGCGCCTCGCGCATGGCCGCGTAGCAATCGGCTGCGGCGAGGATGCGCGAGCTCTGGTCGAGTGCGGGACCACGCGTGCCACGGTGATAGCCGGATCCGTCGAGTCGCTCGTGGTGGGAGCCGGCCAGCACTCCGATCGACGTGAGCGCCTGTGATTGGGCAAAGGCGCGCTCGGTGTAGTGCGGGTGGAGGCGCACTCGCTCCCATTCTCCGAATCCGAGAGGCCCGGGCTTCTCCCAGATGGCGTTCGAAACGCCGACCCTCCCGAGGTCGTGCGCGAGCGCGGCGCGTCGCAGGTGGTTGACGGTGTCGGCCGAGAGGCCGAGTCGCCACGCCGCGGCTTCGGCGAGCTCCGCGACGCCGGTCGAATGCTCGCGCAGCCACGGTGACTTGAGGCCCGTAAGGGCGGCGATCGCCCTGAAGGCTGCGTCGAGTCTCTCGCCTGCGATCGAGATCTTCGGGAACGGCTCGAACTCGAGTGCCTGCTCCCACATTCGCGCCTCGTCGAGGTCGGCAAGGAGGTGGTCGAGGTTCCGGAGCGCGATCTCGGCGATCTCGGGGTCGTAGGCGCTACCCGAGCGACGCTCGACGACGTCCCGCGCCTCGTCGGCGCCACCCGCGGAGAGGAACAGCGAGATATCCCGGCCCACATGCAGCAGTCGCATCGACGAGGGGATCTCGTCGGCACCCGCTCCGGGGAATCCTTGGCCGTCCCAGCGCGCGAAGACGTACTCGAGAGCCGCCTGGACGTTCGCTCCGAGATCGAGCCAACCGGCGAACCGCTGCGCGACCTCACACATCGTCGCGAACGAGGCTCGGGCCCTCGGACCTGCGTTCGCGACGGCGTCCTCGATCATCGCCGCGCGGACCTCCGGGCTGCGACCGGCTCCGACGTGCGCTCGATAGAACGCGAGGACCTCGGCGGGGTTCGTCGTGTCGATCAGGAAGAACGCCGCTCTGTGTGCGATGTCGTCGCCGAACAGCTGTGTCGCCTCGTGACCGTTCGAGGTACACCCGGAGGCGTGGAGGAGCGCGACGTAGTAGGTGTCGGCGAGCTCCTGCGCCGACGCTCCGGCGAGCCCGCCGAGACGGACTGCGAGCACGGCGCTTCGCAGCGCATGCTCAAGCGGCTGCCCGGTCCCGAGGTCGGTCGCGAGCGAAAGGGCACCAACCACTTCCGCAGCTCGGACCGGTTCCTCGCCTGCCGGCAGCACCGCCGCGACTGCACGGGGATCCTCTGCAGTCACACCGGGGATCCTAGAGGGGTGCTAGCGATCGGCGTGCAGCGAGTCGCCCTGGTCGCCGAGCACGAGGTCGCGCTCGGCATCCGGCACGTGGTCGCGCAGAACGGGAGCGAGTGCCTCGACGAACGTCATCCCGCCCTTGGAATAGAGCTCGTGCTCGATCCCGCGGTTGACGACGACGACGTCGCCCGCCCCCAGCACACGCGTCTCGTCACCGATCGTCATCGTCACGTCGCCGTCGACGATCCACATCACTTGCTCGGCGGTCGGGTGCGCGTGCCGCGCGACCCGCGTTCCGGGCGCGTACTCGACGTGGCAGATCATCACCTGCTCGCCGCCGATCGCGTGGATCGCCACCCCCGGGAAGAGGGTGTGGCGATCCACGCCGTTCCAGGTCCTGAAAGGCGAGCTCAGGCGGGGACCTCGAACCGGATCCCGCCCGAGGAGACGCTGTTCACCGAGAGCTCCTCGTCGAACACGACCTTCTTGCCCTCGCGCGTCGGCTCCGCCTTCGCCTCGAGCGCGCGGAGGACGCGCTCGGGAGTGATGGGCAACTCGGTCACCCAGACGCCGACGGCGTCGTACACGGCCGCAGCGATCGCCGGCGGCTGCGGGTTGTTCGCCATCTCGCCGATGCCCTTGGCGCCGTACGGCCCGTCGGCGGAGGGGTTCTCGATCATGATCGTGTCGATCTGCGGCATGTCCTCCATCGCCGGGGCGAGGTAGGAGCCGAACGAGCCGCCACGGTGGTCGACCGACGGGTAGTAGGGGTAGCAGTTCTCGAGGACGCCGAGGCCGAGGCCCATCATCGCGCCGCCCTCGATCTGGCCCTCCACGAGCGTCGGGTTCATCGCCCGGCCGACGTCGTAGCACTGCTGCAGACGCACGACTCTGACCTCGCCCGTCTCGTCGTCGACCTCGACCTCCGCCGAGCACGCCGCGTAGGAGATCGCGGAGTGGGGTGGGAGGTCGACCTCGCCGGTCTCCGGGTCGACGATCGCCGCGTACGGCTTGAGCTGAGCGCCCGTCCCCGTGATGAGCTCGCCGTGCCCGAACGTGGCCGCTCCGGCGACGTCCGAGACCGACATCTTCGTCTGCGGGGCGCCCTTCGCGACGACCTCGCCGTCGACGATCTCGAGGTCGGCCGGGTCGATCTCCATCTCCTTGCCTGCGATCTCGAGGAGCTTCTGCTTGACCTGGAGCGCCGCCTTCTCGGCCGCCTTGCCGGCGACGAAGGTCGCGCGCGAGGCGAACGTCCCCGTGCACATCGGGGACGAGTCGGTGTTCGAGTTGTCGTACGTGATCCAGTCGTACGGAACGCCGATGGTCTCGGCGACGATCTGCGACTGGATCGTCTTCGATCCGTTGCCGATGTCGGCGGTTCCCGCGAACACGTCGACGCGCCCGTCGGGCTTGACCTTGATCCAGCACTGCGACGGGTCGCCGTTCTGGTTCATGCCGGTCGGGTACTCGATCGCCGCGATGCCGCGGCCAGTGTGCTTGGCCATCAGTGACCCTCCGTGGATCCGACCTGGGCGACGAGGTGCTCGGGGAGCAGATCGCCAGACCGGGGCTCGTTCGTCATGGTTCGGTAGTCGGCGGGGAGCTCGTGGCCCGTCGCCTCCGCGATCGCCTTGAGCGTGTCGATCATCGACGGATCGGTGTACGCGACGCCGTTGGGAGACGTGTCGCCGATGCGGTTCGCGTTCTTCAAGCGGATCTCGACGGGGTCGAGCCCGAGCTCCTTCGCGACGCGGTTCATGTGCGTCTCGACGGCGAACGAGACCGAGGTGACACCGAACCCGCGCATCGCCGTCGTCGGCGTGCGGTTCGTGAAGACGACGTACCCGTCGAAGTGCAGGTTCGGGATCGAGTATGCGCCCGTGTGGTGGAACGAGTGCTTCGTCAGGCCGTACGGCGAGAAGCGCGCATACGCGCCCGAGTCGTGGAGCGTCAGCATCTTCTGGCCGAGGATCCAGCCGTCCTTCGTCATCGCCGTCGCGATCTCCATGTGCCACGGCGCGCGGGTCGAGGAACAGAGGAACTCCTCCTCTCGTGTCCACCGCCACTTCACCGGGCGGTTCGCCTTCATGACGAGGAGGCAGGTCATCGTCTCCGTCGCCGTGTCCACCTTGCCGCCGAAGCCGCCGCCCGTCGTGCCCCCGACGAGCTTGAATTTGTTCAGCGGCTGCTGCAGGTGCGCCGCGACGACGCCGAGCGAGAAGTAGAGCGCCTGCGTGCAGGAGTAGATCGTCAGGCGCCCGTCCGGCTCGGGCACGACCTGGCAGACCTGCGTCTCGATCGGCGCGTGCTCGATCGCGGCCGGGCGGTAGACGCCCTGGACGATCGTGTCGGCGTTCTCGAACGCCCAGTCGATGTCGCCCTTCCGGATCTGGCGGCGGTCCATCTCGTCTTCGAAGTGCGTGTACCAGTTGCCCCACTGGTGGATCTTCGGGGACTCAGGGTCGAAGGCCTGGCGGACGTCGAGCAGCGCCGGGCGCTCGTCGAAGGCGACCTCGATCGCGTCGACCGCCGCGGCGGCGAGCTCCTCGGTCTCGGCGGCGACGAGCGCGATCGGCTGGCCGAGGTACCTGACCTCGTCCTTCGCGAGCAGCGGCTCGTCGGCCGGGATGCCGAGCGCCGAGAGATGCCCGTACTCGAGCAGCGGCACGTCCTTCCAGGTGATCACGGCATGCACGCCGGGCATGGCCTCCGCCTTCGCGGTGTCGAGCTTCGTGATCGCCGCGTGGTGCACGGGCGAGCGCAGCGCCTTCGCCCAGAGCGTCCCGGGGACGAGCACGTCGTCGACGTACGTCGTCCTGCCCGTGACGTGGGCGACGCCGTCGTAGCGGGGAACTCGTGCGCCGACGACCTTCATTCCGCACCTCCAGTCGCCATCGTCGTGTACTTGCCGACGGCCGTCGTCGTCAGGTCGAAGGACTCGCCGCGGGCCGCCGCCGCGACGGCGTCGATGATCTTCGAGTAGCCGGTGCAGCGGCAGACGTGGCCGCCGAGCGCCTCCTGGATCGCCTCGTGGTCGTCGGTGCCGCCGCGGTCGAGGTACGCCTGCGCGGCCAACATCATCCCGGACGTGCAGAAGCCGCACTGCGCGGCGTAGTGGTGGACGAACGCCTGCTGGATCGGCGACAGGTTCTCGGGTCCCCCGAGGCCTTCGACCGTCGTGATCTGCGTCCCCTCCGCGTAGCCGGCGGGCAGCAGGCAGGAGCGTCGCGGCTCGCCGTCGACGAGGACGGTGCAGGATCCGCAGCCGCCTTGGTGGCACCCGGCCTTGGGGCCGGTGACGCCGAGCACGTTGCGCAGCACGTCGAGGAGCGGCGTGAGCTCCGAGCCGGCGACCTCGTGCGCGACGCCGTTCACGGTGAAGTTCATGCGGACTCCTTCAGCTCGTCGAGGACACGACGCACGAGCACCGGGAGCACCTTCGTTCGGTACCAGGCGGACGCGAGCGCGTCGTCGTGCGGCGACACGTCGTTCAGGGCGGCGTCGGCGTCCCCGCCTTCAGCGGAAGGGAGCCGCTGGCCGTGCGAGCCTGCGCCGGTGGCCGCGAGCCGGACAGTGCCGTCGGCCCCGCGTGCGCCCGAGACCGAGAGCGCCGTGTAGTCGTGCGTGTGCGGCCGGTCGAGTCCGGCGTAGGCGCCCGCTGCAGGCTCGTCGTAGCTGACGCTCAAGAGGAGGCGGCCGTCGCGCTTGGGCAGGAAGACCTCGAGCGGCTCCTCGGCGATCTCGCCGTTCGCAGCCGAGCGTGCGGTGGCGCCGAGCGCGAGGAATGCGCCCTGCAGGTCTCCGCGCGGTGCCTCGTGCCCCTCGCCGGCGCAGATATTGCCGCCGACCGTTCCCTGCGAGCGGATCTCGAGATCGGCGACGTTCGCCGCGCACGGGCCGAGTGGCGCGGGCATGCCCACCAGCTCCTGCACCGGCGTCGCCGCGCCGATCGTGACGCGGCCGCCGTCGGTGCTGACTCCGGCGAGACCGGCGCGCCCCAGGAGGAGCGCCTTCTCGGGCCGAAGCCTCCGGTACGACGTCTCCGGGACGACGATCGTCCCGCCGCCCACTACCACGATGTCCGCGCCGTCGCCGAACGCCGCGATCGCCTCCTCCTCGGAGACCGGCATGAGAACTTCGGTTGCGGCGCCCGACGCCAGGCTCGCTCCTGCCATCACCCCACCCTTCTCGGTCGCGAGATCAGTGCGTCGAGTCTAATCTCGTCGCGTCGGGCCGTGGGAGGCACGTGTGTACGCTGAGACCGTGAGTTTCCGCACGATCGACGAGCTCGAGGGAGCGCTCCGCGGGGCGGACTACCTGCCCGATCGTGGCCTCGCGACGGCGCTGTTCCTCGGGCTCGCGCTCGAGAAGCCGGTGCTCCTCGAAGGTGAGGCCGGCGTCGGCAAGACCGAGGCCGCGAAGGCCCTCGCCACGGCTCTCGACGCGCGCCTGATCCGGCTCCAGTGCTACGAGGGTCTCGACGTCTCGCACGCCGTCTACGAGTGGAACTACCCGCGCCAGCTCCTGCACATCCGGGCCGCGCAGGAAGGCTCGGTATCCGAGGAGGAGCTTTTCGGACCCGAGTTCCTCATTCGGCGCCCGCTGCTCGAGGCGATCGACTCCGACGGGCCGGTCGTGCTCCTCATCGACGAGATCGACCGCGCCGACGAGGAGTTCGAGGCCTTCTTGCTCGAGGTGCTCTCGGACTTCCAGATCACGATCCCCGAGCTCGGGACGATCCGCGCGCGCCGGCGGCCAGCCGTCATCCTCACCTCGAACCGCACGCGCGAACTCCACGACGCGCTGAAACGCCGCGCCCTCTTCCACTGGATCGGTCACCCGTCGATCGAGCGCGAGGTCGAGATCGTGATGCTTCGCGTCCCGGGGATCCCCGAGCGCCTCGCGAAGGAGGCTGCGGCGTTCGTCCGCGGGCTGCGTGCGCTCGACCTCGCGAAGCCGCCGGGCGTCGCGGAGACGATCGACTGGGCGCAGGCGCTCGCCGCGCTCGGCCGCGAGGAGATCGACGCCGAGGTCGTCGAGCAGACTCTCGGCTCGGTTCTGAAGTACCGCGAGGACATCGAGACGGTGCGCGACGAGACGCTCGTCGGCCTCATCGAAGAGGCCCGCGCGAGCGCGACCCGCTAGCCGCCGATGCAAGGCGGCGCCATCGTCCGGCACGTCGTGACCTTCGGGCGCGTGTTGCGCGAGGTCGGGATCGAGGTCGGACCGGGACGCGTCGAGGACGCGGTTCGAGGACTCGGTGCGGTCGATCTCACGCGGCAGGACGACGTCTACTTCACGCTGCGCCAGACGCTCGTCTCCCGTCACGACGAGCTCGAGCTCTTCGACCGCGCGTTCGTCGCCTGGTTCCTCCGCGGCCCGGTGGCGCCGCTCGTCCGCCAGAAGCAGACGCGCCAGTTCGCGGAACGGGTCGCACGCGACACGCTCGAGACGGACTCCGACGGCGACGAGGCAGACCCCTCGTCGACGCCGCACGAGCTCGGCGCGTCCGGGCACGAGCTCCTGCGAGAGAAGGACTTCGCCGAGATGACGCCGGACGAGTTCGAGCGCGTGCGCCGGCTCATGGCGGCAATCGCACGGACACGCCCACGCAGGCAGTCGCGCAGGCGCACGCCGGACACGCGTGGCGACCGGCTCGATCTCCGCCGTCTGTGCCGCAAGTCCCTGCGCTCCGGCGGCGAGCCGATCGAGCAGCCGTGGAAGTCGCGCAAGACGGTCCCCCGCAAGCTCGTCGTCCTCTGCGACATCTCCGGCTCGATGGACGCGTACGCGCGGGCGCTCCTGTTCTATCTCCACGCGATCGTCGGGTCGGGGAGCGGCGTCGAGGCATTCGCGTTCGGGACACGCCTGACGCGCCTCACGGCGGATCTCGCGACCCGGGACCCCGAGGCGGCGCTGGCGCGCGCGAACGAGATCGCCGTCGACTGGGGGAGTGGCACGCGCATCGGCGGCTCGCTCGCGGAGTTCAACACGATCTACGGGCGCCGTGCGCTCTCGCGAGGTGCCGTCGTCGTCATCGTCTCCGACGGCTGGGAGCGCGACGATCCGGACCTCGTTGCGAGGGAGATGGCGAAGCTCGCGCGTGCGGCGTACGCCATCGTGTGGGTGAATCCGTTGAAGGGGAATCCCGAGTATCAGCCGCTCGCGGGCGGAATGCGGGCCGCACTGCCCTTCGTTGACCGTTTCCTGCCCGGCCATAATCTCCGCAGTCTCGAAGAGCTCGGCGCGGTGCTGGCCGGAATCGAAAGGAGGCACGCAGCGTGAAAGAGATCCTTCCCGAGATCGACCGCTGGAAGGAGGACGGCGAGAAGGTCGTCGTCGCGACGGTCGTCGCGACGCGCCGCTCGGCGCCGCGCCCCATCGGGGCGAGCCTCGCGATCTCCGAGTCGGGGAAGATGTGCGGCTCGGTCTCCGGCGGCTGCGTCGAGAGCGACGTCTTCGAGAATGCACAGGAGGTGCTCGCGACAGGCGAGCCCAAGCTCCTGTCGTACGGCATCGACGACGACGTCGCGTGGAGTGTCGGCCTGCCCTGCGGCGGCGAGATCGACGTCTTCCTCGAGAGAGTCGAATGAGCTTGATCCACCGGCTCGCGGAGCTCCGCGAGTCCGAGGAGCGCGGCGTCCTCTTCACAGCGATCGACGGCGACGACGCGGGAACGAAGGTGCTCGTCCTCGAGTCGGGCGAGCGGATGGGCGACGGCCTCGAGGAGGCGGTGGCGCAGTTCGACGAGCTCATCCGGCGCGGACGCAACACGCTCGTGACGCTCGGCGACGGCTCGAACGTCTTCGCCGAGTGGTACGGACCGCCGCCCCGTCTCTTCGTCTACGGCGCCGTCGACACCGCGGAGGCGATGTGCCGTGCGGCGAAGCTCCTCGGCTGGCATGCGATCGTCGCCGACGCGCGCGCGAAGTTCGCGACGCCGGAACGTATCCCATCCGCGGACGAGCTCATCGTCGAATGGCCGCAAGAGGCACTCGCGCAGGTGCGGCCGGACCACCAGACCGCCGTGGTCGTGCTCACGCACGACGACAAGTTCGACGAGCCCGCGCTCATCGGCGCCCTCGAGACCGAAGCCTTCTACATCGGCGCGCTCGGATCGCGCCGAAACCAGGAGCGCCGCCGCGAACGGCTGCTCGAGGCCGGCGTGCTCGAGGAGGCCTTCGAGCGGATCATGGGACCGTGCGGCCTCGACATCGGTGCCGACACGCAGGAGGAGACAGCGCTCTCGATCATGTCCGAGATCCTCGCCGTGCGCGCACAGCGTGACGGCGGCTTCCTCAAGGACGCGAAGAAGCGCATCCACGTCGAGGTCGAATAGCCATCGCGCGCGTCGCCTGGCTGTCGGTCGCGCCCGTCAAGTCGCTGCGGCTGGCCTCGGTCGACGCGATCGAGCTCGAGCTGACCGGCGTCCGCGGCGACCGGCGCTTCTACCTCGTCGACGACGAGGGCGCGCTCCTCAATGCCAAGCGCGTGCCGCAGCTACTGGCCGTTCGCGCCGAGCTCGACGACGGTCGCCTGCTCCTGCGCTTCCCCGAAGGCGACGACGTTGCAGGGGACGTGCAGCTTGGAGAGCGCATCGTCACGAGCTTCTTCGGCCGGCCCGTGGAGGGTCGCCT
>Ga0070670_100003939_pt1 | contig 12387 bp, 9 predicted proteins | sample KBSS63metaG_FD_64665 | JGI IMG/M metagenome (GOLD analysis project Ga0070670, IMG submission 64665) | Switchgrass rhizosphere microbial communities from Kellogg Biological Station, Michigan, USA - KBS S6-3 metaG | ecosystem: Host-associated > Plants > Roots > Rhizosphere > Soil ... | reverse complement strand
CGCCGCGACGAGATGGCGATCGCGCGCGAGCTGCGCCGCGCCTCGCCGACGGCCACCCCCAACGCCCGCATTGTCTCGCTCGCAGATCGCGTGCTGGGGCGCGACGGGCGCATGGTCGCGGCGATCGATTCGATCGGCCGCGGCGAGATGGCGTACGAGGGGACGCCGTTCAGGCTCGACCTCGAATAGCCGCGCCTGCCGCGGTTCCCGGCTGGCTGGGAACAAATTCCTCGCAACGCCTGCCCATGCGCGGTCCGCCGAATTCGCGGTCGCGGCAAAAAAAATTCCCGCAACGGTCTCCCGTCCGGGGCTGACGCATACTTCTATATTATGCGCTTCTTATAGAAGATTCGGGTAACGCTTGTCAAGTGGGCAGGGCCGCAATTCGCACTTCTTCGTGCACGCCCGGACCGCTCGGCGCGGGCGAGCGGCTTCTCCGCTTCGCCGTCGCGGAACATGATCCCGGATTGCAGACTTTCGGACCGGGATCACGCCGCAGAAAGAATTCACGGAGCGAAATGGGCGATTCGATCTGAACGCATTTCCCCCTACAATGATCGCATCAGAAACGTGGAGGATACGACATGCGAAGCTTCGTCCCCTCGCTCATTTCCGTCCTCGCGCTGAGCGTGACCATGATGGCCACCGTCCCCGCAATGGCGCAGCAAGCGGCACCCGCCACCACGGTCACTCCGCTGCTGAAGCAGGTGCTCGTGGACGTCCCCGGCCGGGAAGTCATGGTGATCACGCTCGACATCCCGCCCGGTGCCGGCTCGGCGCCGCACCGCCATCCCGGCCATCACGTGTTCGGCTACGTGCTGGAAGGCAGCTACAAGCTCAAGCTCGACCAGGGCGACGAAAAAATCCTTACCAAAGGCCAGGCGTTCTACGAGGCGCCGGGCCAGCTGCATGCCGTCTCCGCCAATGCCAGCGCGACCGAACCCGCCAAGGTGCTCGCGGTCATCGTGGCCGAAAGCGGCAAGCCGGTCACCGTGCCGGAGAAGCAGTAGCAGGCGCAGCTCGGGCTCCCCATGCGATCTCGCGGCCACACCGGCGCTGTCATCGGCGAAGGCCGATGATCCAGTAAGCGCCGATCCAATGCCGCGCAGCGCCTTCACGGTTGCGAGTTCGGAGTTACCCGGATGCCCGCTTTCGCGGGCATGATAGTTACAGCTGGATGCTACACTGCTCGCCATGACCGAAGCCGCGCTCACGCCGATCGAGATCGGCCTCACCGCCGCGATCGTGACCGTCGAGGGCGAGGAGCCGGCCATCCTGGTCGCGGGCGACGGCGGCAAGGGCGCGACCCGAGCGGGGCTGCCGTTCGGTCCGTTCGATGCGCTCGCGCATCGCACCTTCGAGATCGGCCTGCGCGCCTGGGTCAGCGCCCAGACCGGGCTCACCGTCGGCTATGTGGAGCAGCTCTACACCTTCGGTGACCGCGGCCGCCACGCGCGTCCCGACGACACCGGCGCGCACGTTGTCTCCATCGGCTATCTCGCGCTCACCCGCATGCCGGAGAACGTCGCCGTGCTGCGCGCCGCGGGCGCCGGCTTCGAGCCCTGGTACCGCTTCTTCCCTTGGGAGGACTGGCGCGAGAAGCGCCCAGACATCCTCGACAAGATCATCCTGCCGTTGCTCGAAGAATGGGCGGCCGGCTCCGGCAAGTCGGAGCCGGCGCGCGCGCTCGGCCGCCGCGACCGGGTGCGGCTGTGTTTCGGCGGCGGTGGCAGCCCGTGGGACGAAGAAAAGGCCCTCGATCGCTACGAACTGCTGTACGAAGCCGGCCTGGTCGAGGAGGCGCGGCGCGACGGCCGCGAGGTCGCGCTGGCACGGCGGCCGTTCCCCACGCTGGGCGAACCGATGCGGTTCGACCACCGCCGCATTCTCGCGACCGCGATTGCGCGGCTGCGCGCCAAGCTCAAGTACCGTCCCGTCATCTTCGAAGTGATGGCGCGCGAATTCACGCTCACCGAACTGCAGCGCACCGTCGAGGCGATCTCGGGCCGCCGCCTGCACAAGCAGAATTTCCGCCGCCTCGTCGAGACGGCCGCATTGGTGGAGCCGACCGGCGAGACCTTGACCGCGACCGGCGGACGGCCGGCGGCGCTGTTCCGCTTCCGCCGCGAGGTGGTGCAGGAGCGCCCCGCGCCGGGTCTGCGTCTCGGCGCCCGCGCGTCATGATGGCTTTCGCCCCGGGCGTCGCTTCGTTAGCATCACGACTTCGGGGCTGGTGGTTTTCATGGACGTATTTTTTGTCGTGCTCGGCTTGCTGCTGCTGGCCTTCCCGATCATGGCCATCGCGGCGCTGGTAAAGACCATCGGCCTTCGCGGGCAGTTACGCCAAGTCGAGGTTCGGCTCGCGGCGCTCGAGCGCGCCGCGACGGCACCGGCGCCGGGCATGCCGGAGGAGCACGCGCCGGCATTTTCCGCGCCCGTGACGCCACCGCCAACCGAACCCTCGGCCGCGCGCCCGGCGGAGCCGGCTGCGGCGAGCGAACCCGAGCCGGTCATCGCCGCATCCTCGCCCGTCGCACCGCCGCCCCCCGCACCGGTGCGACCCGCGGCACCCGCCATGAGCCTCGAGGAGCGCCTCGGCACGCAATGGGCGGTCTGGGTGGGCGGCCTTGCGCTCGCGCTCGGCGGCATCTTCCTGGTGCGCTACTCGATCGAGCAGGGGCTGCTCGGCCCGGGCGTGCGGGTCACGCTCGGCGCGCTGCTGGGGGCCGCGCTCATCGGTGCCGGCGAATGGGCACGCCGGAGCGAGAGGCTCGCCGGCATCTCCGGCCGGCCGACCGCGCACATCCCGAGCATCCTTACCGCCGCCGGCACCACGGTGGCCTATGCCGACGTCTATGCCGCCCATGCGCTCTACGGCTTTCTCGCGCCGGGCACGGCCTTCGTCCTGCTCGGCCTGGTGGCCTTGGCGACGCTCGCGGCCGCGCTGCTGCACGGACCGGCGCTCGCAGGCCTCGGTCTCGTCGGCGCCTATGTCGCGCCGCTGCTCGTCACGTCGCAGCGACCCGATTATTGGTCGCTGTACATCTACCTCGCGGTCGTGACCGCCGCCGCCTTCGCGCTGGCACGCTTTCGCATGTGGCGCTGGCTCGCCATTACGACGGTCGCGTTCAGCGCGCTGTGGACCTTGCCCGGGCTGGGCGTGATCAGCGTGGACGCGCTCGGCGCCCATGTCTTCCACGTCGTCGTCGGGTTTGCGCTCGCCTCGGCATTGATCGTCGCCGGACTGTGGCTCGGGCCGGACGCGCTGCCCGGCCGCGTCGACGGCGTCTCATCGGCAGCGCTCGGCGCGTATCTCATCGCTGCCACCCTCCTGGTGCTGCTCAGCCGACACGATCCGCTCGCGCTCGCGTCCTTCGCGGCGCTGGCGGTAGCGGCGGTGGCGATCGCCTGGCGCGCGGAAGCGGCGGCTGCGGCTGTGCCCACGGCAGCAGTGCTCGTCGTCCTCGTGTTTGCGCGGTGGGCCGCCGATCTCAACATCGAGCACCTGCTGGCACCGTCGGGTCCGGTCGCAGGGGCGGTCCCCGAGCCACCGAAGGCCAATGTCGGGTGGCATCTCGTGCTGGGAACCGGGTTTGCGGTGCTATTCGGCGGCGCCGGCTACCTGGCGCAGGGGCGCTCGGAACGCGCGATCGTGCCGATGCTATGGAGCGCGGCAGCGGTATTCACCCCGATCGCGCTGCTGGCGGCGCTCTATTTCCGCATCGCCGGGTTCGAGCCTTCGATCCCGTTCGCGGCAGCCGCGTTGCTGCTGGGCGCGTTGTACGCGCTTGCGACCGAGGCGCTCGACAAACGCGCGCCGCGTCCTGGATCTGCCGCGGCGAGTGCGATCTTTGCAACCGGCGCCGTCGCCGCGCTCGCGCTCGCCCTCACGCTTGCGCTGGAGCGAGGCTGGCTCACAGTCGCACTCGCGCTGATGGTACCCGGCATCGCCTGGGTGTCGGACAAGCGTCCGTTGCCGGCGTTGCGCGTGCTCGCCGCCGTGATCGGTGGGCTGGTGCTGGCGCGCATCGGCTGGGAGCCGCGCATCGTCGGCAACGACGTGGGCACGAAACCGATCTTCAACTGGCTGCTTTACGGCTACGGCATTCCCGCCGCCGCGTTCTGGCTGGGCGGCCATTTTCTGCGCCGACGCGGTGACGACGTGCCAGCGCGCATGGTGGATTCCGGCGCCATCCTGCTGACCGTGCTGCTGGCCTTTCTGGAAATCCGCCACTTCATCAATCGCGGCGATGTCTACCGGCAGGCGTCGAGCCTCGCCGAGATCGCGCTGCAGGTCTGCGTCGGGCTTGCCATGACCATCGGCCTCGAGCGGTTGCGGCTGCGCTCCTACAGTATGGTCCACGACATCGGCGCGCTCGTGATCGCGGCGCTGACGCTCGCCGCCATCGTGCTCGGCCTCGGCATGATCGAGAACCCGTTCTTTACCGGCGCGCCGGTCGGCGGACGCTTCGTCAATCTCGTTCTGCTCGGCTACGGGCTGCCGGCGGTGTTGACTGCGATCCTCGCGCTGATATCGCGCGGTGTGCGCCCGAAGGAATACAGCGCGGTCGCGGCCGTGACCGCGGTAGCGCTCGCGCTCGTCTATCTCTCGCTCGAAGTGCGAACCCTCTATCACGGCGAGGTGCTCAACGACGACGTCACCACCGATGCCGAGCAATATACCTATTCGGCGGTGTGGCTCGCCTTCGGGGTGACCTTGCTGGTGGTCGGCATGGTCCTGCGCTCGCAGGCCGTCCGGCTCGCCTCTGCCGCGGTGGTCATCCTGACGGTGCTCAAGGTGTTCCTGATCGACATGAGCGACCTGACCGGCATCTACCAGAGCCTCTCGTTCATCGGGCTCGGCATCGTGCTGCTTGGCGTCGGCTGGCTCTACCAGCGCCTGCTGTTTCCGCGCCGCGCCCCTGCCCCGTCTTCGCCGGCGTAGGAGCAATAACGCTCTTCGACCTGGCCGCGGGGGCTCCTGCCCACGAAAAGTTGCATTTTATACAAGAAACATGCTTGATTCGGAGAGTTCGCTTGCAATTGCGCAAGCGGCGGGTGGGCGCGGCCATATGCTGTCGTGGGACGACTTCCGCTACGTCAAGGCGATCGCCGAAGCGCGCTCCCTCGCGGGCGCGGCCGACGCTCTTGCCGTCAATCACTCCACCGTGTTCCGGCGCCTTGCCCAGATCGAGCAGCAGCTCGGCTCGCGCCTGTTCGAGCGCGGCCGCGCCGGTTATGCGCTCACCGCTTGCGGCGAGCAGATGGTGGAGCTCGCCGAACGCATGGGCGAAGAAATCATCGGCTTCGAGCGCAGGGTCACCGGCCAGGATCTGCGACCGTCGGGAGAATTGCGGGTCACCACGAACGACGTGCTCCTGCTGTACCTCCTCAATGACGTGCTGGTCGGATTTCGCCGCGCCTATCCGGAAATCGTGCTGGACGTCGTGGTCTCGAACCAGCGGCTCAACCTGTCCAAGCGCGATGCCGACGTCGCCGTGCGCGCCACCTACCACAACCCGGACCCGCTGGCGGGGGCGAAGGTTGCGCGCATCGCCTGGGCGGTGTTCGGCGCCGCCGCGCTCGCGGGCGAACCGTTCGATCCTGCGCGCGACGCCCGGCATCACGACTGGATCGCATTCGCCGATGCCACCTCGATCGCGCGCGCGATGAAATGGCTCAAGGACCATGCAGACGAGAAGCGCATCGTCTACAAGATCAATACCATGATCGGCCTGGCGCAAGCGGCGGCCGGCGGCGCCGGGTTGGCGCTGCTGCCCTGCTACGTGGGCGCGGCCGTGCCCGGGCTCGCCCAGCTCAGCCCACCTTTGCGTGAGCTCGAAGGCGAGCTTTGGCTGCTCACGCACCCGGACCTGCGCAATACCGCGCGCGTCCGCGCGTTCCTCGACTTCTGCGCCGACGAGATTACCCGCCGGCGCAAGATCATCGAAGGGCCGAACTCAGCTGGGTAGCGGAGGCGCCGCGTAGATGGACAAGGGCAGGACGCGTTGCGCGGCCGGCGCAACGTCTTGGGATTGCCAACCTCGACTCTCAATCGCGCAGGCGCCCCCGCGCGCGCAGCTCGATCAGCCCTCTGTCGATCAAGCGGAAGATCAGTTGGCGCCGCCGGTGGTTTCGGTCGTCGCCGTGTCGAGCGCCAACGGCGCCGACGAGTGCCGGCGCCCACTCATGCCGGCAACGCTCACCCTGCGGGTGAAGTCGCAATAGGCGAAGCCGAAGCCAGACACCGAGCCGCGGAAGCTGCGCTCATCCATCTTGTCGAGATTGAAGCAGGGCTCGAACGGGATGCCCTGGAGCGACGCGCACACCGACTCGCCGCGGACCCGCAACGTCCCTGCCGGCAGCCATACCTGCTTCACCGGCCCCGCGCCCCGGAACTGGATGTTGCCGATGACCGAGCCGTCGCCGTAGATCCGGCCGGCGCCGCGCGAGCCATCGAAGCAGTTGAATGCGAACAGCTTGCCCGCCACGAAGCGGCGCGCCGCATCGGCAGTGAGTGTCTCGGCGAAGGCCGAACCGGTCGTGAGCAAGGTCACAACCACAATCGCGAACCGCGCAATCATCTCGATCCCCCTCCCCTTACCGCCGCCGCGGTAGTCATAACCGAGCATTAACCATAAGAATCTGGCGCGATCTTGCCGGATCATGGTCAACAAATTCTGAACGCACCTACCCCCAACCCTTACCGCAAGCTTTTCCCCGACGGGGCTCGCGCTCGGAACTGTCTACGCCGTTCGCCGAACACCATCGAAACGCATGACGGAATCGATCTCGCGCAGCGAAGCACCCGACAGGATAAATGGCGCAACCGAAGTCGGCAAATCCATGCCGCCCGCCAGTCCACAGGGCCGCCACCGTTCCGCCATCAGCTTGTCATCGACAGAACAGCGGCAAGCATGCGCGAGCCGACGGTGTCGATACCGTCAGCTCAGCGCGCATTTACCAATGGTTTCGCGGGTCCGGCGGGCTTGTCGCCATTCGGTGATCGCGCTCGCGCTTCCGTTTTTTGAGGTCGTCGACCTCCGGCCGAGGCTGTGACCTGAAAGCCACGCCGAGAGAGAATTGCAGCTGCAAGCGCGCCGATGACCCCGGTGACGAAAATCGGCGGCGAGGCGGCTGCGATCCGGCCGCGGATTTCGGCAACACGGCTACTTGGATGCCGCCCGGTCTGACCCTCGCTGCGCCATCGACCTTAGGCCGGCGCCGGCGCCTGCCGCGGCACCGGCTTCTCGACGATGGGCAGATTGATCAGGGCGGACAGCACGCCGAACAACACGCCGAGCCACCAGACGATGTCGTAAGAACCGGTGCGTTCATACAACAGGCCGCCGAGATAGACGCCCAGGAAGCCGCCGACCTGGTGGCTGAAGAAGGCGATGCCGAACAGCATGGCCATCCAGCGCGTGCCGAACATCACGGCGACGAGGCCCGCGGTTGGCGGTACCGACGACAGCCAGAGAAGGCCGGTGGCGGCACCGTAGATCAGCGCCACGGCGGGGCTCGCCGGCAAGGTGATGAGAAACACCACTGCCAGCGCACGGGCAAAATAGATGACGGCCAGGATGTAGCGCTTGGGCATGCGGCCGCCGAGCCAACCCGACAGCATCGCGCCGACGATATTGAACAGCCCGATCACCCCCAGCGTCCATCCGCCGACCTGGGCGGAGAGGCCGCGATCAATGAGATACGACGGCAAATGCAGGGTGACGAAGCCGAGCTGGAAGCCGCAGGTGAAGAAACCAAGCACGAGCAGGATATAGGAGCGGTGGCCGAGAGCTTCGGCCAGGGCTTGCTTGTAGTTCTGGATCTGCGCCGCGCTCAGGGCGGCGTCGGCCGCCGGGTCGAGCTTGCGCGGACTGCGTGCACTTGTCTGCTCAGAGTCAAGCTTGCGCAGACTGCGTACACTTGTCTGCGCGGGGGCATCGGAGCGCGGCGTGGCGATCGCGAAGGCGAGCGGGACGATGAGCAGCAGAAGACCGGCGAAGACCTCGAGCGTCGTTCGCCATCCCACCGTGTCGACCAGGCCCACGGCGAGGGGGGAGAACAGGAACTGGCCGAATGAGCCCGACGCCGTGCCGGCGCCGAAAGCAAGCGAACGCCAGCTTTCCGGCAGCAGCTTGCCGAACGACGAGATCACCAGATTGAACGAGCAGCCGGACAGACCGAAACCGATCAGCACGCCGCTCGAAAGAAACAGCGTTTCCGGCGTCGCGGCATGCGCCATCATGAAGATGCCGGCGGCGTACAGCAGGGTGCCGGCAATGATCACGCGCACGGTGCCGAAGCGGTCGGCGATTGCGCCCGAAAACGGCTGGGCGATCCCATAGAGCAGCGTCTGGATCGCGACTGAAAGCGCGAACACCTCGCGTCCCCAGCCATGGGCCGTGGACATCGGCGTGAGGAAGAAGCCGAGCGTCGAGCGGGGCCCGAAGCCGATCATGGAGATCAGGCAGCCGCAGGCCAGGATGACCGCAGGCGTGCGCCAGGATTCCAGACGCCGGTCGACGGAGGACAGAGGAGGGACGCTCCCGCTCCCGGGTCTGTTTTCCTGCTGCACGGTGGCCCCTTGTGTCCTTCCGTCGTCCGCTTTCAGGCCGGAGCGGCCACCTGGCGGGCAACGGGCTTCTCAACAATTGGCAGATTGATTGCCGCTGACAAGAGGCCGAGGAGGATCGAAAGCCACCAGACCACGTCATAGGACCCGGTGCGCTCGAACAGCAGACCGCCGAGCCACACGCCAAGGAAACCCCCAACCTGATGGCTGAAGAAGGCGGAGCCGAACAGCATGGCGAGCCAGCGCGTGCCGAACATGAGGGCGACGAGGCCGGACGTCGGCGGCACGGTCGACAACCAGAGCAAGCCCAGCACCGCGGAGAAGACGAGGGTGGTGAGCGCGCTCGGCGGCAGCAGGATGTAGACGAGGATCGCTACCGAACGTCCAAAATAAATCAACGACAGGAGGTAGCGCTTGGGCATCAGGTTGGAGATCCAGCCGGCACTGATGGCGCCCACGATGTTGAACAGGCCGATGGTGGCAATCGCCCAGCCGCCGATCTCGGCGGGCAGACCGCGGTCGATCAGATAGGCCGGCAGATGCACGGAGATGAAGAAGATCTGAAAGCCGCAGGTGAAGAAGCCGAGCACGAGCAGCACGTAGCTGGTGTGCCCGAACGCCTCCTTGAGCGCCTGCACCACCGATTGCCGCGGCGAGCCGGTTTGCGCCGCCGCCACGCTTGCGGTGCGCGGCACGGCGAGCGCGAGCGACAGCGGCAGGATGAGAAGCACCACGGCGGCAAAAATGAGCAGCGTATCCTGCCAGCCGAATCGATCGATGAGCGCCACCGCGAGCGGAGAGAACAAGAACTGCCCGAACGAACCAGCCGCCGTTCCGACCCCGAAAGCAATCGAGCGCCACTCCGGCGGCATGAGCTTTCCGAACGCGCCGATCACGATGGTGAAGGAGGCACCGGCGAGCCCGAAGCCGATGATCAGGCCGGCGGTCAGATGGAGCGCCGCCGGGGTGTCGGCATAGGCCATCGACGCCAAGCCGAGGGCATAGAGGACGGCTCCCACGCTCAGCACCGGCACGGCCCCGAAACGATCGGCCATCGCGCCCGCAAACGGCTGTGCGGCGCCCCACAGCAGCATCTGGATCGCGAGCGCGAGCGCGAACACGTCGCGGCCCCAGCCATAGGCGCTCGACATGGGCGTGAGGAAAAACGCGAGGCCCGAGCGCGGCCCGAAGCCGATCACGCCGATCAGGCAGCCGCAGGTCAGGATGACCATCGGCGTGCGCCAGGAAGCCGGACGACGGAGACCGGACGACGGAGGATGGCCTGCACCGGCCCGGAGACCATTGTCTGCTGGCGCTGTGCGTCTATCGGCCGACGGTCGCCCGTCCGTTGTCATCCGCCGTCCGTTGTCATGCTGGAGCCGTAGCCAAGCGCTGCACCGGCTTCTCCACGATTGGCAGATTGATCACGGCGGAGAGCAAGCCGAACAACACCGACAGCCACCAGACCGCATCGTAGGAGCCGGTGTGCACGAATACGACGCCGCCGAGCCAGACGCCGAGAAAACCGCCGACCTGATGGCTGAAGAACGCCAGGCCCGCGAGCGTCGCGAGCCAGCGCGTGCCGAACATCAGGGCGATGATCCCGTTGGTGGGCGCTACGGTGGACAGCCACAGCAGTCCCATCACGGCACCGAACAGGATGGCCGAGACCGGCGTGACCGGGAACGAAATGAACGCAAGCACGGCGGCGGCGCGTCCGAAATAGATGAGCGAAAGGATGTAGCGCTTCGGCATGAGATCGCCGAGCCAGCCGGCCGTGAGCGAGCCGACGATGTTGAACAATCCGATCACGGCGATGGTCCAGCCACCCACCTGAACTGACAGGCCTTTGTCCACGAGATAGGCCGGCATATGAACGGTGATGAATGCGAGCTGGAAGCCGCAGGTGAAGAAGCCGAGCACGAGCAACACGTAAGACCGGTGACCGACCGCTTCCGACAGCGCCTGCCGCAGCGACTGGGTCGGCACGCCATGGGCCGATCCGGTTCCGGCGGGCGCGGTTGCAATCGCCAACGACAGCGGCAGCACCATCAGCATGCCAATGCCGAAGACCACGAGCGCGGTCTGCCAGCCGAACGCATCCATCAGCGACACCGCGAGCGGCGAATATAGGAACTGCCCGAATGAGCCCGCGGCCGTGCCGGCGCCGAAGGCGAGCGAACGCCAGCGCGCCGGCAGGAGCTTGCCGAAAGCGCCGAGCACGACGGAGAACGAGCAGCCGGCGAGGCCGAAACCGACGAAGACGCCGGCGCCGAGGTCGAGCATCCCGGGCGTGGTCGAATACGCCATCAGGATGAGACCGATGGCGTAGAACACGCCGCCGGCGCAGAGTACGCGCATCGTGCCGTAGCGATCGGCAATGGCGCCGGCAAGAGGCTGGCCGATCCCCCACAGGATGTTCTGGATCGCCAGCGCCAGTCCGAACACGTCGCGATCCCAATCATTGGCTTGGGACATCGGCGTGAGAAAGAAGCCAAGCGTCGCGCGCGGGCCGAAGCTCAACAGCGAGATCATGCAGCCGCACGCCACGATCACCGCGGGCGTGCGCCAGCCGATGCCGGCGGCACGGGGCAGGGAGGGAGATGAAATCGCCATGGCAGAACCTGGGTGAGCCGGAGCCAGCCCCGGCAGCTCAAGTCAGGATCGAAGTGAATTCAGTACTGAGCGCAGCAGCTCGAATCGCCCGACAGTCCGAACGGCAATCGCATGCGCCGCTTGTTGTAGTCGCGCCGATTCTTCTCGGGGGTGCTTGTACGGCGTCAGTCCGTCGCTCCCAAATGAATCTTGTTCACCTCTGCATCCATCCGGCGCATGGCAGCCGGTCGGACCTGGGCTGGAAATTCCCACTAGCCGATGCTATATGGGATTTGCTCGAATTGAGGATAACAACCTTTCGGGTGGCTGAACCGGCTTCGCGCCGGATGTTTTCGTCTCCTCTTATGCTCGATGTGAGTATATTTGGGCGATCGGGAGGTTTTCATGCCGATCCTGCAAGCGTTCGGACCATCCGCCGGCCCTCAGTCGGGACCGCGCTCGATCACCGGGGCTTCCGCCGCGGCGCGCCGCTCAGGCGTCCTGCCGATGCCTTCGCTCGAATGGAACAGCCAGGTGGAGCGCGAGACCGCGCATCTCTATGACCGGGTGAAGACCGTCATTCCCGCGGTCGAATGGCCGTTCTTCGCGCCCTACGTCAAGGCGATCAATGCGCTCAAACAGGAACGCAACGCGGTCATCCTGGCGCACAATTATCAGACGCCGGAGATCTACAATTGCGTCGCTGATTTCGTCGGCGATTCACTTCAACTCGCGCGCGAGGCGACCAAGGTCGACGCCGACATCATCGTCCAGTGCGGCGTGCATTTCATGGCGGAGACCTCGAAGATCCTCAACCCGGACAAGACCGTGCTGATCCCCGACCTCAAGGCCGGCTGCTCGCTCGCGGCTTCGATCACCGGCGAAGACGTGCGGCTGTTGCGGGCGAAATTCCCGGGCGTGCCCGTCGTCGCCTATGTCAACACCTCGGCGGAGGTCAAAGCCGAGGTCGACATCTGCTGCACTTCCTCGAATGCGCACGAGGTGGTCGAGAGCCTGGGCCGCGATACCGTCATCTTCCTGCCTGACCAGTATCTGGCGAAATATGTCGCCGCGCACACCAAGGTGAAAATCATTTCCTGGCAGGGCGCCTGCGAGGTGCACGAGCGTTTCACCGCCGACGAGCTGCGGCAGTACCGCGCGGGCGATCCGTCGCTGCAGATCATCGCGCATCCGGAATGCCCGCCCGACGTGATCGA
>Ga0070670_100003938_pt1 | contig 12388 bp, 9 predicted proteins | sample KBSS63metaG_FD_64665 | JGI IMG/M metagenome (GOLD analysis project Ga0070670, IMG submission 64665) | Switchgrass rhizosphere microbial communities from Kellogg Biological Station, Michigan, USA - KBS S6-3 metaG | ecosystem: Host-associated > Plants > Roots > Rhizosphere > Soil ... | reverse complement strand
AAGAAGGACGGGACCGTGCGGTATTGCCAAAACGAGGAATGTGATTATAAAATGGCTGTCGATAATGTGAACGCAGCGTCCGAGAGCGACCAGGACAGTGCCGTTTCTGCGTAGTCCTCGTAGATCTATGAAAGAAAACCTACAGTTCCTGCAGGCATTTCTCAAAAATCCGGCAAAGGTCGGTGCCGTTACGCCTAGCTCGCCTGAGCTGGCCGCGGAGATGCTGCATGGAATTGAACCGGACGATAACAATATCGTCCTCGAGCTCGGAGTAGGGACGGGCGCTGTGACCAAGTTTCTTTGCGATGTGATCCCCAGCCGTTCGTCCTATCTCGGCATCGAACTCGACCGCGATCTGGTCAAAACACTCAATCGCAACTTCCCGGACATGAACATCATCTGCGGCAACGCGGCAGAGGCATTTGATATCCATAGCCGCTCAGGCCTCGGCAAGGTCCGTTACCTGGTCTGCTGCCTGCCGTTCGTATCGCTCCCAAAAGAGGTGAGCGAGAATATCCTCTTAGATATAGAAAAGTTTATGGAGGAGGGCTGCGAGCTGCGGATCTTTCAATACGCTCACGGTTACTTCCTGCCCCCGGCCATCAAACTAAGAGAAATATTAAAAGATCGCTACGGCAACCTCCGCCGCAGCCCCCTCGTCCTAAAAAACTTCCCCCCCGCATTCACCCTAACCTGGTCCACCGTTTGATGGAGCGCAGCGTGACTGGAGCGCATGCGTCCCGCTTATCATGCCGCGGCAGCGGTGTACAACCGCAGCGCGGACCCTCAAGCCTTACGCCTCCTACCCAAAACAAAGATTTTCGCAAATCATGCGACACACGAAAAAAGAAGAGAACTGAACAGGACTGGAGCGCATAGCCACCCGTTGATTTACTATTATCCCCGTTCGCTCTACATTTGCCGCTCCACCCATATGGCCGAAACCGCAAAATCTTATGAATTGACGTTCGAAGAACGCCCCGGATACCTCTTCGTTAAAGTCAAAGCGGAGAGGTTGGAATATTATCCCGCTCAGGGTTGTTTGCTAGAGATAGCCAGAGAGATGCGAGGGCTCAGGCAAACGCGCCTGATGATTTACCGCGACGTCCCGTCGGTCATGCCCCGCGGACAGGTTTTCTTCATATCAGTCAAAATGGCCGAGACCTTTAAGGACGTCAAAGTTGTGTTAGTAAACCCGTATCCCGAACTGGACGAAGATCTAAATTTTGCTGCCCTGCTGTTCCACCGAAGGACCTCGAGTGGATAAGAAACGCGATCAATGCAATGGAAGGCTCCCTTTTCGGCGCCTCGTATAGAGAGATGAAAAGAAAGGGCGATGAACTCGCGGATAAATGGGAGGCAGATTTCCTCAAAGCCATTCAAGCAAAGATCAACGAACAACTCCTCTATGATCTCCCCCAAGACGATCCGGGGCATTAAGCAGTCCTAAATTCTCCCCCTCGATCGTTGGGACGGTTAATCACAGGCATCGTTCCCAATGCGCCTAAAAATGTTGACAGTGTGTGGTTCAGGGGACTAGGCTGGAACTGTCGCTATACAGTTTTGCTGTAACAACATTCCCGGTTGTTTAGCCTCCCAGAGACCAAACAGCCTTTCCATAAGCGAGGCTCCGCCATGCGCGAGAGCAGAAAGGAGGAAAAATGAAGAGATTGTCAGAGAAATGCGTGCGGTGCAGCTGTCTCGTGCTGCTTCTTGTACCGCTTTGCATAGCCCAGGAAAAAATACGCACTTTGGAAAACGAGTACCCATATCCAAATCAACCAATTGAAATAGTAAGCCGGCAGTTGGGTGACAAACCATTTATCGACGAGAAGCGAGTTTTGGGTGGCCGAGATTGGCTGGGAAAATTAACGTTAGGCATAAAAAATGTGACGAACAAGAACATTCTTTCTTTCGACATAAATATTTTGGTACGGAAAGACGGTACACCCGCTATGGGAATACCGATCAATTTTCGAACCTATACTAAAGAGACGGAGAATAATGCCCGAACTGTTGACGGAGAGAAGAAAATAGGTGTGTTGCGGCCTGGCGAGACTGCCAAAGTCAGGGTGTCGGACCATGCCATGTCGATTTTTGAAAGAGAGTTAACGAAGATCGGACTCGAAGACTTTGATCGAGTAACGGTAGATATTCGGTTCGTATATTTCGATGACGGATCGCGCTGGGTTATGGGAAAAGAGCTGCCTGCCGACGCAGCCAAACCTCTTCGTCCTGAGAGATCTCAGGCGGATGGAGCTTTGGGAAAGTCCGAGTCCGACAAAATGTATGAGCAGAGTGGATCAGGCAGGACGTGGGGTCCCCGCACTATTGACTGGCTAACGGATCCACTGGAGTCATATTTAAAATCTGACTTAATATTTCCGGCATCGAGCCGGTTTTTTTTTATAAACGCTAAACCTAAGAGATCGTTGGTGCCGGCTCCTCCTCCCTCTTGTGTTTGGTTTCTCCAACAAAGCTTGGGGTCCCGTGTCTGCTTTGGGAGTCACGGCTCTTGTATGGGTAATGACATTGAATGCGAATTTTATGACTATGCAAGTGCTGTCACTTCATACGATCCAGGAGGGGGCCAATTAGGTTATCTTGGTTCTCTCCCTGAGATCTGTCACCAGCCAAACGATCCCGATCCTCCATCATGCAGCACTTGTCAATCTTTTCAAAACCCATACTTTTTCCCGGATAACAGGTGTGGGCAACCGGGAACTTGTGGCCAGTCTTCGACGTGGGGCTGCGTCTCCCCGCTAGTAAGCATTGACGGAATTTGTCAGCAAAGCACAACTTATCAAAGTCAATGTGTCGCAAGCGGGGGAACATATATCGCTTATACTTGCAGTTGTTGCATTCCTCACACTTGTTCAGCGCAGACTTATTGGAGTTGCGAGGTTACCCCCCCCCGATGCGTCAATGACGACTCTCCTGTATTGATCGATGTGATCGGTAATGGTTTCGACCTAACGGACTCACAAAATGGGGTTGATTTTGACCTGAATGCTAATGGTGTTCTAGGACATATCTCGTGGACAACAGGCGCCTCCGATGACGCATGGCTCGCCCTCGACAGAAATGGCAATGGTTCAATAGATAATGGGGGAGAACTCTTTGGCAACATAACAGCTCAACCGGACCCCCTGAATGGCGAAGAGAGAAATGGCTTTCTGGCTTTGGCCGTTTATGATCTGCCTGGGAATGGTGGAAATGGCGATGGTCGAATAAGCGCCGCCGACAGCGTTTTTAATGATCTGCGTTTGTGGCAGGATACGAATCACAACGGTGTGTCGGAATCGAACGAGTTGCACACATTGTTCTCCCTAGGAGTTGCCCAAATTGATCTTAACTACCGTGAATCAAAGCGCACTGATCAATACGGTAATCAATTCAGATATAGGTCCAAGGTCAGAGATGTCCACGGCGCCGACATAGGGCAATGGGCCTGGGATGTTTTTCTGGTGAGGCAGTAAATTTGACTTAGAAACCGAAGAGGAGCGAGCCAGACCACTGGCTCGCTTTTTCTGTACTGACCTTGGTGTTCTCTCTTTTCCACTTTCCGCCTCCCGTAACTTATCACTTGTCACTGGTCACTAATTAGGCTACATTTTTGGTGCGCGTCCCATGAATACCCTTTACTACGGCGATAATTTGAATATCCTGCGGCGGTATATCAAGGATGAGTCGGTTGACCTCATCTATTTAGACCCGCCTTTTAACAGCAATCGCAATTACAACGTTTTATTCAAGGATGAGAGCGGATTGGAAGCCGATTCTCAGATAATGGCTTTCGAAGACACCTGGCATTGGTCGGGTGCGGCAAAGACTTATCACGAACTGATTCTAGAAGGCGACGAAGTCGCAACAATGCTGCAAGCCTTCCGGAGTTTCATTCCCGAGAGCCAAATGATGGCTTATTTGGTAATGATGGCCGTTCGTTTGAAAGAGCTTCATCGAGTCCTCAAGAAAACGGGTAGTTTCTATCTACATTGCGATCCAACGGCTTCTCATTATTTGAAGGTGCTGTTAGACACGATTTTTGGAGTGCAGAACTTTCAAAACGAAATAATATGGAAAAGAACCAATGCTCATAGCGACCGCAAGCAAGGAAATGTACTGCATTTTGGACGCATCCATGACGTAATTTTCTATTACTCGAAAACCGGAAAGGCTACCCGCAATGATGTCTATCTTCCATACAGCAAAGAATACCTAGACACTTTCTATCGTTTTTCGGATGAAAAGGGAAGATACCGACTAGGCGACTTGACCGGCCCTGGTGGGAGCGACCCCTTCTGTGGCAAAAAAGATGAGAGAATGCAACTTACGGAACCGACTTTCGGTTGGCGGAATTCTGCAGACTTAAGTAGCGCTGTTGCTTATTCTTAGCTTCGCAGGCAAACCACTCATCTTTACTACTACACTCGTTCTCTCCTGAGTAAAATTCGATGCCGATGGTCTCCCCTATCTGGGCCATTTGTTTGGTTTCTCGACATTTCTCGTCAACGATCGGATATTGATAATTCCGATAGGTATTGTTCTGATTTATCTCAACGGTATAGATAAGAGGATCCAAACCGTGACAATCGACTTCTGGCGAAAGCGGAAGTTCCAGCAATCCTTCGTCCACCAGTGTTGACCAAAAACCTTTCCATCCTGATTTCGGGGAAGGCAGATCATCGACTTGCACGCTGATGTCGTCATAACTTTCGCCGGTCTTTGCGGCAAGATGTTTCCCGGTCCATTGTCCATCAACTCGTTTAATAAAAATCGCTTCCGTATTACCCAGATAAGCTCCCCTCCATATACGAACTTCGAGGTCATCGCCACTAATATTTTCAGTTCTCAACAAACTAATATTCGCAAGTTCTGTGAGCCGATTAAGTCCAACGTTACTAAACGCACGTTCATCGAATTGTGTAACGGAGATCACCTTGGAGATGGCCTTATCGTGTCTAATCCATAGCCAACCTAATACGGCAATCATTCCAGTAATAAAGGTGAGAATTGCAATAAGAATTGAGGTTCGCAGTTTCTTCATTTTATGCCCTCTTAAGTCTATCAAATATCATCAGCGAGCGGGAGATCTTGGGAGCGAGGCAACAAATGGTACACACATCTGCTTAAGTTTTTTGGGGTCATCCGCTTCACCATATACCGAAAACTTTCCTTTGCCCCTCCCCCAAATAACAATATCCACTATTCCGTCCCCTGAGGGCCAATCATAGGCCGATGGACCCTGTCGATACTCTCCCGCGGTTACCACATTGGGATCCCATGTTAATAGAGTACGGCGCTGCTCTTCGCCTACATAAGGCCCGGCTTTCTGGAAAGGACCGTCCGGAACATGGGTATGGATATTCACTAAAATCAGTCGACCTTCGCCCGCGGCCACGGCCTGTCTTAGAGCCTCTTTCCTATTTTCGTAAAAATCATAAAGACCATTTAGGGCTGGATCCGGCAAGGCAGGCCCAAGGTCCCATGGATGCACCGAGTTTTCTTTCGCGTTAAGGGTCAATAAGCCCCCGAATTCGGTTTCCCGACGATCCGTAGAACCCGGGTTATTTCTGTTTTCATAACGTTCCTTTGCTGCCGCTACAGTTTTATCCCACAAAGAATTGAAAAAGTCCTGAACCCCCGGATGTTCGAAAATGAGTTCATAGAAAGTATAACAATTCTGCTTTTCTCCGTCTGGCGCATAACTCTTTCGCGCGCCGTCAGCAAAGACGAGATCATCGGGAAAATCTTGGAGAATCGGGTCTGGGATCGGATTTCCGATAGGGTCGGTCCATGGCGCAAAATCACCCACCATATCACAAAGGACAGGAAGCCCGTTAAATTCGCAGCCGTTTTCAGGATTACCAGGAAACGCCCCGTCGTCGTAACGTGGTTCGGGGAATACATTCGTCGGTGGCACGAGTGTATTTAATGCGGCCACCTCTATAATGTCCTCGTCGTTAGTGAAAACAACGCCATCGCTGTCGGTGGTCCTCTTGCTTCCTGTAATAGGATCCGTGAATTTGAAATCTACAAGGCTTGGACGCTTTTCGGCGATGACTAAGCTACCCATGTAGACGTAAGTCTTGATAAGATCGCCGTTGTAGTCTAAGTCACTGATCTTCTGCCCGGTAACGGTGGAGAATATGTGATAACCATTCACCTCGTTCCATGGTGCATTTACATTCTGCGTTGTATCTTTATCCATCGCCACCCTCTTTGCAGCTCGGCCATCACCGTCAAAGGTCATTTTCTCGCCCTTATGCATTCCGGTTCCAAATGGCCCGACTTCTTCCCACCACCAACTTCTCCCCCCTGCGTCGAACCGCCACTGCGTCGTATCCGAGTAACCGGTGGTGGTGTTGGCCGAGACCAGGTTGCCAGCCGAATCATAGATATTGGTGCTTCCTCCACTACCGGCTATCTTTCGGTTATTCTCATAAGTAGTCGTGAAATACCTCGAATCAAAAGTGTACAGCCAATTGGTGCGGCCTGTGAGATTACTATATTGATCATAGTCGAGGATCTGCTTAAGCGGATGGATGGGTTGCCCAGAGAGGCCGACATCGTTCATTTTCAGTCTGGCGGCAAAATCATACTCGTTCTTATTGTTGAAAGCGCTGTTGATCTCATTTCCAACCTCTTTAGTTAACCCGTCGTGATTGTACGTATAATTTGCCTTCTGTATAAAACCCGAATTTAAGGTTGCTTGGTATGAAACCGGGCGCAACGCGTTGTCATATTCAATTGAAACCGTTGTCGTGACCTTAGAAAGATTTACACTCAGGGATCTCAACCCGCCAAATGCCCGATGTCTGATTTCGGAGTAATAGGCTGAGGGGCCAGCTCCGTCACTTATCGAAGTTACTTTGCCCGCCCTATCGCCAGTGTAGTTGACCTCATTCCCAAAAGGATCCGTGATCGATCTAAGCCCGCCTCCGAGTTGATACGTATAGGCAAGAGCATAGGTGCTTTGAGACAGGTTTTCGACGAAGTCTTTTGTCTCTGAGGTCAACCGAGAGAGTTGATCATATGCATAGGTCACGGTTCCCGTATCGTCCGCCATACTGGTTCGGTTCCCGGCGGGATCATAAACAAATGTCACCGGACTAGGAACTGCTATGGGAGTTGGGGTTGGGCTGGGACTCGACGGCGGTGCCGGCGCGGAGAAGGATATGCCGGTCACGAGGGCGCGTTTTTCAGAAGATGAAGGGAGGCCGTAAGTGAAGGTCGTTACCGCGCCCCTGGGATCTGTGATCGTGGCTACGGAGTCGTCATTATTGTAAGTGCGGGTGATATAAGTCGGACTTGATATCGTGCCATTGTAGAACTCGGGCTTATGGATGGTAGAAACCCGGCCATGACCGTCGTATATCATGCTGGTCGTCTGCCGATTAGTATTGCCTATGCTCGCGGCTCCTACGTATTCAATAACATCGGTAATTTGATCGCGATCATTAAAGACGTTTTCCGTTGTGCTGTAAGGCGCAGTACCCGCGCCGTCGAGGTCCCACAACTCCACGTATTGGGTCCTTCCTAACGGGTCTTCTTGTATCTTCTGTACTCGGCGTTTATTTGCCTCCGGCGTGGTGCCGGCTACAGGCACAGCATCTGTCTTAGGACCTTGAATGGTTGTGGTTTGCCCTCCAGCACAGCCGCAACCTAAATATGTGTAATCCGTCCATTTGTAGTCGTTTGTCCCGTTAGAGTCCGGAGGAATTTGCCTAAGAACGCGGCCTTTCCAATCGTACTCCGTTCGATTAGATACCCATCCCCTTGAGGAGTCGTCGCCTGTCGCGATCCACGATTCGGTCATCTCCGTGGGTACACTCTGCGCTACTGGGCGGCCAAGCAGATCGTATTGCCTCACCACACCGGCCCATGTTGACGTGGAATTTCCGCTGAATGTGTGGGGCGAACGTGAGGCAATTACCCGACCGGCTCCGTCGAAATAAGTATCTGTTTCCACCTCATCCGCGGAGGTTGCCGTTCCGCTATTGTCCATATCAATTATGGTGCTGAAGGAATTTATGACGTTGCCGCTCCCCGGATAAGAATATCGTGTATAGGCGCCGCCATTACTCTCGAGTGCCTCCTTTTCGATCTGTCCTGTCGTATCCTTGTACACTCGCGACGTAGTCTTTCCATAGGTATGGCCCGCCGGAGGAGGGCTTTGCGCCCAAACGTTGGCACCTATGTCAAAACGATACTTGATTGTCGAGCTGTAAGGGCCAGGCTCGGTGATAGTGGTTGGGTAAGCATAAGTTGTGCGGCTTGTGTCGTTCCAGTTGTCAGCATACGAGATTACCGTTTCGCGATCGAGAGCATCTTTCACTGATATTGGTGACCCCGCTGTGTTGTAACCTGTTCGAGACACATTGATGGACGATGATGTCGGATTATTAATGTCCCAGCGTTTTGCTGTCGTTCGGTTGCCTCGGTAAATGAAACCTGTTCCGTAGTTCGTCGTGTCGTGCTGGGTCGGCGTAACTGACGTATAAGTGCCTTCGTCGTACAGGTATGTCATTTTGGACACGAGGTTTGTGCCACTTGAGCCGTACACCTCGGTCTTCGACAGCAAACCGATGATCCGGCGGGCAGCGTAGTTTATGCCGAGGTTATATTCGTTAACGACTCGTCGCTTGAGATTTGTGGGATCATAGATCTTGGTTTCCTTTACCAGACCGAAAATTGTCGTGCTTTCTCCTTCAGCCGGCGACGGAAGAAGGTACTCGGTAGTTATCTTCTTGGTATGGCTGCCGTCTCCTACCCCCGACTCTATCACCCTCGGATTATCCCGATAGCTGGAATAGGTGTCGCCGTGAACGTCCTGCTGATATTTGGTCCAGGTCCATCGCTGCTCGCCCGAACACGAATTTCCGGTATCGATGCAATCTTTGGTCCCGATCGGGAGGCCCTCCCGCCAGCCCGACGCACCGAAGTACATCAGCGCGTAGTAATTGAGGTTGGATGGCTGTCCATCGTAACCTTCACGACTTTTGCCGTCTCAGTGCCGTCCGGCGAGGTGAAAGGAGTACTTGAAGGCGCAGGGCTATTAACGTGTGTCTCCTGAGGGATATCATATTGATCCAGATTAAATTTATCGGTAAGGTTGTATGTATCGGTCACTCGCGGGCAATCGGTTTGACCGCCAGACGTCGAATAGAGATTCGTCTTTACATGATTGAGGACATGGTCGTCATCTGCGTAATTCTCTACAAGCCCCACCTGTCCCCAATCGTTATATGTAAATTTGGTGTAACTGCCATCTGAATAGTTGATCTTCTCCAAGACCTTCAGAACAGTCCCGTCTGGTGGGCCCATATTGGTCAGGCCTGAAAAGCTGGGATGCAGTGTCTTATTCACATAGGCGAAGCTCGCCCAGGTGTGTGTCGTACCGGTGCCTTGGCCATTACTGCTCTTCCACATCTGCGCTATCGATGTCGGATAAAGCCCTGAGTCATAGTTAATGAATAGCACCCGTCCGAGTGTATCGGTAATAGTTTCGGGCAGACCAAGGTAGTCATATCCAATGGTTATGAAATTGCCGTTTCGGTCCTTTATCTCTGTGCAGCGAAACGCCCCACTCAGCCAGGCATAGCTCATTTGGGTACCGTCTGTTGTTGTTACTTTTATCGTGATGTTCTCGACCGGGTCGTTAGGGCTTGCGGCGCCGGCGGTGGTTAATTTGGCATACGTAGAGTCACCGGTCTCGTAACTGTTACTGGCACTGATCTGACGAAATTCGATTCGGGCGCCGCTTGGCGCCATCATAAGATAAACCCATTTCGATTTCGCACTGTCGTAGTAAACCGGCTCAATGACCGGGAATCCTAATCTAAAGCCGGGCGACACGTTGCTCTTATCTGGTTCAAAGTACATTGTCGTTCCGTACTTGATCCAGACGAGCGAGTTGTAGCTCATCCCGAAGTTTAGATCGAGGCCTGCTCGTCCCGGGAGATTTACAAGCGAGGTTCCCCAATTGAAGTTCTGCGAATAGAGGTCCGTGCTGCCTGTTGCATTTGCCGGGCTTGTTCGAACGGTCGCCATGGAATAGCCCGGGATGGTCGCACCGATCTGCTTGATCTTGGAAGACGAGACCGCAATATCGCCAGGCGCTCCTAAAGAAAAGTACGAGAACTCCGCGATATTTGGGTTTACACCGTATGAACTGTTTTTGATATACCATGTGCCTGACGTCGGCCGGAAGACGGCATAATCGGTGATCGCGTCGCCGTCATAATCGGCAGGGACAGGCTGGTCGCCGTAACTGCCCCAGCCAACCGGAGTTAGCGAGTTGGTAAAACCGCTGGAACTCGTCAACACATACCAGGTACCCTCCGAAGGTCGATAGTCGGCAATATCGGCTTTTCCGTCGCCCTCATAATCACCGGGAACCGGTATATCGGTTGCATTGCCATATGCCACAGATATTGGCAACCCGCCGGAGCTCTTCTGAATACTCCAAAGACCTAACGATGGTCGGTATATCCCGGTATCGGCAACGCCGTCACCGTCAAAATCGCCTACTACCGGTATGTCGCCTCCCTGTCCCCAAGTATAGGAGCTCGTCGTTGACGTTTTGCTAGATCTGATCGTCCAGGTACCGGTTGTCGGCCGGAACGTCGCCGCGTCGGTAATCGAGTCCGCATCATAATAGGCGGGCATTGGAATATCTCCTGATTGACCAACTGATGAGATGGTTTGCGCCGAACCTCCTGTGCTTGTTTTGTATGTCCATGTACCTGCATTAAATACACCCGCGTCAAAATGACCATCGCCGTTGAAATCACCGGGAGCATTGATCGACGATGAGGACCCAAGGGTGTAGACGAGATAGCTGCCGCCGGATGCGACCTTCATCTCAGTGGAGGACGAACGCCAGCGTCCGAAATCTGCCTTAGAATCACCATCAAAATCGAAAGGCGCAGCTCGCCCTACACTCAGAGCTGCATGGGAAACGACGGCAGACCTGGTCTTGGCGGCCGGCGCCGCCAATCCGAGCAGCGAGATCAGAGCCGTTCCTAATCTGCTCACCGCATTCGGTTGACTGACAGCTTCAAATCCTACAGGTAGCTTTTTGCCGAATAAAAAATCGCTTGCTGACGAAATATAGGTCGTTGCAAATGAGGAAAGCTCATAAGTAGCTATTGGGGTCGTTGGTGATGAACTGGGTAAAGACACCGGTGCGGATCTACCGGCAGGAGTACGAACAATGTCCCGAGCCCGTGCTGTCTCTATGGGTCCGATAACCAAGACCTGCGCCAGCAGTGCGGTCGTTAAGATTATGCTTGTAAATACTCGAACGTAGTGTTTACGGGCGTTTCGGCGAAACTGGGCGATCTGTAAAGTTGTATTTGCGTTGCGGGTGCGGGCAATCGGGGTTGTTGACATCATCATCTCCTTCGGCAGTGCCAGTATTATGAAAGCCAACCGGTGATCAACCGGGCGGATGAAATCGGGAAAAAATAAGCCGATTCGAAGATGAGTCGCGCAAAGATAATCGAACAAACCCATTTAAGTCAAGCCGACGGTCTAATATGGTTACGACGACCACTCGCTTCCAGGGCTGATGTTTAACACTTTTCGGAGAAAAATGAACTTATCGGGACAAAAATGGAGAAATGTCCGTGTTTATGGGGCTCGGGCGTTCAGATAATGATCGTAACGGTGTTTTGAGGCTTGTAACGGTGATCTAAGGTCTGGAGCGGTGTGCGAGGGATCATAACAGTGGTGGAGGGTGGGGAACGGTTTGCCGGAGTGGGGAGCGGTATAACCAGGTGGGGAACAGTGCCGGAGAGTCGGGCAAAGTGCCGAGGGGTTGGCGGCGGTGTTTTAGGGTTTGGAACGGTGGCGGGGGATCTGGTGGGTGTTCCAGGAGCTATAACACCGTTACAGGGGCTGAAATGTTGCCGGAGACCCTGCGGCACCGTTACAGGTGTTAAAATTTTAAAGATTTTCAGGGGTGTTTAACACTCAAAACAATGAACCGACAGACGGGCGCGGCCGGCAACTTTACTCGCGTACTTGAAACCCGCGGGCAAAACTGGCTGTATAAAGAGGTAACGCTTTTTTGCGCCATTACATATTTTTAAGAGGAGTATCAGATGTTAAAACGCAGAGTTATTAGTGCGGCTTTGTTTGTTGCCGTTCTGCTGCCGGCCACGGGGCTCGCCCAGATGGCAAACGACAGCGGCGCGATGGGGGCAAAGGCCGCGGGGGTGTACAGGGCGCCGGCCGCCGATATTGAAAAGATAAAAGACGAGGGCATGAACCATTCGCAGGTGATGCAGACGCTGAGCTATCTGTCCGATGTGATCGGTCAGAGGCTGACGGGTTCGCCGAGCCTGGTGCATGCAAACAACTGGACGCGGGACACGATGGC
>Ga0070670_100003935_pt1 | contig 12389 bp, 9 predicted proteins | sample KBSS63metaG_FD_64665 | JGI IMG/M metagenome (GOLD analysis project Ga0070670, IMG submission 64665) | Switchgrass rhizosphere microbial communities from Kellogg Biological Station, Michigan, USA - KBS S6-3 metaG | ecosystem: Host-associated > Plants > Roots > Rhizosphere > Soil ... | reverse complement strand
TGTCAACGCTATAGCGCTAGCCATGCGACGAAGGGGCGACACCGTTTGCCAAGCCGTCCTCGCGATATCGTCGCGGCAATGAACAGTGGCAACCCCGTTGAAGCGCGCTTCTATTGCGTCGCCAGGATCCCAAAACAACAGTGAAACGCGCGCGTCGGCCTGTACTTCCGATATCTTGCTCGACCGGGCGTCGGTGTGAAACACAAATCGTCGCTTCGCTGGCTCCACGCTGCGTAGGGCGAGAACGCGTGCGCGGGGGCCCTCCGGGGAATGCGTCGCCAGAATCGGGAGAGCCCACGGAGGCCATCGACCATTCAGCCCACTTTCAATTCGAGACCAAACCTCGCCCAGCAGGTCCGGCAAAGACGTCGGTAACGAGTCCGGCTCGGCGGCGATCGGCGCAAAAGGGCGCACAGAAGAGTTCAAACGTCACCTCCGCAATTCGAAGTATTCGACCAGCCACAGTTAGCGGTGACGCCGGAGTTGAAGTCGATTATCACGTCGATATCGCCATCTGCCAGGTAGCCATTGGTAGCCGCGCCAGCCAGCGCAAAGTCGAGGCTGAACGCTACCGCATTGAAGTGGCTCGTTCAGATTCGATAGTCGACTATCGTAGGCTTCGCCAGACGCGAGGCCGAAGGTGCCGAAGTTGAGGCCCTCGATGAACACGGTGACGAACTCGCCGGCCTCGCCGTTGAAATCGCCCTGTACCCGCAATGTCATGGTCGACGCGGTATTGGCCGCATAGCCCGGCGTACTCAGCGCAAAGGTGAAATTCTGCCCGTCCACGCTCTGGTTCTGCGATTCGAGACGACGGTAGCGTTCGCGGACGCACAAGCTACCAAAGCAGCGATTGCCGTAAACAGGGCTTTAATTTGCATTTTCACTTGTCCAGGTCGTTCTATAGTCAGTTTGAGGGATACGAGTACTTGTGCACAGAGGAGCGGCACCGCAGCCCTCAGGTCGCGAATTCGGCGAGTCGCCGAAACGCACTTATCTTGTCGTTCCGTCCGACTTTCGCCCGATTGAGCGCGTGATGCATGACCTCGATGGTCTTGTCGTACGTTGCCCGATCGATTGGGTGCGGCGTGCCATCCTTCCCGCCGTGGGCAAACGAATAGCGTGCAGGATCCTTGCGACTGGTCGCGGCTCCGTAGATGAGCTCCGCTGTCAACGCAAGTGCCCGCAAAGTCTTTGCGCCGACGCCTTCGATTCCCAGAAGCGCTTCGAAGTCTCGTGGCCCTCGTTCGTACGTGCGCAGAAGGATCTTGTTAAGGTATCTGGGGTTGATATCCAGATGGCCGATCGCGTGCCGCCGCGGCATGTCCAGAATGGGCAACTTCGTCACCGCCTGTAAAGTTTTTTCTGGCTTTTCCGAAGCGATCTGCGCCGAGGCGGCACGCACTGCTGCGCTGTCCGCAGCGACAAGATTCAGAACGTCTCGCCGCGGCTCGCCGCAAATGGCGGCGTGCGGTTCGTTGACGTAGCTTTCCACACCCGCGGATAGCCAGTGATAGCGACGCGCCATGGCAGTGTCGTCATTCATACCCTGTTGCACGACGCACCAATCGCCCTCGATAGTGAGGAAGAACGAGTGGTGGTAGAGCTGGAAGCCATCCTGCACCGCAGCGTTGTCGACTTTCGCCGACATGCGGCTGGCGTAAACCAGCGGCTCCGGATCGCGCCCAATTCGGTCGCACGCGGCCGTGATCTCGGCTGGTGTCCTGCGTGAGGCAGCGCCTTTGCCGCCCGCCACGTAGATTCCCAGTTCCCTTTCGGTCCCGCGCAGGCCCTCTTTAACGGCTCCGCACACTGTCGTGGTCAGTCCGCTCGAATGCCAGTCGAAGCCGAGAACGCAACCGAAAGCCTGGAACCAGTAGGGATCGGACAGGCGGCGTAGTGCTTCAAACCGACCAAACTCGCCCACCAGGAATACGATAATCTCGCGCGACAGCGGCACCATCCGTTCAAACAGATAGCGCGGCGCCCGTCCACTATGAAGCGGCAAATGAGCGAAGCCGGTTCTCCCCATGCCTTACGACTCCATCAACCCATCGTTGAACAGCGCCAGCCAAGGCCGGTTCATGGCGGCGGCAGGCCGGGTACCAGCGCTGCGATCTTCCCGAGCAGGCGGGCGATCTCCACCGGCTTGGTGTCGAAGTCGTCGCATCCCGCGGCAAGCGCCTTCTCCCTGTCGCCGGTCATTGCATTCGCAGTGAGCGCAATCACCGGGATCCGGCTTGTCTCCGCTGCCGCTTTGAGCCGGCGGGTCGCCTCCCATCCGTCAAGGACCGGCAGGCCCAAGTCCATCAGGATAAGCTCCGGCCGCTCGGCCGCGGCCAAGGCAACGCCCTCCGCGCCATCCTTTGCGATGATCACCGTGTGCCCGGCACGCGCAAGCCGCCTTTGCAGCATGTAGATATTGTCGTCGTTATCCTCGACATACAGGATCTTCATGGCGGCGCTGCCGCGAGTTCGCCTGCAGCCCTCACGGCGACTCGTCGACTGCCGGTGCAGCGCGTGCTTTCAGGAGGGTCTCGATTTCCGCCGTGAGGTGCCGGAAATCGGTCGGCTTCGTGTGGTACGCATCACATCCAGCGGCGAGCGCCTTCTCGCGACTCGAATGCTCCGAGTGCGAAGACAGGATGATGATCGGGATGCTCTTCGTTTCCGGTTGTTCCTTCAAACGGCGAGTTGCCTCCAAACCGTTGAGTCGCGGCAGCTCGATGTCCATCACGATGAGATCGGGCTGCAACGACTTTGCCCATTCAACTCCCTCCAAGCCATCTCGCGCGAGCTTGACGTCATAGCCGGCGCGGGATAGACGGCGGTGGAGCATGAACTGGTTGTCATCATTGTCTTCGACGCAGAGTATTTGTGCCATTGCGGTTACCCCTTTTTAGCCTGAATGATTCGACTCGACCTCACCTTGGTTCGACCGTCGCGCTCATGTTGCGGCCACGTTGAATCGATCCTGGCAGGATCCTTGCGAGCTCCATTTGCAGCACGTGCAGCTCGGTGGCGCCCTTGAGCAGAACGCGCTCCACGTCACCTTTCAGACGGGTGTGCTCTTCGGCCGTCAGATCCTTCGCCGTCACTACCAGCACCGGGATGTCGCGCCACTCGGCGTGCCTGCGCATCTCTACCAGGAATTCAAAGCCGTCCATCTCCGGCATCATGAGGTCGAGCACGATGACGTCCGGGCGATTTTCGGCGAGCCGGGCGAGCGCCACGTAGCCGTTCTCCGCCTCGCCGGTGACACGCCACCCATCCTGCTCGAGCGCCATCCGGGTCGCGCGCCGCATCATGGCGTCATCGTCGACCAGGAGCACGCAACCGCTGGCCACAGCGCAGATGCTGTGCAGAACGCTTACGAGCCTGTCACGATTGACGGGCTTGACCATGTAGTCGGTGGCTCCGAGCGAGTAGCCTCGGTTCTTGTCGTCCACGATCGACACGAGAATGACAGGGATGTCCGCGAGTTCCGGGGTTCCCTTGATTGCAGCGAGCACCGTCCAGCCATCTATGTCCGGCATCATGACATCGAGCGTAATTGCTGCGGGATGCAATTCCCGCGCGAGCCGCAATCCTTGCTGGCCACCGCTGGCCGTCACCACCGAGAATCCTTCGCGCGTGAGGAAGCGCTCGGTCAAATCGCGTACGGACTGATCGTCGTCGACAACCAAAACCATTGACTCGGCTGATCGGTGCCCGCCCGGCCGTCTGGAGGGGACACTGTGAACTGCCGCGGCGGGGGGTGCGCTGCCAACGTCGGCGGGCACGCGGATGGTGAATGTCGAACCCTTGTCGAGTTCGCTGGTGACGGTGATGTCCCCCCCCATCATTTGGCAAAACCGCCGGCTGATTGCAAGCCCCAGACCGGTCCCCCCGTACTTGCGGGTGGTCGTGGCATCTGCTTGAACGAAGTCCTGGAAAAGCTTCTTGACCTGCTCGGGCGACAGGCCGATCCCGGTATCCGTCACGGCAATGGTCACCCATTCGCGACCGGCTTCCATCGAGCGAGCGGCGCGAACCGTCACCGCGCCGCGTTCGGTGAACTTGTTGGCGTTGCTCGCGAGATTCAGCAGCGCCTGCCTGATTCGCGTCTGGTCGGCGCGCATCGTCCCGATGTCGACGAGGCCGTGGACCACCATCTTGTTGCCGTTCTTCGTCGCCATCGTCGCGACCGTCTGCACGACGTCCTCGATCAAAGGCGCGATCGCGAAAGACTCGATGTGCACGTCCATCTTGCCCGCCTCGATCTTGGACAGGTCGAGAACGTCATTGATCAGGGCGAGCAGGTGCCTGGCAGCGCGCAGCACGCGCTCGAGGGGCTCGAGCTCGTCGTCGCGCTTTAGATCGACGGCGTCTTCATGCAGCATCTCGGTCACACCGATGATCGCATTCAGCGGTGTGCGCAGCTCGTGAGACATATTGGCGAGGAACTGCGACTTCAACTGGCTCGCCAGTTCCAGTTGCCGGCCCTTCTCGGCGATCTCGTGGAACAGCCGCGCGTTCTGGATCGCCAGCACCGACTGGCCGGCGAACGTCTGCAGAAGCTTGATTACCGGCTCGGGAAACGCGCCCGCCGTCTTGCGGCGGATCACCAGCGCGCCGATCACGTTCTCTTCCCGCAACAACGGCACAGCGACCAGCGCGCGAACACCTTCGCGGAGCAGCAAATCGCGCAGTCGATATTCGGGGTCCGCCTCGAGGTCGGGAACCTGCACGGGGCGCCGTTCGCTCGCACACTTTCCGACCGTGGTTTCCCCGAGCCGGATTCGGGAATCGTGCAGAGCGCTCACGATGGCGTCGCTCAGCCCGTAATTGGCGCGCGGCGCGAAGACTCCGGCTGCCTCGTCGTACTCGTAGATCGTCCCGCCGGCATCGGCCTTCGACAGCAGCACCGCATGGGTGATGATGGTGACGAGCACGGTATCCATGTCGAGCGTGGAGCTAACGGCCTTGCCGACCTCGCCCAGCGCTTGCATCTCCTCCAGCGAGCGATTGATCTCGGCATTGGCGGTCGCCAGTGCGCGTGTGCGTTCCTCGACTTTGTTCTCCAGACCGCGCTGCGATTCCTGAAGCTGCGCGGCCGTGTGATTGAACTCCTCGGCAAGCGCCTGCACTTCATCGCCGGTGCGAATGTCGATGCGGTGGTCGAGATCGCCTTTGCCGACGCGGGCGGCGCCGGCCTGCAGAACCCGGATTGGTGCGACCATCCTGCGCGCGAGCGCGACACTCGCCAGGGTGGCGAGCAGCAGACCCAGCACCAGAACGGCAAGACTTCGGAGCGTCGCCGAGCGCAGCGGCGCGAACGAATCCTCGACGGACTGCTCGATGAACACGAGCCAGCCGAGCGCCGGTATCGCCGCATGAACCGCGAGCATCTGGCCGCCTTGCAGACCATTGGCGATGGTGAACGCTTTGTCATCCCGGCTGCCGTCGCTGTTTGCACGCGCGGCCTTGACCTGGGGGGCCGCAGAGAGGTCGCGCTTCTCCAGCACGAGCCGTAAATCGGAGTGCGCGATCAGCTTGTCGTTCGAGTCAACGACATAGGCGTGAGCACCGCGCCCGATGCCGATTCGTGAAACGACGTCCCAGATCGCCCGGATGTTGACCTCGGCCGCCGTCACTTCGGCGGCCGTTTCATCGGGCGCGACAGCCATCGTGATGTAGGGCTCGGTTTCGTCCTTGAAATATGCGGGGCTGAAATACGTCTTCTTCGCTTTCGCGCCGAGAAATGGCGGCCATTCCGCAAAGTCCTCACCGCTTTCCACTGCATCGAGCTCGAGCCGCGACGTGCGCAACCGCTCCTTGCCGGCGAGGTCCAGATGGCGAATCTCCGTGATCGCGGGCACGCTGCGCAACAGACGCAAAAAGTCGCTTTCGCGCTGTTCCACGAGCGCTGCAGCGCGCGACTGGCCTCCCGCCTGGGCGCCGATCCCTGCCGTGCCGAGCGCGGACACGTCGATCGCGCCCTGCATGGTGCTGCGAAGCTGCTGCAGAATCTGCCCGAGGTAGCGCTCGATTTCGTTCGCGGCCGCAAGCGCCTTCGTCCGTTCGAGCCGGACGATCGATTGCTTTGTCTCCTGGTAGGAAAAGTACAGCTCGACGGCACTGCTCAGCGACAGCAGGCCTCCTACGAGGATCAACAACACCAGCAGATACTTGCGGAACAGCCCACGCGGCATCGAGAGCGTCATCGCTGGATGACGTCGGCGCGAAAGAGGATCTTGCGCGGAACCTCCAGCGCGAGAAGGCGCGCCGTCTCCAGGTTGACTGCGAGCGCAAGATCGTCCGGGGTTTCCACCGGAAGGTCCTGCGGACGCGCACCCTGCAGGATCCTGGCCACGATTCCGGAGGCCTGGACGCCCTGCGCGTAGAGGTCGGGGCCATACGAGACGAGCCCCCCTCGCGCAACCCAATGCGCGGTTGCGAAAATCGCCGGAACGCGTGAGTTGAGCGACTTGCCCAGTATCGCCACCGGAATGTCCAGCAGGTCGCGTTCGGGGGACAGCAGTCCGTCACCAGGCCGCACTTCGAGCAGCGTGCGCTTCAATTGATCGGCACTCTCGACGGAGCGGGGTATCAACTCGAGCTTTAGATGTTTCGCTGCCTGTTGCGCGACCGCGACCGCGGCCATGTCCGTCGGATCGCCCGAACGATAGATGAACCAGACACGGCGTAGCTTCGGCGTGATCGTCCGCAGCGTCTCGATGCGTTTCGCAACGATTTGCGGCACGCCACCCGAGATACCGGTCAAATTACCGCCGGGCCGGGCCAGATCGGTGACCACGCCAGCCGCGACAGGATTGCCGACCAGCGTGAAGACGATCGGGATTTGCTGCGTGGCAGCCTTGGCGGCGAGCGCGGCCGCCTCGTTGTTCGTGAAAATCAGGTCCACATTCGCCTTGATCAGCGCCCGCACCTCCGCTGGAAGATCGCCACTCTTGCCTTCGGTGAAGTGCACTTCGAAAGTGACGTCGCGACCTTCGACGAGGCCCCGGGCACGCAAACCTGCCTTCAGACCCTCCACGGTCGGATGATTGGCGGCCCACGCCTCGTTGAGGACGCCGATCCGATGCGGTCTCGATGGGTCCGCGCGCGCGTGCCACGCCGCGATTATCGCAGCGGCCGCCAACAAGACAGCCGCGCCACGGAGCAGGCCTGGCGTTCGCCTGGCCACGGCGCTCGGCGCCGGTCCGCTATTTGCCGGGGAAGGAGAACGATTCAAACGAGAGCTCCGCGAGGTTGAACCATTCGTACTGCTGCTCGCGGAACTTCTTCCAGGGTTCGTAAAGCTTCTTGAAGGCGGGATTTTTCGCGGCTTCTGCGTCGTACAGTTCGAAGGACGCCTTGTTGGCAGCGCGCAGCACGTCGCGCGGGAACGGGTTCAACTTCACGCCACTCGCGAGCAGGCTCTTGAGAGCGATCGGATTCTTGGCGTCGTACTGCGCCTGCATCTTGACGTGGGCCTCGGCTGCCGCGGACTCGACCGCCTCCTGAAAGTGCTTCGGCAGCTTATCCCATGCGGCAGCGTTAATCATGACGCAAATCTGCGTACCGCCCTCCCAGAACGCCGGATAATAGTAGTGCTTGGCGATCTTGTTGAGGCCGAGCTTCTCGTCGTCGTAAGGGCCGATCCACTCGGCCGCATCAATGACCCCGCGCTCGAGCGCCGCGTAGATTTCACCCCCCGGCAACGCCTGCGGCGCCGCGCCCAGCCGCCCCATCACCTCTCCGCCGATCCCGGGAATGCGCATCTTGAGGCCCTTGAGGTCCGCGACCGTCTTGATCTCCTTCTTGAACCAGCCACCCATCTGCGTCCCGGTATTGCCCGCCGGGAAGTGGATGATTCCGTATTCCTTGTAAAAATCTCTCAGCAACTCCTGACCACCGCCGGCGTATTCCCACGCCGACTGCTGACGCGACGTGAGACCGAATGGAATCGCGCAACCAAAGGCGAACGCGCGGTTCTTGCCTACGTAGTAATACGACGCGGTGTGTCCGCATTCGACCGTGCCTTGCTGCACGGCGTCGAGTACCTGCAGCGCAGGCACGATCTGTCCGGCAGCGTACGGCGTGATCTCGAACTTGCCGTCGGTTAGCTTGCCGACGCGCTCACAGAAAAATGCTCCCGCGCCGTAGATTGTGTCGAGACTCTTGGGAAAACTCGAAGCGAGGCGCCACTTGATCGGCGTCACGGATTGCGATATAGCCGGTGCAGCAAGGATGGTGGCCGCAAGCCCGGTACTCGCCTGCGTCAGGAAATTGCGTCTTTTCATTCCCCCCCCGAAATCGTTCTGATGGATACAGAGGCGTCAGCGCTTGACGCGACACCGAAGCCAGCCTGATTGCTCTGGCACGTATACCGACGGTGGAAGGCGGGCTTGTTCGCTTCTTTTGGATCGGTGGCCGGCCTCGCGCCCAATGCGATGACCCAATCCCATCCGCCGCGCCTCACTTATCCTTCTAGGAGGATCTTCTAGCGCACGAATTGACACGTATAAGACACAAAACCCTTGGCGCGGTCAAGGAAAATCGCATTGGACACGGATCAAGTGTCGCGCAATCGAAATCGATGTTCGGGAAGGCCGGGCACACTCACCTCAATGGCCAATACCGACCCCGCGAACGGCTGCTCCCGAAGCTGTCGGCGACTCAGGAACTTCCGCGCCGTGGTGACGTAGAGCGTTTTCAGATCACGACCCCCAAGACAGACGCACGTCGGATTCGTGACCGGCAACTCGATCACGCGGTCCAGTTCCCCTGCCGGGGAGAACCGCACGACACGGCGACCCGCGAAGATCGCGGTCCACACGAAGCCCTCGGAGTCCACGCAGGCACCATCCGGACGATCGCGCGTCCCGGTGTGATCGACAAAAATACTTCTGTCACCGAGCGTTCCCCGTTCGGGATCGAAGGGGAACTTCCACGTCACGAACTTTCGGGTATCGGAGAAGTAGAGCGTGTCCTGGTGCGGTGAGAACGCCACCGTGTTGGATACGATGATGTCCGTGAACTGTCGATGAATCGCGCCGTTTGGATCGATCCGATAGAGCGACCCATTCGGTCGGCATAGCTGGTTGTCCATCGTTCCGACCCAGAGCCGACCGCGGGCATCGCACCGACCATCGTTCAGCCGGTTGTCGATGTCCTCCGGTTCGACCTGGCAGAGAAGTCGCTGCTCTCCCGTTGACAAGTCGAATGTGAAGAGTGCGAGATCGAGGCCAACGAGGAGGCAACCGGGCTCCTCGGTGAGGGCAAGGCTTCCCGCGTATTTCGCGTCGAAGGCGAATACGTCATGCCGCCCCGTCTCCGGATGAAAACGTTGCACGCGGCCATTATCGATGTCCAGCCAAAGCAATGACTGGGTCTCTGTGCACCATAGGGGCGTCTCGCCCAGCGTGTCCTGTCCTGCCACCGCACATCGCAGAATATTGTCCACAGCGAGGCTCTTCGTTTGTTTCGGTGAAGCGCAATGGATTCGCGAGTCGCAACCCCGTTCATTATGCCGCCGTGGCTTTGTTGCGGGAGGATGTCAACCATTCACCGTGGCGCCGGGTAACCTGCGCTTGACGCATTGAGGCCGCGCGCGGTCAGTGGTCGTGCCGGTGATGAATGTCCGGGAAGTGGGCGTGCTCATGACGCATCGGCTGATGTTCGTGAACATGGGTGTGGGGTTCGATACCATCCCAATCTGCACCATGTTGGTGTTGGTGATGCTCATCATGCGTGTGCGGATGGATGTGGCTTCCAGGCACGTGTTCATGCTCATGAACGTGCCGTTCCGTAATGTGAAGCAAGACACCTGCCGCCATCAGCAGTGCCGCCGCTACCAGCGTCGGAGTCAGAGGCTCGTGCTGCAGTCCCACAGCGAGCAGCGCACCGAAAAACGGCGCCACTGAAAAGAACGCTCCGGTTCGTGCCGTCCCCAGGGCGCGCAGCGCGACGACGAACAACGTGAGACTGATACCGTATCCGACGAAGCCGACGAACGCCGCGGCCGTGGCCAAGGTCCAGGGTGGCAGCATATTGCCTATGGCGAGCGCGATGCCGATATTCACGCCGCCGGCGACAAGCCCCTTCATGCAGGCGATGACGATCGCGTCGTTCGCAGCAACCTTTCGCGTCAGATTGTTATCGAGCGCCCAGCACAGGCATGCCGCCGCAATGAGGACCGATCCTGTTGAAATGCTGGAATCACCTGGAGTCCACGCCAGAATCACCCCGCCGAGAACGATCGATGCCATTCCGGCGGCGATTCGACGGTCGAAATTTTCCCGGAACACCACCCAAGCCAACAATGCGGTGAACACGGCTTCGAGATTCAATAGCAAGGCGCTGGCAGACGCGGCGGTTGAACTGAGGCCAAGCATCATGAGAATCGGCCCAGCGATGCCGCCGAAACCAATGGCTGCCGCCAGCCAACGCCAGTCAGCCTTGGACGGCCAGAGCTGGCCCGCGGCGTGGCTGCCCTTCGTCCAATGCCGCACCGCGAGAACCAACGCGAGGCCACTACCCGAGCCCGCGTAGAACAACCCGGCAAGAAGGACCGGCGCAACGTCACCCAGCAAAAATTTGGCGACCGGCGTGCTGGCGCCAAACAGAACGGCGGCGAGCAGTGCACTTCCGACTCCCTTCGGCAGTGCCATACGGCTATCACTCCTGCTGTTTGGGCCGCTCCGAAACGGTGTCCGACCAATCGCCGCGGAACCTGGTACAGGAAAAAATACAGATTTGCGGCGAGTGTGGAAGACGTACGGTGCGCACCTCGCGAACCAGCCAGCGATGGTGAAGCGCATGCAGTTGTAGCATGCGCAGCAAAGGCGTAGTGTTCTGTTGGGGGTTGACAGGACCCCCGGGCTATATCCCTCCAAGACGGTGCCCCGTCCAATCCTGTAAGCGTCGCGCGACGGATGCGGGCACCCGACCATGTTCGCAACCCGGCCGAGCGCAATCGCACCTTGTGCTGGAGGCGTTGTCATGACCGTCGCGCCCGGACCGGTATTGATCCTTCGCAGAACGGAAGTCGCTGCGTTGATGAATCCCGCAGAGTATTTGGCCGCCGCGGAGGCAGCTTTTCGCAGCTATGCGAGCGGTGATGCCGAAGTTCCCATGCCGATGCACATTCCAGTGCAAAGCGGCGGTTTCCATGCGAAGGGTGCACTCGTCATCCTGGAGCGCGCATACGTCGCTGTGAAACTGAACGGAAACTTTCCCGGCAATCCGCAGCGGCACGGCTTGCCTACGATACAAGGCGTCGTGCTGCTCTGCGACGCGACCAACGGCTCGCTCCTTGCGGTGATCGATTCCATCGAAATCACTTCGAGGAGAACGGCGGCCGCCAGCGCATTGGCAGCCCGGTATCTGGCGCGGGCAGACGCAAGCTGTGCCGCGATCTGCGGTTGCGGCGATCAGGGGCGCGCTCAGTTGACCGCGTTGGCCGAGGTCGCTCCGCTGAGACAGGTCAGAGTCTGGGATATCGACCTCGAAAAAGCGCGCGTATTCGCGCACGAGATGCAGAAGGCTCTGGAACTCGAAGTGCTCGCCGTGCCCACGGTGCGCGACGCGACATGGCAGAGCGACATCGTCGTGACTGCCACAAGTACGCAGACGCCGTTCTTGACTCCGGCGTGCGTTTCACCCGGCACGTTCGTTGCGGCGATCGGCGCGGATAACCCCGCCAAGAGCGAATTGGCGCCCGAGCTGTTGGTCGGTTCGAAAATCGTTGTGGACGTGCTCGCTCAGTGCGTTGTCATGGGTGATCTCCATCATGCGATCGACGCGGGGTTAATCACGTCCGCGGACGTCCATGCTGACCTTGGGGAGCTTGTCATCGGGCGTAAGCCTGGGCGCACGAATCCCGGGGAGATCACGGTGTTCGACTCCACCGGCGTGGCGATACAGGATGTCGCAAGTGCGGCGTGGACCTATCAACGAGCGCTCGATTGCAATGTCGGCACGTTCATTCCACTCGGCGCGTTGTAATGCATGCTCACTCGACGTGGCTTGCTTGCCGCGCCGGCCGAGATCGGGGGCGGCTACGCCTTGGGCCTCGTCCTCTTCGTTGCTGCGACGAGCCGCTCCAAGCGTGATTTCGCGTCCCGCTTCCCGATGCCGCGGAGTGCGGCTACCTTCGCCAGCAGCTCCGCGCGGGGGCGGGCCTTCTCCTGCTCCCAGTTGTAGATGGATTGCGCACTCACCCCGAGCAGCTTGCCAAAGTCGTCAGCCGAAAGCCCGAGGCGGTCGCGATGCGCACGAAGTCTCTTCGGGCTGAAGCGCGCAGACTTGCCGCGGGTGTCAGCCGTCACGACGGCTGGTGCGGCAAGGACCTTGCGCGATAGCAGGGCGACTTGGCGTTCGAGTTGCACGACGTCCCGTTT
>Ga0070670_100003931_pt1 | contig 12393 bp, 10 predicted proteins | sample KBSS63metaG_FD_64665 | JGI IMG/M metagenome (GOLD analysis project Ga0070670, IMG submission 64665) | Switchgrass rhizosphere microbial communities from Kellogg Biological Station, Michigan, USA - KBS S6-3 metaG | ecosystem: Host-associated > Plants > Roots > Rhizosphere > Soil ... | reverse complement strand
CTTCGACCTTTCTGATCGTGCGCGGAAGCGCTGCGCGCTTCCACCGCGCATCGAAGCTCAACTGGCCGCCGAAACACGGCTGTCGTCGTTCGTCGCTAGCCGAAGCAGGTACTGCGAAAAAGCGCGTGTCCTTCGGCACGGGTTCGCGTTCGCCGGTAGAGCGATTAGAAGAGGGCATAAGATGCGACTGGCCGACTTCATTCTGCGCGACATGGAAAGCATTCTTGCGAAATGGGAGGCGTTCGCCGTCACCTGCGTCCCCGCCGCGGCAGCCATGACATCCTTGGAACTTCGGCGGAGGCGGCCGGCCGGCTGATTCGCAGCGGCGCTCACCTGCAGGCTTTGCTCGACGACCTCGTCGATTTCAATCGATCGAATCTCGGTCTTGGCATCAACGTCGTTCCGTCGGAGGTCGATCTCGGGGCAGTCTGCACGGAAGAAATGGAGCTCCTGCGCGCTGCATATCGGCTGTCGCTTTGCAACTGGATGTCGTGGGGAACTGCTACGGATTCTGGGACGGCCGACGAATACAGCAGGTGCTGGGGAATCTGGTTACGAATGCCATCCACTATGGAACGGCCGATACGCCAGTGCGCGTCGCGGTGGACGGCGGGGTGAAGCTCGCATCGACGTAAGTAACTCTGGTCCGGCCATTGCCGCCGAGACTCTCGATCAGCTTTTCGAGCCCTTGAAGCGCGGCACATCGAAGGAAGGGCACATTGGTCTAGGTTTAGGCTTGTACATTGTCCGCGAGATCGCGAAGGGCCATGGCGGTACCGCCGAAGCGCGATCCGATGATCGTCGGACGGTGTTCACGGTCCGGCTCCCTCGCCGCAAGTAGGTCGCATTGTGCAGGCCATCTTTGCGGTCGTTCATCGTCGTACGTAGCGGTACACCATCGCTTCCTGGCGTTCGGCATGCCTTAGTCCGGCGCCTTGCGGTCACCGGCGCCGAGACCCTGCTCTTCGAACATATTCCACTGGCATGAGAATTGCGCTGTCCTTCCCAGACCTTTCAAAGGGAACGGCCCTTGCGCCCTCGCTATCTCGCCGCGGCGATACTTGCCTTAACTCTGCCAATCGCGGTCTTTCCCGCGGTTGGCGGACCGCTGGCGCTCGCCTTTCTCGAGCTCGGCGCGGACGGCATGCCGTTCCTTGTCACGGTCGCGTTCGCGCTCGGGGCGTTGGCGATCGTCGGCGTTGTCGCGCAACCTCGAATTGTCGGCTACAACACCTCGATCAGCGCGGTGAAGTTCGCCGACCATGAGCTTCGCTCATCGGAGCACAAGTTCGCCAAAGCCTTCCGGGCGAACCCTGTCTGCATGGCGATCGTAACGGTCGACGACGGCCGTTACATGGATGTGAACGAAGGCTACGAGCGCCTCACCGGTTACCAGCGCCACGAGGTCATCGGTCTCACCGTGCGCGACATCGGCTATTGGGTCGATCCCCGCGAGCGAACCACGATGCTGGCGCGGCTCGAGCGCGAAGGCCGGGTCCGCGACATTGAAGTTCGCTTCCGAAAGAAATCCGGTACGGTAATGATCTGCCAGGTGTCCGCGGAGCCGCTCGTGTTTGAGGGCATCCCGTGCCTGCTGTCGACGACGCAGGACATCACGCAACGAAGAGCGGACGAAGCGCAGATGCGCCTCGGTTCCAAGGTTTTCGAGTCGACGGCTGACGCGATCGTGGTTACCGACGCGCAAGACCGCGTGCTGACCGTGAACGCCGCGTTTTCGCGGATCACCGGCTTCAGCGCCGATGAGATGCTCGGCCGCGTCTTCCGCGACTCGCCATTTCGCCCCATCGATCCGGAGCAGTCCGCCGCTCGTCTCGAAATTCGACTTCGGCAGGGCCATGTCCACGCCGAAGTGTTGCGTCATCGCAAGGATGGCAGCGAGTTGCCGCTCTGGATCACGGCCAGCAACGTCGTGGACGAGGCGGGGCGCATCGTCAACTCGGTCCGGGTGTTCACGGATATCTCGGAGCTCAAGGCCTCCCAGCGGCAGCTCGAGGCCCTGGCGACGAAGGATTCGCTGACGGCGTTGCCGAACAGGGTCTATTTCAAGGACCAGCTCGCACGGCTGCTCGCGCATTCGCAACGGGAGCCGCAGCAGTTCGCACTGCTGTTCATCGATCTCGACAATTTCAAGAGCGTCAATGACAGCCTCGGCCACGCCGCAGGTGACGAGGTGCTCATGCAGGCGGCCGAGCGCTTGAGACAAGCCGTTCGCGAGACGGATACGGTTGCGCGCATCGGCGGAGACGAATTCACCATCATCATCCCGCAGATCCGGTCGGCGCGCGGTCCCGAAGTCGTCGCGGGGCAGGTTCTGAAAGCGTTGGCGGCACCGTTTATCGTCGCTGGCAACGAGCATTTTCTGAACGCGAGCATCGGCATCGCGCTGTATCCGGCAGATGGAGCGTCGGCGGACGAGCTGCTCCGCAATGCGGACACGGCCATGTACCGGGCGAAAGACAGCGGTCGGGGCTGCTACGTCTACTTCGAGGAGCGAATGAACGTCGCGGCGCGGGCGCGCGTCAGCCTCGAACGCGAGCTGCGCCGGGCCATCGACCATGGCGAATTCACGCTTTGCTACCAGCCCAAGCTCGACCTCCGCAGCGGCCGGATCTCGGGGGCCGAAGCGCTGCTGCGCTGGAACAGTCCAGACAACGGGCCGCGCGCGCCGATGGAATTCATTCCGCTCGCTGAAGAAACCGGATTGATCGTGCCGATCGGAGAATGGGTACTGCGCGAAGCGTGCCGGCAATACGCCGCCTGGCGCAGCAACGGCATTCTGTTGCCGCACATTGCGGTGAACGTGTCGGCGCGCCAGTTCAAGCAAAAGGAATTTGTCGCTACCATCGAATCGATCATTCGCGCCGAGGAAGTCCCGCCGCATTGCCTCGAGCTGGAAATCACGGAGAGCGTACTGATCGATTCGATCAGCGGTGTCGAGGAAACACTGCAGGAGCTGAACAGCATGGGCATCGGCCTTAGTCTCGACGATTTTGGCACCGGCTACTCGTCTTTGGCCTATCTTCGGCGCTTCCCCTTGAAGACGGTGAAGATCGAGCGCTCCTTCGTGTCCGATCTCGGGATGACCGCGGACTCGGCGGCCATTGCGACGGCCATCATTGCGATGGCCCATGCGCTGGGGAAGGAAGTCGTCGCCGAAGGTGTGGAAACAGGCAAGCAGGTGGCAACGCTCATCCGGATGAAATGCGATCACATCCAGGGATATCACTACAGCCGTCCGTTGAACCCTACCGCGCTCGCCCGTTTCTTCTCGGAATTCGCTGTAATTTCGGCAAGCGAGTCGGGCCTTCCGGAACCGATGTCGGTAATCGGTTGACGGACATGGCAGGGCGAAACATGACCTCGCGACGCCGCTTCATCGCAATGGCTTGCGCGGTGCTGGCTCTGCCAGTTGCGGCAGCAGCGCCGGAGGCCGCTCAATTGCCGGCCAAGTTCGACCCATCACGCGATGCGCCTCGCGATGTCGAAGCCGCCCTGCAGCTGGCGCGCGCATCGAAGAGGCGCGTGCTGGTCGATATAGGAGGCGAGTGGTGCTCGTGGTGCCACATCATGGATCGCTTCTTCGCCGCAAACGCGGATCTGAAGGCCCTGCGCGACGAGCGCTTCGTGTGGCTCAAGGTCAACTATTCGAAGCAGAACGAGAACGAGGCCCTGCTTTCCCGGTGGCCAAAAGTGGCGGGCTATCCGCATCTCTTCGTGCTCGACACCGACGGCCGGGTCCTGCATTCGCAGGACACGAGCGTGCTCGAAGCAGGCAACACCTACGATGTCGCCGCCTTCCGCAAATTCCTGACCGTCTGGTCGGCGTCCTCGTGATCAGAACTGCGCGCTGACCCCGACCGTTGCGGCCCACTTCGCGGTCAGCTGCACGCCGTTCACGTCGCGGTAGATCGGCAGCTGCGCGAATGCATATACCTGGACGGCCGGCGTGAAGGAATACGTGACCCCCGGCGCTATGAACAGGGCACGCCCGCCTGAGTCTTCCGGCTCGGCCTCGCTCCCCTTGTCGCGCCCCTTGTGGACGTAGTTGAGCTGCAGGTTGAGCCCCAGGTTGTCGTTGACGTCGTAGCGATAACCGAGGTCGGCGCCCAACTGCGCGCCGGGCTTGTAGTTGTCGTGATAGCCGAGCGGCATCAGCCCCGCGACCTGCGCATACCATGACGAAATCTGCATCGGCAACGCTTCGCGGTAATACGCGCTGAGCGCGAGCTGCGTCGTGCCGGTGCCCGGCTGAAGGGATCGCTCGGCCACCTCGCCGTCGCCGTTCGCGACGCGGGTCTTCCCCGTGGGAAGCGTGAATCCGAAGGTGACGCCCGCGAATCCGGCCTGCTCCGCGGTGGTCTCGCCCCATATGGTTTGGTAACGGCCCTGGATGCGAACATCGCCGAGATCCGTGAAGTTCCATCGCTCGACCAGCTGCTCGCCGTGATGGTTGTGGATGTGCTCGTGATCGCGGTCGACGATGGGCAGCACCGCCGTGACGCCCCACTCCGGCGAGAGCCCGTAATCCAGCGTCAGGATCGTGTTCTTGTTGAGCGTCTTCACTTCATCGTGGTGGGCCGGAATCTCGCCGACCGCGACGTCGTGGGTGCCGGACCTTGGCTGGTCCTGGTCGATGTATTCGAAGCGCAGATCGACGTGGGGGCCAGGCTGCGTCCAGATCCCCTGCAAGCTCCAGTTCGTGTTGACGAAGCAGAACGCGGAGCCGCAGCTCGCATCCGCCGGGCCGACGCCGCACACCGCAACGGATGCCGCGACGGCGCCCCGCATAATCCTTTTCATGAGTCACCTCTCCTGATGCGTGCCGAAATCAAACACGTGCCGCGGCTCCCGTCACGGCTGCGGCAATGCCGCGCCGCGCTGGAGGGCGACCGAGGACGCGGCGCAAACGCCGCTTGAGGATCAGTGGGGGAGGGGTGGGCCGCGAGGCCGGGCGACGACGCCGCCCACCGTCGACTTGGGCGGCATTGCCGCGACCCGGGCGTCGAGCGCGACGGCGGCAACGAAAATCGCCGGAACTTCGAGCGCGGCGCGCGGCGCGAGCTGAACTCCGCACGTCGAGCAGTCGCCGCACTGAGCATGCGATGCGGGATGGGAAGCCGGCTCTGCGGGATTGCTCTGCGTTCCAGCCGGCTGGGCCGTGCACAGGTCGGGGACGAAGCCGCTGCTGGACGGTGGCGAATGTGCCAGGGTGCCGAGCGGTGTCAGGGCCAGCACAACGGCGAGCACCGCGCAGAGCATCGCCCTTACTGAGTGGATCATCGTGCGGCGGCGGCCGAGCATGGCGCCTGATTCTACGCGGCCGTTACCTCGTGTCCAGGTTTCGACCACGCACTTCGTTGCATTACGTCGGCCGGTCCATGGCCGTGCGCTAGAATCGGGCCGGCGCCGCAGCACCCCTTCCGGTCACATCCCAGCAAGGAGAAACCCCGTGGGCATCCTGAACGATCACGATCCCGTCGAGACGCAGGAATGGATCGATTCGCTGCGGGCGGTGATGCAGCACGCCGGGCCTGAGCGGGCGCGTCATCTGCTCGCGAAGCTTCGCGACGAAGCGCTGGCAACGGGCACGATGCCGCCCTTCCTCGCGACGACGCCGTACCGCAACACGATCCCGCCGGCGCAGGAAGCGAAGTCGCCCGGCAATCGCGAGCTCGAGCACAAGATACGCGCCGCGATCCGTTGGAACGCGGTGGCGATCATCCTGCGTGCGAACAAGGAGTCGTCCGAGCTCGGCGGCCACATCGCGAGCTTCCAGTCGTCCGCGCTGCTGTACGACATCGGGTTCGGGCACTTCTGGCACGCACCGAGCGAAGGGCATGGCGGCGACCTGCTCTACGTGCAGGGCCACGTTTCTCCCGGCATCTACGCGCGTGCGTTCGTCGAAGGACGGCTGACCGAAGACCAGCTTCTCGGCTTCCGCCAGGAGACCGATGGGAAGGGTATTCCGTCGTATCCCCATCCGTGGCTCATGCCGGACTTCTGGCAGTTTCCCACCGTGTCGATGGGTCTCGGTCCGCTGATGGCGATCTACCAGGCGCGCTTCCTCAAGTATCTCGAAGGTCGGGGGCTCGCCAAGACGAGCAATCGCAAGGTGTGGGCCTTCCTGGGCGACGGCGAATGCGACGAGCCGGAATCCCTCGGCGCGATATCGCTCGGCGGCCGCGAAGGCCTCGACAATCTGATCTTCGTCATCAACTGCAACCTGCAGCGCCTCGACGGGCCTGTGCGGGGCAACGGCAAGATCATCCAGGAGCTGGAAGGCGTGTTCCGCGGCGCCGGCTGGAACGTGATCAAAGTCGTATGGGGCTCCAGCTGGGACAAGCTGTTCGCGAAGGACAAGGCTGGCATCCTGCTGAAGCGAATGGAAGAGTGCGTCGACGGTCAGTACCAGGATTTCAAGAGCAAGGACGGCGCTTACGTGCGCGAGCACTTCTTCAATACGCCCGAGCTCAAGGCGCTCGTTGCCGATCTTTCCGACGAGGAGGTGTGGAAGCTGAGTCGCGGCGGCCACGACCCGTTCAAGGTCTATGCGGCGTACGCGGCGGCAGTCGAGCACAAGGCACAGCCGACCGTGATCCTCGCGAAGACCGTGAAGGGTTACGGCATGGGCGAGTCGGGCGAGGGACAGATGATCTCGCACCAGGCGAAAAAGATGACGCACGACGCGCTTAAGCAGTTCCGCGATCGCTTCGATATCCCGCTGTCCGACGACAAGATCGCCGACGTGCCGTTCATCAGCCTTCCGTCGGGCAGTCCTGAACAGAAATACCTGCAGGAAAGGCGCGCCGCGCTGGGCGGCTTTCTCCCTCAACGGCGTCGCCGATCCCGATCGTTGCAGGCGCCGCCGCTATCATCGTTCGAGCGGCTCCTCAAGAGCTCGGACACCCGCGAGATCTCGACGACGATGGCGTTCGTGCAGATGTTGGGGACGCTGGTGCGCGACAAAGCGATCGGCAAGCACATCGTCCCGATCGTCCCCGACGAATCGCGCACGTTCGGTATGGAGGGCATGTTCCGCCAGCTCGGCATCTATTCGTCGGTCGGGCAGCTGTACAAGCCGCAGGATGCCGATCAGCTGATGTACTACCGCGAGGACAAGGCGGGCCAGGTGCTGCAGGAGGGCATCAACGAAGCCGGTGCAATGAGCTCCTGGATCGCTGCGGCGACGTCGTATTCGACCAACGACTTGCCGATGATCCCGTTCTATATCTACTACTCCATGTTCGGTCTGCAGCGCGTCGGCGATCTCGCGTGGCTTGCGGGCGACATGCGCGCGCGCGGCTTCCTGCTGGGCGGCACCGCCGGGCGCACGACGCTGAACGGCGAAGGGCTTCAACACGAGGACGGCCACAGCCACGTTCTCGCGTCGACGATTCCCAACTGCATCTCCTACGACCCCACGTTCGCGTACGAAGTGGTCGTCATCGTTCGGGAAGGCATCCGGCGGATGTACGAGGAGCAGCAGGACGTCTACTACTACATCACCCTGATGAACGAGAATTATCCGCATCCGGCAATGCCTGACGGCGCCGAGCAGCGAATCATCAAGGGCCTGTACCTGCTCAAGGAGGGCGCAACGGAAAAGGGCCCGCGCGTCCAGCTGATGGGCTCCGGCACAATCCTCCGCGAGGTCATGGCGGCCGCCGATCTCCTGCGCAACGACTTCAAGGTGAACGCGGACATCTGGAGCGCGACGTCCTACAACGAGCTTCGACGCGATGGAATGAGCGCCGAGCGCTGGAGCATGCTGCATCCCTCGAAGCCGCGCCGGAAGAGCTACCTCGAGACGTCGCTCGAAGGCCATCCGGGGCCTGTCGTCGCTGCGACGGATTACATGCGCGCATACGCGGAGCAGGTGCGAAGCCAGATTCCGCGGCGTTACGTCGTGCTCGGTACCGATGGCTTCGGCCGCAGCGATTACCGCGTCAAGCTGCGGCGCTTCTTCGAGGTCAATCGCCACTACGTCGCGGTCGCGGCGCTGAAGGCGCTCGCCGACGACGGCGAGATCAACGCGGACGTGGTCGATCAGGCGATCGCCAAATACGGACTCGAAACCGAGCGCCCTGATCCGTGGACGGTCTGAGTTCCGGGGGCGAAGTGTGAACGGCCGCGTCGAATGCCAACGCTCGTTGCGACAAGGGGAATGCGATGGGAGCTGTGACTGAAGTCAAGGTTCCGGATATCGGCGACTTCACCGACGTGCCGATCATCGAAGTGATGGTGAAGGCCGGTGACCACGTGGCGCCGGAAGACTCGCTCATCGCACTCGAGTCGGACAAGGCCACGATGGAAGTGCCGTCGCCGGCCGCGGGCACCGTGAAGGAGGTTCGCGTGAAGGCCGGCGACAAAGTCAGCGAGGGCAGCCTCATTCTCCTTCTCGACTCCGGCGATGCCGAGATTGCAGCGGCACCGGCCGAGGTGCCCAAGGAAAGGGTCTCGCCACCGCCTTCTCCGACGAGCACGCCGGGCGGCATCGCCGAAGTGCGGGTACCGGACATTGGGGACTTCAAGGATGTTCCCGTGATCGAGATCCTGGTGAAGCCCGGCGAAACCGTGAGGGCCGAGGACGCGCTCGTGACGCTCGAGTCCGACAAGGCGACGATGGAGGTGCCGTCACCGCTTGGCGGGACCGTGCAGGAGATGCGGATCAGGGTCGGCGACAAGGTGAGCGAAGGGACGATCCTGCTCACGCTCGCAACCGGTGAGGGCCGCGCATCCGCGCCGGAACTGAGCATGTCAACGGCGCCGACGCCGCCAAATGTCGCCGCATCTGCGTCTACGGCTGCACCGTCGGCTACCGCTGCACCGTCCGTGTCCAGTAGTGCAGCTGCGGCACCGGCCGCGCCTCCCGCAGCGGCGCGACTCGGCGAGCTTGCGGCGATCGACGAGGCGGCCTTCGCGCTCGCCTATGCGAGTCCAGGCGTGCGCAAGCTCGCGCGCGAGTTGTCCATCGACCTCGGGCAATTGAGGGGCAGCGGCGACAAGGGCCGTATCGTCAGGGAAGACGTCGAAGGCGCAGCGAAGGGCGTGCGCGCAGCCACCACGGCAGCGCCCACTCCGGCAACAGGCGCGAGCGTCGGCATCGACGTTCTGCCGTGGCCCAGGATCGACTTCTCGAAGTTCGGCGAAATCGAGGCAAGGCCGCTCTCACGGATCAAGAAGATCTCCGGCGCGAACCTGCACCGCAACTGGGTGATGATCCCGCACGTCACGAATCACGACGATGCCGACATCACGGACCTCGAGGACTTTCGCGTTGCGCTCAACAAGGAGATCGACAAGAGCGGCGTCAAGGTCAGCATGCTGTCGTTCATGATCAAGGCGGTCGTGGGGGCGCTCAGGAAGTTTCCCGAGTTCAACGCCTCATTGGTCAACACGGCCGAGGGCGACAGCCTGGTTCTCAAAAAGTACTATCACATCGGCTTCGCCGCGGACACGCCCCAGGGATTGGTGGTCCCTGTGATCCGCGACGCGGACCGCAAAGGCGTCGTCGACATTGCGAAGGAGATGTCCGATCTCGCGAAGCTCGCGCGCGACGGCAAGCTCAAGCCTGATCAGATGCAGGGCGGCTCTTTCACCATCTCGAGCCTGGGCGGGATCGGCGGAACGTATTTCACTCCAATCATCAACGCGCCGGAGGTGGCGATCCTCGGCGTATGCCGCTCGTCATGGAGGCAGGTGTCTGCCGACGGCAAGACGTCGTCGTGGCGGCTCATGCTGCCGTTGTCGTTGTCGTGGGATCACCGCGTGATCGATGGTGCATCGGCGGCCCGCTTCAACAGCTATTTCGCGAGCCTGCTCGGCGACATGCGCCGAATTCTGATCTGACACCGGCAATGATCTCCGCAGCGACGACCCGCGCCGCGGATGCGCGAGAAAGCGGGGGGTCAGTGCATCTCGCCCGAGTTCGGTGCAAGCTCGGCGCCGGAGGTGGAATGACCGAGGTATCGCTGCTCCAGCTGATGCCTCAGCCATTGTGCGAGCGCAACCTCGGCATCCGTTGCGAATTGCGGCGACGGCTCGGAGCCACTGTGCGGCTCGGACATTGCGATCTTTAGCATGGCAGGACGTACCGTGCATATCGCGTGCCATTCCGACGGATCGATGCAAAACAATTAGTTACGGCACGACACGGTAGACGCCGTGCCGGAAATCGTGGAAACGCTGCGCGTAAAACCTGCACTCGCCGGCGCTTTACTGCGGCTGCCCCTACACGCGATGTAGGTAGTGGCCTACATCCAGCGCTGCAGCCCTCCACTAGATTGGTCGAATGAGAACGCGGCCGATACGTTGATTCCCGTGCGCGACGGACCGGACGTATTGGAGGGGGCGTATCGGATCTACGTCGTAGAGGACTCGATGATCCTGTTGCGGCTGTTGCACGAGATGCTGAGGGCCATACCCGGCGTCGTCGTCGTGGGCCACTCGGAACGCGCCGACGAGGCGATCGCCCAAATCGTTGCTGCGGAACCGGATGCGATCATCGTCGACCTCCTGCTGCAAAGCGGCACCGGTTACGATGTGCTCGAAGGTGTGGCGCTGCAGGGAAAGCTTCCGCTGTCGATCGTGCTCACCAACTTCACGATGGCGCCACATCCTGGGCGGGCGGCTCGATTGGGGGCCGCCTACTTCTTCGACAAGAGCACAGAGATCTCCCGCATGTTGCGATTGATTGCGGAGCTCGCGAAGGAGCATCGCCGAGACGGCGATTGGAAGCAGCTCGCATCCGATTCCTGACCCCATGACACCCACTACCGCCACCGCCGCCGAAGTTTCCAGCGTGCTCGACTCATTGGAGGCGCTCGCGGTCGACCTATCGTGCCACTGTGAAGTGCCCCCCGACACCTTGATACTTACCGCCCAGCGCACTCGCAACGCGTGTGCCGCAATCGAAGAGGGCGTAGCCGCGCTCCGCCGCATCCTCCAGATCTCCGTCGAGGCAGGCGGCGGGCCGATTCCCCTGCAGGTCGCAGCGAAGCTCGACGCAGCGAAGGACTAGACGCGGGCGACTGCGTACTTCCTACCTGTAGGTACTGCCTGACCGCAACACGCGTGTGCGGACGATAGGCGTCGATGCGACATTCCCCTAACGTGCGCATGTCGACGGTCATAAGGCGGCGTCTAAGTCGTCAGCGGGTTGCCGTCCTTTCATACAATCGGAGGTAGATATGCGAAACGAGCTCAAGGTTGCATTGGGTGTCGCCGGCCTTGTGGCGGCGGCGCATGCGTCGGCTCAACTTACGCTCTACGAGCACCAGGGCTTTCGCGGCCAGGCGATGACTATCACTGGGACCGCTTCAAACTTTCCGCAGGGGGCGAACGACAGGGCCTCGTCGGCCGTCGTGGAGAACGGCCGCTGGGAAGTGTGCGAGGACGTTCGCTTCAGGGGCAAGTGCGTGGTTCTGGTGCCCGGCAGCTACGACTCGCTCCAGTCGATGGACATGAACAACGTGATCTCGTCAGCGCGGCCGGTGACGGAGCCGGTGGCAGCCTATGAAGTCCGGCCTCCGATGGCGCAGCCGAATTACGAGTATCGGTGGCGGCCGAATGAGCGCATTTACCAGGCGAACGTGACGTCGGTCCGAGCCGTCGTCGCCGCTGCGCCGGAGCAGCGGTGCTGGGTCGAGCGGCAGCAGGTCGCCGATGACCGCAACAACCCGAACATCCCGGGCGCAATCATCGGCGGCGTTCTCGGCGGCGTGCTCGGTCATCAGATCGGCAGCGGTCGCGGAAACAGCGTCGCGACCGCCGGTGGCGCGGTGGCCGGCGCAGCGATTGGGTCAAACGTCGGTCGCGACGGAGGCCGCACCTACTCGCAGGACGTTCAGCGCTGCGAGAATGTTTCGTCCAACATGCGTCCCGAATACTACGACGTGACGTATAACTTCAACGGCGTCGAGCACCACGTGCAGATGGCGTCGCCGCCGGGGCCGACGATCGGCGTCAACGGCAACGGCGAGCCGCGCGGCTAGGCGCCGGACATACGCAACGAAGGCACTTCGAATCGACGCCGGCGGTCGCGAGACCGCCGGCGTTTTGCATGTGCGGGGGTCAAATCGTGCGGTTGAACCAGAGCAACGAGAAGATCGACGCCACCAGCAGGAGCAGCGCCGCAACGGCCTCGAAAACGAATGTCACTTCCGTTTCCTTGCGTTCGAGCACGAGCTTGGCGTTGAGACTCTCGTAAACCTTCTTCAAGTCGCTGGCAGTGCCGGCGTGGAAGTATTCGCCCCGCGTGGTGTCGGCAATGGCCTTGAGCGTCTCCTCGTCGAGCCGCACGTACACGGACCAACCCTCGAAGCCGATGGAGGCGCCTTCCTTCGTGCCGAAGCCGACTGTGTAGACCCGAAC